>Ga0302325_10032921_pt1 | contig 10631 bp, 10 predicted proteins | sample Palsa_T0_2_FD_201948 | JGI IMG/M metagenome (GOLD analysis project Ga0302325, IMG submission 201948) | Peat permafrost microbial communities from Stordalen Mire near Abisko, Sweden - Palsa_T0_2 | ecosystem: Environmental > Terrestrial > Soil > Palsa > Peat permafrost | place: Sweden: Abisko...
GAGGACTGCCACAGAGGCCTGGAAGGTTGCGATATCATGCGAAGTGGTATTTTCTTGGCAGAGGAGGGTTGAATTTGAAGGGGTGTGCGCTAGATCACGATGGTTTAGGGGCTTTGGTTGCTAAATTCCAGCATGCATGCCACTTCCATAGGGGTTCTTTTCGCTGAAATTATAGGGGCAATGTCCTTTCTGGTTGTTAATTCCTTGCTACCGCCAGATGTAGCAGAGAACAAGCAAATGGGTGGAATAATACATCATTAAAGCGATGCGATTGCTGTCCTCACCTGCTTCTCGCTTAACACAATAAGCAATGAGGGAACGCAATACGCAAAGACCAGCAATATGCAAATCCGAGTTTTGTACAGAACACACCAAAAAACAACCCTCTTTACCTTTAATTTTTCAAGCAACGCAACACACTTATATTCAATTAAATCGTAAAAATTTATATTTCTAGCTAAGTGTTTTTAATAAATCCAATTTTAAGAAGCAAAAAGCTGCGGGTTATTTTAATTGATTTTTGACGTTCCCATACAAATTTGTTGATTTCTATTACTGGTTTTTGCGCATTGCTCTCCCCTCTCTCACCTACGTAAGGTGCTAAGCGAGATTTAGGTGAGCCTGGCCCAGGAAGTAATGCCATTGGAGAAACCCGTGACACAATTCCTGCGAGTCCGCTGGATGCAGTGACTTGTGTCCTAACTAACGGCGTCTAATTATTGATGCAATTGCATCTCTACGTTGAGAGTTGGGGAATGGAACTCGAGAACATCCTTCATGGGATTTGCTGATAGTCGATGAAAGAGCTTGAACTTTGAAGTCCCAAGTCGATGTTCAAGCCATACCCAGCGCCACTTTTCCAAACATCAACCTCCTTACGTACTGCCTCTTGGCCCGCGGTTGTACAAAGGGTGGCGGGAAGAAGGGGGGTGGCGGAGACGATTATCAAGCTACAAAGGAGGTGCTGGTCAACTCTAATCCTCAAAACTCTATTTAATGGGTGGCGGCCTTCCTCCAGCGTCGCGACTTTATCTATACTTTGCGTGCAACTTTCCTATTCCGAAGATCCCCATCTCCAAAATGTACATCAACTCCAAGGATTCCCCTCCCTACCCGCGTGCTCTCCAAGCTTCCACCCCGGGAAATAGCATCGAGTTCCCGACAAACTACCGACTGCCGTTTGCAGATGGGAAGCAAGACAGGGAAAATGGCAGTTTGATAGGTGGTGTGGAGGGGATGAACAGCTCATTGCCGGTCATGACACTTCATGATAATTGAAAGATACGTAGGTGCCCTATCTCTGTCAAATTTTTGTATGCTGTGTCGCAGATGGTTTGCATCTTTCTATATGCTTCATATTCTGCACTCTCCTCCTTTCACTTGTCTTCTCGAACCACCTGTACGACAATCCTCATGAATTGACGTGCTTGGCTTTGAGAAGTTACACGGAAATTCCCGACCCGCTGGACCTCTGAATCCAGCGCAACATGGCGGGCATGGAGACGATCCACGATGTGTCGTCTGAGGACCCAGAGGAGGTGATGGAGTTGTCCCGCAACACTACCTATGGAGAGGGGGGAGATATCAAAGGCCCCCGATTCAAGCACTCAGATCCGAATGATAGAGATGAAGCATTGAAAGCATTCGCAGGCCACAAGGGGGAGACCATTCTTCTGACGCCGGAGCTAGAGAGGAAGCTATTGAGAAAAATCGATCTGAATCTCATGCCGGTGTGCATTGGTCCTCCATGATTCCTGCTCCCACTGACCGTTATTTCACAGATGCTCTGCGTCGTGTACGGACTCAATTTCCTCGACAAAACCACCTTATCGTATGCCAGTATCATGGGACTGCAGACAGACATTGGCTTGAAGGGAGACAACTATCAATGGCTGGGAAGCATGTTTTATATTGGGTACTTATTTTGGGAATATCCGACGAATCGACTTCTACAAAGATTGCCGTTAGCGAAATGGTCCGCGTTCAATATCATCATGTGGGGGTTGACGCTGTGCTGCTTGGCTGCAGTCAGCAACTTCGCTGGTGCTGTTGCGGTGCGTTTCTTCCTCGGTGTGTTTGAAGCTGCAGTCACCCCAGGTTTCGCGCTGTTCACATCTCAATGGTACACGCGAAAGGAGCAGGGGACGAGAACTGGAATCTGGTTCAGCTTCAATGGCTTCGCTCAAATCTTTGGGGGCTGTTTAGCATACGGGATATCCGTTGGTGTGAAGAAGTATGAATCCTCAATTGAGCCTTGGAAGATCGTGTTTTTGACAATTGGCTTGCTCACCGCCTTAGTTGGATGCATCTTCTTATATTTTATGCCAGATAATCAGTTGAACGCGAGGTTCTTGACTCCAGACGAAAGGTTGATGGCGGTGGAGAGGATCAGGAAGAACCAGCAGGGCGTTGGCAACAAGCATTTCAAGATGTACCAGTTGAAGGAAGTTTTGCTGGATCCTATGACGTGGGCCTTTACGTTTTTTGCCTTAGTCGCTGCTATTCCGAATGGTAGGCAGTCCTGACTGCAACTTAATTTGAGATTTGCTAACTGAAGACAGGTGGGATCACGAACTTTTTCTCGCAGCTGATCGTCTCGTTCGGTTACACCCCTGATCAGTCTCTCCTTTACGGAACTCCAGGCGGAGTTGTCGAGGTCGTGTCCCTTATTGTCTGCGGATTTTTGGGCGATCGATACGGCAATCGCATCCTTATTGGGATGTCCGGCCTGGTCACTTCAATGATCGGCATGCTCCTTATCGTCTGCCTACCTCTCTCTAATGACTCGGGCCGCCTGGCTGGGTACTACCTCATGCAATCATCTCCGACGGGATTTGTAGCTCTGCTCTCCCTGATCTCCAGCAACGTTGCTGGGTACACCAAGAAGACAACCGTTGGGGCCTTGTATCTGATTGCCTATTGCGCTGGCAATATCTTTAGCCCTCAGGTTTTCAAACCCAAAGACAAACCCAGATACACTCCTGCCGAGATTACGATTCTGGTATGTTAGGGGTTATGCATCCTGAATTTGGGATTCATCTATTGGTATTACAGACGGGTGAACAAGAAGAACGAGGCTATCAGAGTGGAGCCAGGGTACCGGAAGTTAGACAAGCAAGAGTTCTTGGACTTGACGGATAGGGAGAACTCCGAGTTTGTATATACGCTGTAGGCAGCCACCACTGACTTAGTGGCGTGTTTCCCAACATGTCCGGATTCGCCTAGCCGTGTTCATCAAACAACTTGAATTAGAACCCCCCATATTTCGTTCTTGGTCACTGAACAACCATCGGTGGTAAACCCATGCAGTCACACAAACATCTGTTCAGCGTATAGTACTGTACAGTATATGCATAACATGCACAACATGCCATGCTCGCACCGCTGTGCGGTCCTGTTCCTGTCTGATCACCATCATCATTCAAGAAATGGAGACAGTCATGCAGGGGTTGACTTCATGCGATGCGAAGTATGTCGTGATGCGAATCTCAGCCTTGTGGACTCGTTTATGATTGGCCATGCACGTGACCGGTGTGGACCAGATGCAACCCTTGAGACCTAAAATTGGAAGGTAGTTGGTATTTCAGCACTCAGTTCGAGGCTTGATTGGAGTGCTGTTTCTTCAGATATCGGCGCGTGGTCGTGAAGAGTTTCCTCCATGTATCGAGGTACTTTGGCGTCCGCGTCCAATTACCGATGGCCTGCAGCAGTTGGGAGCGCATTTATCCGCCAGCAAGGAGCATGCGACGAGTTCACGAACAAGTACGCATTCAATCCGCGCGCAATTTTCCGAGGTACAGCCTCTGAAGATCAATTAACTGAGCACTTGGCATTCGAATTTAATAATGCAATTGAGGTTGTGAACCATCTTGATTCTTTATCAAGAGCTTGATCTAGCGGTGAGTGCGGGACGGAGTAAACCGCGAAGCGGGCAAGAACCAATCTTGAACAATGTGGGGAACCTGAATGGCGATTTAGTTTATTTTAGTTACGACGTTTGAAACTGATCTTTAGATATATATTTGTTTTTTCTGATATGATTCTCGCGTTTGAACTCTAAAACGCTACCAAGATTCAACGGTGTTGGGGCTGAGGTGTAAGGTTAAATAAAACAAAGCGTGTGAGTTGGGATGAGGGTCGTGTCTGTGCCCTCGGCCCCAGTCCCAACCTCGGACGGTGCCATCGTCTGGAGGCTCTGTTTTGGAGCCTCACATCGTTGAACGGGGGAGTCGGGACTTGGACTCGGGAGTCGGGACAGCTCGTTTCTACTGTAGTCTGTACAGTACAGTACGAAGTACGAAGTTCTGTATGTCATCTCAAATCTCAATAGGACGTTGAGGCGTGACTCTCGCTAATCGTATAACCTGCCAGTTCAGCGCGGTGTGTGGCTTTCACTGGCTCAACATGTTTTTGTCGGACATTGGACGAGGCTCTGTGTAACCTGCTTGTACTGTCCTGATAAGACCCGGTGAACTTTGTTCGACAGATCGTCCGAACTGCCAGCCCTCCCATTCGCCCTCGCTCTTGGCCGATGATGCAGGGCTCATGAAGCCCTTCCCGAGTGCAGTAACAACAGCCGTGGGTGGACCAAGAGGCTGGACTTTGGGGAGCTGAAGATTTGGTTCCCGAGGTTGGGCTCCGTAGAGTCCGCACCAAAAGGGGCCAAGGCAAGCCATGATCCATGCTTCGTGGCGTCGACTTCGTTTCACGGAGCCACTCAACCCCGGATCACGATTATGCGTTGCAACCAGCCAGACCACACCACTTTCCCGGAACCCCACAGTGCAAAAAAGCTGGCCAGTGGCTGGTCACCGAGATGAAAATCCCCCTCACCGGCCCGCCAAGTGGGAGGTCTCTCCCGGGTTGTCGTTCCACGGTTCCAGGGCTATGGACCGGGGTTGAAAACTTGTAATGATATCTCCATGCGCAGGAGTTATTGAAATTTGTGTGTCAGGCCAATTACAGCCCCCCAAAACCTCCCCAGTGTTGTTTCTTGGACTTTCTTCCTCTTGGGCCTGGCCAGTTGGCGTAAAGCGGCCAATGGCAGACCTGGCTGCTCAAACTTGTGAGAGGCACTTGCCGCGATTGCTGCAGACCTGCAGTCTTTGACTCTTGGAGCTCGCCCAGACACGGCCGATCCAAGAAGCCGTGGTACATGGTACTTCTGAGGGTGTACAACAAAGCATGAGCCTGGATAATATCGGGAACATGGATGCATAACACGGAACATGATGCTGAGAAATTGATCAGTACCCTCTGCCCTCTCTTCCTTAACCTCCCACAACCTTAAACCTTCCTGGTGGCATGAACCATCTTCAGCCGCTTTTAAAACTAAACATGTACCTCCACTGACGTCTTTTCTAAGACACTCCCAACGGGCGAGTAGATTTTTCACTCGAAGAATCCTTCCTTCATCCTCTAGCTATGAGGATCCCTCAATTTATCGCCAGTGTGCTGGTGGCGCGACAAGCGGTGCAGCTGCTGCCTTCGACTTTTTGTTCGCCGGAATGTCGTGAGTACCCCCCAACCACGTCGGCACGCGAGTTGGAACCACAACTAATGCCTTGAAAGCATCGTGCAAAGCAGATGTTGGGAATTTCGATGGGACTACCACGTCGTGTGTTGCGAATTCCTCCTTTATACAGAACTGTGGGCTCTGTCAGTCATGTGTAATGACTTATGCCATCGAGAATGGAGGCATCGAAACGCAGGCTACGCTTGAGCTGGCGCTGGTCGGTCTCCTCAACCTTTGCGAAAACACGAGCGTGTCGACGGAGATTGCGGCATTGCAATCGCAGGCATCGAGGATGTCGGCCCTGGGAGAGCAGCTCGCAACTACGACGGATCCTGCGTTAGGATCCCTGACTTCGTCCATAACGATGATCACGGCAGCACCGACTGCGGCTTTGACGGATATGCCCTCGTGGGCGACAGAGGAGGGAACCAATACGGCGTGGGAATCCCTTCTGTCAACTGCGCCTTGGGCTTCATATTATTATGCGCACAAATCGGCTCGTAGGTATCTCTCTCACACTCTATCTTACAAGCAACTAACACGCGTTAGAATCTGCAGCATTCGCAAAATCCACCGCGACCGCAGAATCGACGCCGAAGTCAACCGCATCTTCGACGTCTGCCCCACCCATCAGCGCGAGCTGGGTCGCAGGCCCAGTTATGGGATCAGTGTTGGGGATATCAACGGTATTCATAGTTTTGTTTTTCACTCACAAGAAGTTCAAACAAAATAAGGTGGAGGAGCAGCTACCAGCAAAGGAATTTCAAGACAATGACTCGAACCATTCATCAGCTCTACAAAAACCACAATTACATTCCGACTGCGTGGCAGCATTAGAGCTGGAGAATATAGAGGTCCACGAGATGCCGGCCTTGGAGCCTGTGGCCTCGGAGCTGAATACGCCAATGGAGGCGAGGACGAGGGATGAGGATTGGCCTATCAGTCCGCTGCCGCTGTCGCCTTTGCCGCTGCTGTTTGCGATGAGCGAGATGAGGGATGACAGAGCGGGAAATGCCTCACCGAGGCATGAGACGTTCTATCATCCTTGAGGAGCACACTAATCATAATGTTTGGATATATTACGAACGTCAGGGTCTACGGTTCGCCCCGCTTCGGGAGGATCGTAGAAGATATACATCGACAACACCTCCACTTCTGCGTTTGACACCAGGCCGTCGACTCGTCAATGACACTGAACGATCGTGGCTTTGTCGGACGTCAGAGGTGCAAGTGTTAGGTCAGTTGAAAACGGTATGGGCTCCACAGACAACTCGAAGGTCATTGGACGGACTGTCGTTTCAATACTCAGTGCAGTGAAGTTACCTCGGACAGGCCATGGTCTTGGGCCAGAAGCCTGGATGCGGTCGCTACATTCGGGAGATGTATTGGGAGTCCAAGAGGGGTCTCACGGTATCAATTTGGATACAGGCTATAGAGGATTCTACAACGATGCAAAGCAGTGTTGGGAAATGGTTGATTGAGGGGAGAAGATAGACAATAATTCTTGGCCAGATATGGGTCAGTACTAGAGTTGAGAGCTCTGCATGATAAGCGAGGCAGAAAGTGCGGTCTCTACCAACGCATCGTTGTGTCATCAATAGCCCAAAAAAACAATCCAAAATATTTACCTGATCGACATGTCTCAGCTATATTTATACAGTAGATCAGTGAGTCAGACTTGATACACTCCCTGGAATATCGGCAGATCAATCTGTTTCATCTGCAGTCGTTCATGTCTGTTTCTTATGCAAAGCTTTACTTAGGAAGACTGGGGGAAGGAACAAATAAACGAGAGAGAAATGAAACTTGTTTCTCTTAACGGCACAAGATAAGATCATAAGATCGAGTGGACGTCAGCTATGTCTAGCAATAACAATATTCTAGAGTCCACTTGCTCGAGTCTTCCCCTACGCCTCACCCCTCTTCATCAAGAGGCTTCCCACAATCGGACGCTCCACCATCCATCCGGTTTTTCTAAATACATACATAAAATAAAAGAGCAAGTCTCACACTCTCAGATCGGATCTCAGTAATCTCCATAGCAGATGAAGTTAGAATCCCTCTCTTGAACATCCTAAGATAAAACTTACCGTAGACATTATTCATAGCCTTGAGAAGTAGAAAGCGCATTGATTTGAGTGTAAGGCTCGTTGTAACTTACAACCACAGCTCATTCTCAACCCTTTGTGAAATTATTTGTTCTACAACAACTGTCAACTGAACTGAAAATAAATTCTCGTTCAGGGATGAGGAGGATAGAACTTGGCCTACTTAATATGTGCCGTTTCTCACTCAGGGGGTGACTTTTTTAATTCGAGCTACGGTATTGACATGCTTATCTTGATCGACGCCGAAGAGAAGAAATGCCGCGGAGGCTTGAGGCTGGGTAGGTCCTCTATTTTCTGGGGGGTTTTGTTTTGCGCTGCGGGTAATCGGATCGGGGAAATTAATGGGATTCGTATGCGTATATGCCCTCTCTCATCGGGTGCCAGACTCATGGAGATCTTGATGCCCAGTTGCCAGTCTTGGTATTGAGAGGCCTGAATTATTATTGGCGCAGAGCTGAGAATCTGATGTTAGAATTTTATATGGGTGGTTTCTATCTCCGTCTTTGGACTTGAGCGGATGCTGGTTTGGACTGGGTTGTCAGTGAGCAAACCTGAGCTAGAGTAAGGGCCTGAGCTATAGTAGTGGGCGGCTTTTGGCCTCTTCGGCGTCAAAGATATTCTCGGGTTCAATCTGGATCGCTGATAGCGTGTATTCTAGGATCCCGTTCTGAATCAATTCAAGCTCTTTACCACCACTGCAAGACACACTTTCTGTGAGAGTGAGAGTAAGGAAGAAATCTAATGCAACTCTATAAGTTTATATAGAATTCAAGTCTTATATGAAACATTTCGCATCCCGTCGTGCCGTCCTCTCCCTAATCAACTGCTCGTACCACACAGCCTACCCTGCGTATGGAGATGTACAACTGAAGGACGTCGCAACACTTCCACCACTGAACGCAGTAATCAGAGCCATAATAGCAGAGTAGCAGCCGAGGCCACACACGACTAGCGAACCGAGGAAGTAGAAGATATTGAAAGAGGTAAACATCCACGTCTTCTTGTAGCCACGCACCCATCTCTTGAAACCCCCATCATGTCGAATGTATTTCTTAGTCGCCTCGTCGAATGATTCCTCGGGCAGCATGGCGCCCTTCTTGATCTCAAACCCGATTTTCAGCAGCGCGGGGAAGGTGTAGGTGAAATTGCCGATGCAGAATGCGCCGACCAGACTGCTGATGTCGCCGAGTTCGGGGACAGCACCTGCCATGACGAAAGCAAGGGACCAATATACAGGCACCATGGCGACCCAAATGAGCTTGCCACTTTTGGTTGTGAGCGCCGGGAAGCCTATTACATTGTGTTAGAAGTCGTGCAGTGGCTGAATGGGAAGACATAGGTTCACGTACGGAAAAGCTCCATGAAGACGTTATTGTATATAACCTTAATGCCGATGTTTCCATACAGGGCAGCGGCAATCAGGCCACCTGTTGTTGAACATAATTAGTTAAAATTGTTTTATATATCACAATGGATGAGTGTGGCAGATTACATACCTACGATGGACAGTATATTACCAGCAGTCTGATAATTATATGGGTTGATACTTTGGATGGCGGTGTTATAAGTGTACTGGCCTTGGTAGGAGTATTGGAAGAGTCCGAAGAACATGTAAACGAGATAGATGAAGATATCGGCGCAAAGCATGCCCTTCCAGAAGTCCCAAGGGTTTCGCATCTCGGCCAGAAGGTTGAAGAAGAGCATTGCTCCACCGTAAGCGTAGATGATGGTATTGATACCCTGGTAAGTACCGAGGAAACCGGTGCCACCAGATGCGAATCCGTCAGGCGGAGTACTAGCGAACGTCTTAATTGGAATGTGGCTAGCGATTGTGCCGTTGGGAAAGTTCGTGTCACCATATGCAGTACCAGCACCGCCGAAGGAGCCGAACATAGTCGCATAATTAGGGCTAGAGGTGGCACTCACACCGATAGCCATAAAGGAAGTGATGACAGTCGTCCAGACAGAGAGATTGGCAAGCCATCCAAAACGTTGAAGCGTACGAATCTGGCCGAGGACCATACCGAGGATGGCGATTATGAGGAGACAGACGATGAAGCAAAGTCCATTACCATTCGCACCGTCCTTGCCAATAGAAACTTGGGATACAGATCCACCAAGACTAAGGATGAGCACGGCTACCAGCATGAACATCTGGAGACTTTGCAAAACGTTTATAATATGTCTTACTTCGGAACCGAAGACACGGAAGAAGGCTTGTCCAAAATCGCGGAGTGGATAGCGGTCAGAATCCATGTGCATGTAGACGCCCCAGACGTACCAGCCAGAAATAGAAGCCATGAGACCAAAAACTGTGTACAGAGCAGCACCGGGCCCGTAGCCAGTGTTGGCGATAGCCCATCTAAGGATTGTTAGCTTGTTCTATGTTTAGGAGGCCGAGGAGGATTCAAAAGCCTCCTTACGGGTGGGAAATGCTCACGGAGCGCCAGTGGGACCGAGAATATCGGTGGTGATCAAGAAGAAGATGGATCCCCAGCTAGCCGTTCTTGTAGCACGGGAGGCCTGTCTCCACTCGAGGTCGGTGACCGTGGACCAGTTGTTGTGAGTTGTTGTAATAGTATCGTCGCCGACGACAGCATTGACTTCATGGACATGGCCCTTTGAGAATCGATTCTTGATAATGCCGCCGAGAGACCAAGGCTCCTTACGCTTGATAAGGTTGCCCTCATATGCATGCTCTTCGGCTCGGGTGATTTTCGCATAGTGGAGGTACTCCTCGAACAGGATTGAACTGTCGTTGTGGACTTGGGCGGCCTCAATGCTGAAGCCACCCGCGAGTCCTGCCTCATGACCGTGATCGAGAGCAAATTGTCCTGGGTTCTTCTCACGAGGGTCACCACCATCGAGGGCGAAGTTGGCAAGATTTTGAGAGGCCATGCTGATTGGTCTGGAAGCAGTCCAGGCGGATGGGATGGGCAGAAGGAGAACAAAATAGGGAGGGGAAGGAACAGAATATATACTCGGGCTGCAAATCTTACAGACCCGCG
>Ga0302325_10032923_pt1 | contig 10630 bp, 9 predicted proteins | sample Palsa_T0_2_FD_201948 | JGI IMG/M metagenome (GOLD analysis project Ga0302325, IMG submission 201948) | Peat permafrost microbial communities from Stordalen Mire near Abisko, Sweden - Palsa_T0_2 | ecosystem: Environmental > Terrestrial > Soil > Palsa > Peat permafrost | place: Sweden: Abisko...
CATCTGGGTCACGAACCGCCGCGGCCGTAACTAGCTGGCGCGTCCGCTTTTCCCCCAATCGCGACCAATTCGATGTCGGCGACAAACGCCATTTTGGGCCACAACCAGACTCATCCACCGAAACAAATTAGAAGCCATGCCGGATCGATTAGACGGACGTCGTTACACTTCGCCCGCCGTTCAGCTCGGCTGCCAGCCACTCCAATTCGAGCGAATAGCAAAACATCGAGAATAATACTCCAACAAGTACGGCGGCACGAAGTATCGACTTTTCCAATTCCGGAAAACGCAAATACATGACCGCCGTAAAGAGTGCCGCTCCGAAAATGAAACTGAAACGACCGGCAAACAGCACCAAGTGACTGAGGAGTATGTGGCGCGGGAGCTGCAAAGAAGGGATGTTCGCGACACGAAACCAATAGGCCCCCTGGATAACCACAACAGCGAATGTCGCGAGAATGAGGGCTGTTGGTCGGGCATTGGGACCGTCAAACGAGCCGGCGAGGATGCGTCGGTAGACGGGAATACCCTGCCAAAGAATAATCGCGACGGCTCCAGTCTGCACAAGCAACAGCAGAGCGTACTGCCCAATTCGTCGGCGCTTCATTGCAGACTTACTGTGGGGTCAATGGCTGGATGGGTCGGTTGATACTGGCACTCCCTGCGGGTTGCGTCAAAGCTCGGTTTGCAATGCGCGCCGTCACAACGGCGTCACGTCGATAACTTCTTTCAGATCGCGCGTGTCGAAGCCTTCTGGGCATTTTAGCTGGACCAAGACAAGCACATCCGGCCGACCTGAATGGCTTCAGCACAATGAGCGCTAGGCGGATACGATCCTCCGGCCGCTTTTGTAAGGGACACACGCGCATCCAGCCGGCACAAGGTAACGATCTCAGTCCTACTTATTGACAACAGCGGCGTCACATCGACCCGCGGTCGAACGAGACCCGCTCAACCGCATGAGGCGGCAAAACCAGCCGCTCGACAACGCCGATCAGCGCAAAAAACACGACGCCCAAAAAAGTCAATGCCACGATACCGGCAAACAACAGTGCGGTATCCATGTTGCCGTTGGCGATCAGTAACAGATAGCCAAGACCGCTCTGACCGCCTACGAACTCGCCGACAACCGCGCCGACTACGGCAAGCGTGATGGCAATTTTAAATCCGGCGAAGACGGACGGCAATGCATTCGGCAATTGGATCTTGAAAAACGTTGCCGTACGTCCGAGACCCATTGATTGGGCAAGGTAGATCTTTTCGCGCTCTATCGCCCCGAGCCCCATCGCCGTATTAATGACAACAGGGAAGAACGCGATAAGGAAGGCGATCAGAACCTTCGGCAAGAGGCTGAAGCCGAACCATACGAGGAAAAGCGGCGCCACCGCGACCTTCGGCACAGCCTGAGAAGCGATCAGCAGCGGATAAACGGTATTGGCAAAAGGCTTCCAGAGAAAGATGCCTAATGCCAGCGGCACCCCCACGACGACGCTTAGTGCAAAGCCAAGCAGAATTTCAACTATCGTGACAATGCTGTGCTTGATAAGGACAGCTTCATTAACAATCATCGAGTGCACGATCGCGGTTGGCGGCGGCAGCAAGTAGTCCGGAATGGAGAGAAGATTAGTCGCCGCCTGCCATAAAACGATCAGGAGCAGCAGCGAACCGATTGGGTAAACACACGCGGTCACCCGATCGCGTCTCGCCTGCGAGCGACGACGCTGTGCCATGACCGCTTCGGCCGTTTCGATGCGAACCGGGCTCTGCGGTCCAACGAGTGCGGATAAACCCTCGCTCATGACGTGCCCTCTCAATGCTCGCGCAATACGCCGCGCGCCAGGAATAGATCCAGTATCTGCCGGCTATATTCGGCGAATTCCGGCGTTTCGCGCATGGCCAGCGTCCGCGGCCGTGGCAATTTGATATCGATGACGCGGTCGATGCAGCCGGGCCGCGGCGTCATAACGATAACACGGTCAGACAGAAAGACGGCCTCCGGGATGCTGTGCGTAATGAACAATACGGTCATGCGCCGTTGCATCGTGATTGCCTGAAGATCGATGACGAGTTGATCACGGGTCAACGCATCGAGCGCCCCGAACGGCTCATCCATCAGGAGATGATCGGGATTGTGAATAAGCGCCCTGCAGATCGAGACACGCTGCCGCATACCACCTGACAATTCGTGGGGATACTTATCCTGGAAACCTCCAAGGCCGACCGAATCGAGAAGTTCATACGCTCGCCGGCGCGCGTCCGAGCGATCCATATGGCGGGCTTCCGCCTGCAACATGATGTTGCCGAGCGAAGTACGCCATTCGAGCAGCACCGGACTCTGAAAGACGATGCCGATATCGGTGCGCGGCCGAAAGACCTTTTGGTCGCCCACCTTGATTGCGCCACCTGACGGCGGCACCAAGCCAGCCGCGATCATCAACAGTGTGCTCTTACCGCAGCCGCTCGGTCCGACGTGGGAGATAAATTCACCGCGTCGCTGCGTAAAGGAGACGTCGTTGAGCGCGCGCACTTCGCCATCGCGCGTGGCGTAAACCTTGGATAGATTCTCGACGCGCAGATACGTCTCATGATCGCCAGCGAGGCTATTCACGGGCGCCCCCGTTCAGGCGTCCTGCGGCGGCACAAATTCAGCGCCACTGGGAACGTACTCGTTGGTGAAGAGATCACTGGCCTGCAGCGGAGCCGTCAGGCCGCCGTATTGCTTAAGTATGCTGATCGTGGTGTTCCAATCGTCTTCAGAACTCCACCCCAGGGGTTTGCCCTTGGTGTTCGGCGTCACCCAGAGCTTCCACGAGATTTCCAACTCCCGCCTGGTGATCGTCGTGTCGGCGGTCTCGAGGTACTTCTGCACAGCGGCGACCGCCTCATCGGGATGATTTCGCCCGTAGATAAAACCCTTGATGGTTGCCGGAACCAGCGCACGAACGAGATCCGGATCGCTCTTGAGCAGGTCCTGGTGTACGATGATGCCGTTGCTGACCACGCCGACGCCGGCATCGGCAAACCAGAAGTTGCGCACTTCTTTTTTGCCGCGAATCTCGAGAGTCGGCACATAACTCGATACGTAGCCGCCGATGGCATCGACCTTGCCACTGATAAGTGCAGGTCCAATGCCGGCTGGATCAACATTGACGACACTGACTTTCGTTACGTCGATGCCGGCGCCCTTACAGAAAGCAGGCCATTGCTGCGTTATCGCACTACCCGCGCTGATGGCGATGGTCTTTCCTTCGAGATCCTTTGGCGTCTTGATGGGCGAATCCGCGAATAACATGATCGCACCGGGGTTGCGCCGGAAGATGGAGCCGACGGTCTTGATGCCCATGCCCTTCGCAACGCTGTTGCCAACAACGAAACCGTCGGCAAATCCAATTTGGGAAGCCTTGCTCGCGATCAATTGAGCCGTACTGGCGGAACCCTTGCCAGCCGTAATTGCGGCGTCGAGCCCGGCCTCGCGATAGAACCCTTTCTCTTGTGCCAGCAGGAAGCCTGCATTGGGGCCCTGATAGAGCCAATCAAGGGTTATCGTCACTGGCTTGAGTGAAACGGCGGCACGCGCCCGCTCAGATGCGAGCGGCAACCCGAGTGCGCCTGCGGTCAGTACGGATGCTTTCAGAAATTGTCGTCGCGACAGCGCTGAGCGTGGCAAAGCACGTATGCTCATAGCTTGGTCTCCGCTGAGTATTGAAAAGCGCGGCTCCGGCGCCGAGGTGGGCAACATTACGGAGCCGCCGTAAATGCAGCTTTTGCGAAGCAAGAGCTATGCCAGCAAAGGTCGTACGGCGCGCGGGCTGTCATGCGTCGCGATGTCGCCGCCGGCTAAATCCCCTGCGGCGGCACAAATTCGGCGCCGGTCGGCACAAACTCATTTGTATAGAGCGTTGCCGCATCGAGTGGTACGGTAAGGCCGCCGTACTGCCTAAGTACGTCGACCGTCGCGGCCCAATCCGCATCCGAGCCCCAACCAAGCGGCTTACCGTTGGTGTTGGGAGTAACCCAATTCTTCCACGACAGTTCCATCTCGCGCCGAGTGATACCGAGATCGACGGTTTCCAAATACTTCTTAACGACGGCAGTCCCCTCATCGGGATTCTTGCGCGCGTACAGGAAGCCCTTGATGGTGGGTGTTACGAATGCACGCAGCAGTTCAGGATCATTCTTCAAAAGGTCATCGTGGACGATGATGCCGTTGCTTACGGCGGTGACGCCATAATCAGCGAAATAGAATACACGCGCCTGCTTTTTGCCGCGGATTTCGATCGAGGGAACGTAGCCCTGAACAAACCCGCCGATGGCGGGCACCTTGCCGCTGATAAGTGCCGCTGAGACGCCGGCAGGATCGACATTGACGACTTCCACTTTTGACGCATCGACGCCGGCGCCCTTACAGAAAGCAGGCCATTGCTGAAACTGCGCGCTGCCTGCAGTGAGCCCAACCGTTTTACCCTCGAGATCTTTCGGCGTCTTGATGTCGGAGTCCGAGAGCACCATGATGCCGGCCGGGTTGCGACGATAAATGCCGCCGATGTTCTTCAGGGCCATACCCCTTGCGACGCTGTTGCCGAGCACATAACCGTCGGAGAACCCGAACTGCGCCGCTTTGCTCGCAATCAATTGCGCCGTGCTGGCCGAACCCCTGCCGGGCGTCATGGCAACGTCGAGCCCGGCCTCACGGTAAAACCCTCTATCGAGCGCTACCATGAAGCCGGCATTCGGTCCCTGGTAAATCCAGTCGAGCGTGAGCGTGACCGGCTTGAGTTCCGCCGCACGCGCCCGAAATAGAACCGAGGGGGCAACCAGCGCACCCGCGGCGTAGCCGGCGACCGTCAGAAGGCGGCGGCGGTTAATCTGCGCGCGCGCTCCGGTGCGAGCGTTTATCTTGCGTTCAATCATCTTGCTCTGACTCATGGCTCGCAGATGCCTCCGTGATCGCGTTTCAGGCATTGGCGGACGCAAGTACTTTGATGTTTGAGTGCTGTCATGCCCAAGCTTGTCGTTTGCCGTTCGTGCGCGGAGCCACCTTAAGCAAAGCAAGGGGCATGCCATGGAGCGGACCTTGAGCCGCCGTGCCGTTTCCGTTCGAACCTTCAGTGCGCAGGTTTCTTGGCGCGCGGGGTTGATTAACGACCCGTAAATGGATGTTGGGTACGACCCATGCGTTTGGCTATCGCATAGGCAGGCTGCGTGTCGTTCCGGGACTTCACCGCCTTTTCTCCAGGTTCGGCCGCAAAGGCCATCTGGTCTAAATGGCGCTGAACAATAAGACCCTTCGATTTGACGGGCCTGCGGGAGGCGCACACTCGCGCGCGTTCGAAGATCCTACCTCGGTCATGGCCATGATCGAAGAACGGCTCGCCGAAGGCCAACAAATGACGGACGACGGCTCGACGCCTTCCGTAGCCGGATAGTGATTTCTCACATACAAAATCTGATCGTGTGATGTCTGCTTGGAGTCACGAACCGCCGCGGCCGTAACTAGCTGGCGCGTCCGCTTTACCCCCAATCGCGACTAAATCGATGCGCGCGACAAACGCCGCTTCGGACACAAAGACGACCGGTCGGCGCGACCGATTTGGGCCTACGGGACATTGACAGGACAGCTTTGAGTCAGCTTTGCCGAGTTATTGCCAAGGCGCGGTAAAAGCGCAAAAGTTTTGCCCATGAAGATCAGCAGATCGACAGCGCTGGTGACGGGCGGCAATCGCGGGCTAGGCCGCGCCTTCGTTCAGGCCCTGCGTGAGGCGGGGTGCGCCAAGATTTATGTCGCCACGCGCTCTGCCGGCTCCAAGCGCGATGCCGTGGTTGAACCGGTCGCGCTCGACATCACGGATGAGCGGCAGGTGTCCACCGCCGCAGCGCACTGCGGCGACGTCAATCTCCTGATCAACAATGCCGGCGTCGCGCGCTTCTTGCCGGCGCTCGGCGCACCGACGATGGCCGATGCGCGGCTTGAGATGGAGACCAACTACTTCGGCACACTAGCCATGTGCCGGGCGTTCGCACCCGTGCTGAAACGCAACGGTGGCGGCGCGTTGGTCAACGTCCTCTCGGTTGTCAGCTTCTTCAACGCGCCGATGCAGGGCTCCTATTGCGCCTCCAAGGCTGCCGCCTGGTCGCTGACAAAGGATGTCCGGTTTGAACTGCGCGCGCAGGGCACGCTCGTGATCGGGGTTTATGCTGGATACATCGACACCGATATGACTGCCAACCTGACGGTGCCGAAATCGGACCCCGCCGACATCGCCTCCCGCGTCATCGACGGCATTGAACGCGGCAGCGAAGACATCCTCGCCGACGAACGCTCCGTCGCCGTCTATGCTGAATTGCGCAAGGACGAAAGACCGTTCGACGCCAACATGCAAAAGCTGTGGGACGCCACGCGGAAGAAGTAGCGAGCAGCCTGGATGAGCATTGAGATCCGAGGCCGACCCTTCTCGGTCCGCCTTTTCGGGCGAGGGGCCAAATTCCCTGTTTCGCAAATTTCTTTCCCTGTTAGTTCAACTCAAATTCCCTGTTCTGATGTGTAGGGAATCAAGGCGGAAAGGCCCAATTTAACTGCGCAACTCGGCTGTTGCCTGCGGCAGATCGTGCCTGATTTTGCGAATTTCCCTGTATTTTTCCCTGATATCAGGGTCACCAATAAGCAAAATCAAGCACCTAGCTGGTCTATTGGCGGCAGTGGCGACGGCTTTTGGCGACAGTCATTTAGATTTCCGGCAAGGCCGAACCAGCGGACCTTAAATTCAATCCCCCGTGGGGCGGATAGGCGTGCTTGGGAGTCCTCTCGCTGCATGCCACTTTAGTCGAGCATGGCACAAGGTGGACATCAGATCGCGACGGTCTGATGTCGCTTAATGACCTGAAGCGATTTGGCGATATCACTGTGAAGGGAGCGCAGCGTGGGCGGACCCGCAACAATGGGTAAGATCGGCCGGGTCTGACGAAAATATCGCGCGAGCGCTTGTTCGGCGTTTACGCGCGAATAAGATTGTGCCGGCGTCGGAAACGTCCGTCCAGAGCCCGACAATAGCTTCCCAAACCGCCGGAGCAATCCAGTGAGCATGAAGCGCAGCACAAAGGATCGTATCCGCGCGACCCATACCGGCAGCCTGCCACGGCCGCCCGAGATGCTCGACAAGATGCGGGCCATGGCAGCGGGCCAACCCTATGATACAGACGCCTATGAAAGTGCGCTGACGAAGCATGTTGTGGAGACTATCAGAAAGCAGGTTGCTGCCGGCATCAATACTGTGACCGATGGCGAGTGCAGCAAGCCGAGCTTTACGCTCTATCTCGCCGAGCGGCTCGACGGTTTTGAATCGCGCATGCCGTCCGGAGGGTTGCCGGTGCCGACTGGTCCTATGGGTATCGGTGGCCGCGACGCGGCGATGTTTCCGGACTTCTACCGGAACGTCCTTGAGAACAATCCATTCAAACACACGATCCGCATGCCGCCGCGCGTGTGTGTCGGGCCGATCCGTTATGTCGGCCGGGACAAGCTGCAGCGCGACATTCGCAATCTCAAGAATGCGGTGCAAGCCGCGGGCGCCGATGAATGCTTCATGCCGTCCTCGGCGCCCGTCTACCAGTCGGCGAATGAATTCTATAAGAGCGAAGACGAGTTCTTCGAGGCCTTCGGCGCGGCCATGCGCGAAGAATGGAAAGCGATTCTCGACGCCGGCATCTTGCTGCAGGTCGATTTTCCGACTCTGGTCAGCGCCTGGGATACGAAGAGCAACACTATGACGTTGGCCGAGTATCGCAAATGGGCCGAACACCGCATCGCCCACCTCAACCACGCGATGCGCGGCCTACCGGAGGATCGCATCCGTTTCCATACCTGTTATGGCGTCAATTTCGGGCCTCGAGTCAGCGATCTCGGGCTTGAGGATATCATCGATCTTATTTTCACGATCAAAGCAGGGGCCTATTCCTTCGAGGCCGCAAATCCGCGCCATGAACACGAGTTCCATGTGTTCGAGCGCGTCAAGCTCCCGCCGGGCAAGATTCTGATACCAGGCGCCGTCACCCATTCGAATGTCATGATTGAACACCCGGAGGCGGTCGCCGACCACATGGAACGCTGGGCACGCGTCGTCGGGGTTGGCAACGTCATCTTCGGCAACGATTGCGGTTTTCAATCGACCGCCGGCAACACCGAGATTCCGATGACGGTGGCGTGGGCGAAGCTTCAAGCGTTGGGCGAAGGCGCACAAATCGCATCGAAGCGGCTTTCCGCCCAGACCCCATGAACTGTGCTCGGACCTAACGTCCGAGCCTTTTCAGATCGGAGAGGACACGATGTCGCCTAGTTGCAAAAGTCGCTTTGCACTGGTGCTCAAAAATTCCAGGGGCTACTGGCGCGGATTTCGTATAAATATGTGAGGGGGCCTCATCGCCGAACGTTAAACTCATAGGCAACCTTCGTAGCGCGATCGAGGCTGTACGAATCGGCGATTGCTTGTCGTTTCAGATATTTCGCGAAAATTTGCAGCCCTGCAAATTTCGACTTTTGCAACACAATCGGCACTTAGCGTCAGTACCTGAAGGCCACTAATCGGTCGCTTTAGGAGGTAATAATAAAAACTGGGCCGAGGACCGCACGGTTTGTGATTGCCCAGGCTTTGACGATCCCCGGGGCGGCGTAGCTGATCGCCGCAAAGTCATATCCGTCGATCAGGCAGAGGAAGAACGAGACGATGATGAGGCGGATGTTGAACCAGCCGATCTTCTGCTCGTCGATGATCCGCGTGATGTCGATGGATAGCATGGGATCACACCCGGTTGTCTGCGGTTGATTTGGACGCGCCGTCGGCGTTGCTCATTTTCGCGAATTTCGCCATCAGATGATCGATGGCGACCACCGGCGAATATTTCGCAACCCCGTCCTTCCGGCATGACGGGATGCACTCAATGAAGGCGTCGTAATTGGGATGAAGGAAATAGACGAGACACTGCCGGCGGGTGCCGACAGCAGCGTCTTTGGGCGGGTTGCTGACGCGATGCAGGTTCGAGACCCAACAATCGTTGGTCCACTGCTGCATCAGATCGCCGAGATTGACGACGAAGGTATCGGGCACGATCGAGACCGGCTGCCAGCGATCGTCGCCGACAAAAACCTCCAGCCCTCCGGGCCGGTTCTCAGATTTCAGAATGGTGAGCGCGCCGTAGTCAGTATGCGCGCCACAGCGCAACTGGCCGGGCCGCGGCTCGACGGCCTGATCCGGGTAATTGACGGCGACCAAAGTGGCATTGTTCTTGTCGAATTTGTCGGCGAACCACTGTTCAGGCAGATCGAGCGCGACCGCAAAAATCTGCAGCAGGACTTTTCCCAGGCTATCCATCGCGGAGTAGTAGTCCTTCCAGGTGCTTTCGAAACCGTCGGGACGATCCGGCCAGATATTCGTGGCGAACACCCTGCGGGCGCGTTCGGTCGCGAAATAAGGGTCGGCGGCATTGGCCGTGCGACCGATGAGAAACCGCTCCGAATAATCGGGCGGTGCGGCGCGATCGTCGCGGCTATAGGCGGCGCCGAACGCTTCAAGCCCGAAGTAGCCGCGGTAAATCTTCGGATCGCGGCTGCGATATTGCGCTTTGAGCTCCGGCGGAAAGTCGAAAAAGGCACGGGAAATGCGCTCCATGCGCCCGATGAGTTCGGAGGAAACGCCGTGCCCTGCGATCGTCAGAAAGCCGTGCGAGCGGCAGGCCACCTCCACGTCTTGCGCGACCGATTGCTTCGCTGCCGCGCCGCCGGTTCGAAACCCGGAAATGTCGATGACCGGTGAAGCAGAGGTTTCCTGGATGGAAGCCGCAGTGACAGTTGCCATTGGCGCGTTCCTTTTTGATACCCGCTGGTTGAAGTCCGCGGCCTATCGCTCCTAGCATGAATACTCTCGCCTTCCTGACGGCGACGCAAGAACTGCACCTATGCGCCAAGAGTCGCACGATGGGTCGCGCGGCGCATGAATGCGCGTGTGCCTTGTGCCTCCGTCCGTACCGCAAGTCGGGCTTCTGCGTCGCAACAACGTGCCAACGCCGCCGGTCTTGCGCAGCACCCGGGTGCCTTCACTTTCGCAGGAAGGCAGGCTGTACTCATCGTGCAGGACCTCACCCTCGATCCAGAAACGGGAATGCAGAAACGCAATGTCGATCGCGAGGAACGTCAACTTCAAGATGACGATCACAGGCTTACGATCACTGGCATGCTGGTGACCGAGTAGCTGAGAACCGCTAAACGGTCGCTTTGGGCAAAACGGACGTGAATCCTTAGATTTGCGCCGCCGGAGACCAGTTCGATAACGGACTGCTTGCCTGGCACGTAGTTCGAGTCCTCTCAGGTCCACCACGCACTTTCCTGCTAACGGAGATTTCCTCGCTTTGCATGTATTGGCCCGATTTGGCGGGCATCTGCGTGTGCGTTTCGTCTCCGCGGAATAGAAGGCGGCACTTGAGGCCCTTTCGAACGCCTTTGTCTCTGCCTGTAAAATACCGTTTCCCGGAAACGGAGACCGAGGTTCGCAGAGACTCGGTTCGAACACGGAATTACCGAGCAGATTGCCGACAACTTTAGTGCTGATCTGAGGTCGCGATCAGGATTTATACCAAACCGTAG
>Ga0302325_10032924_pt1 | contig 10630 bp, 13 predicted proteins | sample Palsa_T0_2_FD_201948 | JGI IMG/M metagenome (GOLD analysis project Ga0302325, IMG submission 201948) | Peat permafrost microbial communities from Stordalen Mire near Abisko, Sweden - Palsa_T0_2 | ecosystem: Environmental > Terrestrial > Soil > Palsa > Peat permafrost | place: Sweden: Abisko...
GCCGGGGATGCCAGAATCGCCGTCAACGCCGTATTCCATTGCCCTAGATTGCCCTGCCCCTGCCCTACAAGCGCCCTTCCTCGAATGGCATGATTGCACGCAATTGAAGTGGTCTTCTCGCGTGATATTACGATATCCAGAAACGGCAACACTGCGATATCGTCATCTCATAACATCTATATTTCGTAAATCGACGGTGTTGTTGTCGTACAACACTCAGATATGGAAACACCGCACAACGCCGATTTCATAAGCGTTTGGGCGCACGATGTTGTAGCGTCACGGTCTCGAAGCATCATGATCGCGCTGAACCGCGATATCACAACCTCATAGCCCTACAGGTGAAAAGCATGAAAAAACACCGTGACGCTGACGCACTGGCCGCCCGGATCGCAGAAGCCGCTAATCAACCGGCTGCTGTCGTTGCAAATCGACCAACGGTCTCACCCTTGCCGGAAACGCGAGCCGAAACGGAACAAGCTGCCTCATCAAAGCCGACGCGAAAGCGCATAAAGGCGAGACTGCCGGACGGAGATACGGTAGGAATCAGTTTACGGCCTCATCGCACGTTGTTGAGCCACTATGTGCTGAAAGCGGCAGACCGCACGCGAGAGGCGGGCCGGGTGATTTCAGCGCAAGAGATCATGCTTGAGGTATTGGAGCGCGGCACATGAACAAGTCGAATATGAATGTCGTGTTCATCGCCGGTAGCAAGGGGGGCGTCGGAAAGTCGGCGACGACGCATCTGGCGTGCCTCGGCGCAATTCTGCGTAATCAGCCTGCCGCGTATGTCCTCACTGATCCGAACCGGAAAATTCGCGGCGAGGGCAGGCCATATAGCGTGCTCGACGGCAGGGAACCGCATCAATTGGCTAATATTCTAGGCGCAAGCCATCTCACGCTTAACGGCTGGCTGATTATCGACGGCGGTGGCAATCGTCCGGCCTTCGACGCGGCCATTGCTGCTGAGGCTAATCTGTGCCTTTTGCCGTTCCGAGCCTCCGAGGAGGATTTGGATACGGTCGCGGACGACATGAGACGAATACCGAATGCAGTTGCATGGCCGACGGCGTGGCCCACAAATGCATTTGCTGAACGGGCGGCGCTCTTTTACGTCGAGGCGTTGGCGAAGCTTTTCCCGCTGCGGGTAATCAACACGCCCATTCCGTTCGTCAACTCGGTTTCCGAACTGTTGGCAGCCTCGCTTGATGCTCCATCTTCGCCAGTGCGACAACTGGCGCGGCGGGTCTTCGACATCATGTCCGACACGTTCGATGAACGGCAGACTATGCCTGCGGCGCAAGCGAAAGCCAGCTAATTCAACTGCGGAAACCCTCACAGGTGCCCGCCCGGCGCGGGGTTGTGAGGCGGGTACTCGGCCCCCGAATATTGCTCTGAATAGTGGACATGTGGATTTGTGAAGAGAAGGTGGATAACTATCCACCTGATTTCCCTGCGTGACAGCGGGCAGGGGTCTGAGGTAGATTGTTAATCGCGGGATAATGAAGGTGAGGCCGCCCATGAGCATCAATCTGACGCCAGAGCAGCAAAACGCTATTGAGCAGGCCATTCAGTCCGGCTTGGTGCGGTCTGTCGATGAGTTCATTGACTCCGCCCTTGGGGCATTGTCACACCGCAACGGTGAATTCGACAAGGCAAAAGCCCGGCTTGCCGGTTCGCGGATACGTGAAATTCGCAAGGGTGTCGGGCTCGATTTGAAAGGCATGTCTTTCCGGGAATTGGCTCACATCGGACATAAATATTGATGGATGCGTTTGTGCTCGACGTATCGGCTTGCATGCCGTGGGTCTGCGAAGACGAGACAACGCCGGCATCGGAAGAGATGCTTGAATGGGCGATGGATGGAAGCGCCTTGCATGTGCCTTCCTTGTGGACGTGGGAAATCCTGAACAGCGTGGCTGTCGTTATCAAGCGACGGCGTATCACAGCGGATCGCGGGAAGGAATTTCTCGAGCAGCTTGCCAAGTTCAATATCACGGTGGATCAAGCCCCGCCGATTGCGGATTTTCCCCGGCTCCATTCTCTCGCCAGTCTGCATCAATTGACCGCTTACGATGTCGCGTATTTAGACTTGGCTATACGTCTCTCTCTGCCGCTGGCGACACGCGACGATGATCTGACGAAGGCCGCACGCGCCGAGGGCGTGCGAATTCTCTGATCACCCTATTCAGGCGCAAGTCTGGTTTTCCCGGTAGCGAGAAACCGCGCCGAGATATTCTTTTTTCCTACTGCCTTAGTGATTTCGGAATGAAGAGGGGGCAGGAGGGAAAGAAAAGGTTTTCAGTTCAGCGTTAATTTCGGCAAAAGATCGGTTAGAAGTATATGAGGTGGGTACTCCTCGGCGTCTTTGGCCGTTAGAGGTAGCGATAGAAACCAGAAGGCGGCGCATCGTCAAGAACGCGGAGAAGGCATAGCGGTTGCTGGTCCTCACTACGCGCCAGCCGTCTCGTACCAGACCGTGCGCCCATTGAATGAGGTTGTTCTCCCGCGCCCACGTTAAGGCCCGCTGCACGGTCCTGACGCCGCATCTGGCCTTGATCGCAATCGCCTTGTGGGACGGAAAGCATTGGCCAGTCCGGGGGTTGTAGAAGGCGAAAAGAAGGACTTCATAAATCCGCATCCAGCCGTAGGGAACGCCGCCTAAGCGGTCGATCTCGGCTTGAAGGCTGACGATGCAGGCGGTCTTGTCGCCGCGTTGCAGGGCAGGGCCGTACTCGGTCCCGAATTGTTTCTCGATCATGGTGATTCGCTCCTTGGGGTTGTGGGTAAACCGCCCGGAGGGGCCGAAAATCGGCGCAAAACAACCCGTTAGCGAAAGCATGATTTTTCGCTTGCATTAGGTCGGGTTTTGGGGGAAAGTCGCTCTTGCGAAGGAAACGAAATTCCCCGGTTCACACCGGACTGTACGGCCCGCCACTGGCGGGCTTTGCTGTTTGTGGGCTTCGCTTAACTCCGAAAACTTATTGGGCACGACGCGGCAACCGCACCGCGTAACGGCGGAGTGTGAATCCTTCTCTGATTCGTGTCGAGCCGAATTTTCAGGCCCGACTAAAAACCCGCGCGGTGTTGCCGCCCGAAGCAGGGAGGCCAAGAGCGACGTGCCCGCCCTTGGCCTTTGCTAATATCTCTTAAACGTCTATTCCGGCGTTCTTAAGCAGTTCGTCCTTGTACAGGTCCTTAACGGCCTGCCCCATCGCCTGATAACAGATATAGCTAGTTCCAATCTTCTTTGTTTCGTACCCGGCATCCCGGATGTGCGGTTCGTAGCGCTTCACAAGTTCCGCGCCATGATCCTTGCAAAACTGAATCGGATCACGCCGCCACACGACCTCCCCGCCGTCTTTCGCCATCGCAACCAAATGACGAAACGCCGCAAAAAGAGGATACAACCAGCCCACGGGATATTGATACTTCATGGCCGTGCCGAGAAACTGCGAAATTACGGGCGTATTGCGATACTTCTTTTGCCCCTTCTGGTAGCGCTTCTCGTCAAAAATCTTTACCTCGTCGATTTTTCCAAAGGTCCCGCTGTAGTACTCCGGCAGAGTGACTTGCAACTCGTCGAACAAACGGACCAACATCGGCACAATGCTGATCCACTTCTCCAACTCATCCGGTTGATTGTCGGAATATTCGAGGAAGGCATCCAAGCAACGCTCTTTATGCCCATACGCGTTGCTCGGCTCCCCATCGGCGGCGGCGGCGAACTTTGGATAAAAAATCATCAGCAAGGTTATGATCTGCAACGCGTCAATGGTTCCTTTTTCGCCCTCGCGCCATGAAATGTCGTTATAATACGGCTCCCCGCTCAATGCGTGCTTAAGGACATCGAAGTGTCGGCGAGCATCAGCCAGCGACTTAGACTTAACCTGAACGCTGGTATTTCTGGCTTCTTTAATATCGTTGAGCAGGTTCAGCATTTCGGGGCTTAACTCTCCCGCATGATTTACGGTCGGCACCAAAATCTGCACGTTGACGAAAGTTTCAGGCAGCTTCGCGGTCGCCTCTTCTTCGCTAAGTTCGTCGCGCCATTTGTTAATGCGCTCATTCGAATTACCGCCGTCGAGGATACCGTACAGCCGTTCCTCATCGGGGTCGTCCGCCATGACAAGGCGTACGCGCTCCGTCTTATTGTCATAATCGACTTTCTTGGCTACAAGCGTCACACCCCGGTTGAGCAAATGGAATGTCTTCCATGTTTCAGTCAGAGTGTCGCCAATCTTCCTTGAAACTGGCGAACTAAGGTTTGGCAGTCGCGGATTGGGGCCAAGCCCAAAGCCAAATGGATACTGATCCAGCGACACGACTATTTCGCGGCGCTCGATTTTACCGCTAGGGTCTTCAAGATTTTTGAAGGAATGTACTTTGAACCAATCTGTGGGGCGTTTCAAAACATCTGTCTGCATTGACTTAATCATCCTTTTCATCGTTGAGAGTGAAATGTTCGGACGGTCGTAAAATTCGAGCCGTCCATACGAAGGTTCCGCATTGGAACTTCGGCATCTCGAAGGAGAAATAGAGGGGGGCTGAAAAGGGAGGGCAGACAACTGCTAAGCTACTCCGCGAGAATCCAGATTACGGATGCCCCGCTTTTTTCAGCAGCCCGGTTCCAACCGAGTGCAACTTCATGGTAGCACAATTGCTGCCTCGCGATGTCAACTATTGTGCACAATTATTCATTCAGCGAGCGATCCGCGTTCAGAGAGCGCGGCCACGCCTCAGCTCTACGGCGTTCACCGCCACAGCTTTTCGAACCGTGCCGGGTTGGTGGCTGTGTACCTGACAGTGTGCTGAATGTTCCGATGCCCGAGGTAATCCTGAATGAGCCGCGTATCCGCGCCTTGATCGGCAAGGGCGAAGCCGCAAGCATGGCGCAGCATGTGGGGATGGGCGAGCAGGGACAGGGACGCGCCGGCGCTGTATTTTCGTAGGGCCAGGTTGACCGTGGATCGGTGCAACGGCTTCCGCTGTTCGCTGACAAAGAACGTCCTGCCGGTCGGCTTCATCCGGGCGCGTTCTTTCAGCCATGCGGCAATGGCTCTCAGCTCGTCGCCGCGTAGCGGCTGCGTCGTCGATAGCCCGGCCTTCAATCGCGCCACGTGCAACACGCGGCTTTCCGCGTCCACCTGATCGAGTTTCATTTGGCAGGCTTCGGATACGCGCAACCCGTGCCTGAACATCAGGAGAAAAAGGCATCGGTCGCGGGCCTCGTTCCGGTTGCCCTTGGTCGCCTCGATCAGCCGTTCAACTTCCCGGCTGGTGAGGTGCTTGCGGTCACTGTCACCGTCGCCCCGCCAAGCCACTTTCTCCCTACCGCCCGAACCTTCCCTCCGGCCCGTTTTTCCGCTTTTTCGCCCATTCATCATTTTGTCGAGAGTTTCCCCGGCTGGATACCCCGGAAACCCTTGGTAACAGGGCAGGGGGCTTTTGCACTATCGACGAAATGTCTTATTTTGTCGAGGGTAAAAGGCGGGGGCCATAACGCCCTCGGCTGGCCCATGGTATGATGGCTGGCCAAGGTGAGGTAAACAGCCCGTGCGCTTTCGATTTCGGTTTGCCTATTTTTCGCTCATCATACTCTTCGGCTGTGCGCCTGGTCTTATAGCCCAGACGTTTTGTATGAGTGGCGTTGCCACTTCAAGCAACACTCTCTTCAATGTCGGCGATCCGATTGAGATCACCCTTGCAGTTACGCCCGGCACAGGGTCATGCACAACCTCACCCATCACTAGCACTGACAACGAAGGCAATCCGGTCATCATCGGCTCTCAGACAGCATGCACGGGAACCGTTTCCAGTTATATGTCGAGCGGCACGCAAAATTGGACGCCTTATACCAACCCGTTCTTGGGTTCCTTTTCCTTGGCCGAAACTGGCCAGACGTTTTTTGCTTCCGCACTAGGTACTAGGCACGGATGCCGATTTCGGGATTACTTCCATAAATGTCAGCCTTGCGCAATCCGTACTATCGTCACCGACACAGCTATCCGCTCCGTCGGTCGCAAACATTGCCTTTGCCTTTTTCATGCCCACCAATCTGTTTGTAGGGGCTACGTCGCCACCAATAATAATAATACCTAGCCCTGCTGATATTAATGCGGCCATCGTGGCCAACCCCGGTGGGCCTTACGGCGTCAACTTCTTTGAAATCGCCGATGCCAACGATGGCACCAGCGCTTCCATGGCATATACGGGGCAGACCTGCGCATGTGCGGCTAAGGTGAACGTGTTTCCATCGTTCGGGTCTATGTACATGGAGGCGGCGTTTGTTGCACCTCCGCTTAGCACCGTCCTTGATGGTCAAACACCCACACTCGCGGATTACCAAGCCGCCTGTGGCTTTTCAAGTATAAATTGGCAGCAACTGATAACGGACTTGCCGAGTGGAAGCGATGTTCAGCCGAATAGTCCCATTCCGTTGATCGATACTGGTAACGTCAGTTACAGCATAGGCCCGGGCGTCTCTATTATCGCCTCTGCGTCTAATGGGTTTTGTGCATTCTCTTGGGTCGGCTGCTCGCTGATCGCGCCTCCGGCCTTCAACGACCCACCAGCTGGGGGATATACGTACATATCGACAAACCCGTATCCGTATGTCTACCGTCCGGCTGACTTAGTTCCCGGTAAATCCTGCACGTTTCCGCTCCAGATTTATGGCGCTCTCGGTCAACTCGGTGGCTGTCCACCCTTTCCGTATAAAATAAGCTCTGACAATACCACCCTTTCGTTTCTAGATGCCCCTATTACTAACGGACTCATGGCATTCAAAACCACCCTCGTGGGAGTGGGTAAGCTCGACGGTGTTGTGCATCCGCTCTATTCATGGACTTGGTACTCGACTTTTAACGGGAAGGATGCGGGCGGGGTTACACAAACCGCCAGCCTTTATCCGCTTCTTCCCGGCAGCGGCACCGGAGGCGTGACGATAACGAGCATCAACGGCGTTCAGTTGCCGCCCGTCGTGCCACCGAATCAGGTTGCCACGACAGCCTCCGGCCTCGCCTACAGCCGGGTGAGCCAAACCTTCAACGGAACAGTGACCCTCAGGAATATCAGCAGCAGCGCGGTCAGCGGACCCTTGCAGATTGTGTTCTTCGGGATGCCAGCCAACGTGACGCTGGTGAACGCCACAGCCAATCTTTCCGGCACACCGTACCTGACGGTTTCCGGCGTGGCCAGCCTCGCGCCCGGCCAGTCGGCCACTGTCAGCGTGCAGTTTAAGAACCCGTCGAACGCCGCGCTCAATCTTGCGCCGGTGATTTATTCTGGGAGCATTAACTAACATGCGCGAACGTATATCGCTCCTCGTGGCATCAGTCCTTTGCTTCGGGTCGTTGGCGTCGGCTGACATTTACGACGTAACGGTTAACACCTCCTCCATTTCCGGCACGGCTGGATCGCTGGACTTCAATTTCAACCCCGGCCCGTTCGGGACCCAATCCGCTTCGCTTCAACTGCTCAATTTTATGTCGAACGGTACACTGGCAGGCGGCCCCACGTTGACCGGGGATGTTGCCGTTACCATGCCTGCAACCCTCACCTTCGACAACGGAACCGGTTTCAACGACTACTTCGAAGGGTTCACGTTCGGCACGACGCTTTCCTTCGATGCGAGCCTTTACGGTCCCGCCCTGAGTGCGCCCGACGGGGTTTCCACTTCAGGCAGTACATTCGCATTCAGCATGTTTTCCGACGCGGCGGGGACGGTCCCGACTCTGACGACTGATACAACCGATGGGTTCGCCTTCACAGTGGGCGTGAACCTCGACGGCACGACCACCGTAACCAACTTCTCGTCACAAACCGCTGTAGCCCCGGTGACGACCAGCACGCCGGAACCGGGCAGTTCAGCCCTGCTGATTACTGGACTTTCCTTGTTGTGGTTGTTGCGGCGGCGGCAACAACGGAAGGCGACTGAATAATGCCCTTGCGGGAATCCCGCATTATCGTTATCCTTCGGAATCCCACACTGAAGAGTAACAGAAATGAACCTCGCCACATCTGTTGTAGCTGCCTTGCTGTTGGCTTCGTTGCCTGTGGCTGCGCAAACCTCGGGGGATGCGCAGGGCTACCAAATTTATACGTTTACTAGAAAGATGTTTGACGGGCACGAAGAATGGCTCAAATGTCAAAGGGATGACCAATGCATACGTTTGTCGACGCCGATGTGCTCTCTTGCGTATGCTGTAAATAAGGATTTCTTAGATCCAGCTTCTAGGTTTGCATCGAACGTGCATCATAATTGTACTGTCATGGCGGACTTTCCTGACAACACCACTGCAAACTGTATAAACAATGAATGCGTCGTAGCGATACCTAAATAACTCAAAAGAGCATTGCATATTGGTTTGTGACGACGGGCCGCGACCATTCTGTTGTACTTGTAGATATCGCCTTCAGCGCGAACGGCGTCCGACTAAGCCAGCGGCAAGCCCTGTAAGAATTGTCTGGCTTGGCTTGGGTTGGTAAGGCTTCTGCATGTTCGATTGAAGCATACTCTAACCTGATGTCAAGATGACGCCGAAAAGGCGTCAGACTAAAGTTGCATAACGCATTTCTTGACAGACCCGCGAAGGGTCACGGATTTCACCCTGACAGCAAGGTTCGTGAACTTGCGCCGTCCGTATGCCGGGCCGTTGCCGCGCTGAGTGCGCCGAATTTGGCGAACGTAAAGGACGTTGAACTAAGCCGCTTTGCGGCAGTTGGGTCCGCTGAAGCTTACATTCACTTCCGGCCCCCTTCCATCCGGCAGCTTTTAGTGATGTCGTCAAGGACGAAAGGAGTTTCGTCATGACCCCACTACGACAGCGGATGCTGGAAGACCTCCAGATTCGCCACTACTCACCCAACACCATCCGCGCCTACATCCGCGGCGTTGCCCAGTTTGCCAAGCACTTTGGCAAGTCGCCGGAACTACTCGGCGCCGAGCAGATCCGGGAGTATCAGTTGCACCTGATCAAGAAGAAGGGAGCGTCGCTATCGTCCTACATACAGACCGTTTGCAGCCTCCGATTTCTTTACGCCAACACGCTGCACCGCCAAGTCGCCGTCGAACGCATCCCGTTGCCCAGGTATGAGAAGAAACTCCCGGTCATTCTGAGCCGGGAAGAGGTCAAACTGGTGCTGGAGAAGCCGAAGAATCTCGGCTATCGAGCCATGCTGTCGACCATGTACGCCGCTGGCCCCAGAGTGTCGGAACTAGCCAGCCTCAAGGCGGGTGACATTGACAGCAGCCGCGGCGTGATCTGGATTCGCGATGGCAATGGCCGCAAGGACCGGCAAACCTTACTGCCGCCGAAACTGTTGGAGTTGCTGCGTGTCTACTATCGCTGGAAGCAACCCAAGGACTGGCTCTTCCCCGGCGAGAAACCCGGCAGTCATATCTCTTGACGGTGGCGCCGGAAAATGGGGCCATTATGGCAGGGAAAAAAGGACCAGCGATGTAGTTACGCTGTGGCCCGCTGCCGGCGCAATGAGGCCGGATGTGAAGTGGCAGTTTTTAGGTGGAATGAGTTTCGGCGGGCTTCGCCTTCTCGGCGCGGTAGGACTTGCCTTTGACCTTCAGCATGATCGCTCCCTCAACCAGTCGGTCGAGGAAGGCCATCGCGAGCGGACCGTCGGAGAGATAGTCTCCCCATTTATCGAAGTCCACGTTGGTGACCACCGCCGTGGAGCGCTTCTGATTGCGTGAGGCGATGATCTTGTAGAGCAGATGCGCCGCCTCGGGACATTCGGTGCGCTCGATCTTGTCGAACCCGAATTCGTCAATAATTAACCAGTCTGGGTTGGCGTAGTAGCGGAGCCGCGCCGGAAGAGTCTTGTCGGCAAGTGAAGCGGTGAGATCGGCGAGTAACTGAGCCGAAGTTCGGTACAGGACGCGATAGCCATGCACGCACGCTTTCTGTCCCAGCGCCTGAACGATGTGACTCTTCCCGATGCCACTCCAACCCACCATGACCAGATTGGCCTTGCGGCGAATGAAGTCGCCGGTAGCCAGCTCTTCTAACTGCACCCGGTCGAATGTTTTTGGATTGAAGGTCCAGTCGAAACTTTCCATGGTTTTGTTCTCGGCAAAGCGGGCTTCCCGGATGCGGCGCGTCACGGCGCGTTCCCGCCGCGCGCCGGCCTCGGCGCCCAGCAGCCGGTCGAGAAAGCTCAAGTGCGAGAAGCCTTCTTTCTCCGCCCGCGCGAGAAGTTCATCAAGGGCCGCGGCCTCGATAGGAATCCGTAGCGCCGCGAAGTGACTCAGGCAGCGGTCACGCAGTGGGGTCGTCTGATCCGTCGTCTTCGCCTTCATGGCTTGCATCGCCTTCCTTGGTTTCCTCCAGCAGCGCCTGATACTCGGCCGTGGGCCGAGAGTCTAATGGAATCTGGCGCAATATCTCGTTCAACTGTTCCCGCGCTTCGATCGTCAGAGCCTCCATGGCCGAGCGCGGCTTGGCCTGCGCCGCCAGAATGCGCTCCACCGCGGACCACGAGAAAGCGCGATAGCGCACCGCGCGCTCCAGCGCACGCACCAGATCTTCGCGGCGATACACAGTCAACAGGCCCAGCACGCGCCCGGCTTCGTCCTTGCCGTTACGCCGGGATCGCAGTAGCTCGTCAAAGA
>Ga0302325_10032926_pt1 | contig 10630 bp, 7 predicted proteins | sample Palsa_T0_2_FD_201948 | JGI IMG/M metagenome (GOLD analysis project Ga0302325, IMG submission 201948) | Peat permafrost microbial communities from Stordalen Mire near Abisko, Sweden - Palsa_T0_2 | ecosystem: Environmental > Terrestrial > Soil > Palsa > Peat permafrost | place: Sweden: Abisko...
GGCGCGCCCCTTTCCCTCCCGATTAATGTATCGGCCGTGAATGCTCCACATCGCCGCCGGCAAGATTTCTCACTCCAGTATCGAAGCTCTGCTCCTCCGAAGGCACGCAGATGTACTCGTCCAGTACCGAAGACTCCTTGGGCAACTGTAAGGTGAACTTTCGTTTGTTGCCTACCCAAGGCTTCGTATACGTCTGCGGATCGGTGATGGTCATGTCCAGTTCCAACGTCATGGCGTCCGGGTGCGCGTAGACTTCGTGAATTTTCATGTCCTCGCTGTGCGGATAACCGTTGCCGCCTAGCCACGACCTGTCGTCATAGTTCGTCGAATCCACGATGAAGTTGTTCCCTTCCCAATGACCAACGTTCCATCCGTACCAGCGCGGGTCCAGGTCGGCAGGAATTGTTCGTCCATCGGTCCAGATTTCCCGAACATGGCGGTATTCGTTGAAGATCTGAAACGTCGTGCCGGGAGTTTGAACCATCTGGAACGTCCCCAGATCTCGCGGGTAACCCAAGGGATCGCAGTTTCCGAGCGGATCGTTTCCCTGCGCGGGAGCGACCCTTCGAGATTGCCAGGATTCGGCGGCTGAGGGTTTGTTGGCATTGAATCGTTCGAGGCCCAATGCCGTCATCGGAGGGGGCGGAGCGCCGCCCAGCAGTGGGTCCGCGTGCGCGTCGCCGATGCGCGGATCGCCTTTGGGCTGCGGTGCACCCTGCCCGCCCCGCCAGATTCCAGACAAGTCATGCGGATCGTATGTGAGCTTGGCCTTGGACTCCTCCGCTGCTTTCTTGCGCGCGTCGGATTTGTCTCCAGGCAAGTACACTTGAGCGGCAGCGCCCGATGAAAACACAGCCAATACCACGAGAAAAACGAACACGCTAAAAATGCGATCCCGCATTTCGATCCTCCCCGCTATTTTCGATTTCGGGTTTGCGCTCAGAAAACAACGTCACTTCGCGCGTGCAAGCATCGCGGCTCGAGCGAGCCGCGATGCTTCCTTCGCGCAGTTCGGGTACTTCGCGCCACTACCCAGAAAACTTCGGGACCGCGACCTACTCGACCAATCCGCCAGTAACTCCCGGTGCCGGGCTGCCTGCACCGGTCATCGACCAGCCATCGGGAAGCTCGACCTTGCCGAGAACCAAAACCGGCGTTCCCGCCTTGGAGGGGTTCCCAGTAATCGTGATCGCCGTTCCCGGTGTGAACTTGTCGTTGAGTTCCTTGCGGCTAAAACCCGCCGACTCCAGATTGCGCGGGTTCCTCATCTCCGCCGACCAATGGGTAACCGCGCCCTTGTCGTCGGTCACATCGAAATACATTTGAGAATGCGGGTTGGACATGACAAATTTTGTGACCACGCCCTTCACCACGATCACTTTATGCATGTCGTACGAGGTTCCAGTTCCGTGGTGAGCGAAAAGCGACGTGCCCATTAGAAAACTTGCAAGAACCGCCAAAACAAGTACGGACTTTTTCATGTGGTGCCTCCATAGAAAACGGGGATCCGGATGCTTTCACCGGATCCCCGTCAGTTCATTTCAAAACTAGCTGCTCACGAGAATCGATAAAGCCAAATCCATGTCGCCTAGAATATCAGTTTTAGGGCGAATTGAATATGGCGCGGGCCGCCCGCACCGAGCACGGGGTTCGGGTTTAGAGCGGACGTGTCCGGTGTCGAACAAGAGCAGCCGAACTGGCCGCCTGCGCCTGCCGTGGGGTTCGTGCTCGTCGGAGCTGGAGTGTAAAGGGCCTTGTTAAAGAGATTGAAGAACTCCATCCGGAACTGAGCGCTGTACCGTTCCTTGAACTTCCAGAGCTTCGCCACCGACATATCGACGTCGAAATAGCCGGGGCCACGGAAGATGTTGCGGCCCGCGTCACCGAGCGTTCCATACGCGGGAGCGACCAGAATGCCGCCGCCCGGAGTCGCAGTGCCGCCTTTTGCAACGTAGCAACCATATTTCATGAATGAAGCGAGGGCGAGTTGTTGGAGTGAGACGCTTGTGCCCGGGAGGTCAGCGCCCGCGGCATAGGGAGACGTGGCAGCGTTCTCGCATTCCGTCACGATACTGGCGGGCGCAACAACGGCGCCGGTCGTACTGGTAAAAGGCGTGCAACCCGACAAAGGACCGTAGCAAGGAATTGGGTTGGGACCAGATGTGAACGCTGATTTAGAACCCACGTAATTCCAGGTCTGATTCGGGGCGCCTCCGCTGTTACTAAACTCACCCGTTCCGGTGAGATCGTCCGTGGTGGTATCGGCGGGGTACCAGGCAAACCCGCCTTGCGCCGTGATCAGAGCGCTGACGGACCAGCCTTCGGCCATTTGCCCCGGGACTTTTGTTGAGCCCGGGAGCATGTAGTTCGGCGAAACGGTGAGGCGATTCCGGACGTCCGAAGCGCTGCTTGCGAGGTTGTCACGCAGGTTCGTGAAGTCGGGAGAATTCGTATCGTCGAGGGCATGGGAATACGTGTAGGCGACAAGATAAGACAGCCCATGCGAGACGCGTTGATTGACGATGACCTGCAGGCCATCGTAGAAGGAAATGGCACCGTTGGTCTCTTGGTTTATATGATTGAGGTACGGAATTGACGTGGTGTATTGCCCGACTTCGGCCGCGGAATTGGACGTGCAAGTGGCGGTAAAAGCAGTCAAGTTAACGCTGTTGGCGCAAAGGGCCGCAGGGGACAACGTAGCTCCAGACGCCACTGTGCTCCACCCAATACCAAGCGCCGGCTGATCCAGGTCACGATTGTATATTTCTCCATACCCATAGTTCCCGACGTAGGCGATGTCCAACGTCAAGTTGTTGGTAATGGCGCGCTGGAAGTCCAGACTCCACTCAGCGGCATGAGCTTGATGGAAGTTGGGGTCCACGGCATATGTGGTGCAGGGCGTTCCGGTCGCGATGCCTGGCACGTTGCAGGTTCCCCCCGTGTACGTCACGGTATTTACCACCTCAGAGAGTGGGTTTACGGGGAAGATGGGTCCTCCCGTTGCCGTTGGTCCCGTTGCAGATGGCGTTACCACAACCGAGGCCCAACCCGCCTTCAGCGAGGCAGCCGAGGGGCTCAAACTGACCGGGGTAAACTCGTTGAGTGCCGTGCCGCTCCGATTGATGCCTTGCGTACTCGACGTGCAGGACGTCGCCACCACCAGGCAGGGGATATTCGCCCCGAAAGGAACCGCTTGCCCCGCACCTAACGATTGCAGGGGTGTGTAATCCGTCAAGAGGTTTAGGGAACCTCGGATCACGTTCTTCCCGTTGCCCGTAATGTCCCAGGCCACGCCCGCGCGCGGTGAGAAATTGGTCTTATCATATTTGAAAAGAGTTGGGAGCGGTTCGCCCGGGCCAACCTGCTGGATCGCCGAACTGTTCGGCGTAACGTTGGGATTGAAGGTGTAGGGATCAAAGTTGCCCAGGTAATTGTGTCGTTCCGACGGGGGCGTCTCGAATTCGTAACGCAGGCCCAGGTTCAAGGTCACCCTGGACTTGACCCGCCAATCGTCCTGGAAAAAGCCTGCGTACCAATGACTCCGAAGCTCGTCGGTCGTATCGCCTACCAAAATAGACCCGCGAGTCGGCGTGCCTTGGAGGAATCCTTCCAAGTTCGCGAAGACCAGCGAGCCTTGGTCGAGTACCGAGGAAGCGCCCTGCAGACCCTGGTCGTCGAAAACGTCGATATACTCGAAGCCAAACTTGAAGGCGTGTTTGCCGTGCAAATACGAGACGTTATCCACAAAATCTTCGTTGCCTTCCGGACCGCGGATCGTTGAGCCGCCGCGTTGGCCCGCCCCCAAGAAGCCGGTGAAAGAGCTGAACGACGTATAAGGAAACCCGCCGTAAACCGGATTGGTTACGCCCGTCGGGAAGCTATAGCCGTTCGGATAGCCATTGGCCGGCACAAGATTTTGGTCTGCCGGGAACGATTCGTTCGTGTAGTAGTTGGCGCCAAACCGCACGTCGTTTACCCAGGCGGAACTGGGTGCCCATGTCCAGGCACCCAAGTACAGCTTGACGTTATCGTGAACATTCAGGAGCCATTGCGGCTCCAGTTGGCCGGTCGCGTTGTTAATAACTTGTGTTCCTTCGGCGTCAAAAAACGTGCCGCTGATATGGTGATGGGGGCCAGGAATGTAGTCGACTTTAAAGAGCCCGTTGTCCAGAGGCCCAGTCGGGGTAAGAGGAGGGTTGTAGAGGCCCGTTGTACTGTACGGGAAGACGTTCTCAATGAGGTTCCCTCCAACCGTGGAGCCATTCGGCGAAACCGTGCAGCCGCCCGTTGGACTGATGGTGATGCCCGCGAGTTCCGCGCTCAGTGGAGTCACCACACCATTGGGTCCAGGAGTCCCAACCGCTTCGTAGGGGCCAGTGGACTTGCCGAGGACGGTGCTCGCCAAAGCGTTACAAGCGTCCACCATGCTGGTACCTACGCTGCCACCCTGCGTGATATCGGCTGGAACAGTGTCGACCGCAGTGTCTCCCAGGATGTCGCGCAAGCCCTCGTAGCCTACAAACCAGAAGAGCTTGTCCTTGATTACGGGTCCGCCAGCGGTGGCCCCAAATTGCTCCAGGTTAGCCGGCGTGACCGAATGGGTGAAGGCGTTGGCCGCGTCGGTGGCCGAGGCATCGCGCCCGAAGGCGTAAGCCGTGCCATGGATGGCATTGGTACCCGACTTCAAGCCAAGGGATACGACCGAACCCTCTTTCCAGCCTTCTTCCGCCTTGGGGTTCTGCACGGTATCGAATTCCTGGATGGCGTCGATGGGCAGGATGGAGCTCGAATCTCCGCCGCGGTACGCGTCGTTTACGCAGCTCACTGGGGTTCCGGTGTTGCAGATCGAGGCCATACCCTCGATGCGATAGAGATCGTCCCCCTCCTTGCGGCCATTGGTGTACTCGGCGGTTCCCGTACCGGCTCCTACCGAATTATTGACGATTCCAGGGCGCACCTGCAGCAAGCGCTCGAAGTTGCGGCCATTGAGGGGCAGCGAATTCACCAAATCGTTGTTCACAGTGCCGCCGAACTCGGCGTCGCTGGTATCCACCGCGGGTGCTTCCGAGGTGACGGTAATGGTCTGGGTTTGCTCGCCCGGCGTCAGGGTCAGATCCACGCGAACGTTTTGACCGACCTCCACAACCACGTTGGACTGCTGCACGGTCTGGAAGCCCTTGGCCTCGGCCTTGACGCTATAAATACCCGGGATGAGGTTGTTCGCAGCGTATTCGCCACCACTATCGGTAACCAAAGTTCGCGTGTCGCCTCGCGCCACGTCCGTGACGGACACCGTGGCACCGCCAACGACGGCGTGCGACTGGTCATACACCGCTCCGGCAATCGCGCTGTTACTGGCCTGTGAAAACAGCGGGGGGCAAATCGAGAATAGCGCAATCGCCACCAGCGGCAACGCTTTGGCCACGTTGCTCCTCACAAGCTTATCCCACAGGTATACTGAAGAAACCATTCGGATCCCCCTAATTGTCAGAAATGAAGCCACCACCCCGTACTTAAGGCTGCATGGGTAATCTCATATCTAGAGGCATACGTCAACAAAAATAATTCCTGGATGCCCAACCGTTTGGCCGCAAAGTAATAGTATTCATAGGCTTGCAGTCGGCGCCCGTATCGCGCGCAAGGTGCCTGCTCCGCCGCTTCGATAGCAAATTCGTTTGTATCGGCAAACCGAAGAGGTGTATTGTGCGCGGTCTAGACGGAGAATTCGGCCGTAACCCAAGCCCCAAATCGCAAACATGAAAACGGAGAAGCGACATGTCGGATAGGATTCGTCGGGTGCTGGCGTATCTGATCGTTTGCGGGGCGCTCGCAGGCTTCGCTCACGGGCAGGCGCAGCAGGCCGCGCAGCCCCCAGGACAAAGCCGCGCCGCGAAGCCCGATTCCGCGCAGGCTCAGGCGGATCTCGAAAAAGCGAAGTCCATCGCGGGCACGACCTGGGCCCTCGAAGAGCACGTGATCTGTGACTTGCCAACCATCAGCCCCGCCGCAGACCCTGGGCCGCAAAAGCTCTTTGACAACCTCTACGCCATCCCCGGGACCTACTCGGCAGCAAACGGCGTTATCTACCTAATTACCACGTCGGCAGGCATCTTGCAGATTGATACGGGCTCGGCGAAAGACATCGAGACGATCTATCTGCCAGGAATGAAAAAGCTTGGGCTGGATCCGGCGGACGTCAAAGTGATCGTCATCGCTCATGGTCACGGAGACCACTTTGGCGGCGCGCCCTATATGCAGGAGCATTACCACCCACATATCTACATGTCTGCTGCAGATTGGGACTACATGCAGCTCGTTCCACCTCCAGCGCAGGGGCAGGCGCAGCCAAACATTCCGCCGAAGCTGGACATGTTCGTCAACGAGGGAGAGCCCATCGTTCTCGGAGACGAGAAGCTGACCCCGGTTTTCATTCCCGGTCACACGCCAGGATCGTTGGGACTTATTTTCCCCGTCAAAGAAGCGGGCAAGACCCACATCGTCGGGATCGTCGGCGGCGGCATGCTCCCGCAGGGGACGCCGGATCAGATGGGCGTCTTTCTGCACTCGCTCGCACACTTCGAGGAATGGGCCAAGAAAATGAAAGTCGACGTCGAATTGCAAAACCATCCGATCATGGATGGATTTGCCGACAAACTGGCGGCGCTTCGGGCGCGCAAGCCGGGTGATCCGAATCCGTTCATCGTAGGCCAGGAGAACTATTCCAAGTTTCTCCAGGTCATGTACACTTGCGTGCAGGTTTACGTGGATCGCCGCCTGGAATGAGTGTGCAGCGAGCCGAGTTCTAGAGGACGATCCTCAAGCCGGGCACGCTGCTTTCCAGGATCCGTCCGATCGAGGAGGTTTTGGTAAATGCGTAACTTTGCAATCATTGGCTTCGCGTCGTTAGCGGCGCTGCTGCCTTTCGGGCCCGCGGCATTGGCACAACAGACCAATCCGAATTCCCAAAAGCCTGGGCTGGAGGTGCCCTTAATCACTCCCGGGCCGGGCTGGAAGGCGTGCCCACGATGCAAGAACGAGGCGTATGCCGCGGCGGACCGTAAGAAAGAAAACGTGGACACGCGTCCCTTCGATAAGCACGATATTTCAGGGGTTTGGAGCGGCACGGTTACGGGCCTGGACGACAATGGCAGTCTTTTCGATATGAAGACGCTGCCGCCGTTCACTCCCTATGGACAGAAGTTATACGAAGCCACCCTCAGTGAATCGCCCGAGTGGAGTTCCAAGGATCCCATGAACATCTGCGATCCTCTCGGTTACCCGCGGTCGTTCGCATACAATTACGGAATCGAGTTTGTTACCACGCCGGGGCGGGTTTTGGAATTTTTTGAGTGGGGACACTACTGGCGTGACATCTGGACCGATGGGCGCAAGCTGCCGGCGAATCCGCCCATTCCTCGATTCTACGGATACGCCGTCGGTAAGTGGGAGGGCGACACGTTCGTGGTCGACTCCAATGGCTACGACGATCGATCCTGGATTGTTGCGGATAACAGCAGGCGAAATGCCGAAAAGAGAGTCGGCGGACTGCCGCATAGCGACGAAATGCAGATCCGCGAAGTCTTCACGCGCCTCAACTACGGCCTGCTTCAGGAAGCAATTACGGTCACCGACCCCAAGGTATATACTGCGCCTTGGACGACCACTGACACGATCGCACTGAGTCCCGACAGTGAGATTGCGGAGCATCTCTGTGTGACGTCGGACGCGATCTCTTATAACGATCAAAACAACACCCCTGCGCTTTCGACGAAGGGAAAGTAAAAGTAGGTCGTCCCGAAATTTGTGCGTGCCACGGACGTTTTAATATTTGATAAGGGAGGGTGACACATGTTGCGACGCATGCTCCTAACCGCGGTGCTGGTCCTAATCGTTGGTTCGCCACTATGGAATACGCCTGCGCTGGCACACCACGGCGCGGCTCTCTGGGGGGACAAGGAAATCGAGTTAAAGGGGACCGTCGTGGAATACTCGTGGAGAAATCCCCATGTACTGCTGGCCTGGAACGTCAAGGACAGCAACGGCAACGTCGTGAAGTGGACCGGCGAACTTGCCTCTCCAGAGTCGATGATGGCCGATGACGGCATGACCAAGGACACCTTCAAGACTGGCGACGAACTGATTCTGCTGGTCCGCCAAGCGAAGTCAGGTTCACCCAACAGCGTGATCGACCAGATCAAGCGAACCGATGGCACGACGGTCATGCGCTACTCCCGGCAGGCGGGTAGCCAAAATTACGCCGGCGCTTTGCCGACGGACGATAAGGCGACCAAGCCCAAGAACTGAGTTGCACGCGTCCTTCGCTGCACGAGCCCTTCTCCTTCACAAATGCTCCGCGCCGCTAGCGTGCGGACGCTTTCGCGTGCGAGTTCAGAATCTGTTCGAGCATATCCAACACTTGCATGGCGGTAAGGCATTGCGCGACGCTGGCGTTGGGCTCGCGCTTCTCTGCGATCGCGGAAAAAAACTCGCGGTCTTGCAGCTCGATGCCGTTCATCGACACCGCCACACCGGACAGGTCGATTTTCTTTTGCTCCCCATCGAGCAGATCGTCGTAGTAGGCCAGGTAGGTGCCGTTATCGCAGATGTAGCGGAAGAACGTGCCGATCGGCCCTTTGTTGTTGAACGATAGCGAAAGCGTGCAGATCGCGCCCGACGGCACTTTCAGCACGATCCCCATGTCCATGGCAATCTTCAGCTCAGGGTGCAGGGGGCCCTGCACCGCGTAGCAGTCGGAAACCAACTCTCCGGTCTGATACTGGAACAGGTCGACCGTGTGACACGCATGGTGCCACAACAGATGATCGGTCCAGCTTCTGGGCTTGCCGGCGGCGTTCATGTTGGTGCGCCGGAAGAAGTAGGTCTGCACATTCATTTGCTGGACCTTGAGTTCGCCGGCCTTGATTTTCTTGTGAACATATTGGTGACTGGGATTGAAGCGCCGCGTGTGGCCGCCCATGCAAACGACGCCGGTCTCTTTCTGAACCTTGACGAGCCGCTCGGAATCCGCCAAGGAATCCGCGATCGGAATCTCGATCTGCACGTGCTTGCCCGCGCGCATGCACTGCTCTCCCTGCGCCGCATGCATTCCGGTGGGCGTGGCAAGGATCATGGCTTCGAGGCCAGGCTGCTTCAGACTCTCGCCCAGATCGCCCGTAAAATGCGGGATGTGAAACTTCTTGGCCACCTCTGCGGTGCTAACCTGATTCCCGCCCGTCAGGGTGATGACCTCGATTCCCGGAATGTTGGCCATCGCCTCGATATGCTTTACGCCGAAAGCGCCCTGCCCTGCGACTCCGACTTTCATGTGTTCTCCCTTACCGCGAAGTATCCATCATCAACCACTCACCCCGGGCCACTACTCATCCTTGGCACTCAGGGCCGGGCTCGCCGACCACCAGGCGTTCATCAGTTCGTTTTAGCCGGTGGCGCGGGCGGCGGTTGCGCGAATTTCTTCGCGTCGATTGCGACGTTCGGCTGAATGGTGTCCAGATCGACGGTGACCTGGTTGTCGGTCCAAGTGGACACGCGATGAAACGGCAACTTGACCCCGGCGACGTCGCGATAATCGGCGAAGTCGACCTGCGTGGGGTTGTAGCCAACCGCCGTATTGGCCAGACGCACGACGCGCACGAGCAGGCCCGATTTTTCGTCGAAGTACAACCTCAGCGGAAGCTCGCCAGGAGTGATCCCTTCGGCCATGTATACGTCGGTGTCGTCAATGGCGGTCTCGCCGACCCGCCAATCCTTGAAGAGCTGCTTGATGCCCGTGGAAAAGAGCAGCGTGGCGTCGATTTTGGCTCCGGTTACATCTCCTCCGGTTAGCGGCATCAGCGGCACGGGGCGATCCGGCGACGCGATCCAGCCCGCGCGGCCGTTGAAAACTCGCACGCTGTCTCCGAGAGCCGCGTGCACAATCACGGTCATCTGATCGGGCGCCTTGCCGTAAATATCGACAGGCACTTTCTGATTATCGGTGTCGTAACCCGAGTAGGTTCCCTTGGCCACAAGACTCGTGAGACCGGCAAGGCGCTGCGCGCCGCCGATGGCCTGGAAATACTTGTCGAACAGCGCGTCGGCGGCTGGAAATTCCTTGGCGCCGGCCTTTGCGACGAGATCATCCGGGTCCGAGGGAGCGTTGCTGTATTGCACGACCAGGCTGGGGGTGATCTTGGGCTGGGCGTCGCCGCGGTGACAGGTGTAGCAGGTGATCATGCGCGTGCCGCCGAACTGGGTCTTGTTGATGAAATTGACCATGGTGATCATTTTGCGGGCCGTGGTCTTAGTTGGCGTGTCCTTGGCGAAGTTGGCCCAGTCGTCCACGGCATCCTCGCCGTGGCAGTCGGTGCAGTTGTAACTCAGGGAGGCGGAAAAAAATCCCATCGTGTCCATGAATTCATCCACGGAAATTCCCTTGAGCACCGTGATGCTCTTGAACGCTTGCTCCGACATTTGGACGCCTGCGGGCACCGCCTTGGGAGCTGCCGTCTGCGGCTTCTTTGCGGGCGCCGTTTGGCTGCTCGCCGTCTTCGCTGGCGCGGCGGTCTGTCCGCTGGCCCAAACAACGCCGAGCAGGCAGACGATCGTGACTCCTGCTGCGCGCAAAGTTATT
>Ga0302325_10032927_pt1 | contig 10629 bp, 8 predicted proteins | sample Palsa_T0_2_FD_201948 | JGI IMG/M metagenome (GOLD analysis project Ga0302325, IMG submission 201948) | Peat permafrost microbial communities from Stordalen Mire near Abisko, Sweden - Palsa_T0_2 | ecosystem: Environmental > Terrestrial > Soil > Palsa > Peat permafrost | place: Sweden: Abisko...
AAATCCCTGCTCCTGATCGAATCAACTTACTTGAGGCAAACGGTAAGTATAAATGACACCGGCAGATGCGGCAAACGCACCTACCAGCTGGGAGTGTCCCAATTTGCTTTTCTACCACGGAGGCACGGAGACACGGAGCCCCCCAATTGCCTGGCAAAACCTTTCTCTTGGTTCCTGCCGGTCCAAGTTTTTCTCCGTGTCTCCGTGCCTCCGTCGTGAAAGAACGAAGATTAGGACACTACCTACCAGCTTCCTTTGTTGACCCCGATGCCCCGTCGCCCTGAACTTCTGGCTATACTCGATTTATGAAGATGACCGGGTTCCCTTTCTCCATCACGGATTGGAGTCGGGTGGCGCCCTGCGAGCATGCCGGGGACACCGGCGCGGCGTTGTGGCGGACGCAAAATTTCAGCGAGATTCGCGTTCGCATGGTGGATTACTCGCCCGGCTATTCGGCAGATCACTGGTGTTCCAAAGGACATGTGTTGCTCTGTCTCGAAGGCGAACTGGAAATCCTGCACTCTGACGGCAGGATCTTCACCCTCAGTCCGGGCCAGAGTTATCAGGTTGCGGATGACGAATCCTCCCATCGGTCCTCGACCAAGACAGGAGCCAAACTTTTCATTGTCGATTAACTGGGTCGACTAACTGGAATGACTGATCATTAGCCTGCCTGGCACGATCTTGTGCTAAATCGACTGGCCGTATGAATCTCGATGACACCATAGTTGCTATCGCCACTCCGGCCGGCCGGGGCGGCATTGGCGTGGTCCGGCTCGCCGGGCCCGACGCCCGGGCGATAGCCCAGCCTATGCTAAGCCGAGGTAGCGAACTAAAAGCGGGTCGAGCCATCGCCTGCGATTTGATAGAACCATGTGGCGCGGACACTCCTGTCCGCGAAAATGCAGGCACCACCGCAACGCCCAGCCGGATCGACGAAGTAGTAGTCACCTATTTCGCCGAGCCGCATTCCTACACCACCGACGACATCATCGAAATCTCGGCCCATGGATCTCCCGTAGTCCTCCGCCACATCGTCGAACTCGCGCTCGCTCGTGGAGCCCGTCTGGCGGAGCCCGGAGAGTTCACCATGCGAGCCTTTCTGAACGGACGCCTCGATCTGACCCAGGCCGAAGCAGTCCGCGACCTGATCGACTCGCAAACTCTCTTTCAAGCGAAAGTCGCTGCGCAACAACTGGAAGGCGCGCTGTCCAATCGTCTGAAGCCCATCAAGCAAAAATTAATCGACCTGATTGCCCTGCTCGAAGCCGGCATCGACTTCGCCGAAGACGACATCTCGGTCGCCCAGGACTCCATCATTCTCGAACGCATCGAGCAAGTCAGAACCCCGCTCGCCGAGCTGGCGGCCACTTTCACCTATGGCAAAATCGTTCACCAGGGATTGACCCTGGCCATCGTAGGGCGCCCCAACGTAGGCAAGTCGAGCCTCTTCAATCGCCTGGTCGAACGCGAGCGCGCCATCGTCACCGCCCAGCCCGGCACCACGCGCGACCTGGTCAGCGAAACCGTTGCTATCGGTGGAATTCCTGTGGAACTCGTGGACACGGCCGGCATCCGCCGCGCCCTCGACGAAGCCGAAAGCATCGGCATAAAAAAATCGGTGGAGGCCCTGGCCGATGCTGACTTGGTCCTTGTCGTGATCGACAGAACCCAACCCGTCGCCGATGAAGACGAAGAATTGCTGCGCCAGGCGAAAGGCCGTCCGGCGATAGTAGTGGAAAACAAATCCGATCTGCCAAGCTCGTGGGAGGACGCGCGTCTCGCCGGTCTGGGCCGGGCGGGATCCGGCAAGCCTTCGCCGGCGGAATCCGACTTTCCGCGGCGCATCCCGACCTCCGCTCTAACCGGGGAAGGCATTCCCGCTCTGCGCGCCGCCATCTTGGAATACGTTGCCGGAGACGCCACGATTCAGCAGGAATCCGGTTTCCTAACCAGCGTTCGCCATCAGAAACTAGTCAACGACGCGCGAGTGTCGCTTGACGCCGCAAGCAACGCTGTCGCCGCCCGTGTCCCTCACGAGATGCTGCTGCTCGATCTCTACGCGGCCCTGCGCCCGCTGGACGAAATTACCGGAGCCACCACCACCGATGACATCCTGAACCTGATCTTCAGCACCTTCTGTATCGGAAAATAGAGTGGCGTCCCGGCACCATCCAAAGAAATGTAGAAACTGCGATTAATCCCTTTCAAACACTGAAATATAGTCCTACAGTGTCCAGCGGGAGACATAGGCAGCCGAGCTAGTTTATGCCTCTAATATGTCTCCAGACGCAAAGATGCCCTGATTATTACCACTGGAGACATAAAAGGAGCGGAGATGGCACTGACAGATGCACAAATCAAGGCGTTGAAACCAGAGGCATCGCGATGCCCCCAAGGTTCACGGCAGCGGTCTGTTGAACGACTTTCGCACTCTCGCGGAGAAGATTGGCGTCTCCGTGGCAAAACTGCTCGCGCGCGAAGGCTACGCTCTCCGCCAGCCCTTCAATTGCCGTGAGAAGTAGAAATTGCCCCCCAGTTTGAGTGCGTTTGCCTGGAATGGCTCGTTTCCGGCAGTGAAGCCTTTCTTCCCAATTGCAGCCAAGATCGTAGAGACACGGTCGATGGCGTCGACAGAGCCCTCCCGGCACGGAACTGGCGGCCATAACGCGCACCGACGAACGCTACGTACCCGAGTGGCTGGCTTCTCAGGCGGCGGGCGGCATTCACTCGGCGATCCGCCGCCGAGCACGCCAGAGTCGCCGCCCTAGCCGGCCGCTGTCGTTCGGATTGCTTCCACAACAGCAACCCATTACAGGCTCACCCCGGTCAGAGCCAGCTTGGTTGCCACGAACCCAACGGAGTCAATGGATACTTGTATTCTCCCGGCGTCTTCGACATCTCGATCATTTCCTTGACGCCGGTATAGCGACCCATTGGCGTATCGACCACGAATCCATCGGGATCCGGATAGCGATGCTCATCGTTCGAGCCGGCCGTTTTTGTCGCGTAGTCGCGATCGAAGATGCCCAACTCGGCAAGCCAGAGAGCCGTGCGTGACAACGAGACCACGACGCGGTAGCTTCCGCCCTCCTTGGCGCGCCGTAGCAGTGCCGACAGGATGCCGCAGGTTGCGAGCCAACCGGCTACGTAGTCGCAGGCCACGAAGATCGACGGATGTGCTGGCTTCTCGTCGCTACCCTCAATGTTGTCGAGGCCCCACGCGAGAGTGGCGGTGATGTCGAAGCCGACGCGACTCGACCACGGTCCGGTTTCGCCGGCCCAGGTAATCTGTGTATCGATTAGACCCGGGCGCTGTTTAATCGTTTCCTCGGGCGTGATATTAAATCGCTCCCGCCATCCCTTACGGCGATTCGAGACGAATACGTCGGCCTTGGAAAGGAGCTCCCGGAACTTCGTATGTCCTTCCTTATTGTCCAACTCAAGCATGGTGGACCGCATCCCGACATGCGAGGTGTAGTGCCAGAGCGTGTGCTCGATATCGGATGGGCGCCACACGTTGAGCGCGTCGGCGCCATGCAGGGCCATTGCGCGACCGATCGATGGGCCTGCAATGACGTGAGTCGTAGCGAGCTGACGGATACCGTCGAGCGGCGTCTTCGGATTAGGCGTAAATGGTATTGGATCGCTTTCACCTACTTTTTCGACGCTGACGATGGGCATCAGCCCCACGGACTTGGTGAAGGCATCCATTTTCAGCACGTCTTTGATGTTGCGGGCGAGTGGCATGGGGAAACCTGCTTTCTCACCGGCTTCTTCAAGTTCCTCACCGTTCCACTCTTTCACCGCGTCGCGTACCGCTTCATAGAAGCCACCCTTCGGTTTGAGGACATCAAGTGCGTGCTGGCGTAAAGCGGGAAACACATCGGCAAGCATGACCCACTTGCCATCCCTGGTGGGAACAATATCCGGACCACCCATAAATGGGCTGTGTGCATCCGTGCGTCCGGGGAATCCATTGACCAGTTCCCACTTCCCGTCGAGAAACGGCGTCAGCCGCCGCAAAGCCTTACGCACGTCGACATGAATATCCTGCCCCTCGCCTGTACGCTGCTTCCATATCTTTGCGATCAGGATCGCCTTGGCCGCGAGCGAGATTGCGCTGATGGCTCCATATGGCAAGCGATCCGGCGTGATGGGATCAGAGCCGTAGTAGGTGACCTTACCTCCGGAATCGGACGTTGTTGCCCCTAAGCTTTGTAGTAAGGACTCAACATGAGCAGGTAGGTCTATCGTGCTGCTCTGTAACTGATCGTTGTAGTTGGCGATTATGCCTTTCGCTAGCTTTTCTGCTGCATTCACAGTCCATCTCCTTGTTGGGATCGGTTGCCCACACTCGCATGTCGTAAAAACTGGTTGGAAATAGTTGAGATCCGTTCACTTCTTTGGGAATAGAAACTGCATCTGAAATCTTGCGGACCAGCTTGTTGTGCCGTCCGGGCGCTCCACGTTTCGAAAGAACTGCGTGTATGCGTTCACAGGTAGCTTTCCGAAGTGAACAATTCTTCCGACTCCGCCACCTACTGGCACGGTCCATCGGTTATTGGAATTTACTTCCCAATTCGAGGTAATGATCGGCGACGACACGAGATACCACCCGTGCCGCATGTTGTAGTTCACGAATGGTTGCAGCAGCATTTGGTTTACATCTGGTCGCTCTGAGGGCCCAGCCACGGAGAACAGGTTTTGTACCAGTGCCCCAAATAACCAATGGCCTTGAATACTCAGCACAACGACAGTGGGTCCGATGCTGACCTTTTTTGTTCCTAAGATGTCTTCGCTTGCGGTGGGCAAGGAAATGACAGGCCCTGCGCCCCAAATGACTTTGCCTACTTTTGCAGGTGATAAGAACAACGAAAGTTGTATATCCCCTAGTCCGCTCGTTCCGTTCACGGTTGGCGAAAGATCGGGCACTTGGATTACGGGAATGATTGTCCGCGTAATCAAATTCCAATCATTCGACAATTTGAAGGGAACGACAGGCTTCATCTCCAAGATGTAACTGTCTTCCTTGTCGATGCCGGTCTGCGGGTAGAAATCGTTCTCCAGCGGGACTGAGATTACCTTAGCAATAGGATTCTGGGCTTGCTTTGCTATCTCTGATGTTCCTTGTGCTGAGGATTCCTGTGCGCAAGCTGGCACGGCTCCTCGACACAGCACGCTCATGGCGACTGACAGAATCCACAATGCTGCGCGGATTTGGGGCCACCACGCGGACAATCTTGCAGACGCAACTGCGCACTCTCGTCGATGTCGGAAGTCTTCCGTTGCGACATTGCGGCGCCGCCCCGATCCCGAAACAGCAACTACAGTCTGAAATCTCATCATTATTCCTCCGAATTGTTGCTCTTGCTGGATCAGAATCGATTGTTGGCTAAGTTTCAGCGTTCAAGGTGACCAACGAGCGATCTCAGCACGCCTGTCAGGTTTCCTCGTTTGGAAACTTCAATAAGTCAAAAGCAAAGTTGTTGCCAAACCCACGGATCGAGCCAGAAATGTTAGGTCGTTGAAGCCGCACGTGTTAGATGGCCGTGATGAAGCTCCAACTGTGATCCTGTCTGTCAGTTGGCGTCGAATGATCGTGACGCGTCAACATTGGTGACGCGGATCGGTAACAGAGGTAGGCAGCTCAGTGTCCAGGGGAAGAACATTTGACCACTAAGGCGATGGAACCGAGAGGTGGTAATTGTGTGGGAGCTATCCACGCGCTAAGCCATGCGAGTCGCCGGACCTTCTGAGCGTGATGATTCGGATGCGAAGGGACGACCGATTTCAGGAGTGCTCGAAACAGCTCTCTCCTGCACAATCATCGGCCCAGCCAGGAATGCGCTGCGGCCTCCCTTTACAGCGTTGGCAAATGCACTTGCCATCTGGACGGGGTCAAGGGCACGCGACACAGCTGTATTTAAAAGCACTCCGTCGAAGCCCCACTCCATCACCTGGCAGGCTTGGGAGGGAAGGCCAATACCTGCATCCACGATCAGGGGAATGTCTGGAGCACGCTCGCGCAGGTCGCGTAAACCGCGAGGATTACGTGGTCCCTGACCGGTTCCGATGGGAGCGGCCCAGGGCATGAGCACCTCACAGCCGGCATCCATCAGACGGCTACATAGAACCCAATCTTCTGTGCAATACGGTAGGACTTGAAAGCCGAGTTTTACGAGCTTGATCGCGGCCTCAACCAGACCAAATGGGTCTGGCTGCAGACTGACTTCATCCCCGATGACCTCGAGCTTTATGAGATTCGTCTGAAACAACTCCCGTGCCATACACGCCGTCTTTATTGCTTCACCCGCGCTGAGGCAGCCTGCCGTGTTGGGGAGAAGCGTCCGCTGGGTCTGCCGCAGCAGGTTCCAAAATGATTGACCAGAATCCTTCGAGCCCGAGAGCTGCCGCCGCAGAGAGACTGTAAGCATCGCGGGATCGGCGACACAGATCGCATCTGATAGCAGGGAGGGAGAATCGTAGCGCGCAGTCCCGAGCAGCAGACGGCTTGTAAAACTCTGACCGTACAAAGTCAGTGGATCTTGCATCTCCTGTCCTCCCAACTTAGCCTCCCGCCGTCGGATGAACGATGTCGATCCTGTCACCCCGGTCGATTCGGCAATCCTCATATGCGCCGCGCGAAACAAATTGTCCGTTGCAGGCTACGGCAAATGGAGGTGGTGGAGCGAGTGCCAGTAGCAATGCCGCCAAGGTTGGCGGCTCTGGTAGGTTGTGCATTCGGCCATTCACAAGGACGGGCATGCTTGTTCCTCCTCGACCTCGTGGGCATGCATACGCAGGCAGGACCATCGCCCGGTGTACGATTCTTCCCATTGCCCGGATAGCAAGGGCAATGCCTCCTCCACGATTGCGGGCGACAGCAGAAAACCGTGACGATACAGTCCGTTAATTCTCAGTACGTGCCGTCCGAGATGATAGAAAAATGCAGGCCGGTTGTCGGGAAGGGCTGGCCGCACCTGCGTGGCAAACTCAAGGATGCGCGCTTCGGCTAGGGCCGGCAGCATGGAGTATGCAGACGTGAGTAACTCCAGTGCGCCGCGCACCGAAATCGGAGAGCGATCGTCACTCTCGACGCTGGTGGCCCCGACGACCAACTTACCCTCAGCACGAGGTACTACATAAACAGAAAACCGCGGGTGCAGCAGGCGCAGCATGTGGCACAATTCAACGTCCGGCGCATCGAGACGCACAATTTCGCCGCGAACACCGCGTAGTTGCGACAAATCTCGGCGGGCACCCATACCGCGGCAGTCTACGACGATTCCCGCGAGGGGCAGCGCATTCCCCGCTACAAACGTTTGCCAGTGACACTGGACGCCCGTTTCTTCGAGCGCGAGGGCGAGAGTCTTCAGCAAGGCCCGATTGTCAATTTGAGCCTCGCCGGGAAGATACAAGGACTGTTGAAATCTCGAATCGAGTGCTGGCTCTAGCTCGTTGAGTCGTGCTGCATCGACGTGAACTAGATGCGCCTGTGAATCCCGCGCAGCGAGGAGCCTCTCGAAGCGACGTGCCTCGCCTGCATTTTCGCGATGCCAGAGCAGGAGCGTTCCGTCATCACGATAGAAGACCGGCTCTGGCAATTCTGCGAGCCATTGCGGCCACAGGTTAAGGCTGCACCGCCCCATCGCAACGATTTCCGGATCGGCATCAACCGCCTCTGCCGAAGGAGCAATCATCCCCGCTGCTACCCATGCGGCCGAATCTTCTCCAGCACGACTGGCCGCGTCATACAGAGCAACACGCAGGCCAGCTCTGGACGCGCGCCATGCCAGAAACCGGCCTAGCAATCCGCCGCCAACAACGGCAATGTCGGGTCGCGTCACCGATAAACCTCACCGCCACTAGCGACAAATTCGCGTGCCTTTTCCGCGAGTCCCTTCTGCTCGTCTGACCCGTAAGTGGCGCGAATCTCTTCCGTGATTTTCATCGAACAGAATTTTGGTCCACACATGGAGCAGAAGTGTGCGGTCTTTGCGCCTTCGTGAGGTAAGGTTTCGTCGTGATACTCGCGGGCACGCGCGGGATCGAGACTCAGATTAAATTGATCCTCCCAACGAAATTCGAAGCGCGCCTTCGACAACGCGTTGTCCCTAAGCTGCGCCCCAGGCCAACCCTTGGCCAAATCGGCCGCATGCGCTGCAATCTTGTAACTGATGATCCCCGTACGAACATCCTCTTTATTCGGAAGACCAAGGTGTTCTTTGGGAGTCACATAGCAGAGCATGGCTGTCCCGTACCACCCAATCTGCGCAGCTCCAATCGCACTCGTGATGTGATCGTAGCCGGGGGCGATGTCGGTGACGAGCGGCCCCAGGGTGTAGAAGGGAGCCTCGAAACAGTGCCGAAACTCTTCGTCCATATTTTCATGGATACGCTGCATCGGTACGTGGCCGGGGCCTTCGATCATCACTTGTACGTCATGTTTCCAAGCGCGTTCTGTCAACTCACCGAGCGTGCGCAATTCGGCGAACTGGGCTTCATCATTGGCGTCATAAATCGAGCCGGGGCGAAGACCATCGCCCAAACTGAACGAAACGTCATAAGCCTTCATGATTTCGCAGATTTCATCGAACTTTGTGTGCAGGAAGTTTTCCTGATGGTGCGCAAGACACCACTTGGCCATAATTGAACCGCCGCGAGAAACGATGCCCGTCAGTCGTCTCGCCGTTAGGGGAATCCACGGCAACCGAACCCCGGCGTGCAAAGTGAAATAATCGACACCCTGCTCAGCCTGTTCAATGAGCGTATCGCGCATCAACTCCCAGGTGAGTTCTTCTGCACGTCCACCCACTTTTTCAAGGGCCTGATAAATGGGAACGGTGCCAATCGGCACCGGCGAGTTGCGAAGAATCCACTCCCGGAGCTCGTGAATATGTTCACCGGTTGAGAGATCCATGACAGTATCCGCGCCCCAATAAGTTGCCCAAATCATTTTGTCTACTTCCTCAGCGGGCGAAGACGTGACCGCGGAGTTGCCGATGTTGGCATTGATCTTCACTTTGAAATTGCGCCCGATGATCATTGGTTCCAGTTCAGGATGGTTTATGTTGGCTGGGATGATCGCACGCCCGGCAGCCACTTCAGAGCGCACAAACTCAGGAGTGACTTGCTGGGGAATCTGCGCACCTAAAGGTTGGCCGGGATGTTGGCGCACGCGCGATGCGTAGAGCGGATCCTCCAACAAGCGCTCAAGCAACATCGATTCGCGCAAGGCTACAAATTCCATTTCCGGCGTGATAACACCTTTTCGGGCATAGTGCATCTGGCTGAGGTTTTCACCGTTTCGCGCGCGCCGAGAAGTAGGCGGAGAAGGAAAGCGCAAGTGGAACGTCAGGAGATCGTTCTCGCGTCCACGAGCATACTCAGAACTATGCTGCGTAAGAGTCTCGGTGTCCTCGCGCTCCTTAATCCAATCACTCCGCAGGGCAGGCAGACCCTGAGTCAAGCGAATGCCGATCTCGGGGTCTGTGTAGGGGCCAGAGGTGTCGTAAACCGGCAAGGGAGGGTTCGCTTCGGTGTGATTGCGATGGTGCGTATCTGAGAGAGTGATCTCTCGATAAGGTACGCGAAGGTCCGAACGGCTTCCTTGCAGATGATGTTTGCGCGACGCCGGGTAGGAAGAAGGCGTCCGAATCGTTGAAAAAGTTGGTGTGGTCTCCGGCATCTGATCCTCTTTATTTCTCTACGGTACGACGTTAAGGACCTCTTCTACGCGGAACGAGGCAAGCTACCCTCTCAGAACCGGAAGTCGGCCGCAAAGGCGACAGCGTTGTTGACTTTGATGTTGATTCCCGGCGCCAACGCAGCGCCCAAGTGACCAGTTCCGACGTCGAAGCTCCATCGGCTGTCGGGGCGAGCGATTCGAACGGCATAGATCAGGTCAGTGGGCAGCGTGGCAGTAGGAACATACTTGATCCTTCGAGGTTCTTGATTGATCTCGACAGTAGGAGCGACCACTAGAATTTTCTTGATGGGAATCGGGAAACCGATCCCTCCGAAAGCCCGCGCCTCCCAATCGATGGTGTTGCCGCCATAGCCGTATTTTTGAGCGTTCGTTCCACGAACTCCGCCCGTTGCCAGGAAGGCAAATTTGTTTCCCAGAACGATAAGTTTTGTGGCAACCAAGTAGACGTCGCCGTTGGTTGCATTTTTGTGTGCGACCGACTGCACCACGAACGGATCGTTTGTGCGGAGCACGCCTCCCACAGCGATTGCCGGCAAATATTTTCGGTTGTGATAATTCGCTGCCAATAGTTTTGCCTTGACGTTGAAGATATTCATTCCGGAAAAATTAAAGAGAGGACTGATCGTGGGATCGCCTCCGTCGGTGTGGTTGTTTCGGGTAAAGCCAAACTCCAGCCAGTTGCCAAATCCCTCTTCCAATCCGGCGTTGAGATAGTCTCCAGCAACAGGGCCTGCATCCACCATATGGAAGCTGGCCGTGGTTCCACCGAACTTGTGATCAGGCGATGGAACTACTTCCGCCCAAGGTTGAAGGAAAATTCCGGACTGGCCGTCCATGTTGAGGGCCTGCGCGTGCGTCCGCTGCGAAAAGAACAGGGTTGCGAGCACGAGCGCGGCAACGGAAATGTGCTTTGTTCG
>Ga0302325_10032928_pt1 | contig 10629 bp, 10 predicted proteins | sample Palsa_T0_2_FD_201948 | JGI IMG/M metagenome (GOLD analysis project Ga0302325, IMG submission 201948) | Peat permafrost microbial communities from Stordalen Mire near Abisko, Sweden - Palsa_T0_2 | ecosystem: Environmental > Terrestrial > Soil > Palsa > Peat permafrost | place: Sweden: Abisko...
ATGTACTCGCTGATCGTCGGGTTGGCGCCGCAGACCGGGCAGTCGGGGTTGCGTGTGATGCGCACCTCCTGGAAGTCCGTCGCGAGCGCGTCGACGAGCAGCAGACGGCCGATCAACGGCTCGCCGACGCCCAGTGCGAGCTTGAGCGCCTCGTTGGTCTGGAGCGTCCCGACGATGCCGGGCAGCACGCCGAGCACACCGCCCTCCGAGCAGGAGGGCGCGAGCTCGGGTGGCGGGGGGGAGGCGTACAGGCAGCGGTAGCAGGGGCCGTCGCCGGGCTTGAAGACCGTGACCTGGCCCTCGAAGCGGTAGATCGAGCCGTGCACCACCGGGATGTCGCGCCACACCGAGGCGTCGTTGACGAGGTAGCGGGTCGGGAAGTTATCGGCGCCGTCGAGGATGATCTCCCAGCCGTCGTCGAGGATGCGGTCGATGTTCTCGGAGGTGAGCCGCTCGCGATAGGTCGTGACCTCGACGTCGGGGTTGAGCGCCTCGATCGCGCGGCGCGCACTGTCCACCTTCGGCGAGCCGAGCGTGTTCAGCGAGTGGGCGATCTGGCGCTGGAGGTTGGACTCATCGACGATGTCGGCATCGACAATCCCGATGTGGCCGACCCCGGCGGCGGCGAGGTAGAGCGACGCGGGCGAGCCGAGGCCGCCGGCGCCGATCAGGAGGATGCGCGAATCGAGGAGCCTCATCTGGCCCTCCTCGCCGATCTCGGGGATCAGGAGGTGGCGGGAGTAGCGCGCACGGCGTTCGGGCGAGAGCCTGCGCGGGAGCTCCGTCGGAAAGCCGTTTCGCTTCCACTCGCTGAAGCCGCCTGCGAGCGAGACCGGCCGCTCGTAGCCGAGCTCGGCGAGCGTGTCGGTCGCAAACGCCGACCGTCCGCCCGAGGCGCAGTAGACCACGAGCGGACGCGTGTGGTCAGGGACGGCCGCCTCGATCCGCGACTCGAGGCTTCCCCGGGGGATGTGGATCGCGCCGGGGATGTGCCCCTCGTCCCACTCGTCTTGCTCGCGCACGTCCACCCAGGTGGCGTTCGCGACCGCCTGGGCCTCACGCCCGTCGAGCTCGACGATGCGGCTCTTGACCTGCTGGAGAAGATCCCTGTAGCCCGTCATGACTTCAAAAACGATAGTAGCCGTCCCGCGATTCCCGCTACCGTTGAAGGCGTCGGTGTCGCCCCGTGCCCGTGTCTATCTGACCGTCGCAACCGCCACCGCCGCGATGGTCGGGGTCGTCGTCGGGCTCACGCTCGACACGCGCACCGACCCCGTCCAGCCGAAGCCGTTCTCGGGGAAGCCTCCCGTTCCGACCGCCCTCACCGGCCGCGCGGGCGCGGCGATCGAGCAGGCCTTCCGCGAATGGCCGCACGGCAGCATCGACGAGTTCCAGAAGCTCGGGCTCGAGTTTCCGAAGAACGCGATCGTCCAGTTCTACCGCGGCGTCGCACTCCTCTGGGCCGGCTACCCGACCGACGCCGAGTCGGCGCTCGAGCTCGCCAAGAAGCTCGGCACCAACACGATCATCCAGGGGCGGGCCGACGATCTGCTCCACCCGAACTTCTTCGAGCCGACGAGCGGCGCTCCCTATCCCGTCTTCGAGCCCGTCGAGCCCAACACGCTCCTCGAGCAGGGCTCGACGCTGCAGGCAGAGGGCCACCAGGAGTCGGCAGAGCGGCTCTACGCTCGCGCGGCGCGGCTCGATCCCGACGACGCCGAGGCCCAGGTCGCAGTCGGGGTCGGCCTCTTCGACGAGGCCGATCTCACGCCGTCATTCTCGAAGCTCGACTCGGTTATGAAGCGCTTTCCGCGCAGCCAGTCGGCCCACTACTACCTCGGCTATCTGCTCGCCTGGACGCGTCGGGGTTCGGCCGCGGTGACGCAGTTCGAGCAGGCGGTCAGACTCGGGCCGACGACCGAGCTCGGGAAGGAGTCGACCCGGCTGCTGGAAGGAATCGCCCAGGCGGCGGGCGCCGCCGCGAAGTGAGCGCGACGGCCCGCGGCGCCTCCGTCCGAGCCTCCTGCAACAGTGCCGCGGTCGCGGCCGGTCCGCGGTGCCGGCCAAACCAGGCGGAGGCCGGCGGAGGTCAAGCGATTCAGGGGAGAAGCGGGTGGACGACAACGAGTCGGGGACGGGCTTCTTCGAGGACGGCGGCGAGGCGCCCGGGTTCTCCGGCCGCGTCCCCGGGCCGGCGCCTCCGCCCGGCGGAGGCTTCGACTCCCCCGATGCCGCGGAGCCCTTCGGGCTCGAGCTCACGACCGACTCGCTCCAGCGCTTCCTGCAGGACATCGGCAAGGTCCGGCTGCTGAGCGCGGCGCAGGAGGTCGAGCTCGCCAAGCGGATAGAGCGCGGCGATCACCGCGCCAAGCAGGCGATGGTCGAGGCGAACCTCCGCCTCGTCGTCTCGATCGCGAAGCGCTATCGCAAGCAGGGCCTCCCCTTCCTCGACCTGATCCAGGAGGGGACGATCGGGCTCGTGCGCGCGGCGGAGAAGTTCGACCACCGCAAGGGCTTCAAGTTCTCGACCTACGCGACCTGGTGGATCCGCCAGGCGCTCGCGCGCGCGCTCGCCGACAAGGCGCGGACGATCCGCATGCCGGTGCACGTCGTCGAGCGCCTGAACAGGATCGCCCGCGCCGAGCGCAAGCTCCGTGCCGAGCACGGCCGCGAGCCCACGCTCCTCGAGCTCGCCCTCGAGCTCGAGATGTCCGTCGAGGAGGTCGAGCAGATCCGCCGCAGCGCGCAGGCACCGATCTCGCTCGAGAAGCCGGTCGGCGACGACGAGGAGTCCGAGTTCGGCCACTACCTCGAGGACGACTCGGCGCCCTCCCCCGACGAGCTCACCGGTCTGGCGATGCGAAACGAGGTGCTCCTGCGGGCACTCGCGATGCTCGGCGAGCGCGAGCGGCGCATCATCGAGCTCCGCTTCGGCCTGAACGGTCACGCGCCGCGTACCCTCGACGAGCTCGGCCGCAGCTTCGGCGTCACCCGCGAGCGTGTCCGCCAGATCGAGAACCACGCCCTGAAGAAGCTCGGGCTGCTCGCCGAGGCCCAGCCGCTCCGCGACGTCGCCTGAGCGCCCGGCGCGCCCGTAGCTGCCAGGGGAGCCGGGCTAGACTCCGCGGGTGATGGGGAGCGACTGGTTCGAGGAGCTTGCCGGCTTCCTGCGCATCCCGTCGGTGAGCGCCGACCCGGCCCACCACGCCGACGTCGGGCGCGCGGGACAGTGGGTGTGCGACTTCATCAGCGCCGCTGGCGGCAGCGCCGAGCTCCTCGACTGGCACGGGGCGCCGCTGGCCGTCGGCGAGTTCCGCGCCTCGGCCGGCGGCGAGGCACCGACCGTGCTCTGCTACGGGCACTTCGACGTCCAGCCGCCGGCGCCCCTCGAGCTCTGGGAGAGCGACCCCTTCGAGCCCGAGCTTCGCGACGGATACCTCTACGGGCGCGGGACGGTCGACGACAAGGGCCAGCTCTACATGCTTCTCGCCGCCGCGCGCGAGCTCGCCCGGGGCGGCGATCTTCCCGTCAACGTCCGTTTCTGCTGCGACGGGGAGGAGGAGACCGGAGGCCATTCGATCGTCGACTACCTCGCCGCCGACGAACGCGGGGCCGACGCAGGGATCATCTTCGACTCCGGGATGATCCGCCGCGACCTACCCGCGTTCAACCTCGCAACCAGGGGGGTCATCTACCTCCACCTGACGCTCCGCAGCGGGGAGCGCGACCTCCACTCGGGCATCTACGGCGGCGCGGCGCTCAACGCCGCACACGCGCTCGCCGGGATCATCTCGCGCCTCGTCGCTCGCGACGGCCGCCTCGCCGAGCCGCTCCGCAGAGGGCTCGTGCCCCCGAGCGAGGATGAGCTGACCGCCTGGCGCGAGCTGCCGCCCGGCAGCGCCGAGCTCGCAGATCAGGGCGCCCGCCCCGCCGACCCGCGCGCGGCCGAGGAGTTCTACCTGCGCACCTTCGCCGAGCCGGCGCTCGACGTGAACGGCTTCGAGTCCGGCTCGCCCCACCTCCAAAAGACGGTGCTCCCGGTCGAGGCGATCGCGAACCTGTCGCTCAGGCTCGCCCCCGGCCAGCGCCCTGACGAGATCGCCCCGGAGCTCGAGCGCCTCCTCCGCGAGGCCGCACCCGCGGGCGCCGAGCTCACCGTCGAGCTCTGGGCCTCGAGTCCGCCGGGCCTCGTCCCGCCGGACTCGGCGGCGATCCGGCTCGGCCTCGTCGCCTTCGAGCGCGCGCTCGGGCGGCGACCGGCGCTGATCCGCACCGGCGGCTCGCTCCCGATCGTGCCCGCGCTCGCCGGCAGGGGGATCCCGACGGTCATCACCGGTTTCGGTCTGCCCGACTCGAACATCCATTCGCCCAACGAACGCCTGCTCGCCGAGTACCTGCCGCTCGGCATCGCCGCCGCGCGCGAGCTCTACCGCGAGTTCGGCGCGCTCTGAGCCGCCGCCGCCGACCCAGCGGGTCTCAATCCCACGGGGGCGGGTTGTGCACCCAGCGCCCCGCCAGCATCGTCGCCACCACGGCGGCGTCGAGGTCATCGAAGGGGTCTCGGTCGAAGACGACGAGGTCGGCGGCGTAGCCCGGCGCGAGGCGGCCGCGCGCGCGCTCCTGCCCCTCGAGCCAGGCCGGGGCGAGCGTCGAGGCCTCGAAGGCCTCTTCCACGCTCAGCGTCTGCTCCGGGTGCCACGCCGGGCGCCCGTCGTCGCTGCGTCGGACCCCCGCGCGGACCCCCGCCAGCGGGTCGAGCTCCTCGATCGGCGCATCCGAGCCGTTCGCGAGCAGGGCGCCGCCCGCACGCAGGGAGCGGTAGGCGTAGGCCCCGTCGGTCTTCCCCGCCCAGAGCCGTTCTGCGAGGTCGCGGTCGGAGGGGGCGTGGGAGAACTGCACCGAGCAGGCGACGCCGAGGCTTCCGAAGCGGGGGAGATCCTCGGGCGAGACGAGCTGGGCGTGCTCGATCCGCTGGCGGAGGCCCAGCGGCGCCCAGAGCGGACGCGTCTCCTCGAAGGCGTCGAGCGCCTCGCGGTTCGCCCACTCCCCGATCGCGTGCACCGCGACCGGGAAGCCCGCGCGCGCCGAGGCCCGCACGATCTCCGCGAGCTCCTCTCCGGACGTGATCCTGACACCGGATCCGTCGAACATCGCCGCCGTCCCCGAGCCGAGCGCACCGTCCATGAAGACCTTCAGGTAGCCGATGCGGACGAGGCGGCTGCCGAACCCCGCCCGGATCCCGAGCCCGGAGAGACGTTCGAGCCTGTCGTGGGGAAGCGACTGCCAGACGCGCAGGGAGAGCGCCCCCTCGGCCTCGAGCTCCTGCCAGAGCCCGAGCGCTCCGAGCGCGCCGTCCTTGTCGTGCACCGCGGTAACCCCCCGCGCCGCTGCGAGCCGCAGGCCCGCGCGCATCGCGTCGAGATAGTCCGCGGCCGAGACCTGAAGGTGGGCCTCGCGGAAGCTCCACGCCGCCTCCTCGCGCAGAACGCCGGTGGGCTCGCCCCGCTCGTCGCGCTCAACGACGCCGCCCGCGACCTCGAGCGCTCCGCGGGCGAGGGCGAGCGCCGCCGTGTTGAGCCAGAGGGAGTGAAAGTCCTTCGAGAACATCGCCGCGGGCCGCGCGCCGGTGACCTCGTCGAGGCGCGCCGCGGTCGGATTCTCGACCGGCGTCCACTCCTCGCTCCGCCACCCGAGGCCGCGGATCGGGCCGCTCGCGGGACGCGGCGCCGCGGCGATACGCGCGAGCGCCTCGGCCAGCGAGCCGCAGTCCTCGAGTGCGATCTCGCGGCGGGAGAGCGCCCAGCGCGGGAAGTGGACGTGGGCATCGACGAGGCCCGGCAGGACGACCCGTCCGCCGAGATCGACGACCTCGGGCGAGGGGAGCGCGAGCTCGTGCACCCCGACCCCGCCCGCGATCCGCGCCCCGGCGATCGCGAGCGCGCGCTGGGTCGGGATCCGGCGGTCGAACGTCCGCACGAGGCCGTTTTCGAGGATCACGGCCAGGAAGTGAACCCGACGGCGGGCCGCGGGTGTGGAGTCGGTCGGAAACGCGTTCGCCGGAGGGCGCACCGCGGGGCTTCCCGGGGCCGTGATCGGCGTAGACTGTGGCGGTGCCGCACGACCCGTTGACGGCCGAGCAGCGCGAGTCCGGGAGCTCGTCGGCGCGCTCCCCCGGGAGCGGATCGCCTCGCGGGCGGCCGGGATCGACGGCTCCGCGGAGCTCCCCGGGGACGTCGTCGAGGTCCACGGTGCCAACGGCGGCGTCGTCCAGACGCTCGCCGACGCCGAGTTCGACGCTCTCGGGGCGAGCGCATTCATGACGCTGTTCGCGACCGGGGAGATCTCGAGGGTCCGCGCGAGAAGCGGCCTGATCCTCGCCCCGCAGGAGCTCGGCGCGGTCGCGTTCACGCTCGGCGGACGCGTCGAGTGACCGCCGGCGAGGACCGCTGGGTGCGGGTGCTCGTGGGCTGCGCCTCCATGCATGACCATCCGGTCGAGCGGATGATGCGCGACGCGAAGGTCACCCAGGTCTACGAGGCCACCAACCAGATCCAGCGGCTCGCGATGGCGCGCGGGATGCTGTGCGAGGAGCACGTCTGCCTGTTTGCCCGGCCCGCATGAACGGCCGGGTCGAACTGAGCCACCCCGAGCGGGTCCTCTTTCCGGGCGATGGGATCACCAAGGGCGACCTCTATGCCTACTACGCCTCGGTCGCCCCGGCGATCCTGCCCCATCTGCGCGACCGCCCGTTCACGATGAAGCGCTGGCGCGAGGGGCTCCCCGGCGGGAGCTTCTTCCAGAAGCAGGCGCCCAAAGGGATGCCCAGCTGGATCCCCACCCACCGCTTCGAGACCCACCCGCGTACGGGCGGCACCCGGCTCGTCGACTTCCCGCTCGTGAACTCCGCCGACGTGCTCGCCTGGATGGTGCAGATGCACTGCATCGACATGAACGCCTGGTACTCGCGCATCGACCGCCCCGACCGCCCCGACTACGTCGTCTTCGACCTCGACCCGCCCGAGCTGCCCGAGGGGTTCTCGCTCTCGGTGCGCGTCGCCCACAGAATCCGCGACGCCCTCGCAGGGCTCGAGCTCCGCTCCTACGTCAAGACGAGCGGCTCGGACGGGATCCACGTGCTCGTGCCGATCGCGCGTCGCTCGAGCTACGAGGAGACCTACGCCTTCGCCGAGCTGCTCGCGCGTCGGCTCGAGGCGGCCCACCCCGGTGAGGTGACGACCGAGTGGCTGAAGAAGAAGCGCTCCGGGGTGCTCGTCGACCATCGCCAGAACGGCTGGGGGAAGACGATCGCCTCGGTGTACTCGGTACGCCCCCGAGTGGGCGCACCCGTCTCGACGCCGCTTGCCTGGGACGAGCTCGTCGAGGATCTGGTTCCAGGACGGTTCACGATGGAGGTCGTCCTCGAGCGGGTCGCGAGGCTCGGTGACCTCTTCGAGCCGGTGCTCGGGGGCGGCCAGCCGCTCGCCCCGGCTCTCGAGGCGCTGCGCTGATTTCCCTCTGGCCCGAGGTCACCGTCTCGTCGCGTGGCACCGCGGGAGCCAGACTCGGATGCCGGATCGAGGGCCGTCTCGACGCCGGCTCTCGACCCCCGGCTCTCGACCCCGGCTCTCGACCCCGGCTCTCGACCCCCCGCGCCTCCCTCAAGAACTGGCTGGTAGGCGCGAAGAGGCGGGCCTCCCCAGGAAGGGTGCCGGAGAGCCGATCGCGGCGAGCAGCGGCCGTGCCTTGACCCACGACTCCTCGATCTCTGCCTGGGGGTCGGAGTCCCAGACGATTCCGCCTCCGACCCAGAGGTGGATCCGTCCCTCGCTGACGGCCAAGGTGCGGATCGTCAACGCCAGCTCGAAGTCGCCGTTGGGATGGACGGCGCCGAGCGCGCCCATCGAGGCGCCCCGCCCGACCGGCTCGAGCGCCGCGATGAGGTCGAGCGCTGCGATCTTCGGGGCGCCGGTGATGGAGCCGCCTGGGAAGGTCGCCTCGAGGATTGTGGCGAGCGTCGCGTCGGAACGGAGTCGCCCCTCGATCTTTGACTCGAGGTGGGTCACGCCGGCCAGCTGACGCTGGACCAGAAGTTCCGGCCAGCGGATCGAGCCCGGCTCGCACACGCGCGCGAGGTCGTTGCGCTCGAGATCGACGATCATCATGTGCTCGGCGGCGTCCTTCGCGTCGTCGATGTCCACGCCTGCCGGGCGCGTCCCTTTGATCGGGGCGGTCAGGAGTGTGCGGCCACGGCGGGCGAGGAACAGCTCCGGTGAGGCGGAGACGATCGTGAAACCCTCGCCCTCGAACGGTGATGCGACGAGCGGTCGCAGCGGGGCGAGCGCGCCGACCAGACCCATCGGGTCACCGGCGAACGGTGCGGACAGATGCTGGACGAGGTTCACCTGGTACACCTCGCCGCGGGAGATCGCCGTCCGCGTCGCCTCGATCGCCGCTGCGTATTGTTCGTCGTCCCAGCTGCGTTCCCACTGGCCGATCGTGTACGTCCCGGCCGGCCGCGGTGCTCGGGGCAGCGAGTGAATGCGACAGGCCAGGAGCGGCAGCGGGCACGGCTCGGGCGGAGGAGGATCCGCAAGGCGTCGAAGCGGTTCCGACAATCCATAGGCCAGGTAGAGGTCGGCTACGACCCCCTCGCTGTCCCAGAAGCCCTCTCGCTCCAGGAATGCTTCGAGCGCGGAAAAGGCGCCAGTGGGCTCGGCGAGGGAAAGCATCTCCGCGGGTCGAGTCTAGGTTGTGCCATGAGCGAACAGCCCGATCGGCTCGCCCGACCGGTAGCCAGGGCCGAGAGAGCCACCCGGCGACGAGGTACCCGTCGAGACGTCGTCACCGGCGAGTGGCTCCGTGACCTCGGCGACCTTGAGGCGTTGCCGCGCTTCCGCGTGATCCGGTCTCTGCGCGCCGACGGCGCGGTCGCGGCCCTGGGCAGGTTGAGGTCTTCGCCTTGTTCGCGGATCGCATGGAGCGCGCACCAACGTCGGAGCGTCACCGGCCCGAGGTGTGAACGCCGCCTCGCCTTGATCGGATCGGGGAAAGGTCGGGGTAGCAGGAGGAAGGTCGGGTTCGCGGGACGCCCCTCGTTCACTATCGGGCGCGGAGGCGCGGTTGTCGGGATCGACGAGCAGACGATCTCCCCCGTGATGTCGCTCAGAAAATGCCCGCCCGGCATCGCAGTCGTCCATGTCTGGTGCCTCCACGCCGAGCGGCCCTCGCCGCGAGCCGACCACCCCCGTCGAGGCCTTCAACCGTTTGACGCGCGACCTCTTTCCGTCACCACCGACAGAGGCGAGGCGAGCAGCGGCAATCTAGACTTGCCGGGATGGAGCTGCCGTTGAGAGGAGGTTGCCTCTGCGGCGGCGTGCGGTTCGAGGTCAGCGAGCCGCTCCTCGCCGCCAGCTGGTGCCACTGCAGCCGTTGCAGACGCCGCACGGGCGGCCCGGCCTCGGTCCAGGGCCGCGTCTCGCCGGGCTCGCTGCGCATCCTGCGGGGTGCGGAGCTCGTGCGCGCCTACCGTCCTCCGGGCGGCTTCGCGAAGGAGTTCTGCTCGACCTGCGGCTCCCAGCTCTGGAGCCGAAATCCCCTCCACCCCGAGCAGCTCAGCGTTCGCCTCGGAGTCTTCGACGGGGAGCCCGGGATCCGTCCCGCCTACCACCAGTACGTCGCCGATGCGGCGGTCTGGCAGCCGCTTCCCGACGACGGTCTGCCGCGCTACTCGGGGTCCAGGCCGGGGTGAGCGGAGCCGCCTCCTCCGGCGGCGGGATCAGGCGAGGGGATAGTTCTGGCGCCAGTGCGCCTCGGCGCGGTCGAGCACGTCGCGGAGTGTGCGCCCCCGCAGGCCGCGGGCGGTGTCGAGCGTGTAGCCGCCGCGCGCGAGGTGCGTCTCGGGCGATGTGGGTCTCAGGCTCGCCTCGAAGAAGCCGGGGCGCGTCTCGCGGACGCGGATCGTCACGTCTCGGAGCTCGCGCGTCTCCTCGGGGATCTCCACGCGGCCAAGTGTAGAGCGCCGGGCGAAAGTCCGGCCGTCGCCGCCGCTCGACGGCGCGCGGCCGGCGCCTTCCCGCTCATCCCCCGAACCGGAGGCTCGGCCGCGCGAGCGGCGGAGGCTCCGTTCGCCGAACCGGCGTCCACGCGGGGCGCGGAGCGTGTCGCGCCGGAGACGCCTCGCCGTCTGTTCGGCAGGGCTCGTCGCATCCCGAGTCAGCTCGACACGCCCCAATCAGCCAGCCGAGACGGCCACCTGGAACGACGCAGCGCGCCCGCCTCGCAGATCGACTCTCGGGTCCGGCCCCTCCGGCGCCGAGATCCCCGCCGCGAGGGAACGCAGCGACGATCCGCGGCCGCTTCGGCGACCGGATGCGAAACATGATCGTCGCCGACGGACACGACCATCGCAGAGATCGCCTGGGGTCGGCCGCCACGAGGCCCGGCCCGGTCGAACCTGCGCAGGGCAATGCGGGCCAGGCATCGCCGCCGAGAGCCTCCTCCCAGCCTCGCCCCGGCATCCCTCGGGCGGCCGTCTCGGCCCGGGAGCCGCGCGCGCCCGTGCTCCTCGCTCCGATACCCCGCTTCCGAGCGGACGGCGCGCCCTCGCAGGCGCGGGCGGCTAGGCGCTCG
>Ga0302325_10032929_pt1 | contig 10629 bp, 8 predicted proteins | sample Palsa_T0_2_FD_201948 | JGI IMG/M metagenome (GOLD analysis project Ga0302325, IMG submission 201948) | Peat permafrost microbial communities from Stordalen Mire near Abisko, Sweden - Palsa_T0_2 | ecosystem: Environmental > Terrestrial > Soil > Palsa > Peat permafrost | place: Sweden: Abisko...
GCGCGGACGGCCCGACCGCCCGCGAGATCATCTACCTTGAGCCCGATCCCGGTGCCCCGCTGCCGGAGGTTCCCGATGTCGCCGGAGCCGAACCCACCTTCGCCAAGACGGTCTGGGCCGCCCGCGTCACCATCCCGCAGCACACCCCGCTGGTCGCCGTGCTGGACGAGCTGGAGACCATGAACGGCGCCATCGCCGAGGTGGGCGCCATCGTCGAGGCGACGCAAGCCGAGGTCCTGGCCTGCCTGGACACCGCAGAGCTCAGCTCCGCGGAGCTCAGCGGCACGACCGGCTACGACGGCGTCACCGGCAACGGGGCCAAGGTCAGGGACGCGGCCGGCCAGCTGACCGGCCGCCTCGGCTACGCCACCTACTGCCGGCTGCGCGCTCAGGCTCTGGCCGAATCGTTCGGGATGAGCCTGGCCAGCGAGCTCCGCTTCCCGGTGGACTCGAACCAGGCCAACTTCATGGTCGCCGTCTTCTGCGCCTGGGCCCGCGAGCGGGGCGCCTGGATAGCGGCCGACCCTGCCTCCCTGGAGGCTCAGCTCGGCGCCATCGACGTGCCGTTCCGGCTGCGCCGCGCCGAGTTCGTGCTGCAGGCCGTCAACGCGCTCTTCGACGGCGCTGCGCCCGCTAAGCAGGCCCAGCTGGTCACCATGAAGTCAGCCTGCTGGGATCTGCTCACCCGGCTGCGCGGCCAGCAGCAGCAGGTAGCCGCGGCCACCCGCGATCAGGCCGCGGCCCTGTTCGGCCCGCGGGCGCTGACCCAGGAGGGCTATCTCGCTGACCCAGGTATCTTCGCCGCCCGCGAGGCCGGTGCCCTGGGCCAGCTTTACCAGGCCTGCGTGCAGCAGGCCGCGCAGGTCGGCCTCCAGGGCTCGAGCCAGCTCCTGTGGGAAGCCCTGGCCAGCAACACCGGCGACTGGGACCCGGACTCCCGGGCCGCGCTGCTGGGCCGCTACGTCGGCTTCCCGGTCTGGGACTCGCTCATCTTCCCGGTGATCGCGCTGGCCAAGCTGCCTCAGCTCACGCCGGTCACGGTGCAGCGGTTCAGCCCGCTCGACGCGACGTGCCTGCAGGCGGTCGATAGCCAGGGCGTGCCCAAGGCCGACCCCTCGGCTAAGCTCGACGGCGTGTCGATCAGCCATTTCGGTGCCTTTTTCGACAAGTCGTGGCGTGAGAACGACTACCTGTGGGGGCGGCTCGACGGGGCCGAGCTGGCGATGCGCCTGCTCAGCCGTCAGTCGGGCTCCGACCTTGATCTCACCGGATACCTGAAGTCCGCCCTGTCGGCGATCCTGGCCGCGGAAAAGGCCGACCTCGGCCTGGTCGCCAAGATCGAGCAGGCCCTCGCCACGCAGATCACCGCGATCAAGCCGGGAGCCCTGGAGACTCCGGTTGACGGATAGCCCCGCGACGGCGGCCGGCGCCGGGATGACGGCCGGCACTCCGATGACGGCTGGCGCCGGGACTCCGATGACGGAGCCGGTCCGGATGGCGATCCGGGTCGAGGGGATCGTCCAGGGCGTCGGCTTCCGCCCGTTCGTGTACACGCTGGCCACCGGGCTGGGCCTGGCCGGCTTCGTCGGCAACGACGCTGACGGGGTGTTCGCCGAGGTGGAAGGGCCGTCCGAGGCGGTCAGCACGTTCCTGCTCGCGCTGGAACGGGACGCGCCGCCGCTGGCGAGGATCGAGCGGGTCGCCGCGACGCCGCTGGCCCCGGCCGGCGGCGCCAGGCCGGCCACGTCGGCCGCTGCTGCCACCCGGATGACCCCGGCCGGCGCCGGGTCCTTCGCCATCGTCGCCAGCGGTCCGGCCGGGTGGCGCCGGACCCTGGTGTCGGCGGACACCGCGACGTGCGCGGACTGCCTGCGGGAGCTGGCTGACCCGGCAGACCGGCGGTTCGGCTACCCGTTCATCAACTGCACCAACTGCGGGCCCAGGTTCACCATCGTCCGGGACGTCCCCTACGACCGCCCGCTGACCACGATGGCCGGCTTCGTTATGTGCGAGCTGTGCGCCGCGGAATATGGCGACCCCGCCGATCGCCGCTTTCACGCCCAGCCGATCTGCTGCCCGGCATGCGGTCCCCGGCTGGCGCTGCTCGACCCGGCCGGCGCGGTGCTGCCAGGCGAGCCGCTCGCCGCCGCCGCGGACCTGCTCCGGCAGGGCATGATCGTCGCGGTGAAGGGGCTGGGTGGCTACCACCTGGCGGCGGACGCCGCCGACGAGAAGGCCGTCGCGCAGCTGCGAGCTCGCAAGCACCGCGAGGACAAGCCGTTCGCGGTCCTGGTCCCGGACCTGGCGGCCGCCCGGCGGTTTGGCGAGGTCAGCCAGGCCGCTGCCGGGCTGCTGACCAGCGGCGCCCGGCCCATCGTGCTGCTCATCCGGCATCGCGATGCCGCGGTCGCGGCGGCGACCGCCCCGGGGAACCGCTGCCTCGGGGTCATGCTGCCCTACACTCCGCTGCACCACCTGCTGCTCGAGGCCGTGGCCCGTCCGATCGTGCTGACCAGCGGTAACGCTTCCGACGAGCCGATCGCCTACCGTGATGACGACGCCCTGGCCCGGCTGGGCGGGATCGCCGACGCGTTCCTCGTCCATGACCGCGCCATTCACGTCCGGACCGACGATTCGGTCGCCAGGGTCGTCCGGGACCGGCCTATGCTCCTGCGGCGCTCCCGCGGCTACGTCCCGGAGCCGGTCACCGTGAGCGCCGGGTTCCCGCGCCAGGTGCTGGCCTGCGGCGCCGAGCTGAAGAACACGTTCTGCCTGGCCAAGGGCCGCCATGCGTTCATCTCGCAGCACATCGGCGACCTGGAGAACGTGGCGACCCTGCAATCGTTCACCGAGGGCATCGAGCATTTCCGCCGGCTGTTCGATATCGACCCGCGGGTCGTGGCCCATGACCTTCACCCGGAGTACCTGTCGACCAAGTACGCCCTCGAGCTGGCCGAAGCCGATCCGGACCGGCTGCAGCTCCAGGGGGTGCAGCACCACCATGCGCACATCGCCTCCTGCCTGGCCGATAACGGTGCCGACGGTCCGGTCATCGGGGTCGCCTTCGACGGGACCGGCTACGGCACCGATGGCACGATCTGGGGCGGTGAGTTCTTGCTCGCGGGCCTGACTGCCTTCGAGCGCGGCGGCCATCTCGCGCCGGTGCCGATGCCCGGGGGAGCGGCCGCCATCAGGCAGCCGTGGCGGATGGCGGCGGCCTACCTCGACGCGGCCGGCCTGTCCGGGCCGCCCGGCGGTCTCGACGTCATCCGGCGCAACCAGGCTCGCTGGGCCGCCGTGACCGCCATGGCGCAGCGCGGGATCAACGCCCCGCTGACCTCGAGCGCGGGGCGGCTGTTCGACGCGGCCGCGGCCATCCTCGGCGTCCGGGACGCGATCAACTACGAGGGCCAGGCGGCGGTGGAACTGGAGCAGCTCGCCGACGCCGCAGAAACCGGCGCCTACCCGGCGCGCCTCGAACCAGGCCAGCCGTTCCAGGTCCGGGGCGGCGACCTCGTGCAGGCCGTCATCGATGACCTCGCCGCCGGGACAGCACCGGAAGTCATCGCCGCCCGCTTCCACCACGGCGTGGCCGCGGCGATCGAGGCGGGCTGCCTGCTGATGCGCGAGCGGCACGGGCTGGATACGGTCGCGCTCTCCGGCGGCGTGTTCCAGAACCTGCTGCTTCTTGGCAGCACCGTTACCCGGCTCGAGGCGCGCGGCTTCCGCGTCCTGGTGCACTCTCGTGTCCCCTGCAACGACGGCGGCATCAGCCTCGGCCAAGCCGTCATCGCCGCCGCCCGAGACCGGGTTGCCGGCTTATGTATCAACCCTGATATCATTTATGCATAGGTTGATATCTAGGGGTGCGCGATGGCCAGAACCGTGATCGACCTCGATGATGACTTGGTCGCCGAAGTTGCCAAGGCGCTCGGCACCGCCACCAAGAAGGACACCGTCAACACGGCGCTGCGCGAGGTGCTGGAGAACCGGCGTCGTGCGCTCGCCCTGACCCGGCTGCGCGAGGCGACTTCGGACGGCGCCTTCGACCTGGCACTGCTGGCGGACAAGGGCAACTACCGGCGGTGACCCCGGCGCAGTTCCTCATCGACACGAGTGCCCTGACCAGGCTCATGCGCTCCGGCGCCGAGTCTTTCGGCTGGGATCAGGCTGTCGCGGCGGGCCTGATCGCGGTGTGCCCGATCACCGAGCTGGAGTTCTTCTTCAGCGCGCGGTCCGCGCAGGACCGTGAGCGGGGCATCCAGGACATGAAGTCCGTCTTCGGCTGGGTACCGGTGCACGACCGCGCTTTCGCACGCGCATGGGAGGTGCAGGACGGGCTGACCAGCCGGGGTCAGTATCGCAGCGCCGGCCCGGTGGACCTGGTCCTCGCGGCGACCGCCGAGCTGCACGGCCTCACGCTGCTGCACCATGACCGGGACTTCGACGTGATCGCGGGCGTGACGGGGCAGCCCACCCGGTGGTATGGGTCAGACTGACCCCGCTCGACCACCGAGCACACCTGGGTCAAGTCCAGCCACTCAGGCTCCGAAGGCAACTGCGTCGAAATAGCCCCCGCCGGCGCCGGGGCCAGTGGGGTGGCCATAGGCCGGCCGGCTGGCGGCTGGAGTTGAGATCTGGTGGCTGGTCGCCTACGGTCTGGTCATGGTCATGAGCGAGCTTCCTGATCCTGGGTCGTTTGGGGCGGCGTTCGTCGAGTTCATGCATGCGATGTCGCTGGTGGCCGAGGGGCGCGAGTCCGAGGTGGCGGTGCGGCTGCGGGCCCATCTGGGGACCGATCCCAAGGGCTTGCCGACCACGGGGGCTGAGTTTCCGCTGGCCGAGCACCCGAACCTGCAGCTGGCGCTGGACGCGGTGCTGGGTGACGCTGAGCTGGTGGGCTTTACCGCGCGGCATATGGGGTTCGGGTCGATCGGCCTGGCTGAGATCGTCGCCGGGCATGGGATGGCCGGCCCGATCACCTTCGGGCCGGTGCGCTATGTCGATGTGGAGGTGGGCGACGGCCGGGTCGTGCAGTGTGTCGAGAGTGCCCTGCTGCTGGCCGTCCACGAGCAGGCGCCGATAGCGCTGGTGCTTTCCCGGGGCGGGGATCATCCGATGCACCCCTCCTCGCTGCGGCTGGAGGGCGTCTCGCCCGCGCCTGGGGCGGTGTCGGGGCTGGTGCGCGAGCTGCGCGCGGCGATGCGCGAGCACAACGTGTTCCGCGGCCGGATCATCTCCCTGCATCAAGACAAGCAGGGCGGCAGCGTCGGGGTCCAGTTCCACACCATGCCCGCGGTCACGCGGACCGACGTGATCCTTCCCGAGGGGACGCTTGAGCGTCTTGAGCGCCACACGCTCGGGATCACCCAGAGCGCCCGGCGGCTGCGCGCCGCCGGCCGGCACCTGCGGCGCGGGGTGCTGCTGCACGGGCCGCCCGGGACGGGCAAGACGCTCTCGACGATGTACCTGCTCCACGCGATGGCCGGCCGCACGACCATCTTGCTGACCGGCCGCGGGCTCGGGCTGATCGAGCAGGCGCTGGCGATCGGCCGCGATCTCGCGCCGGCGACGTTCGTCTTCGAAGACATCGACCTGGTCGCCGCGGAGCGCACGATGGAGTTCGGCAGCCAGGGGGTGCTGTTCGAGCTGCTCAACCAGATGGAGGGCCTGGCCGAGGACGAGGACCTGCTGTTCGTGCTGACCACCAACCGGCCCGACCTGATCGAGCCCGCGCTCGCCGCCCGCCCGGGCCGGGTCGACCTAGCGCTCGAGATCCCGCTCCCCGACGCCGACGGGCGCCGGCGGCTGCTGGGCCTGTACGGGGCCGGCATCGAGATCGACGCCGGCTCAGCCGGTCAGCTCGTCGAGCGCTCAGACGGCGTCAGCGGCGCGTTCATCAAGGAACTGGTCCGCCAGGCCTGGCTGCGAGCCGCACTTGAGGACCGCGAGCCGCCCACCGCCCAGGACCTGCGCCGCGTGCTCGACGACCTGCTCGAGGAGCGCTCGACCTTGACCAGGCGGCTTCTCGGCCAAGTGGGCGACGACCCAGACGGCCATGCGTTTCCCGCCATGCGCCACGCGCTCCACGCCGCCGGGCTCCCGATCCCAGCCGCCGCCGAAACGCCATAGGCGATCGCGTAGGCGGGCGGCTGGGGTTCCGGAGGGCATCCTCCGGCTAACTCCGAGCGCTGCGATCGGCTGACCTCGCGATTCGGTTATACGTCGATGCCGGCTGCCCGCAGCCGCGTCTTGATCAGCTCGGTCATCCGGGTCCAGGCGGGCTTGCCTTCTTCCCCGTGGTGGCTGAGCAGTTCTTCCCGGGTGTCGCTGTCGGCACGCGTCTGCAGGCCGGGCAGGGAGGGCGCCAGCGACGGGTTGGCGATCAGGTGGCCGGCCCAGGCGGTGGCCAGTTCGTCCACCCGGGGGTCGTCCGCGGGCCAGTCGCCGGCCTGGGACCAGCGTTTGATCAGCGAGATGTACACGGGATCGTCGGCACTGCGCTCGATCGTCGCGAGGAAGTCGTCGAAACCCTCGGGTACCAGGGCCCGGACCAGAATCATGCCGTCCCGGGCCATGGTGACGAAGTCATCGGCGAAGCCGAGACCGGGCAGCCGGTCCAGGATCGCGCAGGCGCGTTCGGGCAGCAGCACCCGGTCGCCGCTGGTGAGTTTGCGCAGCGTGCCCCGCCGCGCGATGAGCTCGTCGATCCGGTTGGTGAGCTGTGCCTCGACGTCGACCAGCGCGGCGGCGAACTGGTCGGGATCGGCGTCCAGGATGTCCGTGATCTCGGCCAGCGGGACGCCCGCTTCGGCCAGTGCGCGCACCTGAACCAGTCGCAGCAGGTCGGCCGATCCGTAGCGCCGGTAGCCGGACCTGTCGCGGCTGGGTTCCTCCATGAGGCCGCGCTGCTGGTAGTGCCGGATGGTCTTGACCGTGACTCCGGCGAAGGACGCGGCCTGGCCGATGGTGATGCCGTCTGTCATGTCGTCAGTGTGCTCCGCCGGTGTCCGAATCGGCGATTTCCCGGACGGCCGCGGCGATGGCCGGGAAGTCCTTGCGCACGACGCCGGTGTGGTTGCTGGTGACGGTCGCGCTCACTGTGACGTTGGGGTTGCGGGCGAGGATGGGGTCGAGGGTGGCGCGCATCGCTGCGTGTCCTTCTTCGGTAGCGCCCAGCGCGGTGCCCGAGCCGACGATGAACCGCATCGGGAAGGTGACCAGGTCATAAACCGGGTCGCTGGCGGCCACGATCTCGTTGAGCTCGATGTTGATCTCGGCGTGCTGGGCGGCGGTCATCTTGGCCGCGTTGCCGGTCAGGCGGGCCATCGGCATCGCCAGCCGGTAGCGGCGGAACAGCTTGCGGATCTGCTCGCGGCCGGCTTCGCGGTCACCGTTGCTGACGGTGGCCAGGTAGTCCCACGGGTAGCCGCCGTCCACCATGATCACGCCAGCGACCCGGTCTGGGTGGCGGGTGGCCCAGTGCAGCGCGACCGCCGCGCCGTAGGACCAGCCCACCACCAGTGCCCGGTCCACGCCGCGCGCGTCCAGGACGGCGCTGACGTCGCGGATGCACGCCTGGAACGAGTAGTCCGCCGACCGCTTGGACTTGCCGCGGGCCCGCTCGTCGTAGCTGATGTGCCACCACTGGCCCGAGCCGAGTTCGTTGATGACCGGCTGCCAGACCCGCTGGTTGCTGTAGGAGCCGTTGAGGTAGACCACGGGGGTGCCGGGCCCACCGGTGTCGGTCACGGCCAGCGCGGTGTCGTCCACCGTCACCAGGCCAGACCAAGCCGGCGTCGAGTTCGGTTTGCGGTTCGGGTTCGGGTTCGGGTTCGTCATGCGACTGACGTTAGGGGGTTGACCTTAGGTCAAGGTCAACCCTGAATTTCCGCTGACATTCGGTGAGCCACCGGCGGCGCTGGGGGCGGCCTCGTCGTAGGTGACCGCGATCCGGAGCCCGCTGTCGACTGCTGCCGTTGGGCGGCTACCGGTCCGGTTGCCTGGCGGCTGTGTCTATGTACGGTGGGAGCATGCCGAGTGACGCGGAAATGCTTGCGGCGGCGCTGGCCGCCGGGACCCGCCTCGCGGATGCCGAGCGCACCGCCGACCTCGCCCGCGCGGACTTCCACTACGCGGTGCGCCGCGTGCAGCTGGCCGGAGGCTCGCTGCCCGAGATCGCTGACGCGCTCGGCCTCAGCTACGAACGGGTGCACCAGATCGCCGAGGGAGCGGGCGGCACCTGGCCCTCGCCCCCGCGTGCGTTCCCGGGCAACACGCTGGCATGCTCGTTCTGCGGCAAGAGCATGAAGCAGGTCAGCAAGCTGATCGCCGGCCCGGACGTCTGCATCTGCAACGAGTGCGCCGATAAGGCTGACCGGGTGATCGCGACCGGGGAGGTGGCCGCCACACCTTTGTCTGCGGTCAAGCCGGTCGGCGCGGACATCACCCGGGCCCAGTGCAGCTTCTGCGGCAAGCGCCGCCACCAGGTGGCAGGCATGGCGCTGGCCGCAGGAGGGACGATCTGCAGCGAGTGCCTAGCGCTGTGCCTCGAGATCATCGCCGAAGAACTGGCCCCAAGTTAGCGCGCTCGGTCTACCGCTGGGTGGAGTACGGCAGCCTGCCGAGGTAAACGCTCAAGATCGTTCGTCAGTTTCGGTCGTCATCACGACCCAAACTGACGAACGATCCGGCGCCGCTCAGCAGATCCGGGGGAGCGGGTCGCCGACCAGCAGGTCGACGATCCTGGTCCCGCCGAAGGCCGTCTTCAGCTGCACGATGCCCGGCTGCTCGCCGCGAACCCGGCCGATGACTGCCGCCTCCCGGCCGAGCGGGTGGCCGCGCATCACCTCGACCGCGCGATCCGCCGTCTCGGCTGGCACCACGGCGACCAGGCGCCCTTCGCAGGCGACGTACATCGGGTCGATGCCGAGCAGCTCGGAGGCGCCGCGGACCTCGGCGCGGACCGGGATGTCGTCCTCGCTGACCAGCACGCCGACGTTGGCTGCCTTGGCGATCTCGTTGAGGATCGTGGCCACGCCGCCACGGGTGGCGTCGCGCATCGCCCGCACGTTCGGCACCGCATCCAGCAGGTCAGATACCAGCCCGTTCAGCGGGGCGGTATCGGACTCGATGTCCGCCTCGATGTCCAGCTCGCCGCGGGCCAGCATGATCGTGATGCCATGATCGCCGATCGGCCCGGACACGATGATGACGTCACCGGGCTGGGCCCCGGCTACCCCGATGTGCACGTCCCGCTCGATCAGGCCGACGCCGGCGGTGTTGATGTAACAGCCGTCGGCCTTGCCCCTCTCCACCACCTTGGTGTCGCCGGTGACGATGCGGACGCCCGCCGCCGCGGCCGCGTCGCGCATGGACTCCGCCACCCGGTTGAGGTCGGCGACAGGGAAACCTTCCTCCAGGATGAACCCGGCCGACAGGAAGAGCGGGGTGGCGCCGGATACCGACAGGTCGTTGACCGTGCCGTTGACGGCCAGGTCGCCGATGTCTCCGCCGGGGAAGAACAGCGGCTTGACGACGTAGGAGTCGGTGGTGAGCGCCAGCCGGGATCCGTTGATGGTCAGCTGCGCAGCGTCCTCGAGCGGTTCGAGCAGCGGGTTGCGGAACGCATCGAGGAAGACCGCCTCGATCAGCGTCTGCGTCGCCTTGCCGCCCGCGCCGTGCGACATCGTGATGCGCTCTTCCCTGACCCGCGGGCGCCGCCGCCTGGCCCGGTCGATGCGGTCAAGGACCTGCTGCTCCCGGTCCGCCAGCGGCAGCTGCCGCCGGCCCGCCGGATCCGAAGCGGCCGAAGCGCCCGAGGCGTCCGAAGCTGCCGCCGCGTCCATCTCGAGCCGCTCGTGCTCGTCGTGCTCACGCAGCGCCTCGTCAACCCAGGTCGGGTTGTCCTGGTGCCCGGTGGTCATGCCCTGCTCACCTGGGCCTCGGCGACCCGGTTGCGGTTCATCCGGCCGTAATTGTAATAGGCCGCGCAGGCACCTTCAGGCGACACCATGCAGGTGCCGATGGGCGTCTCTGGCGTGCACGCGGTGCCGAAGACCTTGCATTCCCACGGCTTGAGGACGCCCTTGAGCACCTCACCGCACTGGCAGGCCTTCGGGTCGGCGACCCGGACCCCAGGCACCTGGAACAGCAGCTCGGCGTCCATCGCGGCGTACTTCTCCCGCACCTTGAGCGCCGAGTGGGAGATGAAGCCGAGGCCGCGCCACTCGAAGTAGGGCCGCAACTCCATCGTCTCGCCGATGACCTTGAGCGCGACCGGGTTGCCGTCCCACGGCACCACGCGCGAATACTGGTTCTCCACCTCGGAACGGCCCTGCGACAGCTGCACCATCAGCATGTAGATGGACTGCAGGATGTCCAGCGGCTCGAATCCCGCCACCACGACCGGCTTGCCGTATTCGCGGGCGATGAACTCATACGGCCGGCAGCCGATCACGGTGGACACGTGGCCCGGGCCGATGAAACCGTCGAGCCGCAGGTCCGGTGAGTCCAGGATGGCCTTGATGGCCGGGATGATCGTGACGTGGTTGGCGAACACCGAGAAGTTCGTCAGCCCTTCCTTAGCCGCGCGGATCATGGTCATCGCGGTGGACGGCGCGGTGGTCT
>Ga0302325_10032930_pt1 | contig 10628 bp, 9 predicted proteins | sample Palsa_T0_2_FD_201948 | JGI IMG/M metagenome (GOLD analysis project Ga0302325, IMG submission 201948) | Peat permafrost microbial communities from Stordalen Mire near Abisko, Sweden - Palsa_T0_2 | ecosystem: Environmental > Terrestrial > Soil > Palsa > Peat permafrost | place: Sweden: Abisko...
CAGGTGCCGGGCCGCCACGCGGGTCATCTCCGCCAGCGTGCGCCGCGGGTCGGGTACGTGCTCGAGCACCTCGATCGCCGCCGCGAGGTCGAATTCGTCATTCGCGAAAGGGAGGTTCTCGGCGGGCGTCGCGCGGTACTCGAGGTTCCGCCGCTGCCTGGTCGCCCACTCCGAGCGGAGCTTGGGGTCCTCGAGGTCGATTCCGACGATCCGCCGCTCCCCGAGCTCCTCGGCCCAACGGTGCGTGAGGACGCCCTCACCACAGCCGACGTCGAGGACGGATGCCGGCGCCGCTCCTGCGAAGAGCTCGGCGAGCGCTGCCTCGAAGCCCTGCATGAGCCGGCGCACCACCGGGTTGGTGGAGCCGTACTTGTCGTAGGTGTTGCCGGTCGGGACCGCCTCGGCGAGGGCGCCCGGTCCGCCAGGACCGCGTCCGCCAGGGTTCATACCGTGGCGCGCGTGCGCGCTGCCTCGGGATCGTCGTCCGCGGCGGGCTTCGCCGGCACGGGAGGCCCGCCCCCGGGTCCGGGCTCGTAGTGCGAGGGTGGGATCCCGAGCTGGAGCTCGATCCGCCTCACGCGCTCGAACGTGCGCTGGGAGAGGAGGCGCTGGGCGGCGAGCAGGTCGCCGATCACGCCGAGGGCGGCGAGCAGCATGGCGGCGATGAACAGGACCGCGCCGGCGATCAGCGACTGGATGTGACCCGTCGCGGTGTGCGGGTCACCGATGAAATAGACCAGGAAGCGCAGGAACACGGCCGCCGCCGCGATGCCCATGAGCGCGGCTCCGCCCCAGAACACGCGCAGCGGCTCGTACTGCGAGTAGATCCGGAAGATCGAGAGGATGTTTCGGCGCACGTACGCGCCCATCGAGGGGAAGAGCCGAGATTCGCGCGTCTTCGGGTTCGTCCGCACGGGCACGTGGTCCACGGCGACGAGCAGCTTGCCCGCCTGGATGATCGTTTCCAGCGTGTAGGTGAACTTGGTGACGACCTGGATCTGTAGCGCCGCTTCGCGGTTGTAGGCGCGGAATCCCGAGGTGGTGTCGGGGATCGCCGTCGACGAGGCCTGGCGGACGACCCACGACCCCAGCCGCTGGAGCGACTTCTTGAGCGGCGAGAAATGGGGGAGCTGGCCGATCTGACGGTCGCCGACGACCATGTCGGCCTCGCCGCGGAGGATCGGGGCGACGAGCTTCGGGATGTCGTCGGCGTTGTACTGGTTGTCGGCGTCGGTGTTGACGATCACGTCGGCACCGAGCTTGAGTCCCGCGTCGATGCCCGCTTGGAAGGCCGCGGCAAGGCCCTTGTTGTTGGTCAGGCGGACGATGTGGTCGACGCCATGGGCGCGGGCGACCTCGACGGTGCGATCGGTCGATCCGTCGTCGATGACCAGCACCTCTACCTGATCGAACCCGTCGACGCTCCGGGGCAGGCTCGACAGCGTGAGGGGGAGCTGCCCTTCCTCGTTGTAGCTGGGAATCTGGATGATGAGCTTCATGGCTGGGGCATCCGCGTCCGCCGCTCGAGAGTCATGGTAGGCCGCGTGGCGGCCGGTGAGGCGACGACTGAAGTCATTAGGCTGGGCGCGACGGGCGCCAGTGCAGCGCCTGCGGCGCGTGGCGTAAACTCGCGTGCCAGTATTTCAGACTGACCGTCAGACGCCCTGCCAGCGTAAGGGACTTCGGTGCGAAGCTCCATGCGGGGATACGACGACAGGCGTGCACACGGTCCACAGCGGGATCCGGGTGACGGCGGAGCCTGCATATACGGTATGGCTCGCCGGCTCCGGGAGCCTGGCCCACCCAACCCGCCTACCCTCCTGCGCCCCTGACCGTCCAACGCCGCCCCGAGTCTCGCTATCGCACCGTGATGGCCGTCGCCACCATGACGAGGTCGGCGCCACGGGCTCGCGCCCAGCCGTCCCCTTCGGGACCCCGCCGGGGGCGGCGACGGCGCCTTCGCATCGACGCGATCCCGGCTGCCCTGGCCGTGCTCCTGATCGCCACCCTGGTCCTGCGGCTATGGGGGATCAAGCAGGGGCTGCCCTACATCTACAACGTCGACGAGGAATCGCACTTCGTCCCCAAGGCGATCACCTTCTTCGGCCACCCCCTCAACCCCTACTACTTCCTCAACCCTCCCGCCTACAGCTACGTCCTGAACATCGTGTTCGAGCTGTGGTTCGGGAGTCGCGACGCCGTCGTGCGCGCCTACACAAGCAACCCCACGGAGGTATACGTCGTCGCCCGCGTGGTCGCCTCGGTCCTCGGCACGATCGCGGTGTGGCTGACCTACCTCACCGGTAAGCGGCTGTTCGGACGGGGGGTGGGGTTGGTGGCGGCAGCGATCTTCGGGCTCGCCTTCCTGCCCATCTTCTACAGCCACCTGGCCCTCAACGACGTGCCCACCCTCGCCCCCGTCGCGCTGTCGCTGTACGGCACCGCCGGGGTCCTGCGCCGGGGTCGCCTCTCCGACTATGTGATCGCCGGCGTCGGCGTCGGACTGGCGTCGGCGACCAAGTACACCGGCGGGATCACCCTCGTCTGCCTGCTCGTCGCGGCGGTGTGCAACGTCCTCAGCAGCGAGCATCGCCATGTCCCGCGCCGCCTGCTGGCCGGGCTGGTGGCGGCACTCGCCGCGTTCCTCCTCGCCAACCCGTACGCGCTGCTCGACTTCTCGTCGTTCATCCAGGGGGTCAGGCAGCAGGCCTCGGAGACCGACGCGGCGAAGCTCGGGAGCTCTCCCGTCGGCGGGATCGACTACTACCTGTGGACGTTCACCTGGGGCCTGGGATGGGCGCCGGCGGTCGCCTCGGTGATGGGGGCCGTCCTGCTCGTGGTGCGGCGAAAGCTCGCCCTGGCGCTCGTGCTCATCCCCGCGCCGATCTTGTTCATCATCTTCATGGGCGAGCAGTCGCGGTACTTCGGCCGCTGGCTGATGCCGATCTTTCCCATCGCCGCGATCCTCGCCGGTTACGCCGCCGTAGAGCTGATCAAGTTCATCTCCCGAGCTCGCGTGGTTCCGCCCGCTTGCGCCGCGGCGCTCGTCGCGGTCGTGCTCCTGGCCCAGAGCGTCACCGCCGTGGTGCACAACGACGAGGTGCTCTCACGCCCGGACACGATCAACACGACTCGCGCCTGGATGGTGAAGCACATCCCCGCGGGCGCCAAGATTGTGGTCGAGCCGATGGTGCCCGCGAACTGGGTCTACGACATCGACCGCTCGTTGCCCGCGACCCCCTCGGGACAGCGTTGGGTGCCGTTCAACACGGCGATCACCAACATCGACACCGACTACCACGCCCTCCCGCCGCACACGTACCGGCTCGTGCAACCCGATCAGTACGAGAGCACGCTGCGGCCGAAGCTCCTGCACCTGTACGTGGCCAACGGCTACTGCTGGGTCATCGTCAGCTCGCTTCAGGCGGGGCGGGCCTACGTCAAGCCGAGGGTGCCGATGGCGATCGCCTACTACCAGGCGCTGGCCAAGTACGGCACGCTGATGTACCACGTCAGTCCCTACAGCCCGGGCGCGAGTGCGGTGCCCTTCAACTTCGACTGGTCGATCGACTACTACCCGCGTCAGTACCGCCTGCCGGGCCCCGAGGTCAGCGTGTACGAGCTCCAGGGCGACAAGTGCCCGGCTTGACGGGCGGCCGCAGCTTCACGGGCGGCCACGGCTTGAGGGGCGGCCGCAGCTCGAGGGCGGCCGTAGCTTGACGGGCGGCCGTAGCTTGACGGGCGGCCCCAAGTACCTCGATTAGCCGCGTATCCTGGTTTGTAACGGATGCCGCTAAAGACTGATATCGACCACCGCCTCCTGGCCCGCGCGATCGAGCTGGCCGAGAACGGCCGTGGCCGGGTGAGTCCGAACCCGCTGGTCGGCGCGGTCATCGGTCGCGATCAGGACGTGCTCGGGGAGGGCTACCACACGGCTTTCGGCGCGCCGCACGCCGAGATCGAGGCGATCGACTCGGCCGGCGAGGAGGAGCTCGAAGGGGCGACGTTGTACGTCTCGCTCGAGCCGTGCTGTCATCAAGGGAAGACCCCGCCGTGCACCAACGCGATCCGGGCCGCCGGGATCGGGCGGGTGGTGGTCGGATGTGAGGACCCCAGTGAGCACGCCTCCGGTCGCGGCCTGGGCATCCTGCGCGACGAGGGGATCGAGGTGGTGATGGCCGACGGCGAGCTGGCCGCCCGCGCCCGGCTCTTGATCCAGCCCTTCCGTAAGCACGCCCGCACTGGTCGTCCCTGGGTTCTCTTCAAGTCGGCGATGACGCTGGACGGGAAGGTAGCCACGCGCGCCGGCGACTCGAAATGGATCTCCGGTGAGGAGAGCCGGCTTCTCGCCCACCACTGGCGCGCCGAGTGCGACGCGGTCGCGGTGGGAATCGGCACCGCGCTCGCCGACGATCCGCTCCTCACCGCCCGCGTCGAGGGCGTGCATCGCCAGCCGCGGCGCGTGGTGTTCGACTCGCTCGCTCGTCTGCCGCACATTGCCCGCTTGGTCCGCGATGCGCGCGAGACGCCGCTGACCGTCGTGGTCTCACGCGCCGCGCGCCGGTCCGCCACCGATGCCCTCGAGACCCACGGCGTCGAGGTCATCGTGGCCACGGGCGAGAACGAGCCGGCCCGGGTGTGCTCGGCGCTCGACCAGCTCGGCGCGGCCGGGATCGGCTCGATCCTGCTCGAGGGAGGCCCGCACCTCGCAGGGGCGTTCCTCGACGCGGGCGAGATCGACGAGATCAGGCTGTTCCTCGCACCCCTCGTGCTCGGCGGACGGACGGCCCGCGATCCGCTTGAGGGGCAGGGCGTCGAGGCGATCGCCCAGGCGGTGCGCGCCCTCACGCTGGACGTTGAGCGGGTGGGCGAGGATCTGCTCGTCTCGGCGCGAATGAAGGAGTGGTAGCGGCGATGTTCACGGGCATCGTCAAGGGCATCGGCCTCGTCGAGAACGTCGAGAGCTCGGCGGACGGCGTGCGGATCACGGTCGCCACGCCCCTCGCGGGCGAGCTCGGTGCTGGGGACTCGATCGCCGTCAACGGTGTCTGCCTGACCGCCGCGTCGGCGACCGACGGCGCGTTCGTCGCCGAGGTGATGAACGAGACGCTGGCGAAGACCTCGCTGAGCGGGGTCGGGACCGAGGCGGAGGTCAACCTCGAGCTTCCCCTCCGGGCGTCCGACCGGCTCGGCGGCCACGTCGTCCAGGGCCACGTCGACGGAGTGGGGGTGGTCGCGGGGGTGCGCGAGGATGGCTTCGCCCGGCGGGTCACGATCGAGGCGCCGGGGCAGGTGCTGCGCTACGTGGTCGAGAAGGGCTCGGTGGCCATCGACGGAGTCTCGCTGACCGTGGTCTCGGTGGACGAGGCGTCGCTGGAGGTCTCTTTGATCCCCGAGACGCTCGAGCGCACGAGCCTCGGACGCGCGCGGCCGGGAGCGAGGGTGAACCTGGAGGTCGACCTGATCGCCAAGTACGTGGAGAAGGCGGTGCTCGGCGCGGCTTTCGGGGAGCTGAATCGCGATCGGCATAATCAAGAAGAGGGATCGGGTCCTACGCCCAAGAGACCGGTGACGAGAATGGAGGCAGCGGGATGACTTCGACCCGAACGCCGTTCGCGACGATCGAAGAGGCGATCGAGGACATCAGGCAGGGCAAGATGGTCGTGGTCTGCGACGACGCGGACCGCGAGAACGAGGGCGACCTGACGATCGCCGCCCAGTTCGCCACTCCCGAGGCGGTCAACTTCATGCGCAAGGAGGGGGGAGGGCTCATCTGCCTGTCCCTCACTCCCGAGCGCTGCGACGAGCTCGGCCTCGACCTCATGGCGGCCAAGAACGAATCGCCGTTCGAGACCCCCTTCACGGTCACCATCGAGGCTCGCTCGGGCGTGAGCACCGGGATCTCCGCCCCCGACCGCGCCCGCACGATCCAGGTGGCCATCGATCCGGGCACCAGCCCCCGCGAGCTGGTCCAGCCCGGCCATGTCTTCCCGCTCAAGGCGAAGGCCGGCGGGGTGCTCGAGCGCGTCGGCCAGACCGAGGCCGCGGTCGACCTGGCGCGGCTGGCGGGCCTGATCCCGGCGGGCGTGATCTGCGAGATCATGAACGACGACGGCACGATGGCGCGGGTGCCCGATCTCGTCCCGTACTGCGAGCGTCACGGCCTGAAGATGGTCACCGTCGCCGACCTGGTGGCATACCGGCGGCGGACCGAGAAGCTCGTCGAGCGCGTCGTGGCGACGGCCCTGCCGACCGAGTTCGGGGAGTTCGTCGCGGTGGGCTACCGCTCGCTGGTCGACGACAAGCACCACGTCGCCCTCGTCAAGGGCGATCTCGCGGGCCAGGAGGACGTGCTCGTGCGCGTCCACTCGGAGTGCCTCACCGGCGATGTCTTCCACTCGCTGCGCTGCGACTGCGGCGAGCAGCTCGAATCCGCGCTGGCGCGGATCGAACGCGAGGGGCTGGGAGTGCTGCTCTACCTCAGCCAGGAGGGGCGCGGCATCGGCCTGCTCAACAAGCTGCGCGCCTACAAGCTCCAGGAGGAAGGGCTCGACACCGTCGACGCCAACCTCAGCCTCGGGCTGCCGGTCGACCTCCGCGACTACGGGATCGGCGCCCAGATCCTCGTCGACCTCGGGCTCTCGAGCATCCGCATCCTCACCAATAACCCGAAGAAGATCTCCGGGCTCTCCGGCTACGGCCTCTCGGTCACCGACCAGATCCCGATCGAGCAGGTGCCCAACCCGCATAACGAGGCTTACCTCCGCGCCAAGCGCGAGAAGCTCGGCCACACCCTGCACCACCAGGGCCTCGCGCTCGACGAGGAGATGATCCAGGGCGAGCACGAGCGCGACCGCCAGCGGCATGACAACGGCTCCGGGGACTGACCCGCGCGTCGCTTTGTGCGTGGCGCGGTTCTACGCCGAGCTCGCCGAACGGCTCGAGGCGGGGGCGCGGGCGGCGCTGACCGAGGCGGGCATCGACGATGTCGACTCCTATGACGTCCCTGGAGCCTTCGAGCTCCCGCTGATCGCCAAGTACGCGGCGCTCTCCGGACGCTATGACGCGGTGGTGTGCCTGGGGGCGGTGATCCGCGGCGAGACCGATCACTACGACTACGTGTGCGGGGAAGCCGCCCGCGGGATTCAGCAGGTCCAGCTCGAGACGGGGGTCCCCTGCGGGTTCGGGGTGCTCACCGTCGACTCGATGGAGCAGGCCGCCGAGCGCGTGCAGGGTGGCTCCAAGCGCGACACGGGCAGGCACGCCGTGGAGGCGATCCTTGCTTCGCTGGCCGCCAAGGAGGCGCTGGCGGGGCGTCGCGGTCCCGCCGGCTTCGCGGTCTAGGCCGGTGGGATGTTTGCCGGTAGGCAGACTCCGAGTTGAGTCGGCACCAGGACGGGCCGCGGCGACGTGCGCCGCCGTCGCCCGGCTGGGCGCGTGGGCGCGCGGAGTTGGCGATTTGCCGGACGCTTGATGTTAGGGGCCGGGGGGGCTTGGGGGGCGGGGGGGCTTGGGGGGCGTGGGCGCGTGGGCGCGTGTGCTGGCGTGGGCGCACGGGCGCGGGTGCTGGCGTGGGCGCGTGTGCTGGCGTGGGCGCACGGGCTGACGTGGGCGCGGAGCGGCGTGGGCGCGCGGGCGCGGGCCGGCGCGGGCGAGACCGGGGGGTCGTGATGACTTTCCCCCACATATTGGGGGTTTCGTAGCACGCGTCTTTTCGGTGCATCGGATCGGGGGCCAGCGCGCGCCCATCGGGGCCAGCGCGCGCCCGCCAGCGCGCACGGCGGCCCCAACGCGCCCACTGGGCCTAACGCGCGCCCATCGGGCCCAACGCGTGCCCACCGGCCCTTCGCGCCCTTCGCGCCCTTCGCGCCCTTCGCGCCCTTGGCGCCCAAGGATGCCGATTCCCCGGGATGTTTGCCGCCAGGCAAACTCCCAATGGAATCGGCAAGGATGCCGATTCCACGTATACTCGCCGGGCGATGCCTAAGGTCTGCCACGTGTGCGCGAAGGGCCCTGCTTTCGGCAACAGCCGTAGCCACTCCATGGTGGCTACCCGAAGGCGCTTCGACCCGAACCTCCAGCGCGTGCGCATCGACGACAGCGGGACCCCGCGCCGTGTGTACGTGTGCACCCGCTGCCTGAAGGCCGGCAAAGTCACCAAGGCACGCTAGTGGCCGGCTGCTAGCGGGGGTCGGTTGTCCGACCCGATCCTTGTCCGCTTCCGGGCCGTCGTAGAAGCTGCGCTGTCCGAGCTGGAGGCCCGCCGCGAGGAGGTCAACGACCTCAACGTCTTCCCGGTGGCAGACGGCGACACGGGAGACAACATGGTGCTCACCCTCCGCGCCGTGGTCACCGAGCTCGACCGGCTCGCCACCGCGTCCGAGGGCCGGACGATCGACGAGATCGGCCGCGAGGAGATCGTCAACTCGGTCGCTCGGGCCGCGCTGCTGGGCGCGCGCGGCAATTCCGGGGTTATCCTCTCGCAGCTCATCCGCGGCGCCGCCGAGGAGCTCGCCAGCCGCCCGGGTGAGCTGATCGATCCCGTGCTCATAGGCGCCGCGATGGCGCGCGCATCCGACCAGGCCTACGGGTCGGTGCGCGAGCCGGCCGAGGGCACGATCCTCACGGTGGTGCGCGAGATGGCCCACCGCATCGCTACCGAGCTCGCCCACATGTCGGACTCGCGGCTGGGGCCTGACGCCACCGCGAGCGAGCAGAACTCGATCATCGCGGACATGATCGAGCGCGCGCTTGAGGCGGGGCAGGACTCGGTGCGGCGTGGGCCCGACATGTTGCCCGTGCTCCGCGAGGCGGGCGTCGTCGACGCGGGCGGACACGGCCTGACCGTGCTCTTCGCGGGCATCGTCGGGGCGCTGCGGGGCACCGAGCCGCCGGCGATCGATCACCACGAGACCGCCCGCGTCAGCCACCCCCAGCATCTCTCTAGCACCTACCGCTACTGCACCAACTTCGCAGTCACCGGGTCAGATCTCGAGTCGCGACCGTTCATCCTCGAGCTCGAGCGGCTCGGCGATTCCGTGCTCGTCGTCGGCGACCGCACGACCCTCAAGGTTCACGTCCACACCGACGAGCCCGATGCCGCCACCGCCGTCTTCACGACCGCCGGGACCGTCTCGCACCTGGATATCGCCGACATGAACGAGCAGGTGGCCAAGCGCAGCGAGCGACTCGAGCTGCCGCGGGCCCCGCAGGCGTGCGGCGCGCTCGCGGTCACCTCCGGCGACGGCATGCAGGCGCTGTTCGAGAGCTTCGGGGTCACCGTGCTCGACGGCGGGCCGACGCTCAACCCCTCGACCTTCGACCTGCTCGCTGCGATCCACGCCGTCCCGGCCGAGGCTGTCGTCGTGCTTCCCAACAGCCCAAACGTCGAGATGGCGGCTGAACGCGCTGCCGAGCTGTCCGAGAAGACCGTCGAGGTAGTACCCACGCGCTCCCAGCAGACGGGGCTCGTGGCTGCCGTCGGTCTCGATCCGGGGCGAAGCGCTCCCGAGAACGCCGAGGCGATGCGGCGGGCACTCGCGGGCGTGCGCACGGGCGCCGTGGCCCCCGCCGCCCGCGACGACGCCCAGGGACGCTTCCGGCAGGGCGAGGCGGTCGGCTTCGTGGACGAGGAGATCGTGGTGTGGGGCGCCGCCCGCGACGCGCTTCGGGGAGTGCTCGAGCGCCTCGCCGATCAAGCCGAGCTCATCACCTGCCTGCGCGGCGCCGACGCGCCCCTCGACGACGCCGAGGTGAACGCACTCGCCGCCGGCGACGTCGAGTTCGAGCTCAGCTACGGCGGCCAGCCGAGCTATTGGTGGCTGCTGTCGGCGGAGTAGCGCAATCGGCGTCAGCGGGCCCAGGAGTTCGCCGCCAGGCGAACTCTTAAGGCAATCGGCGTCAGCCGATTGCCCCTACTCGGTCTTCATAGCTGCCTGTGCGGCCGCCAGGGCCGGCGAGGCGAAGTCTTCGGCGCTCCAGGTTAGGGCGCCCGTTCGGAGGTCCTCGACGACGGCGTCAACCCAGGCGAGCTCGGCGGCCGCGGCGGCGCGCTGGTACTCGGTCTCCAGCAGCGCTACCCGTGGTACGGCGGTTGAGTAGCGGGCGAGGTCGGTATCGAGCAGGTTGACGTTGTCGCGGAGCGCGGCGGCGCGCTGCTCGAGTACGGCCTGGGCCCCGTCGGGTCCGAGCATCATCACGAACGAGAGCGCCGCGGGGAACTCGGGGAACTCGTTGCGCGGCGCCCGGATGATTTCCGTCAGCCAGTCCTGCGCGGCCTGGCGGCCCTGCTCGGTGACCTCGTAGACCGTGCGCTCGGGAAACTGCTGGTCGCGCTCTGTCTGCCGGACGGTGATCAGCCCGGTTTCGTGGAGGCGATTGATCGTTCGGTAGAGGCTCGCGCGCTGACCGACGTTGACCACCTGATCCTTGCCCCATTCCTTGAGCAGGCGCCCGATCGCGTAGGGATGGAGCGGCCCGACCTCGAGCAGGCAGAGGACGGCAAGGGCGAGCGGTGAGGGGCGCCGGGGGGAGCTCATGGCCCTGAGCATATCGGCCAGAAAACTAATTCCCTTAGGAATAGTTGAAACAGAACTAGTTTTTGTGCAACTATGCTCGCATCAACATTC
>Ga0302325_10032931_pt1 | contig 10628 bp, 12 predicted proteins | sample Palsa_T0_2_FD_201948 | JGI IMG/M metagenome (GOLD analysis project Ga0302325, IMG submission 201948) | Peat permafrost microbial communities from Stordalen Mire near Abisko, Sweden - Palsa_T0_2 | ecosystem: Environmental > Terrestrial > Soil > Palsa > Peat permafrost | place: Sweden: Abisko...
CCGGCTACGACACTTCGCCAAGTCAGTTTCGAAAAAGCGGCGAGATTAAAAAGAGCAAGATTTGCAAAGAACTCTTCCCGGAAGACGAATATGGTCTCCCCATGAGCGCGGAAGAAAAGAGAGCCGCTTTTCCAGTGAGATTGATTGATATTCCCGAAAGGCAAGTCGCCTATATTCGGGTTACGAATGCCTTCGAACTGGAGAGAGTGCTTGCCGCGCTCAGGAAAGTGATCGAGTGGGCCAAATCCCAGGATATTTTTTCGCAAGGAATTCTTTTCGGAATGACGGCGGACGATCCACACGTGACCCCCAAGCATCTTTACCGGTATGAGGTCTGTCTCGCGTCGTCGTTTCCTTTCGAGTGCATGGAAGGAATGTCGAAATTGAAAATGCCAGCCATGCGATACGCCGCCATAAAGGTTTCCGGCGATATCCATAAAGTAGCAACGGCTTGGGACTATCTTTACAGAGACTGGCTTGTCAATAGCGTCCACGAGCCCGAGCATGCGGCGGCACTCGAGGTTTTCCTGGACAAAGAAAACGCGATGGATTGGTCGCATTTTGAATTGGAACTTTGCCTGCCGGTTCGGAAACTGGCAGCGATGGGGAGTTCGAACTCCGGGAGCCGAAAATCCGGGAAGATCGAAATAAAGGGCAATAAACGGGTCACTGCGCAACGGAGGAACTTATGATTGACGGAATTGGCGGCGCTTTTCTGTTTTCCAACGATACAAAGAGATTGGCAGCCTGGTATCGCGATTGCCTCGGAATAGCTTTTCAGGGCGAAGATGCTGAGTGCAGCTCAGTTTATGCATCGTTCGAATACAGGGATCTTGCAAACCCGGAGATCAAGCGAACGATAGCGTGGGCGATCATGCCCACGGATCAAGACATCAAAGATAAGCCGCGAACGGGTAAGATTAATTACACAGTGAAGAACATGGGAGAATTCCTCAGCCATCTTAAGAGTAAAGGCGTGGTAATCGAAAAGACCGAGGAATATCCCTCCATGGGGGCCTTTGCGTGGCTTAAAGATCCCGATGGCAATCAGATCGAGCTTTGGGAACCATCCAACGAGTGAATAGAAATCCCTAAATCGTGAGGCCCAAGGGCGGACTTCCAGGCCCTTGTGACAAATGCTGGGGCACGCGCCAATTGCTGATTGATCTGGAGGGCCGCACGGTGGAACTGAATCCCCGGCAGGGATTCGTGGTTCCCAAGTCAGTGTTGCATCGCACTCGCGCGTTGCGGCGCACCGTGATCCTGATGGTCGAAAATTCCGGGATTATCCCCACCGGGAATTAACATTTGTTGCCTGCTGGAACTTCCACGAGGGTTACGGGCGCTTGACGTTGGCGCGCATCCATGTGGCAAAGGCGTTTTCATTGAGGGTGCCTGCAGCGAGGCTCAGGACAGATTGTGCGGCGTCTTCCTCGCTGGCGATGAAACGATAGCCGTTGATTTCAAGGAACAGCACGCCAACGATGAACCCCGTGCGCTTGTTTCCATCGAGAAAGGGGTGGTTGCGTACGATCCCAACGGTGTAGGCAGCAGCCATGGCCATGATGTCTGGCTTCTTACCGTAGGCATGGAGCTGCCGGGGACGGGCAAGAGCGGATTCAAGCAGGCCTTGATCTCGCACCCCTGCAGGTCCGCCGTCGAGAGCGAGAAGTCGGGAGTGGAGCGCGAGGGCGTCGCGCTCGTCCACCCACAGCGGCTCGCTCACTTGGAGAGCGCATGCAGCGTGTTGCGATAGCGGCCGATGATGTCTTCCGCCTTTTTCATTTTCTTCACGAAGGCGGGATCGTAGCGGGAGAGTTGATACGCGCCGTCCGGTCCTTCGATCAGGAACAGGCGATCGCCCTCATCTGCGCCCAGGCGCCTGACGGCCTCCTTGGGCAGAACGACTCCGAGCGAATTGCCGATCTTCCGAACCTTGAGTTCGACCATTTTGTCGCTCCTTTGTTGTTATAACAATTGTAGCAACTCCCAGGCGCAATTTCAATCGGCCGAAGCGGGCTTATTGGCTGCGCCGCGCCAAGCATCCGCGCCGGGCACGGCATCCCGTGCCCCTACGAATGCGTAACTCCCGGGCGCAGCAAGCAGCGCCCCCCACGGATCCGAACGACAACGGCACGGGGCGCGACCGGCCCGCGAGGGTGGAGAAGGGGCGTATAATTACTTGCGGCGGCGACGCGAGATGCCAACCCTCAAGATTTCCGGCGGGACGTCCAAACTCCATGAAGCGCGATGGTGGGAAGCTGAGCCGAACGGCAAAGTGCACTGCTACCTTTGTCCGCGGCACTGCCATATTGGCGAGGGGCAGGCGGGGTTCTGCTTTATTCGCGCGAACGAGGGCGGCAAGCTTTATAGCCTCGGGTACGCGCATCCTGCGGCGCTGCAGATTGATCCCATCGAGAAAAAACCGCTGAACCATTTTCTGCCTGGCACGCGCGTGTTTTCGATGGGCACGGCCGGATGCAACATGGGCTGCTTCTTCTGTCAAAACTGGGACATCTCGAAATCGCGCGCGGACCAGGTGCATTCGTCCTTCGTGCCGCCCGAGGACGTGGTGATGCTGGCGATCCGCAACGGCTGTCCCTCGATTGCGTTCACGTACAACGAGCCGACGATCTGGGGCGAATACGTCATAGACATTTGCCACGCCGCGAAGGAACACGGCATCAAAACTGTGATGGTGTCGAACGGCTACGTGACGCGCGAAGCGTTCCACGACATCTACGACCACATTGACGCGGCGAATATTGACCTGAAGGCGTTCACCGAGACTTTCTACGGGCGCACCACGCTGACGCATCTGCAGCCCGTCCTGGACACGCTCCAGTGGCTGAAGAACGAAACGAATGTCTGGTTCGAGATCACGAACCTTATTATTCCGACTCTCAACGACGCTCCCGCGGAGACACGCGCGCTGGCCGAATGGATTTTCACGCATCTGGGGCCGGATGTGCCGCTGCACTTCACGGCGTTCCATCCCGATTTCAAATTGCGCGACAAGCCGCGCACGGCGCCCGAAACGCTTCACGCGGCCCGCGCCACGGCGCTCGAGGTGGGATTGCACTACGTGTATGAAGGCAACATCTATAGCGATGGCGCGCACACGTCCTGCCCGTTATGCAAGGCGCTGCTGATTCGCCGATCGTGGCATGATGTGGAGGAGAATCGTCTGGCGGATGGGTGCTGCCCGAAATGCGGACTGGCGATTCCGGGGCGGTGGGCGAATTCGTCAGCGGACATTTCCGCGCGGTCATCGCGAAAGGCGGAGACGGTTACGGCCGGACGATATGGGGAGTTGAATTTCTAGAATGAGGGCGGGCGACTGTTACCGGTAGCGAATGGCGGCGCCGAAGAGAGATTCTTCGACTGCGTAACCGGACGCCCCGCAAGAGCGGGGCGAGGCAAGGCCTCCGGTCACTCCGCTCAGAATGACACGTTGTTTGAGGGCGTAGCCGAGATGACGTATCCGAGGGGCTTGAACGGCATGTTTAACCACGCAGGGAAACTCTAATGGCACTTGTGGCGGCAGCGCCGTTTCTCAGCGAGCAGCGGTATCAGGATTACACCGCCGAGCAGCATGAGGTGTGGGCAGAGCTCGTCCGGAGGCGGCGGCCGCAAATCGAGGCATATGCTTGCCGCGAGTTTCTGGAAGGCTACAAGATTATCGGGCTCGAAGACGACCGCCTGCCGAACCTGAGCGCGATCTCCGCGCGGCTGAAACCAAGAACCGGATGGAGCGCGACGCCGGTGAGCGGATTCCTGCCGAGCGACGCATTTTTCGAAATGCTCGACGCGCGCATGTTTCCGACGACGACCTGGCTCCGCAGCCGCGATTCGCTCGGATATACGCCGGAGCCCGATATTTTCCACGACGTTTTCGGCCACGTCCCCATGCACGCGCACCCCGTGTTCGCGGATTTCCTGCAACACTACGGCAGCGTGTGCGCGAGGATCAAGGAAAAGGAGACGCTCGAGCGCCTCGGCCGCCTGTTCTGGTACACGGTGGAGTTTGGCCTGATTCGCGAAGGCGGCAAGGTGAAGGTTTACGGCAGCGGAGTAATCAGCTCGCAGAACGAGTGCACGAACGTGATCGAAGGCGGCTGCGAGGTCCGGGATTTCAGCCTCGACGAGGTGCTGGATACGCCCGTGAAGGTGGACAGCATTCACAAGCTGCTGTTCGCCATCGAAAGCTTCGAACAGATATATGCAGCGATGCGCGAAGCCGAAACGCGCATGCTGGCGCGATCGTAGTCGCTTCCGCCAGGCAGTGTGTCCAACAGAGGCAAAGAAAAGCCCCACCCTCTCAAAACGAGGATGGGGCACCCGGAAAACGCCCTCGAAATTGGCCCAGTGGCCGAGAACAGCTCTAAGAGATGGACGAATCGTTGTAGCGGCTTAGCTCGACGCCGCTTCCCACCGGCAGTAGCACGGAATCAATCTTCGGCTTCGACCGCACATGCTTGCGGTATTTGAGGGCATGTTCGCGGTAATTCTCCGGCAGGAGCATGTTGTCCGCGGCGATGAAGGCGCCGGGCGAAAGCTTCGGATAAAAGAGGTCGAGGCATTCGACGTAGAGATCCTTCCAGAGGTCCACGAGCACGAAATCGAATGGACCCGCGAGCGATGCGATCGTCTCGCGCGCGTCACCGAGACGGAAATCAACATGCGCGGTTAGTCCCGCCTTCGCGAGCATGGTGCGTGCGTATTCCTGTTTGTACGCGGCCTTATCCAGCGTGATGAGTTTTCCGCCGGTGGCGCGCGCCGCTTCCGCAAGCCACACCGTGGAATAGCCGTACGACGTGCCCAGCTCGAGGATGGTCCGGGCTTTCACGCTCTTGGCCAGGATATTGAGCAGTTGGCCGGTCGCGGGGCCGACGGCGATCAAGAACTCGTCGCGGCGCTCGAGCCACTCGTCCATCGTGCCTTTCAATTGAAGCTTGTGCTCCTCGGCGCCGCGCTTTTCGTACTCTGCAAGGACCGCCGCAATCGCTGCATCCATCTTTGCATCCTCCGAATTCAGACTGGCGCAACATCATAAGGCATGGAGAGGGAATTACGGCGGGTTCATGGCGGAGGCCTGATAGGATTTCGCGGCCTGCCGGGGCGAGGCTCCGGCGCGCTACGCGGGAAAAATGGCGGGGACGACGAGACTCGAACTCGCGACCTCTGCCGTGACAGGGCAGCGTTCTAACCGACTGAACTACGTCCCCGCTGAGGAAAATCAACGACTTACGAGCAGCTTAGGAATGCGCGTAAGTCGATGTGTCACTTTTTGTGTCAGTTTCTGCAGCCGGATTTGAGACTTTGGAGCCCGCCTCAATCTTCCGCGTAGCCTCGGCCAGGTCGCGCTCATCGACGATGTTGTAGCGACGAAAAACGCTGGCCGTTTTGTGACCGCTGATTTTCATGGCTACCGATTCCGTCACGCCCCGCCGGGTCATGTTCCTGATCGCCGATCGTCTAAAATCGTGCAGGTTAAGCCCGACGTAGCGTTCGTATGCTTCACCGCTCGCGCGTTTGGCCGGAACATACGCCCCAAGTTCCGACGCGACACACAGAGAATACCAGTCATCGCGCGGATCGACAACCCGTTTGCCGTCCTCCCGGGTGAAAACGAACGCGTCGGAACTCTTGCCGCGCATGCAGGCGCAGAGCCGGTCGTAGACCTCCTGCGTCATCTTGACCTTCCGCGGCTCGCCTGATTTCGTGTCCTCGCCCTCAAGCTCAATCCAGCGGTTGAGGAGATCCACCTGTGAACATCGCAAACCGAGAAGTTCACCCTTGCGGAAGCCGAAACTATACGCGCAGGCAATTAGACACCTTAACCAGAGCGGCTTCGCATTGGCGGCGAGTTTTGCGTATTCGACATCGCCGATGAATCCCCTGCGAGGAGGATTTTCTTTCAGCCGGGAAGGGAAGCTCGGAAGACGGTCCACCATCGGCGGTGTCACCCTGGCTCCCTGCATGAACATCGCGCGGAGCACGGCCGTCTCGCGATTGACAGTAGCATTATCCAGGCCTGCGGCACGGCGGGCTGCGATGTACCGCTCGACCGAGTCCGTCGAGACATCACCAATCCGCTGGGTTGCGAACTTTGGTTTCAGATGATTCCAGGCTATCGCCAGTCGGCCTTCGTTCCTACCCCCGCGGTTGCGGTAGTTGCGGAGATACGGCTCCCAAAGGTCCGCTACAGTGTAGGACTTCTTCTTCGATGTCTTGGGCTTGGCCTTCGCGTAGCGGCCTTCGCTCACCTCGCGCTGAAAAATCCCGAGTTGTTCTTTTGCATATTGTATGGAGACCGGCCCGAGCGCCCGCCGTTCGATCGTTCCGTTTGCGAGGGCGAAGGCAACTACGAGACTGTCACCGCGGCGACGGATTCCACGTGGCAGCCTTCTTGCGTTGTCTTTGCTCATTTTCGCTCCTTTGCATGTGAGCCGGCTTTGACCTGATAATATGGCGTGTGGTTATACCTTAACCACGAAGATCTCTGCACAAAATAGCAGAAGCGAAACTGAGATTGTGTGCCACCTACAAACCGCGAGACGTTCTCGAATTGCCGAGATCACATTGGTCGCAGGCAAATCCTTTGTCCCTTCTGATGGTCTACGACAACCGTCCACTCAAGAAGGAAAACGATTGTTTTCTCAGACCGGGGTTCTACACCTGAACGACATACGCAGGCAACTGTTTCCTACTGTGTTGCATGATCGCGCTTCAGGAATGCATCGATGGACGTGCGCGGAATAAGTGTACGGGTTCCGATCTTGCGGCGAACCAGTTCCCGACGTGCCAGTAGATTCCCGACGGTACGCACCGACACGTTCAGCAGCGCCGCCGTCTGCTCTTTCGTCAGTAGCAGCGGCGAATCTGGCATCCAGTCAGTGCCTACCGGGTTGTGAGGAGCGGCCATTCTCAGTTCATCAAGCCGCCGTCACTCAGTTTTCGCTTGCTCTCGGGTTGTAAATCCGGTGCCCATCCGATTGTCGGCCGAATTACATCGGTGAAATCCAGATTCGAGACAGCTTCCTCGACGTAAATTGAAAGTGCCCGAACGGATTCCGTTACCGCTCTCGTTTTTTTGGTGTTTCTTTGGGGAACGAAGTGCGATGAACCCGTAGCGCCAAAGTTTCTCCCGCTGTACTGGTCACTGTTCAAGATACGGGATACCTCGGCGAAAACTTCTACCGCTTGCTGTAGGCGATACTTCGCGATTTGAGCGAAAGTCAGCCCGGCGTGCTTCACAAGAAAATCAGGTTGGGGTTGGACAATGTCGTTGAAGTTTGACTCGCGGGGGCAATTCGCCGCCCAGTCGTCAAGCAACTCGCCGTTCTTGAATGTGGCAACACCGTTCTCGGATTCGACCTCCCGGGAATGCCAACGCAAATGAAACACCAAATCCCTAGCAGCTTCGCTCTTGGAATATTCGAGCAGTTCGTGGCGCAGCGTCCTCCACCTCAGTTCGATTTCAAAGCGGGGATGCGATATGCCTTCGAAGGTCCAAGGGACTCCAGCTTCGATCCTGCCCCAGGAAATTTCACCGATCGTGGAAACGAGTAATTTTTGTCTGTCGGTGGACGTCAAAGGTTTGATGCCTGCTTTCCGAAGCTCGGATTCGATTTTCCGAACTCTGTACTTCGCGTATTCTTCTGCGCGGTAGATCAAGTTATTCTCATTGGCAAAACGACTGAGCCATTCGTGGAAGTCGATTCCCTTCGGAATGCCAACCACCGTTACTACGTTCATGTAATACTTTGACATCGTGTTCTCCTTTTTTGTGCGGTTGCTTCCAAATGGCCGTCCATAACTTCATGTCCCTTTTCGAGTTGTCAACTAACACCCCTCGATTTCGCACCCCATAGTCGCGACTTTTGGTCTCGGCATCGTTGTCGGTTCCTTAACGAAATAGGTTATCCACTTCGGCACTTTCGGCCTTGCGTTTGATTTTGTAGAACTTCGAAGGGATTTTCACGCCCGCTGCTTCGCAATTCTCGATGCACCGTTCCATCGTGTCTGACCATGATTCGGAATCCGTTTTGCTCTGGGCGGTGCGAGTCCAGATTTGCTGGAAGGCCTTCGGGCCGAAAGGCCTGTTACTCAGCAGGTTGAAGGCTTCGATGACAGTAGAATCGGCAGCGGCAGCAGCAGGATGCGCCATAGGCGCGGGGCTAGCGTCTTCTGCTTCTGCAGTATATTCTGTCTTTTGTTCTTCTAAGTCTGAGATCTGCTTCTTCCTCTGCTTCTGCGGCGTACTTTTTTCGTACCTGGATAGTGACTTCCCGTGTAGCTTTTCCGTATTCTCTGGTTTCCGGTACTGTTTCGTTCGTTCGTACTCCGACTGGTATTTCGCCCACTTTGTTATGAACAGCGTATAAAGTTGTGTAGGACCTTGGCCGTCAAGTTGAATAGTGATCTTGCCCGTCTTTCGAAACAACTCGAAGGTGGCGGGAATATCCATTGGTTCGCTCAGCAGCCCCTGGAACCTCGATAGGGGATATCCGACCCATTTGTTGCCGTCTTTCCCGGAGCACACAACACCCCCGTGTCGTGAGCGCCCAGCTAAGGCGAGCAGGTCAATCCAAAACGCACGTTGCGCATCGGACATTTGAAAGCGCGTCGTGCCATCCAGCCACTCGTTTGCCCAAAGTTTGAACCAGGGACGACCTCCTTGAGTAGGTTTCATCGAGCCCTCGATATTTCTTAGATCAGACAACGCGCTTTGACTCTGGCTCTGTCGGTTCGGTCAGGCGCGGGAGCCGAATCGGAGCTTTTGTTTTCCGGAAGAGCCACTCGCTGGAATAGCCGAGCACCCCTGCTATTTCCCGTTGTTCTTCCAGCGTGAAATCGGACCGTCCGCTTAAACACCGAGAGAATCGAACCTCACTGCACCCCATAGCGATCGCAAGTCGATAGTGCTTTCTGCCGTCATTTGTGATCGCCCAAAGGAGATTCGCGAATTTCATCTACCTCATCCCTCCTGCAACAAAAATAGTTCCGAACGGCGGTGAGCAGCATAAGCCGAAGGGTCAGTGGAGTTAAGGCGCAAATGGGCATTTTGGTTAGCCAGTGAGGGGCCAGAAACGATTAACGGTAGCTTACCGATTTCGCGTTGCTTGCCGGAAAACTAGATGAGGGAACCGTGCCGGAGCACCATATGGTCACTCCACAATGTTTTCAGGGACGATGCGGAACAGTTTGAAATATTACCATTCAGCGAAAAGTACTCGCGGATCAACTGAGAGGTCTCTTCATAGTGAGGCTTTTTTGTTGAGGTCCGGACGTAACCGATTAAACTAAGTTTCCAGTGCGTGTCGGGTTCGACTCGCTTGTTCTTGGCCGCCCGGCCCTTCAGTGTCTTGGAAACCTCAAAAGCGTAGTGGCGCAACGCTTCATGTAATGCATGGTGTTTCGCGCGCACCAACACGCCGCTGCTGAGGCGAAGATCTGCTGCTGCAATTTGTTGAGAGAGGTGTCGGCAGAGTGCTGGCAGTTTGCGAATCTGATTAAGACTTGAGTCATGAACGGTTCGTCGATGCTTCAGCCTCTCTCCATTCGCAGGGCGCGCCGCTCTATTCCGATACACGATGCTTAGATACTCGGTCATTTTATGCGGATCGGCGCCACGTTTCAGTAGGCGCTCCAGTGCATTTCTTGCCGCTTCAATTTTGTGAAGACCTACTAAATCCTTTCCGCTCTCAGCCGGGGCTCTGCTTGGGGGCTCCGAAAAAGGATATGCGCGCGGCCCGACCGGGCCGAGATGGGGAATCGACGCAAAGCCATCCGGTGACATGTGACTCGAGGGCCCATTTTTGCGGCGGAGTCTGCGCCATTTTGTCACCCTCTGCGCGCGCCGGATGGCTTTAGCCTTAGGTTTACGGCGATGTGTCATAACTCATTATTCCGAGTACCGTGCGCGGTCGAAGGGATTCATACCATATGGGGATTGACACCACAAGGGCATTGCGCTACATATGTAAGCGTAATGCGAACGCGCTCGACAAATGAAGTTGCCGAAGAGCTCAAAGTGCACAGGATTACCTTGCAGCGTTGGCTCGCGCGGGGCCTTGTCCGGCCATCCGTGGCGGTCCCCCTGAAAGGACGCACGCTGTGGCGCTGGACAGCGGCGGACGTGGCACGTGCTCGCAGAATCAAAGGCAGTCAGAAGCCGGGTCGAAAACTGAAGCGGAAGATGTAGAGAAAGTCGGGACGCGCCGGTGCTATCAACACCGACACGCCCCTGACCGAGTGACCTGGATTGGAGGCCACATGGCTCGTGAGAGTTTACATCAGGAGAAGTCGCACGAACGCGCGGTTCGAACCGCTATCTACGCCCGAGTCTCAACAGCGAACAACAGCCAAGACTCATCGATGCAGACCCGTGAGCTTCGCGAGTATTGCGAGCGACGCGGCTGGAATCTTGCTGGCGAGTACGTCGACGAGGGCATCTCCGGCAGCAAAGACAGCCGTCCCCAACTGAATCGGCTCATGGCCGATGCTCATCGGCGGCGTTTCGACGCGGTGGTCGTTTGGCGATTCGACCGGTTTGCGCGATCCGTATCGCATCTGCTTCGAGCGCTGGAGACCTTCAAAGCCCTCGGCGTCGAATTCGTTTC
>Ga0302325_10032934_pt1 | contig 10628 bp, 10 predicted proteins | sample Palsa_T0_2_FD_201948 | JGI IMG/M metagenome (GOLD analysis project Ga0302325, IMG submission 201948) | Peat permafrost microbial communities from Stordalen Mire near Abisko, Sweden - Palsa_T0_2 | ecosystem: Environmental > Terrestrial > Soil > Palsa > Peat permafrost | place: Sweden: Abisko...
TGGGCCATGAGGACGATGAGGGCGACCTGCCGGATGTAGGTCGACTTGCCGGCCATGTTCGGCCCGGTGATGAGCGCGATCTGGGCGTCATCGCAGGCCAGGTCCGTATCGTTCGGGACAAAGGCCTGGGCCGCTCCCGCGCCTCCCTGTGCAGGCGTGAACCCCTGCTCGACCACGGGATGGCGCCCGTCGGCGATCTCGATCGTTTCGCCGCCGTCGATTTCCGGCCGGCAATAGGCCCAGTCGCGCGCGATCGCGGCCCAGCCCGCGAGGACATCGACCTCGGCGAGCGCCTCGGCGGTGGCGGCCAGCGCCCCGGATTCGGCAAGGACCGCGGCGATCAGCGTCTCGAGGATCTCCCGCTCGCGCACCAGGGCGTTGTCCTCCGCGTGGAGGATCTCCCGCTCCTTCTGCCTCAGGCCCTCGGTCACGTAGCGTTCCCCGCCGACCGTCGTCTGCCGTCGGACATAGTCGGACGGGACGAGGTGAAGGTTGGCCTTTGTGACCTCGATATAATACCCGAAGTTGCCGGTGAACCTCACCTTGAGGCTGCGTATCCCCGTCCGCTCCTGCTCCCCGCGCTCGAGGTCCGAAAGCCACGCCTTGTTGCCGCTCATGAGGGCGCGCATGCGGTCGAGTTCCCCGTCGTAGCCCGGCCTCACGAAGTTGCCGTCGGCAACGTCCGCCGGAGGCTCGTCCGCAAGCGCCGCCGAGAGAAGCTCGCGAAGCGCGGGAAGCTCGTCCATGCGGCCGCGCACGGCGGCCGCATGGGGGCCGAGCGCTCCGAGCGCGGCGCCGATCTCGGGGAGGCGGCCCAGGGTGTCCCGCACCCCGCACAGCTCCCGGGGATTGCGAAGGCGGTTCTGCAGCCGGCCGAGGATTCGCGGGATGTCGCGCACGCCGCCAAGGGACTCCTTGAGCTCGGCGAGGCGGGCCGGCTGCGCGATGAGCTCCCCGACCAGGGCGTGGCGCCGGCGCACCTCGGGGAGGTCGAGGCCCGGGGCGGCCAGCCATCGCTCAAGAAGGCGCGCGCCCGCGGCCGTGGTCGTCCCGTCTATCGCCGCGAGGAGCGAGCCCTGGCGGCCGCCGCGCACCGAGGTGAAAATCTCGAGATTTCGGAGCGTCGACGGGTCGAGGAGAAGGGTGCGCGCGCTGCGGTATTCCTGGAGGCTCCTCAGGTTCTGCGGCCTGGCGCAGAGGTTGTCCGTCGCGTAGCCCACAAGGGCGCCGGCCGGACCGAGCCCGGGATGATCGGCCTCCACTCCGAATCCCTGGAGATTGAGGACGCCCAGAGCCTCGGCCACGGCGCGGGCGCCCGCGGCCGTCTCGAAGCGGTACGCCGGAATCTCGCTCACGCTGCGTTCCGCCGCAAAGGCATACAGCGAGCGCGTCGGGGCCTGGTCGTGCGGGGCGCTCTTCCAGCGCCCGATGTCGCCCTCGGGGACGATCAGCTCCGACGGGTCGAGGGAGGTCAGCGCGGGAAGCAGGTCCTCGATCCTCGCCGCCGTCGCCACCTTGAACTCCCCGGTCGAGAGCTCCATCCATGCGGCGTGAAGGCCCCTCTTGTCCATCGAGAGGGCGCAGAGGTACCGGTTGCGGGCGGCCTCGAGCTGGTTGGCGGCCAGCGTGGTTCCCGAGCTCAGGATCCGGGTCAGCTTTCGCCTGACCAGCTTTCCCGCCTGGGCCGGCTCGTCCTGGTCGCATATCGCGACCTTCCTACCGGCGGCGAGGAGCTTGGCGACATAGGCGTCGGCGGCATGGTGCGGAAGGCCCGCCATCGGATGTTCCTGGCGCTTGGTGAGCGTCAGGCCGAGGAGTTTCGAGGCCACGACCGCATCGTCGAAGAAAAGCTCGTAGAAGTCGCCCAGCCGGAAGAGGAGCAGCGTCTCCCTGGGGAGCCCGCGCTTCACCTCGAAGTACTGCTGCATCATCGGGGTGAGTTTCTGGGCTTCCGGCATCCGGGCCATTCGAACGGCTAGAATTGCGGAATTCAATGTTGGAGCGACGGGACTCGCGGGCAGGATGGGTGCGCATGCCCTTGCCACCCGAGTCCCAAACCGTCGCCCTCCAGCACAGGGACCTGGGGGGAACCGGCGATCCGCCGTTTGTCCTCCTCCACGGTCTGCTGGGCTCGTCGCGCAATTGGCAGACCGCCGGGCGCGAGCTGGCCGCCGGCAGGCGCGTGTACGCGCTCGACCTGCGCAACCATGGGTTCTCGCCCCATGTGCCGGCGATGACCTACGCATTGATGGCGGACGACGTCCTGGCGTGGCTCGACTCGCACGGCCTGCGGCGCGCCGAGCTCGTCGGCCACAGCATGGGCGGCAAGGTTGCCATGCTGCTCGCGTGCCGCCACCCGGCCCGGGTGGCGCGCCTCGTCGTCGTCGACATCGCGCCCAAGGACTACAGCTGGCCCGAGCGCCGCCAGGAGTTTGCCGCAATGAACGAGCTCGATCTCTCCACCCTGAAATCCCGTGCCGACGCCGAGGGCCGCCTCGAGGCGCGCGTCCCCGGATGGGCCGAACGCAAGTTCCTGACGACGAACCTCGAGCGTGTGGACTCCGGGGGCTGGAAATGGCAGATCAACCTGGCGGCGATCACGGCGGCGCTCCCGGAGCTCGAGCGCAACCCGATCGCGGCGGGGGATCGTTTCGTCGGCCCCGCGCTCTTCATCGCCGGGGCCAGCTCGGGATACGTGAAGCCCCCCGACCAGGACGTGATCCTCGGCCATTTTCCTCAGGCGAGGTTCGAGGTCATCCCGGGCTCCGGCCACAATCCCCACATCGAGGCGCGGGACGCCTTCGTCAGGGCCGTGACCTCCTAGACGTCGGCGGGTCCCTTGACCCCGTCGCGGATGAGGGGCTGGCCGTCGCCGATCACCCCTCGCGCTCCGTCTCGAATTTGGTGAACACGACGCCGTCGCGTTCCTTCTTGAGCTGCTCGATCTTGAGCTCGGCCTCCTTGAGGCGCCCCTCGCAGTGCTTCAGGAGCCTGTTTCCCTCCTCGAATTTCGCGAGGAGCTCCGCAAGCGGGACCTCCCCGGTCTCCATGGATTCCACGATCGCCTCGAGCTTGGTGAGGGCCGTTTCGAACGAAAGCTTCGCCTCCTTGTTTTCCACGGCGCCGACGGTTGGGCCGCGGGCGCGGCATTTCAAACAATCTTTGGAAGGTGCCCCGGAACGGCTAGTGCGCGGCGGCGACCGTCACGGGGACCATGACCTCGCCGCTGCCGTACCCCTTGAGGAAGAGGTTGCCGGAGCCGGGCTTGCCGCCCTCGACCGTGACCGTGGCCGTCGTCTGGCCCTCGGGGACCATCACCTCGGGCATGATCACGCTCTCGGGGACATCGGTCGTGACGTCGAGGAGGAGCCCGCCCGCGGGCGCCGCATGCGTGATCGTGAACGTGAGGGACTGTTTCTGGCCGGGCGCGAGCATCAGGGACGCCGGGTCTGCCGTCACGTCGCTGGAGTCTATCCGGAAGGTGCCGACGTCGGAATTGCCGGCGGAGCTGGACAGCGTGACCCGGTAGGTCTTGCCCGGGGCGAGCGCCGGGACGAAGAATCCCAGCGACGTCGGGGACTCATACACGGTCCGGACGGCCGTGCCGTCGAACCCGACCAGGTCCTGCGGCGTGAAGCCGCGGCCGAGGACGCCAATCCTTGCCCCGACGGGGCCGCGGTTGACCTCGAGGGAGACGACATAGCGGCTGACAATCGCCGCGTGGGAAAGCTCCGTGTAGGCCTGGCGGTTGGCGAGGGACCCGTTGCCCTCGGTCTCATAGCTCACCAGGAAGTAGTAGCCAATGCTGTCCTGGCCCTGCGGGAGCCTGTAGTCGAACTCGTAGATGCCGGGGATCGCGTCGCTCTTCTGCATGTCGTGGCTGTCCCCGCCGACAACGATGTGGGGGGCAATGCTGTCGGTGACGACCGTGCTCGACTTGGGGGTGACGCGAAGGGTGAAGGTGTAGATTCCCGAGGGGTTCTCCGGAAGGGACGTAGGCGTGAGGTTCGTCAGGCCCATCGTCGCGCAGCCCCCGAGCAGCGCGGCGGCCACGACGGCGCCGCAGGCGGGGAGGAATTGTCTCGCGAAGCAGATTCGTTTGAGGTCCATTTCGAGGTTATTAATGAGGGGTGTCGCCACAGAGGAGCAAGCCAAAGCTGAGGACGTCCGGCCCCTCGGGCTCTACGTCCACGTGCCGTTCTGCGCCACCACCTGCGACTTCTGCGCCTTCTACCAACTCCCTCCGACCGCCGAATCGGTGGAGGGTTTCATAAAATGTCTTTCGGCCGAGGCGGAGCTGGTCAACTGGGACCGGCCCCTTTCCACGGTGTTCTGGGGAGGGGGGACGCCCGGCCTCTTGTCGCCCGCCGACCTCGCGCGGGTCGCGGACATCGTCCATGCGCTTCCAGGGGGGCGCGGCGCCCCGGAATGGACGGTCGAGCTGGCGCCGGCCTCGGTCACGCCCGAGCGGCTTTCGGTTCTGCGGTCCGCTGGCGTGACCCGGGTCTCGCTCGGCGTCCAGAGCTTCAGGCCCGCGCTCCTGGACGCCCTGGGCCGGGCCCATAGCCGCGAGCAGGTCTACCGGGCCTATGGGCGGATCCGCGCCGCGGGCTTCGCTAGCGTCAACGTGGACCTCATGTTCGCGCTGCCCGGGCAGACCGCCGCCGAATGGGACGGCGACATCGACGAGGCGGTCGCGCTGGCCCCCGACCACATTTCGACGTACTGCCTGACGTTCGAGGAGGACACGGCCCTGTGGGTGAAGCTTTCGCAGGGGCGCGTGCGCCTCGACCCGGAGAACGAGGCGCGGATGTACGAGCGCACCTGGGAGCGCCTCGGCGCCGCGGGTTATGGACAGTATGAGGTGTCCAACTTCGCGCGCCCGGGCCACGCGTGCGCCCACAATGTCAACACGTGGAGGATGGCCGAATGGGCCGGCCTCGGGCCGTCCGCAGCATCCCAGCTGGCGGGATGGCGGGGATCCAACATCGCCAACCTCCCCGAGTGGGCCGCGCGCGTCGGGCGGGGGGAGCGGATGACCGAGGAGCGCTCGGCCCTCACGGCGGCCCTGCTCGCCGAGGATGCGCTCGTATTCGGCCTGCGGATGAACGAGGGGGTGGACCTGGGTCCCCTGCGCGCCCGGTGCGGGGACGCGCCGTGGGACCGGGTCGAGGCTCTCATCGCGCGCCTTGCCGAGGAGGGCCTGGCCCGCCGCAACGGCGCGCGCGTCCGGCTCGAGGCCAGGGGCCGCCTTCTCGCCGACTCGGTCGGCTCGGAGATCATGGCCGCGTTCGCCCCGGCCGCGGCCGCCGCCGTCTAAGCCGCGGCCCTCTTGCCGACGACGTGCTCGAAGAACGCGTCCCTTCGCGAGCGCGCCGTCCCGAGGTCCTTCGTCCCGAGCGAGCGGCGGATCCGCTCCTTCGTGAAGGGGGTCGGGTGCACGGTGTAGTGCAGGAACCAGGTCCCGTGGTTGTTCCAGAGGTGGTGGTTGGGGTTGTCCGCGGCGATGCGGATTCCCGAGTGTTCGGCTTGGCTAGTCATGGTGCGTGATTTTCGTGTTGGATTGGCGCACCGGGACTGAAAACAAAAGACCGATCTGGGCATCAGATCGGTCGCCGCTTTCGGGAGCGTTTTTGGTTCGAGGCCTTTCGGCCCCGCACATCCGGGCTCTCGCCCGATCCACCGTGGCCGCTCCCGGCCCGGTTGGCAGAACCGGCTTTTGAGGGCCAGCTCGTTCCTGATGCGCGGGCGATCATGAAAATCGCGGCCCGTCCGTCCAGATTTTTTTTCGGATTCGCGCTTGGTTTATTGCAACTCGTTGGTTATCAGTTCAAAGTCCTATCTGGAGCCAATACCGACAGATGCCCAAATTGCGGGTCACAGTAGCCGTCATCACTTACAACCGATCCCGATATCTGCGGGAGACGCTGGCCGGCCTCGTGCGTCAGGACTATCCCGCCGACTGCTGGGAGCTCCTCGTCGTGGACAACAACTCGACGGACAAGACACGGGACGTGGTCGCCTCGTTCATGGCCTCGACCCCCCCGCCGCGCAGGATACTCGAGGTCCGACCGGGACTGGACAACGGCCGCAACCGCGCCGTCGATGAGGCCCGGGGCGACGTGATCGCCCTCGTGGACGACGACATCCTTGTCGAGCCGGACTGGCTTGCCCAGCTCGTGGCCCCCTTCTCATCGCTCGACTCGCACTCGATAGGGGTCGTCGGCGGCGAGGTCATTCCCGTGTTTCCGGACGGCGTCCCCGCATGGCTCGAGGGCGCCCACAGGCCGCTCGGATTCCGGCCGGGCCCCGGGCCCCTGCCGGCCGACCAGGCGCCGATGGGCGCCAACTTCGCGTTCCCGAAATGGGTCTTCTCGCGCTTCGGCAAGTTCGACACGGAGCTCGACCGCCGGGAGGCGAGCCTTTTCGGCGGAGGCGACAGCGACATGATCCGGAGGGTCCGCACCGCCGGGCTCCAGGTGTGGTTCGTCCCGGGCGCGAAGGTCCTTCACCAGATCCCGGCCGGCAGGCTGACCCTTCGCTACTCGCTTCGGCATGCGTTTGACTCGGCCCGCTCCCGCGTCGTCGACAACGCCCGGGTCCTTCGCGACGCTCGGCGCTCGGCGCTCCCATTCCTCGCCTCGCGCGCCCTGGCCAACATGGCGAAGCTCGCCTGGTTCCTCGCCGAGGCCGGCGCCTGCTACGCCGTCTTCCGGAAGGACCCGGCCCGGCGGGCCCTCGTCCGGGCCTGGCGCTCCTGCGGCTACCTGTATCAAATCGCTCGCTCCGGCGCCGGAAAGACCTGAGCCTGCGCCCGATTCCAGCCATGGCGTCCAAACCACCGGTATCCGTATTCATCCTTGCGAAGGACGAGGAGCAGAAGATAGGCCCGGCGCTGGAGAGCGTGGCGTGGGCCGCCGAGGTCGTCGTCATCGACTCGTTCAGCACGGACGCGACGCCCGACATCGCCGCGCGCCACGGCGCACGCGTCGTCCAGGTCGCGTTCAAGCGGTTTGGCGAACTTCGCCAGGAGGGGGTCCGGCACACGACGCAGCCCTGGATTTTCAGCCTCGATTCCGACGAGCGCTGCACGCCTGAGGCGCGGGAGGAGATCCTGCGCATTGTCGCCGACCCGGCGTCGGCCGACGCCGACCATGTCCCCCGCAGGAACTTCCTGCTCGGCCGTGCGATACGCCACGGCGGCTGGTACCCCGACTACCGCCAGCCGCAGCTTTTCCGCCGGGGGCGCATGACCTACGTGGCCTCGGACGAGGTCCACGAGGGCTGGACCCTCGACGGACGCCTGGGCCGCATGGCCAATCCGATCGCCCAGATTCCCTACAGGACGCTTGCGGAGGCGGTCGCCAAGATGAACCGCTACACGTCCCTGGGCGTCGCCAAGCAGGAGCGCGCGAGGGCGTCCGCGGGTTTCACCCAGGCCTTTCTTCGCGCCTCGTGGGCCTTCTTCAAGACCTATGTCCTACAGCTGGGGTTGCTGGACGGCGGTCCGGGCCTCGTGATCGCCGTCCTGCGTTTCGAGAACTCGTTCTACAAGCACGCGAAGCTGATCGAGAACCGGCTTCCGCCCCGGTCCGGCCCCTAGGTTAGAGGGACGCCCCGCGCCTTCGCGGCCCGGATGAGCGCGTCGGCCATGTCGGACGGCGTCACCGCGACCTCGATCCCGCATTCCTTGAAGACCGCGATCTTGGCGGCCGCCGTGTCCTCGGCGCCCCCGACGATCGCGCCCGCGTGTCCCATGCGGCGGCCGGCCGGGGCCGTCGAGCCGGCGATGAATCCGGCCACGGGCTTCTTGCAGTGGGCCTTGATCCAGCGGGCGGCCTCACCCTCGGCGCTCCCGCCAATCTCGCCAATCATGACCATCCCGACCGTCTCGGGGTCGTCATTGAACATCCGGATCACGTCCAGGTGAGACGTCCCGTTGACGGGATCCCCGCCGATTCCGACGCATGTGCTCTGGCCGATCCCGCGGACCGTCAGCTGGTAGACGGCTTCGTAGGTGAGCGTGCCCGAGCGCGACACGACGCCGACGCGCCCTTTCTTGTGAATGTAGCCGGGGGCGATGCCGATCCGGCAGCCGCCATTCGATTTTTCACCGGTTCCCGGGGTGACGACGCCCGGGCAGTTGGGTCCGAGCAGGCGCGTCCGGCCTCCCGCCATCGCCCGCTTCACGCGGACCATGTCCCTCACCGGTATCCCCTCTGTGATTGCCACCGCGAGGTCCAGGCCGGCATCCGAGCACTCGAGGATCGCGTCGCCGGCGAACGGCGGCGGAACGAATATCGCCGACACGGTGGCCCCCGTGGCGCCCGCGGCCTCGGCAACCGAGTTGAAGATCGGGACGCGGTGGGGGCCGTGCTCGAAGAACTGGCCGCCCTTTCCGGGCGTGACCCCCGCGACGACCCTCGAGCCGTAGTCGAGCGAGAGTCCGGCGTGGCGCGCGCCGAAGTCGCCGGTGATGCCCTGGACCAGTATCCGTGTTTCCGGGGTGACGAGAATGGCCATGGGGGATCAGCCCTTGCGCTGGTGGAACACGATCGCGTGGCCGTCGGGCGAGGCGATGCCGAACATCCGGCAGGGAGAAAAGTCCTGGGGCTCGATGGTCACCTCCACCCCCGCTTCCTTGACCGCGGCGAGAGCCTGGTCCAGGTCCGCGACTTCCAGCGCCAGGCTCGCGCCGCCGGTGCCCGAGGGGCGGTAGGCGTTCGAGACGGCGAGGGCGACTCCTCCCACGTCGTACTCGATCCACCACATCCCGGGCGAGAACTCGTGGTTCATGCCGGTCTTCAGGCCGAGCAGGTTGCCATAGAATTCGCGCGCGCGCGGGATGTCGGCGGTCGAGTGGAAGACAAAGGCTACCTCGTTTATCTTGATGGGCATAGGAGCACGGGGGTTGGGAACTGTGGGTGAGGCCTAGGCGACGAGCTTCACGATCTTCTGCGCCGCGTCGGCCATGGAGTCGCCCGAGACGATCGTGAGGCCGGAGGAGGCGAGGGTCGCCTTGCCGGCATCGACGTTGTTGCCCTCGAGGCGGACGACGAGCGGCAGGCGAAGGCCGACCTCGCGCACCGCCTCGACGATCCCGGTCGCGATCACGTTGCAGTCCATGATCCCGCCGAAGATGTTGACGAAGATTCCCTTCACATTCGGATCGCCGAGGATGATCTTGAATGCCGCGACGACCTGGGCCCTCGACGCGCCGCCGCCCACGTCGAGGAAGTTCGCCGGGCTACCGCCGAAATACTTGATGATGTCCATCGTGCTCATCGCGAGGCCCGCGCCGTTCACGAGGCATGCGATGTCGCCGTCCAGGGCGATGTAGCTCAGGGAATGCTCGGAGGCCTCGATCTCCTTCGGGTCCTCCTCGTTCAGGTCGCGAAGGGCGACGATCTCCGGGTGCCGGAACAGGGCATTGTCGTCAAACGAGACCTTGGCATCCAGGGCGAGGACCTCGCCGGCCGGGGTCGTGATGAGCGGATTCACCTCCACCATGGCGGCATCGGTGTCCCAGTACATCGCGTAGAGGGCCCGGATGAGGCGGGACGCGTTCTTGGCCTCGGCTCCCGAGAGGCCCAGGCGGGACGCCAGCTCCCGGACCTGGAAATCGGCGAGGCCGTAGGCCGGGTCGACGACGACCTTGAAGATCTTCTCCGGCGTGTCATGAGCCACCTTCTCGATCTCGACGCCTCCCTCGGTCGAGGCGACGATCACGGGGCGCGAGGCGGCGCGGTCGAGCAGGATGGCCAGGTAGTACTCCTTCTTGATGTCGCTCGCGACCGTGAAGTAGACGGTCTGCACCTTCCGGCCGGCGGCCCCGGTCTGCGCGGTGACAAGCGTGTTGCCGAGCATCTTGGCCGCGACCTCCCCCGCCTCGGCCTTCGTCCTGCAGAACTTGACGCCGCCCTTGTAGCCGTCCTTGAACACGCCCTTTCCGCGGCCGCCCGCGTGGATCTGGGACTTCACCATGGTCGGCCCCTCGGGCAGCGCCGCGAGCGCCGCGGCGAATTCCGCGGGCGCCTTGGCGGCCGCCCCTTTGGGGACGGCGACGCCGAACTTCTCGAAGAGGGCCTTGGCCTGGTACTCGTGTATGTTCATTTGCGCTCCGTTGAGATGTGGCAGATGTGCCGGCACCGGCGCACGCAAAAAATCAACCCGTCACCCTCCAGAAGTCGAATTTGGCCTCCCCGATGCCCCGCAGGGGCGCGGCGTCATGCCGCGCGCTCAGGGGGGCGAGCGGGCTCGCGATGAGCGCCGCAACCTCGGGATCCCGAAGCACCCGTCCCGAGACGACAATGTCCGAACCCGTGGAAAGCGCGCAGAGCCGGGCGCAGACGTTCACGGTCGTTCCGAAGTAGTCGAGACGCTCGTTCTGGCTGATCGCGAGGCAGGGGCCCTGGTGGATGCTGCACTTGAGGGCGAACGGGGACCGGGGCCCCTGCGGCGCTGCCAGGGCCGCCTGCGCCGCGCCCATCGCCCTCAGGGCGGCGACCGGGTGGGTGAACGTCGCCATGACGGCGTCTCCCATGGTCTTCACGATGCCGCCGCCCTCGGCCGCGATCGCGCCCTTCAGCGTGTCGAAGTGGCTGAGGACCCTCCCGAACGCCGGGGCG
>Ga0302325_10032935_pt1 | contig 10628 bp, 8 predicted proteins | sample Palsa_T0_2_FD_201948 | JGI IMG/M metagenome (GOLD analysis project Ga0302325, IMG submission 201948) | Peat permafrost microbial communities from Stordalen Mire near Abisko, Sweden - Palsa_T0_2 | ecosystem: Environmental > Terrestrial > Soil > Palsa > Peat permafrost | place: Sweden: Abisko...
TGGAAGATATCGGGTGTAACCCAGGCAGAGACTTGGCGCATTCATCAGAACTCGATATCCGAATTGCTCTTGCAGCCCACTTTGTGGCCCGCTGGGTTGCCGTCGATGATCGGCTCATTGCATTCCGAGCAGATCCGCACTTGCGGCTTTGGGTTTGCTTCGTACGCCGCCCGCGCTTCGCGTTCCTGGTCGTCTGTCTGTTCTTGGTATCCGAGTGGTGTCATCATGCTACGTTCTCCTCGTATTCGTCCACGCCGTCGCGCACCGCATCCCACGATTGCTGCTGTGCTTCCCAGAGCCGGTTAAGGAACTGCTGCGCTTCGCGAGAGAAGTCTTCCTCACCGGCTTTGGCAAGCTGTTTCACAAGCGAGTCGCACAGATCGCCCGCATCCTGCAAGTGCTGATAACGTGTCTTCGGCATCCCTATTTCCCCCTCCTGAGTCCCCCACGCAAGCAATAAGCACAAGCCGCATAGAGGTAAATGCACAACATGATTTTGAGCGCGTGCATCACCTTTTCCCCTTTTCAACTGCAGCACGATCGAATGGTTGTTGTCCGGCCAAACGTGCTTCCGTTGCGCGTTCAACGAACCATCGAATGGTGCACCCGTTCTTTTCACAGAACTCGCGTACCTGATCCAGAACGTCCCCACTGATGCCTACCATCTGAACTTTGCTTGTTTTTTTCGCCATCGCAATTACAGAGTAATATAATACTACGTAAATTGCAATAGGCTGCTGGACTTTTTTCTAAGAAAGTTTAGGACGCGCGGCGTCCGTCGAGTGGCAGATTCTTTGCCGCTCCTGGAGTCGCAAGCAAGAGCCGGACACCAGCAGCCACCAGCACACCAACAGTGGTCTTACGCTCGGATGCCAATGCCTTCAATTGTTTGTGATGCGTTGGCCCGATGAGTCCAGCTACTTTGACGTATGGTTTCACAGATTTGATTGTATGGCAGGATGCAGAGTTGCGCAAGTTTCAAAAATACCGGAGCGCCAGACATTCGCGAGAGCGCCCCGGTTGCATGACAGTCCTCTAACGTCCTTACAATATCCTTCATGCAGCCCCGTGTAGTTTGCATCTGCCCTACTCGTGATCGTCCGCACTTCCTCGAACGCGCCCGGCGCTGTTTCGAAGCGCAGACCTACGAAAACAAGCGCTTGTATGTGCTCGATACCAGTCACCCGCCATTCTCGCTCCTGACTATCGGCATGATTCGCAATATCGCTAACCAGGCCGCGATGGACGCCCAAATCATCGCGCACTGGGATGATGACGATTATTCGTATCCAGGGCGCCTGGCAGAGCAAGTCGCGCTGCTGACCTGCGTGCCGGCTGTGGGCTACCGAGAGATGCTTTTTTACGATTCGCGGATCTCGGAAGCATGGCTGTATCGTGGAGCTGCGGACTGCTGCATTGGAACGTCACTCGCTTACTGGCGCACGGTGTGGAAGCAAAAGCCTTTTGCGGATACCAGCGAAGGGGAAGACAACACCTTTGGGGAAGGCTTGCTCAGAAAGACGCTGGATGGCTTCGTGGATGGAAGGCCGCGGATGATAGCGGAGATCCACGGGAAGAACAGCTGGGGAAAGATTCAGCGTGGGATGCAGGAATTTTCGAGGGTTAGGGAGTGGGACGGAGTTTGCAGGGAAACGCTGGGCTATGACAGGACGTAGTTGCGTGCGCTCTCGGACGCTACACCGAAAAAGAATCGCCCCTGTCCGTACAGGCTGCTGCTGTCGGCCAACGCCTGGAGGTAGCTCACCTTTGGAACCGTCCCTGGTGTTCCAACATATTGTACCGCTTCGGGTAACCAAATCGCAAAAGGCGTACCTTGGATCGGGTCAAGGTGTTGGGTGAGTGTTTGCCGTGCAGACCAGGTTGAGCCGTTGTTTGTGCTGGTCCGGTAATAGAGGTTCCCGTCTCCAGAGACTTGCTGGTAATTTGTGTTTACGTAGAAGCAATACAGCGTTGAACCGTACGAAGCGAGCAGATTCGTCCAGTAGCCGGTTGGGAAGAAACTCGCCTTCGTAATCGTAAAAGAAGGATCGATCACAGAAACCGTGAAGGTGGGACTGGCTGAATCGTTGAACGCAACCATTTTCACCTGCTTGTTGATAGCATCATAGAAGCTGAAATAAATATTGCTCCCAATCTGAATCGCGGGGCCCGTCGAGTTTCCACCGAAAGCCGCCTCCTGGTCCAGAAAACCAGTATAAATTATGGTTCCCGCAGATAGGCTTCCGCTCACAACGTTTGCATATCCCAAATCACCGCTCGAAGTCTCCGTCGCTGCCGCCGCGTAGAAAACGTGCAGAACACCGCTGGAACCCAGAATTAAGATTTGGAGTTGGTAGTAGACATACGAACCCGCTGGGTTGAGTTGTCCGATAGCCGAAAAGGCATTTGAGGAATATTGTGAAATCTGGATACCGTTCAATCCGTGTTCAGCATCGGCAATGTACAACTGCGTAGCCACAGCCCCAGCCATGCAAGGAAGGGAAAAATAGCTCAGATTCCCCGTGGTGGTCACGCTCGTGAACGTGTTGGTGGTGAAGTCGAAGTAAGCGAGGCCGTTAGCCGACGTGGCGTTGACCGCATAGTAAATGTACAACTTCGTGCCAATCAGCACGGGAGGACCAGAGACATTGAAAGATTCCTGAGCCGATAGCGTGCTGGAGAGGGCCGTCCACGTCGCCCCACCATTTGTGCTCATGTACATCCGGATCGCGGTTGGAGTGCTGAAGTTGTCCTGGTCGGGAATCAGGCAATACAAACTCCCGTTGTAGCTGTAGAGGTACGTTCTGAAGAACTGCCCACCGTCGTAGCCAATGAAAACGTCGCTCATGAGAATTGCTCAAACACCGTGATGATGACGTCTTGCGCATTCGCCGTCACAGGTGGACTGGCAACGCTGTCGAGCACGTACTTACCCCACACCACGAACATATCGGGAATGATTGCCACGGGCGGCGAAGCGTTCGTAAACGTATCCGCGCCGGTCACCGGAAACGGGTTTGTTGCGAAGGTATTTTGGAATTGGGGTTGACACTGCTCAGCCGGCAGAATCAGGTAATCGGCGTCAACAGCGGGAGAGGAGTTTGTAAAGATACTGCTTCCGCTTTGGCACGGCGGGCTGCCGGTTTGCTGCGCTGCCGTCGCCCTGGTGATGTTTATCACCAAATGCTGACCCACCGGAGGGACACGCGCCTGGATGCTCACCTTTACCATATTCCCCGAGTTCATGAAGTTGATCTTCCCGACCGCGATTACCTGGAAGCTCGACGTCAAGACCAATCCCCCGCCGCCGCCAGTCTGATCGCTGGCCCCCAGGTCCCACACATGCGATTCGGACATCAGCCCAGCTGATGGTGTCACTGGCGGACTGCCGCTCGAATTCCCCGACGTCGCTGCTGCATTCGCCGCCGCCGTCACGCCCACCTGAATCGCCGCGGCAAGCCCCAGGAACCACTGCACGTAGTTCCCGGTGTACATCTCATTGGTACAGGTCACCGTGTAAAGAATCGCTCCACCGGTCGCTGGCGATGGTGCGTTCATCCCTGGAACGTGTGTCGCCGCAATCTCGGTAATCGTGTACTCACCAACCAGGTTGTTCGGCGTGAAGTTGAATGCGATGGTCAACCCGAGCGATTCATCGAATCCCGAAACGTACGTGTCAAAGACCACCACCTGAGGTATCGTGTCGAAATTCTCGAGATTCCCTTGCCCGTATGAATGCCCCACCGCCGCGTTCACGATGTTCGTCTGCTGGTCGATGTTCTCCCATTTCCCGCTCGTGCCCTCAAGTGCCGCGCGCGCTGCCACCTGCGTGGCGTTTTCGTCCACCGTGAAATTCACGTTCTCGGCGTCGTAGGTCACCACCATGGTTACGCCGGCGCCGGGAGAAATCTGCTGGCCCTGCTGAAGTGTGTTACTGCCCGGCTGCCAATACCAACCCGCCAGGCCAAACGGATTCACGCCAAACTGATAGATGGTCTGCGGAACTCCGTTGAGCGTGATCGTGGGCGCCGTGTCAATCGGGAAATCCACCACCTGAAAGAATCCGTCCGTGGGACCAATGATGAGCGTTTCGGTGCGGCTCTGCGATCCAACCGGAACCGATGTGAGTTCGTACTGAACGTTTCTATAGTTCGCCGTCGTCGTCGTTATCTGAGGCTGACCGGTGGGCCCGGTCTGGGTCATGATGTTTTGGTGCGCGTTGTCTATCGTGATCCCCGAAGCCCCGCCAGCTCCAATCGCGATGAACTGAAGATTCTTGTTCTGGTCGATCCACCATTGCTGATTCGTGAGAGTCCGGAGCTGGTTAAAGGCATCCGTCACCGTGTCAGGCGTGAACGTCAACGGCTGCGGAATGAGAGTGAATCCTCCGACGTCGCCAAACCCTATACCATCTCCCGAGATCGTCTGGTTATAGATGTCGGTGATCACCGAAAGGCTGGTCTGCCCGGCATCGTACGTTTCGTTTATCACCCGGTGGTCACACACTGTAGACCATCCGCTCGCGGTGATCTGAAATTGGAGCTTTCCGGAATTGCCGGGATACAGCGTCTCGATGATCGTGGCAATGAGACCACTGAAGCGAACCGTCTGAACCGACGCAAGAGTTTCAGTAAGCCAGAACGGTTGTCCAACTACGGGCCGACCCCCGAGCGCAGTGAGTAACGATGTTCCGTCAACGGAGCTCGTGCCATTCATGTACCATTGGCACGTCCAGTTTTGATCGACGGATTTGGTCCACTGAAGATTACCGTCCTGCAAAAGCCACTTCGTTACCTCAATGGAGCTCCCGACGCTTGGACCAAAGTAGAGACGGAGCGACATCAGTATTTCAATCCAGAGTTTCGAAGTTTGGCCACCATGTTGTTTGCAATTGTGGTGGTGAGCTGGTTCATTCCGTTTTGCCCGACTACCGAACCGTTCACCGTGTTCGTCAGGTTGATGACAACTCCTCCTGCAGTCGCCGCGCCTCCCAGTGCGGATGGGATAGCGACTGGACTTGGAAGCGCCGGGAGCGCCATTGTTTTCCCGAGCGCATCAAAGAGCCACGTTTCGAGAGATGTAAAGTTTTGCCCGATGTAGCCAGCGAGAGCCGATATTGCTGAACTACTCGCCGTCGTCGTAGATCCGGCAACCGAAATCCCGGCCTGGAGTATCCCAGCAATTCCTTGCAGCCACCCAGCGCACGCTACAATTCCGTTGTTGATGTTTTGAAGCGCTGTCTGGAACCACGGAATGGTCTGGCTTTCGGCCACCAGCGTGGTGTTTATGATGTCCAAGGCTTCTATAACGGTATTGAGATCGCTTCCCGCGACGTTCACATTAGTCTGCTGAGTTGTGCCTTTTTCGAGCGTTGAGAGGATTGCGTTTAGAGCTTCCAGGGAATAAGTTGAGTTCCCAGAAATGGCGTCAAGATCCCTCAGGCCGTAGCTGGCCAACAGGTTCATATCCTTCTCGATCTCACCGTACTCAATGTCCCCGACGAGCCGCCACATAAGACCCAAGATGGAACCAGCGCCCTGGTCGCCCAGGTAGATCGCCATACGCGCGGTTTCGTGCTCAATGTCCGACAGCAGTGTGTTGCTGTGTGCCGTCTCAATGTCTCCGATGATCCCGGCGACCGCACTAACAATTCCGGAAACCATGTTGACGATTCCGGATAGAGACGTAGTGGCCGCACTTAGTATTCCGGAGACGCTAGATGCGGCTCCGGACGCGGCGCTTCCTCCAGCTTGTCCAGCAAAAACCAAGTCGATTGTTGAGCCGGTCTGTGTGGCCGTGCTCGCCAATGTTCCGAATCCAGAAATTAGATTCGTAAGCGCACCGGCGATAAACTTTCCGATTGCAGCCGTCACAGGCTGAATCAGCGTTGACACGAAGGCAGTAGCGATTTTCTCGAGTCCCTGAATCGCGTCCTTGCCAAACGAACCGGAGCCGGTGAATAGGGCCGTCACCAATTGGTTCGACAGTTGACTCACGTCTCCCTCGATGGTCACGTAGAGGTTGTGCCACTGGTTGATCATCGAATTGTTGAAGTCGGTTTGCTGGTTCAACAACTGCGTTAGCGTTGACTGCTGCGTAGAACTAAGATTGGTCCCTTCCGAAATATAGGCCGCCTGCACCGCCTGGAGCATGGCTATCTGGGCTTGCTGTATCTGATGAGGCGAAGATGTTCCGTCCTGCGTGATGCTATTGAAAGCCGTCGTAGCCTTGTCAGCCAAAGTCTGAAGGGACTGTGCCGACTGAATCCCGAGCGCACTGAATGCCGCGTTCGCATCCTGAGTGCTCGTCTTCATCGTGTTCTGGGTGTTGGTGATGTCCTGCATCGCCTGCTTTGTAATCCCGAAAGCCGTCGTAAGATTTGTTTCGGTAGTCTTCAAATCCTTGTTGTCAGCAGTGGTTTGCTTCTTAGCTGCGTCGAGATCGTTCTGCGCTTGCGTTAGTTCTGCTAGCGTTGCGTTCCCATTCATGTAATCGTCCAAGGTGTCTTGGAGATTGCTTTCCGCCTGCTGTTGCGCGTTGGTGTCGCCGGTTACCTGAGTCTTCGCATCCCTTAGGGCTTGCAGTTGCCCGGTCAAGTCCTTCACGTTAGGAATTGAGTTAGTCAGATAAATGGAATCCAACTGGTCTTCTGAACTGACGATATCCTTCTGCGCTGAGAGAATCGCTTTGCTGGTGGAGTTGTAGTCCTGCGACGTTGTGTTCAGCGTTTTCAGGTCGGTAGTAACCTGCTTGTGTGCGTCGGCCAACGCAAGCTGAGTGGTCTTGTAGTCGGAACTGTCTTGCTGACCCGCCTTAATGAATGCGTTCAGTTGATCTTGCAGCTGCCCCTCGTACTGGACCGCTCCCTTGTAGTTGTTCTGCGCGTCGGTCAGTTGCTTGACGTCTACGGCGTAACCGTTGACAGCTTCTTTAGCAAGCGTGTTCAGCATGTTCGCATAGTCAGAATCTGTTTGCGCCTGCTCTTTGCTTACTGTTGTCGCGTCCTTTTGCGCCTGCGTAGCGTCTTTCTGGGCCTGCGTAAGTTCTGTAGTCGCCTGCTTCCCGGCTTGCTCTGCACCCTTCAAAGCGTCTTCGGCATTTTTTATTGCGGTGATGTTGCCGGCGCCCCCAGCCCTGGCCGAGTTAAGCTTTTGTTGCGCGGAGGCAAGGTCTGAAAGTGCTTGTTCGGCGTTCGCTTGCGCCTGCTTTAAGTTGTTTTCTGCCGATGTGACATCCTTCACATTCGGAGTTATCGCTTTGAGCAATGAGTCGAGCGTGGTCTGCGAAGAGTTCAAATCTTTCGTAGCGGTGTCCAGATCCTTCGCCGCCTGCTTGGCCGTTATCCAATCCGGATTGAGGGCCACCTGTGCCGCATCGACCGCCTTTAGTGCGCTCGCCAGTTGCCCTGCGGAAGCGGTTCCATCGTTGAAAGCGGACTGTACATTGTGGAGGTTCGTTTGGGCCAACGCCAAATTGTCTTTGAGAGTTTGGTAATCCTTCGCAATCTGAGTTATCGGTGCGGACAAGCTGTTGAACGCGCCCACAGATTCAGCCAAGCTGTGATTGTACTGATCGTTGGCCGTTAGCAGTAGCTTTACCTGCAACTTTACTTCGTCGGACATCGATTGGTATGTGCCACCGAAGTACTGAACGACGTCCGCTAACTCGCCCATTCCGGTTTTTAGCATCTTGGACGGATTGACAGCGGCCATGATCCAATCACCCAGCGACATCCGCGAAATGCTGGGCGTGATCCTGTCAAGCTGATCCTGCATCCCGCTCAAACCGGCTGTCGCCAAGGGAGTCTGATTCAGTGTCTTTTGGAGCCAGTCGTTGAAATCTTTGGCTACCCCTTCAACTGCGGTTCCGATGTTTCCGAAGATCCCCGGAATGTTGGGGAAGTTGTCAGCAAGCGCATGGTACAGGTTCATTACGTCGGAATCAATTCCAGCAAGATGCATCCCTACCAGTGCTGCACCGATCAGCCCGATGGTGCCAACGACAGGACCGAGCAACGCCGCGCCTTCTCCGATAGCGGGGAAGATTTCCGTCAGTACTCCTAGCGCTCCCTGGATTGCGTAAATCGCCGGAATGAGCACGCCTGCCGCAATCACCACACCTTGCAAAGCCGGTGGGAGGTTTCCGAACGCAGAAACGACAGCGTTAACCGCTGGGATGATCGTCCCTGTGAATAACTGCATCACCTGAGAGGCGAGCGGGGCCAGCGCTTGTCCCATGTCTTCGAGGACAAACTCCCATTGCGTCTTGAGATTTTGCCACTGCCCGGAAATTCCGCTAGCTACTTGTTCAGCAACACCGCTGAACTTACTGAGCGCCTGTTCTAGAACCGCAAGACGTTCGCTTTGGTCCAGAGCCTTGAACGCCGTCGTCACATCTCCAGCCGCTACGCCCATTGCACTCGCCAATTTTCCGGCCGAAATACCCAGCGCCACTAGTTGCTTGGCGCCGGCGGTCCCGGATAGTGTCAGCCGATCAATAGCGCCTGTTATTTTGTCGAAGCTTCCTCCGGTAGCAGCCGCGGTATCCCCCGCTGTCTGGAGTGCGCTATTGACTTGTCCGGTTGAGAAGCCAAGCGCCGTCATTTTCTGCGCAGCACCTACCAAGGTTTCGAAAGAGAGCGCATTATCCAGGGCGAGCGTCTTAAGCTCCTCGATTTGTTCCTTGGCCAATGCGGCGTCGCCAGTGAGAGCCGTAAGGGAAATGTTCGCCTTTTGAACGTTGGCGTACGTTTCAAGAGCATCTTCGGCAAACTCTTTGAGCACTTCGGCTACAGCGAGAGCTTCCCCCAACTCTGTGAACTTCTCGCCCAGCTCGCCGATGGCTGACTCAGCTTCGCCGCCGTGCTGGTGAACATCCTCAAGAGGAGGGGATAGGTTTTCTACTTGGCCTCCCGCCGTTTCCGCATCGGTTCCTAGTGTTCCAATCGCCGCTCCTGCTCCCTCAACCGCTGTCTGTGCGTTTCCAGCATCAGATTCGAGCGAATTGAGATAGTCACCAAGCGAGCCAAAGCTTTCAGAGCTCGTCGTTACAGCGGAGTCAAAGCTATTGATCGCTTCCGTGGCTGTGTCGATGCCGCTGGCTAGGTCGTTGGTCCCTGAGGACGATGAGAATGCGGCCGCGATCTCCTGTGCGCCCAGTTCAGACGCCTTTACGGCCGCGTCTAGCGCCGTCTGTAGCTCGGACCAATCGCCAGTTATGAGTACTGGAATTTCACCAATCGGTGCAGATGCCACAGTTACCCCCTAGCCCAAACCGGCAAGTCATCCGGTGGGCAGTCCTTCTGAATTTTCAACAAACTGAGATTGGCCAACTGCGCCGCCATCTGAGATTGAAATCGATCATCGGTGCGCTTCCGGCGATCGCCTTCACCAAGGAAATCTTCGGGCGTCCAAGGTGCCTCTGTCGGTTCGCCGCGCTGATCCCGGGCGAGAAAGTTCACGTTGGCGTACATCGAGCGTTCGATTGCCCAGCGCAACAGAGACTCGCGGTGAACAGTTCGAAGCGCTTGCAGTTCTCGAGCAGTGAGGTTCCAGAATCGCTCTGGCGGCACTCCCAGACCGTTGGGAGAAGTGGCGAAGGCCCAAAGCCTCAGCCACCGTTCTTCCGGGCTTAGTTCGGCCTCACTGTCGGCTCCTGGCTGTCCGTGGCCAACTCCAGAGCCGGTGTTTGTGCTGACCACCGCGTTTTTGAGAAGGCTTCCACGATTGCCCTTGCAACGTTGGGTATTTGGTGGAATTCGAAGCAATCGGCCAACACTTCCGGAGCGAGGTTGAGACCGTCTGCCGCGAGACAAGCCGCCAGAACGTCCATGACGAACGTTAGGCTTGCTTTCCCTGGTGTAACCGTCCCATCCTCTTCCTTGTGCGGTAGCCATGATTTGAACCGCTCGCCGAACTCGGCCGGCGCAATGTGGTACTGTCTTTCGAGCAGGTATTGAGCGCGAAGCCCGAACTTGACTTTGTGCAAGCCATGTCCGGGCACTTCGATGATCGGATACTCGATCGGTGTATCTGTTTCCATTTGTCAGGTTTCCTCTCTTCTTACACCAAGCTCGGGACGTTCGGACCACCGTAGGTCAGTTCAATCGAGGCTTCGTACACGCCACCCACTTTGCCTGTGATCGCAAAGCCGGTCACGTAGGCAGGGAAAGCGTCGGTTGAATTGTTCCCATCCGGATAAACAAACTGAAAATCACGCGAGAGCTGATTGATGAGCAAATACCGAAGACCAGCCGGCACACCGCCCCCGTTCAGAGAGTTGCGGTGCGTCACTTCCTCCATCATCCAGTAAATCTTGAACGCGATCTTGCCAAGATCCAACAACGTTGGGATTTTCACTTTCCAGAGGTTTCCCACGTTGGTGTCGTCCACTGTGTCGCCCATGATCGGCAGAGATACGTCCGTCGCGTTAGCGATCGTGTACATCGTCTCAGGAGAGCCCGCAGTTCCGACCTGCAATAGCGTCCCTCTTACCTGTTGACCCGGCCCGATGGGCGAAGTGATTGTTCCAGCCATGTTAGTCTCCTCTTACAAAGTCTGATTCCAAAAAATCATTGCATCGATCAGCAGCGTCCACCGTGGGGGAGTTGGTTGCGGTGAGTACCCCTG
>Ga0302325_10032936_pt1 | contig 10628 bp, 5 predicted proteins | sample Palsa_T0_2_FD_201948 | JGI IMG/M metagenome (GOLD analysis project Ga0302325, IMG submission 201948) | Peat permafrost microbial communities from Stordalen Mire near Abisko, Sweden - Palsa_T0_2 | ecosystem: Environmental > Terrestrial > Soil > Palsa > Peat permafrost | place: Sweden: Abisko...
TATTGTGTGGAAGAACGAAGCTGGTGGAGACTGTGCTCACTTGGAACATTGGTGGTTTCAAGGCTAACAGGAACGGGGCTTTGTAAGGACTGATGCCGTCCGTACTCGAGCTCGCCGGATTGTTGTATCGAGGACTCTCCTGATGGGGAAGCAGATTTAGACGAGGACCTGGTAGACGATGGATTTCGATGTGGCGAAGCTCCTCCGAGTCGCGAGCTTTCCGTTGAGGTTGAGACTTCACGGCGATGGATCGGTCGTATTCCGGAATACCAAGTGCTGTGACCCGCAGTGTAGGTGGAAAAGTGATTTACATTGAACTTCCATATACCGTTTTCCGTGTCGTAAGAAACGAACTCCGTGTCAAACTTTCCTTTCAATGTTGCAACGAAATCATCCATGTCGACGCCATCTGGATAAACATTCTCAAGACAAATTTGTGCCGGGATATTGATCCCGACGCCAATCTTTGGGGGATCGGATGCATGAGGATAGACCTCGACGGATGCTTTTTGAAGTGTGACAATATCGCGTAAAAGAGATAACGTCGATACACCTATCAGGTTGACGGGAGCGTTGAACGCGATTGAACCATAACCCGTTCTCCCGATGACGAAGTTGGGAACGGATTCAGCGTCGCAAATCGTCTCTATGCGAGGGATGGTGTAATAGTCCCCTTCTGCGACCTCCTGCTGACTTGTCCGTGACAACATGATTTGCAATCGTCGTTCGTTATTTTGAATGGAAGAGGAAAACCTTCCGCCAGTGCTGGGGTCGAAATCTACGAGTTCATGTAGTAATTGAACCGCAAACAATGGTCAAGGCGCATCCAATAAAGAAGCCGTTGGGACGATGAGACGATGACAAGCTGACCGAGACTTCAGCCGGTTAAAATCTACATAGTAAAGCCGCCTCTCCGAGACCTTTAAAGCCACCATAATGTTTGGCCCGATTTGAAACCGTCAACATCCTTCGGCACCAGTGCGTGCGCTAACACACAAAGCTCTAGAGCACTGCTCTAAAACGACGTCGCGTGCTCTAGAAATCACGAAGGGCATAGAGCACATAGTAAACATGGGCCACACAAAATTTCCGCGCCTTCCACTGCCTGACCAGTGACCACACTCCATGTGCCAGTCTCCAGCTCCAGCTAGCGGCTTGTTGATGTCTAGACACTAGAGTTCATTATTATCTAGACTAAAGATAGTTACATATTAATAAAAACGCCAGCTCCTTGGACTGGCTAAGTACAATTTCGTGGACATCCACAGGCTCCAGCTCCAGCTAGCGGCTCCAGCTCCAGGCTAGCGCACCAGCTCCAGGCTAGCGCACCAGCTTCAGCTCCCACTTTCAGCTCCAGTCTACCAAGGGAATCGGAGCCAAAACGGCGAGAGCATGCCCAAAAACTGGTTAATTGTCTTGACATTAATCTTTGTAGGTGTAATTATCCACCGCTCTGGCTTATGATTACGTAATACAATTACTATTTTCGGCGCTGCGCGGCCATTAATGCTCTATAAAACGGGTGATTTCTCACTATGCTCTGGGATTGTGAAATCCTTAGCGAACGCACTGTTCGGCACCGCGCGACACGGGTTTGTTGATGCCACAAAATTGTCGTTGGGAAGTACCCGATAAAAGTGGGAATAGTGCCATAATGTCACTTTAATGGGACTTTCAAATTTCGGGAAAGTATCAGATAAAACGTCCCACGTTTCTGGGTTCGTAGGGTGGGGGATCTCGTGCAAATGCCATATTTAATGTCTCTGTCGGATATTCGAAATGGATATTACAGTAAATATGGCGAAATTGGGGTCAGGAGTCATGCATGTATTCTAAGACTATATATCTCCCTTTGATTCGCGCATATCGGAACATACAGATCCACTTTGATCTCTGGCATCTATGCAAGAAAACATACTATTACATTGCATCCCACCGTCTCAGCCATTTTCGTCAAGAGATGAGAGGCCGAGATTCCGAATGGCTTGAATAACCCCTTCGGGCATCCACCTCGGATCCCTCTTCCTTGCCGCTAACATAAACCGTCCCCTCAACCAATGGCCCAACATCTTCACCAAATCCCGCCATTGGAATCCCCGACCGAGAAATATCCCCCCATGCAACCCCCTTCTCCGGAAAAGGAGTAGTCAACATCCTACTCGACTCAATCACCATCCTTGTCGACCCTCCCATGAGCGGCATGGACGTCCGTATCGGTACAAACGAGTATATCGTGATCGCCAAAATAAGGACCGTTGCCACAGCCCCGACAACGAGGCACGCGAAAGGCGAGAAATTGGTGTAAAACTGAGATAAGGCATGCTCTGTCGGGTCCGTCAGAATTTCGACTACAAACATCGTCTGGGATACAAGCCAGTGCAGCGTGGTGCTCAGGGCCATGAGAATCCCCGTCAACCAGTAGGGAAGTTGCAGCCAGCGAGTGGGGCGCAGGCCGATCTCACGGGAATAATGGGATACACGTGGACGATGTCGTCGGAGGTAGAAACTTCGCCATTCTCGTTCCATCCAGATGCGGGTGACTTGATTGTTCCAAATGAGATAGCCGATGGATAGCCATAGTTGAGGACAATTAGCAACGAGGACCTGAAGGGGAAAGGTCGCTGGCTCCTCATCGTATATTGTGGCGGGGCCTGTACCAGGAACGAATACTATGTCGATGCTCCCGAGCCCAAATTCTTTAAACTTATCTGAAAGGCTCAAGCCACCTCCATCCCAGTAGAAGTTTCCCAGCAAAAGTACACTCGCTGCACTAAGCCAAACGAAAGCAGCGCTCAGTAGATCTTCCACACCCAGAGCACGTACCCATCTCACTTTGCGAGGATGAAAAGGACCCGGGAATACTTTGAAGTCGGGTGTCATGGGGACTTTCTTTTCAGCTCCCAAGACTAACATATCCCCGATCGAGTTGTAGATCCTGCTTCGAAAGTGTGAATGAAAGCGAATGGAGAAGAACGCCACAATGGCTTTGATGGTAAGAGCCACAGACGTACAAAGGAGTGGAAACCATCGTAATGTAACTTCACATGTGGTTACTGCGACTGGGTCGATGAAGCATTGGACCACGTCAGAAGTTTTAGGAATCGGTACACCCGCCACCCCCTCTCCTGTGGCCCACTGTTGGTAGTCGGAGAGAGAAGCCGAGTCGGTGGTTACAACAGTTATATTCGTATAATCGGTGTTGAAAGATATGGATCCCAAAAGATATTGCACACAGCGATCGCTGGTAATCTGGGTCCATCCGTTTGGGATCTCGGCGAGGGAGAAATTGGACGTGTTGATTGCCGTGGACGCCCGGATCGGTACTGTGAGGATGGCATACCCGATGGACCCATTCAGCATGAGATGTATTGGTACCGAGGTTAAAATGAATGTAATCCATAGCACTGTCAACGAGCTCCATCTTCGCAAGAGTCGGGATGGTGAGTTTGCGCCGAAGAAAATGTCGCCAGACTCGGCGCTCATCTCCTTTTGTAAATCGCCGAGCTCAGGGCTTGTGCAGATTTGCTGCAGGTAATTGGACGAGCCGAGAATTAAGGTGCCCAGGACATTGATAAGGAGATGGAGACCAAGATTGATGGTATGTAGATTGCCGTCGCAAGTTCCGGAGATCAGAGTGATGGAGGCGACGGCAAAAAGTGAACCGCTATTGTTGTTCGGCTCTCGTAATGACAATATGATCGCAATTATTGCGCAGACATCAAAGACAAGTGCGAGGAATAAAAGAATGTAGGAGATGAGATGAGCGAAGCCGAGATAGCCAGGACGATGAAGTGATGTTACCCGAACGTCCGAATCGTACTCTTGGGAGTGATGCGAAAGCGATGATTGATCTGTATTATCCGCGATGAGCGTTTCGTAATCCTTCATTTCGTAGGGCTCATCATGGGGCGAGTGCATGTTGGGAATGGTCTGCGAATTGCGCCGTTGAAGAAAACGGCGCAAAATAGGGCCGACTTTATAGCGGAAGTGCTCCCAGGCAAAACTTTCGGCCGGGGGCTGTGGCCTGCAGCCGTGTTACCTTTAAGGTACAGGTGGCTTGCAGATCTAGAGGGTTGCGAGACTATAATTAGTTTTAAGCTATTACACTGCAGCCGGATGATTGGATGATAGACTCCGTCGCTCATGGTTTTCCCGAGATTATAGAAGCATATGCATGCGAATTGCACGAAACCGCGCCACACGATAATTACACAAGAAGTGTTTTCATTGTCATACAGAGAATACAGCCAAGAGGTGAGCAACCTTCGTTAGACTACAACGGCATTCCGTGCAAGCTATATATTAGGATTATCAGCATCTTGCCAAGAACTGTACATGTTTCTACCTGTACACGAGCTCGAACGCAATAGAATCACTGCTGGTACTAATATATTAAGACGTCAAGGGGTGTCGCTTATGAGTGAGCTCTAGGCTGTAACTTTTGTTCACTCTTGTGGCGCAATTGAAGTGTCACCCGTAAATCAAATTCACCAATCCCGCCAGAAAATTCTCGTCCCGACTGATCAGATATGACGTCCCCCACGATTGTTCGCAATGATTGTTCTTCGCCGCCTTTGTCTTTTCTTGACTCCCTTCATTGCGCGCGATTTCTGCCCTATCGCGCCATGAAGCATGTCCTTATTGCGCGAGGGATGACGAGGATGTCCGGGTGATAACAAGCTTTCGCCCATCTGATCCCCTTCTGCCAATGAAATCGACTCTGCTGGTGCACCGCCCCGTACCGGTGGCAATAAGCTTTTCCCCGAAACCAATGGCCAACCTTCCCCCACGTGGGACGTCATAACCCAGATGACACGGGATCGGAGTCCCGCCGGGAGTGACAATGACATCATTTTTTAAAACGGTACCTTGGTCAGAACGCGTACGGGCGTCCCTAGTAGGTCATTCCAGGGGAAAATGGTGGCAATGCGTACTTGCTGCGTCGAAAGACACCGTTCCAGCAAATCCGCCACAGTAATCTCGCCGCTAAATGGGTCGTCGTCGCACTCATTGACTCGTCTTGGTCACGGTGGTCAATTTGCCCGGTCCATTTTACTCGACTGTGTCCCGGGATATTGTTGCAATGAGATGGATCCTTTGAGTGTTACTTCGAATGTAGCGCAGATCCTAACGCTTCTGTTTAGCATTGCACAGGGCTCGCACGGTGTCCTCCAGTCATGGAAGGGCTTCCGCAAGGATCTTGTCGGGTTTACTGCCGAAATTGAGTCCATTTTACGTTGGTTGGATAGTTTCCAACCAAAACCTATTCCCTCGGCAGTGTCAGATGGACAGGAAGTCGAGGTGCATTCTTATCTGTCGAAGTATTGACATCTAGTCCCTCGAAGCGTTTGCATTGCTTGATCACGAAGTGAGAAACTGCCGCAACACTCTGCTACGAATTCAAAATATCCTTCTTGACTCGAAGCCTCGAGATGGGAAAAGTGCTTCAAATTTCTTTAGACAGGCTTCATGGCCCATGAAGAAACGGTCCCTTCAGCGGTTGTTATCAAGCCTGGAACGCCATAAGTCAAGTCTGAATACTGTCATGCTTGCAATTTACAAGTACATATCCCATGTTCTATGTTCCAACTCACCGCAGGGAATCTTTCGAAAGGCAGGCCAAATTGACTAATGCTGAGCACATGTTCGTTCGCACCTCGATTATGGGTACCCCATCTTTAGAAGGTTTGACTAACGGTCATCAGGTCAAAGGTTCCAGCAACTTTTGAATTGGATCTCTCCTGATGATTACCACAAAAAGCAATCCGATCTTAGGCGGATTCGTGTGCCCCATTCAGGGGCCTGGCTATTTGAGGAACCCAGGTTTCGAGCGTGGACGAACGCAGGAAGTGGGTCCGATTCAGTCTTGTTTTGTAAAGGCGGAGGTATGGTTCTCTTGTAGATTGCATTAATGGCACAGTCGGCTGCGGCAAAACGATGCTCATGTTTTCGCCCTGACTGAAGTTTAGCTGATAGTAGGTCAACTGTCATTGACAGATTGGAAGGCTTGTCTGGAGATAGCAACGCCGTTGTCTTTGTATATATCGATTACAAGGATCCTGCAACCCAGTCTGTCGCGAACATCTTGGCCAATTTCCTCAAGCAGCTCCTTGAAAGGTTCGAAGCCACACCACTACCGCTTGATCTCTGTCAAAGCCTTAACCAAATACAGAGCAAGCTAAGGTCCAATCATGTCGAATTGAGGGAATACGTCAAACTGATCCGATGTGCCGGAAAATACTTTGTCTCCGTGTATTTCGTTATCGACGCCCTGGACGAATGCGACAGCTCTAGCTTTCGTCGAAGCTTCCTCGCGTCAATGAGGGACGTGGTGGATGATATTTCTAACGTTAAATTACTTATTACCAGCCGCCCGCACATTTCAATCGAGAATGTCTTCAATCAAATCGAAGAGATTGAACTCCGAGCCAGTCCGTCAGATCTGAGAGCATATGCTCTTGTAAAACTCGGGACCTATGCGCATATATCCGAAAGCCTTAAAGCAAAGATACTACATGAACTGCTCTCTAAGACGGATGGGACGTATTGACCCTCTCGTGGTTTGCTGACCTGCAGCTTCCTTTTGTTGCGCTTTCAATTGAATTATGTATGTCAATGGCTTACCGGTGCTGGGATTCGTAAAGCCTTACAATATTTGCCTCCGGCACTGGATTCCGCGTACGAAAATGTCCTCTTTCGAATCCAATTGGGAGGTCCAGAGATTGAAAAGTTGGCATTTAAAGTTCTTGGTTGGATATACCACGCCAATCGTCCATTGACTGCAATCGAACTCCTCAAGGCCTTGAGTATAGACGAGTCCTCTCCCGAGACGGATGATGACGAACTTGTCCCGCTGGATGTTGTCGTGGAATGTTGTATGGGATTGGTCGTTCAAAACTCAGATCTCACCGTCCGATTTAGCCACCATTCAGTCGTCGAGTATCTAAGATCGCATGAACAGTTGATCCCGACCAAGTTGCAGGTCGGGAGGGTATGTGTTGCTTACTTGCTTCATGCAACGGTATGGGATTGTCGCTTTCTGGCTGATTGAAGAATTGCACTCATCCGTTTTTCGCTTATGCGGCCAGAAATTGGACGGTTCACGTCAAGGAGAACGAGTCCGATTCGGAGCTCACGGAACAAATAATACAATTGCTTACGTCTGATTTGAAACTCAAAGCGATGCTTCGCAGTCGTTTCGCGGCAGCAGATGTTGATGGCATAACTCCAGTGCATGTCGTTGCTTCGGCAGGATTAAACTACATCTTGAACTTGCTTTTGCAAGAGTCGTGCTGGGTTAAGTCGCTTCTTACAACGGATGTGAATGGACGTACTCCGCTTCACGAAGCTAGTGCGCATGGTCAAACTCAAACCGTCCGTCGACTGCTTCAAGAACAATCGATAGACATTGATCTCCAAGATCTCGACGGCATGACGCCGCTTCAGTTGGCCGCCGAGGGCGGTTATGCCGAAGTCGTCTCACTCCTTTTGAAGGCACATGCGATTATCGAGAGAAGAGACAGACATAGTCGAAGTACGTTAATGATCGCTCTTTCCGGACGCGACGAACTCACTGCTCGACTTATATTCGAACAAATGGTGCAAACTAACAATTTCGACGTAACAACTCGATACCCACCCCTTAATCAAACTCTGCTGCATCAGATGGCGAATCTCGGATATGAAGAAGGGGTCACGACTTTGCTTGCTATGGGAGCCGAACCGGATGCCGAAGATACCTGTGGCTATGTTCCGGTTCATTTAGCCGCCCGGAAAGGACACACGAAAGTTGTCGAGCGATTACTCCAATGCTCCGATGGTCGAGTATTACCATCATACTGCAATCACACTCCACTCCATTTAGCTTCTAAACACGGTCACAAATCGACTGTCGAGCTTCTACTATCGACGAATCCGTCAGATGTGAATGTCCACGACTTCCTTGGCTTCACTCCACTTCACTGCGCGGCGGCAGCGGGCCAGCCTGACGTTGTTGTGAGATTGACACCATTGACGGAGCTTGCGAACTCTGAGGTTTCGCCGAGTCCATTTCAACTCGCTTTGTGGGGTGGTCAACACGAAGTCCTTCAATTTTTGCACCAACACTATTTGTCGCCGGTCGGTCCCGCAGAATTCAACCTAGCATCTCTCCGTGCGATAGAGCAAGTCGCAAAAGGTTTTCAACCCCGCGCTCGATTGCCATATGAGCTCAACGGCCTCTCCTCGCTCGCCGAACACTACGGATTAACGCACTTGAAAGCAGCTCGAATTGACCTTGCATCAATATGGTATGACATCGCCTTACTCGCCTACCCAGCCAACTCGGGCATTATCGATCCCGCACAGGTCATCAATCCCACTAAATGTTGCGACCACTGTCATGTCGATCCAATTGTTGGACCGTGTTACACGTGTACTTCCTGCATTGGACCTTGTTATGATTTATGCGGCGGGTGTTATAAAGTGAGATCGGAATTACATAGACATTGTGAGTTTTTTAGTGTGCCGGCCACGGCGGGCCCGCTTCCATCGTTGGAGGAGCATTTTCTACAGCTCGAGAAGAAAATGAGAACGGTGCAAGGAGAGGGCGGCGTTATCGTTTACTAAGTGGAGATCGAGTTGACAATTTTTCAAGTAATGTAATTGGACAGGTTATTCAAGTTAAGATTGAAAGTATTTAAGCTGTAACAGATGAAGATCTGCCGTTGAGATGGCTAGTCTCAGTTTTCTAGAAAGGTTCTCCGACCCCCCTGATCTCCAATAGCAATTGTGTGATCGGTGGCCCGCGTCGGTTCCCATGATTGGGTGGCAGTGGCGATTTAGAGTTGCCGTGAATTCGGTCATGCGATCTGCGCCGGTCAGCCTCCAAACTTGGCTCAAGTCGGCAGCCTTCTCCCTTCTCCACGAACGACGATGTCCCTCGAGAAGTTCGCTCAGGGTTGCCGCCGTCTAATCGACAATACAGGCTGGGCCCTATGGTACCGCTCAATACAGCTGCTCTTCGCCATCATAGTCCTCGCGCTCGTAGCCTTTGCGCTGTCCCATTTCGATTCCTGGGTGTGGGGCCGTATCAGCGTCGCCTTCGTACCATCCCCTCCCCCCCTCCCCCCCCTCCCCCCCTCCCCTTCGAAAACTAACAACAGGCTGCCTGGGCTATTGTTTCGCTTGCGGGAAGGATCGCACTCACCAGGAGCTCGAGGTATAGCGGGACTCGATGGACCGATTATATCACGCTTGTTCTCGAACTCATTAATTACGTCTTCTTTCTCATGATCGTGGAGGGAATGGCGTTTACGGTGCGCCCGGGGAGTAAGTATCGGTACTGTATTGAAGCGGATGGTGTCACGAGAATATCGTCATCGGAGTGCAATGCCATTTATGCGACGTTTGCGTTTGCAGGGATTGATCTTTTGTTATCGTTCATGGCGGGATTTGCGATTGGGTTTGTGTTGCGGAGGGAGTTGATTATTAAGTCGTACAGAAGGAGCGAGGACAGGCAAATTCTTCCCGAACAGGCTGGCCAAGTCTAGGGCTCAGAGAGGGCAATTGCGGGTCATGTATTTTCGGTATGGGGTTCAATGTAGGTTTGCAAATATCCGATGAAAATGTATTTCTTTCATGAACATTCAGCACTGGCGCGGTAATATTGAATCAAGACGACAGATTACCGCACGCACAAGCCATGCTTTATCCCATGACAAGTCCGGAAGTACTAGTCCATTCGTAAATTCAAAATCTCTAGCTGACCCCCCCAAAACATGCACTTAATCAACAGTCATATACAGTATTACCCCTTCACACAACACTACTATACAACACAAACCACAAACCTCAAATCTTATATCTACCACCCTCAGGTTGCGAGACCGCCAGATACCCCGTCTCCTGTCCCGGGTACGTGACGTTTGAATAATTCTTGAAATCGTTCAGGGTGGGTCCCCCGGCGGCGGCTGACTCGGAATTGATTCGGCGTTGGATCTCTTGTTTTGTGCGTTTGTGCATACAGGTGCAGATATATGTAAAAAGAGTGACTAGGCCGGTGACGACGTGGGTCAGGAGTAGTCCGTTAGTGATATCCTAACGAGTCAATTCCCCCTTGACATGAAAAGAAAGTGATCCCTGAGATCGTTTCCGCGACCGATGCCACGATCTCACGAAAGAGAAGAGTGAGACACCACGAAACAAAACTGATTCCGAGAGACGGGGAAAGACCTGCATGAGACAAAACCTATCAAAGTCAACCTGCGGAAACATCGGCGTCTTCCACTCCGGCGCCCCACACGTCTGTCCCGAAAGCGAATTCCCATTCCCCCTCGTCTTATACATCGCAACCGCACTTGTGAGGGCCGCCGCAATCTCCAGCACAAGCACGATTTTGGCCACCCTGGCGCGGTGATTGTCTACTCTTTCGGCATGCGCGCGACCACGACAATACGCGATCAAAACCACCACGGCGCCAAGGAAGGTCACTGCGGAGGCGATGAGGGAGAGGAAGTTTGGCCAGGTGAAGGTCGCGGAGGACCAGAGAAGTTGGGAACCGTTTTTAACGTGCAGGGTTTGGTAGTATTTTGAGAGGTTGAGGGACATCATTGTGATTGAGCCGACCCTGCGATGAGTTAGGTTCATGA
>Ga0302325_10032938_pt1 | contig 10627 bp, 6 predicted proteins | sample Palsa_T0_2_FD_201948 | JGI IMG/M metagenome (GOLD analysis project Ga0302325, IMG submission 201948) | Peat permafrost microbial communities from Stordalen Mire near Abisko, Sweden - Palsa_T0_2 | ecosystem: Environmental > Terrestrial > Soil > Palsa > Peat permafrost | place: Sweden: Abisko...
CCCACCATGAGTATCGGGCGAGGATCAACGCGGACGCCACGCCTCCGATCATCTCGACCATGCCGCTCGCGATGAAGTCGATGGAGATGGACAGCGGCGGCCCAGTCATCCCGAGATCGAAGTCGCGCGCGACGGTGAGGTCGCCGGTGAGCGTCGGATCCTCGAGGTGTCCCATACCCGGAGGGCGCACGCAGGCCTCGGTGAGCCGGTCATAGAGCCAAGCGGCAGTGCGGTCGCCCAGATTGGCGCTGACCGCCTGATGAATCGGGCCGAGTACCTGAAGCAGCACGAAGATCACGCCAACAAACGCAAGCGGACCGGCGAGAGGGTTGCCGCGCTGCACGGTGCCCACGAGCACACCCATCGCGATCGCGAACACCGCCGGCAGAATCCCTCTAAGGAGGAGGGATGCCCACCAAGCAGCGGCCAAGCCACGGCTCGCCTTCGGAAGGACGGCGAAGAACTTCCATTCTTTGCGCTCGGTCAGTCGTTGAAGCACCACCGCATTTTGCCACAGAACCGGCGCGTGCATAGGTGAGAAGAGCTACGCCAGCCGACTTGCATCGCAGGAGCTTCCGGCATGGGTATCTGTTGTGATTGAGCCGCACTTGGTGCTCTGGCACACCTTTTAGCCACGACTGTGTGGTTAACCTCCAGATGGCTGATTTGGGCTCGGCCCACAGCGAGAGAGGCGGTATGCCATCAGCCTTTGTGCCCATTGCACGTCCAGATCGCTTAACGAGACGGGCCCTCTGGTTGTGCAAACCTCGGGGTCGATGGTTCGAATCTTCGAAACAGTGCCGAGAGCACCGCCCAAATCTGGGGAAACCGACGTGGAGGCTCCGAACACCGCCTCCAGATGATCTTGCAGCTCGGCGTCGGAAGAAGATTTAAGCAGATCCCATAGCTCTCTATCGGATAACCAAAGCTTGGTGTCCTCGAGAACTCCAATTGTCGCTGCCCGCCGGAGCGCGCGGGCAGTGAGTTCATACAGGGCAACGTTCTTCAGGGCCGACCACCACTCCGAGTCACATGTGAGATAAAGCTCTGCAAACCTGCGTGCTAACATCATGTGTCAATCAACCCGATGACAAGGGGTCTCGGCGGGTCAGTCAACAGCAGGCTGACGAACACGAGGTTCTCAGATCCGAACCCGCATTGCAGGCCGCAATCAATTTTAAAAAAGAGCACGCAAGATGCCGCCCTCGCATCTTACCGCCGCGCCGTTCGTCGCGCCGCGGGAACGAGGTTCGAGGGACCGCTGGCGCGTTACGGTGCGTGCAAATTGAGAGAAGCTTCGTCAGGTCAACATCCTATATGCAGGGCAAGGCGCGCGGTGCGAGAGGCTTCTTGTGCGATATAGCGATGACGAATTTCGTGTGATCGCGGACTTTCTGGAACAAATGACTCGTGTGCTCACTGACGAGGCGGAATCGCTGAATAAGCAGGATGAAGGACTGCTGGGCAGCGGCGGGTGCAAAAACTTAGCGCGGAAAGAGGTAGAGACGTGACAGGGCCCGCGACGTCCAGTCCCGCCCGCAAGTATCCTAAGAGGACGCAATGATTACTTCCAGCGACCTCGAAAAAATCCCCGTTTTTGCGGGTGTTGAAGAACAGGAACGACGCCGGCTCGCGCGACGCGCGGCCGACATTCACCTCGAGCCTGGCGACTGGCTCATCCGTGAAGGTGAAGAGCCGCGCTTCTTCGTCATCCTCGAGGGTGAACTCGAAGCCATCAAAGACATCGTCGGCCAGCGCCGGGTGCTCGGTCGCAATGTCGCCGGTGAGTTCTCTGGTGAAATGCCTATCTTCATGGGTACCACCAGCATTGTCTCCGTACGTGCCGTTACAAAATGCCGCATCGCTCGCTTCGAGCGTCAGCAACTGCAGGAGCTCGTCCGCGATAGTCCTTCCGCTGGCGAGATTATCTTCCAAACCATGACCTCGCGCTTCGCCAGGGCGCAGAAGCTCGCTCGCGAGACACCTTCCTCACGGGTCCAGATCTCCGGATCGAAGTACGACAACAATTGTCGCGCTATCCGAGCGTTTCTCTCCGCCAATCGCATCCAGTACGACTGGCGTCCGAGCATAACTGAACCCGAAAGCGACATCACAGTCTCGGTCGAAGGTACATCGGTCGAAAATCCTACTGTCCGCCGCGTCGCTGAAGCCCTCGGCTTCCAGACTGTCCCAAAACACCAGCAGTACGACATCATCATCGCCGGCGCTGGTCCCGCAGGCATGGCAGCCGCTGTCTACAGCGCTTCCGAGGGACTCAAAGTCCTGCTCGTCGAGCGCTTTGCCGCCGGCGGCCAAGCGGGCACATCCTCACGCATCGAAAACTACCTCGGCTTTCCTGCCGGCATCTCCGGCGACGAGCTCACCGAACGCGCCCTCAAGCAGGCCAAGCGCTTCGGTGTCGAGATTCTCTTCAAGCGCAATGTCGAAGAGGTCCAATCGCTGGACGGCAGCCAGTGCGTCACTCTCGACGGCGGCGACCGCATCGGCGCACGTGTCCTCCTACTGGCCACCGGCGTTTCCTGGCATCGCCTAGAGTTTGAAGGCCATGGTGAACTCCTCGGCCGCGGCATCCTTTATGGCGCGTCTCGCTTCGACGGTGTTGCCGTCACAGGCCGGCGTATCTTCATCGTTGGCGGTGGCAACTCGGCTGGACAGGCCGCCGTCTTCTACTCCGGCTATGCTGCCGAAGTGATCCTGCTCGTACGCGGTCCCGGACTTGCACAAAGCATGTCGCAATACCTGATCCAGCAGATCCACGACAAGGCCAACATCGGCGTCGAACCCTACACAGAGGTCACAGGCGTACACGGAGAAGATCATCTCGAGCAAATTACGACCACTTCGCGCCCACCCGGCGGCCCCGAATTCAGCTGCACACGCGACGCCAAGGCTCTCTTCATCATGATCGGTGCGGTCGCCAAAACCGGGTGGCTGCCCGCATCACTCGAGCGCGACGCCAACGGTTACATCTGCACTGGCCGCGACCTAACTACTTGGTCACTTGACCGCGAGCCGTTCGCGCTTGAAACCAGCATGCCCGGTATCTTCTGCGCCGGCGACGTGCGCCACGGTTCCGTTAAACGCGTCGCCAGCGGCGTAGGCGAAGGCAGCATGTCCATCGCCTACATACACGAATACCTGGCAGTTGCCCGGTAGGCATCCGCCGACCCGCATGTCACTGGCGGGCGATGGGCTGCAGCGAAAAATCGCGCGCTATCACTCGTAACCCAACGGTCACAAGTGCGTTGCACGCTTCGATGCTTATGTGTACTTGTGCGTTGGAGTTTAACTGACGGCATGAAATTGACGAAGCACAGAGCGGTGTTCCTGTTCCTGATGGGTTTGAACGGTGCCAGCTGTTTGCTTGCGCAATCGCAGGCCGCGCCGGCTGACGTCAAGGCTTTCGTCGCCCAGTACGTCGCGGCCTTCAATGCGAAGGATGTGGCGCGCATTCATGCGCTCTATCATCCGAAGTCGCTCGCCTGTATCACCCCCGAAAGCAAAGGCTTCTACGACGGCGAGATGGCTGCTGCATGGCGCAACCCAATTCCGGCTAATTACACGTTCAAGATTTCAGCAGTGAACGAAGATAACCTGAAAGTGATCGAACAATTGGGATCGTTCCCGGTGCGGCCCAATCAGGAACTGCAAATCAATTATCAGAATGCGGATGGCTCCGGCGGCATCGTACTGGTCTATCTCGTACAGGACAAAGGCCGCTGGTTCGACGATTACCCATGCGCCAGCGAACAGACGCTGAAACAATATCGCGACGCTGCCCCCGCGAGAGAAAAACACGCCGCGCATTATAAGGCCCTTGCCGAGGGAATCAAGGAGCCTCTGCGCTCGCAGCTGATCGCGTTGCTTCGAGAACACAAAACCGGCGAGGCGATAAGTCGCTACAGGGAAGCGAGTGGGCAGGACTACGGGACTTCAATATCGGTGATTGACGTGCTTGCTCAAGTGGCACGCCAATAACAGAAAAGCCTCCGGGGTCTTCTAACATGAGCCAATCTTACAATGTCTCCTCGTCTCCGATTGGGCTGCCTGGCGGCATCTTCATAACCTGCTGAGGCTTGAACTTCTCCGGGTCGCGCTCGAAATCGGCGATGCGACGCTTGATCTGGCCTCCACTCGCGTCTGGCGCTTGCGATTGTGCTATGGCGTGAAGTTTTGCCGTTACCAAGGCGCGCGCCGCGAATGAGGTCTCGGGATCAGCGGCAAGCCGGAAGAGCGCTTCTACGATACGAGCTTTCACGGCGGTGCTCACCACACCAGCAAGGCCGCCCTTCGAATTCTCAAAACCCGCCGACTTCAGCGCAGCGTCGATTACTTCATCGAGCGTCGGCTCCGATGCGTCGCGAGCGTGGTATTCAACCAGACGATTCGCACGTTCGGGCAGTAGCAAAACAGCGAGTGTCAGGTCTGCTGCTCCCTCCGCTGTTGCGATCGGGTCAAAGGTCAGTGCGGTATGCGAAGGAAAGCTCTCTACGGTTCGTGGCCCATCGGGCGTTCTGGCCATGCCCGGTGTCCGCGGTGGCAGTTGGCGTAGAAGCGCTTCTGGCAGAGTCAAGACTCCCGGCGAAAGCGTCTTCACTACAGCGGCCAGCGCCTTGCGCTGCTCAACTGCAGGAACGATCTCCTGTCCCTTTTGCCCGTCGCCGCGAACGGTGTAACGATAGTCGAGCCCGCCTATGATCTTGGTCGCAGCCTCGGTTTGGTAGCGGTGCAGCAGGTAGAGCGGTACGAGCGTGTCTTCCATCTGGGCTGTTGGCGTTCCCGGACGGATGGTATCTTCACCGAAGCGCTTCAGCGCTGCTGCGCGAATTTCGAGGATGCGGATCAGTTCGTCGGCGGCATTTGATCCGTTGTCCCACAAGTGGGCGATGGGGCTGGCAGAGCCAGCGGGTCGAGCATCGTCATCGCTCAGAAAGACCACGCCCTTCGCCTCCGCCGAGCGGAGGATTTCTTCCAACCCCGCAGAGTCTTCCACCGGTCGGCCATCAACGTCAAACTCGCGGTAGCCGTAATCGATGGCAACTTTGTCCCAAACACCGATTCCGACAGGGTAGGCGTGGCGGAGATCAGGCACGCCGTTCTTGTTCAAGGTTATCCACGGGTGTGGATACTCCATTACGCTCATGGTCTCGTCCGGAGTATGTGGCATAGTACTCGCAGCGTAATTGTGCACCAGGCCAAGCGTATGACCTGTCTCATGCGCGGCAAGCTGACGTATGCGCGCGAGCACCATCGCCAAAGCTTCATCATGCTCAGGATCTGGCACCTTGCCGTCCTTATAGGGGGCCAGCAGTGCCTCAGCCAATAAGTAATCCTGCCGTCCCCGCAGGCTGCCCAGAGTTACGTTGCCTTTCAGAATCTCCCCGGTTCGCGGGTCGGCGATTTCGTCACCATAGCTCCAGCCACGGTTTTCCCGATGCGCCCACTGGATGATGTTGTAGCGGGCGTCCATTGGATCGGCCTCGGGAGGGAGTAGATCCACCTGAAACGTGCCCTTAGCCCAACCTGCCGCGTGGAAAGCCTCATCCCACCAACGACAGCCTTCTACCAGGGCTGAGCGCAGAGGCTCAGGAGCACCGCGGTCTACGTAGTAACGGATTGGCTGAACTGCTTCGCAGTTATCGCGACACGTAGGATCCTTTTTCCGCAATCGATGATGAGTGATGAACTGCTGATCGACCGCAACTCCGAGCGGCGTATTCACGTCGCGGTAGGTCGCGTCGAAATACCCCGAACGGGGTGAAAAGCGACGGGGAATAAATCCCGGTTCGGGCAGCTTCAGAAAGCTCTGCCGCACATGCACGGTAACGGAATGAACCTCGGGCGCTACATCGGCAAGAATTTTCGCTTTGCTCGGATCTGCGCTGACAAAGGTCAACTCTGCCTCAACCTCGGTGTTCTCCGGGAAGGCCTTCGAAATTTCGGGAAGGATGGTGGATCGTCCTTCATCCATGCCGTAGGTTCCTTGTTTAGCCGCTGCAAGTGTCTCTGCAATGCGGTGAATGTCTGCGAGGAAGTACCTGGTCGCATTTACGACGACAAAACCGTCAATTTCTCCTGCAATCTCGAAACCCGCGAGGACGGAAGACGGGAAAGACTGTTGAACCGCGAGCTGCTCGGCGGGGTCAGCAGAAGCCGTTCGGAACCTCGTGTTTTCTTGAACCAGCAGCAGTTTGGGCCCTACACGTTCAAAGTGAACCAATCTCGGTCCCCTACTCAGGCTGACTCTGGAAAAAACCCCGATCTGACCACGATCCATGCCTAAATCGTTTTGCCCCACACCATTTGTTAGCGAGTCATTCAGGATGTACTGGGGCGAAGCTGTTCCACCCTTCTCGGTGAGGGGTACGCCTAGAAATAAGTTGCCCTTTTTCGCGTCCCATCGGATAGGAAGTAGCACCTTCTGCTGTTGCATGGCCGTCACCATTGCAATACTTATAGCTCCTGATTGGTCGACGGGTGAGGCCTGCGCGAGCAACCTAGTCGCTGTCGCGAAAAGCGGAAGGCACATGAAGATGATACGGTAGCAAGACCGAGGCGGTCGTCTCATTTGTAGTTTGTAGCATGACTTGCTTTGTTTGAGCATGACAAATCTGTAAGCGCGTTGGAAACCTTGCCCCTGCACGCCGCAACCATTCAACTCTCAAGCAGAATGATAAGAACATTGCGTGAGTTGCCAATACGAGCTGAAACGCCTGGCAGCCGCGCTCAGTTTTTGCATGACAGAATCCATACCAGCGGTCGTGCAGAAGTCCGGTACGTTGCGCCGATCCTTGGACGCCCGCTGGATGCAGGGTGGGGAGCAAGCAGCTGCGCATCACAATGCGCGAGCGTGCCGTGAGGTGCCATTGAATGGTTCTTACAAACCGGAGATAATGACGGATCTTGGCGCCTCCGTCCAATATGCCCAAACCTTTCTTACTACTAATGATGTTATGCATTCCGGTCTTTGGCCAACCCCCGACGGACAAAGCAGAGCAACCACAAACATCCAAAGGAGAAGAAAAGCGCGATTTTTCGAAAGAAGGATCGGTGATTGAACAATCGATAACCAAGGTTGGCTTCAATACCGACGGAACCTCGAAGCGCGAACAGAGGACGCGCGTTCGGGTCCAGTCTGAGGCTGGCGTCCAGCAATATGGAGTGCTAAGTTTTCCCTACCAGGGGCTGCTTGAACGCCTCGATATCGAATACGTACGCGTGCTGAAGCCCGACGGAACTGTCGTTATCACGCCGCCTGATTTCGTGCAGGACATGCCGACAGAGGTTTCCCGCACAGCACCTTTTTATAGCGATCTCCGAGAAAAACAAGTCGCCGTCAAACGGCTAAGCTCCGGCGATGTTCTCGAGTACGCCGCCGCATGGCAGCAGGACAACCCTCTTGCTCCGGGAAATTTCTGGTTCAGTTGGCAGTTCCCCAAGAACTCTGTGGTTCTCGACAATCAATTGGAAATCAGCATTCCTGCAGAGCGGGAAGTCAAAATAAAAAGCCATGAGAGCCAACCGACCGAACGTCGCGAGGACAATCGCCGCATTCTTACTTGGAAGACATCGCACCTTGAAAGCCTGAGCAAAACTGCCGAAAAGCAGGATCTGAGTTATGAGACCGCTCGTGGTCTGTTGCCGCCGCCTGATGTTCTGATCAGCAGCTTTCGAAACTGGGAGGAAGTCGGACGCTGGTACGGCGGGCTTCAGAACGATCGCGTCCAACCTTCCGCCGAAGTAAAAGCGAAGGCTGCGGAACTGACGAAAAATCTCACAGACAATAATCTCAAGCTGAAAGCCCTCTACAATTACGTCAGCCTGCGCTATCGCTACATTGGGATCGCCTTTGGAATCGGACGTTATCAACCCCATTCCGCAGCTGACATCCTCGACAACCAGTACGGCGACTGCAAGGATAAACATACGCTATTGGCCGCCCTGCTGAGTGCTGCGGGCATCCAAGCGCATCCAGCCATGATCAACAGCAGCCGCGTTGTCGATATGGATGTGCCATCCCCCGGCCAGTTCGACCATGTTATTACCGTGGTTCCAACGGAGAATCAGCTGTCCTGGATGGACTCAACTTCCGAGGTGGCATCACTTGGGGTGCTGCTTCCGCAGCTGCGTAACAAACCCGCGCTGGTCGTCATGCCGGGAAAAAGTGAGTTCCGGACGACACCGGCAAACAGCCCGATCGCAAACGTCGAGAAGTTTCATACTTCAGGCAAGCTGAGCGCGGAAGGCGTACTCGACTCCGACTCGCAATACGAACTCCAGGGTGACGGTGCCGTCATGTTACGGCTCGCCTTCCGCCGTGTTCCCCAGGTACAGTGGAAAGATCTGGTGCAAACAATCTCATACAGTGGCGGATTCGCCGGTACGGTCAGCGATATCGAAGCTAGCTCTCCCGAGAATACCGAAATCCCGTTCAAGTGGACCTATCATTACCATCGCAAGGACTTTGCCGATTGGGACAATCATCGCATCCTCGCAAGCCTTCCGTCCTTCGGGCTGGCAGCGGTTAGCGATGAAGACCTGAGTCGACAGAAACCATTGTGGATCAGTTCTCCCGGTGAGTGGCAATACGAATCTCGAATCGATTTGCCCAAGGGCTTTACCGCCGCACTGCCCCAACCACTCAAGCTGGAAGAGGATTTCGCCGACTACGAAGCCAGCTCGGTGATGGACGGCGGGGTGATGGTGACCAAGCGCCATCTGGAAATTAAGATCGGCGAGATCACACCTGCCCAACTGAAGACTTATAAGGCTTTTCAGAAGGCCGTCTCGGACGATCAGTTCAATTACATTCAGTTGAATGGCGTAGGATTGACTGCGTCGGCCATACCTTTCGTGCCGGGATTGCTCCTGGCGCCCAATTGGCAAAAAGACTTTATCGATCTTCCCGGCAGTCCAAATTCTGAGGCGATTGAGTCCGAGAATAAGGCTCGCGAGTTGGCGCGGAGCGGAGACTTAACCTCGGCACTTGCTGGCATGAACCATGCCGTCGCGCTTGATCCCAAGTTCGCGCGCGCCTGGATTGAACTAGGCGGATACTACGTGGTAGCAGGGCAGAAGACCTTGGCCCTGGAAGCCTTTCAGAAAGCGGTAGTAGCAGAACCCAGGCAGACCCTCACGTACAAGCTGCTGGCCGCGGCCTACAAAGAGGTTAAAGACCCGGAGCAGGCCATTCATACTTGGCAGCAACTTCAAGCCATCAGTCCCGACGATCATGACGTTCCTCCCTATCTCGGCGCGCTCTACGTGGATGAAAAACGATACAAAGAAGCGGTTGCGGCCTATCAGACGTGGACGAAGAACGACCCAACCAACGGATACGCCTATTTGAGCCTCGGCACGGCCCAGTTGCAGTCCGATGAGAAGGAGAAGGGCCTAGCGGCTCTGCACAAGGCCTTGGAACTTCAGCCGGGCGCGGAAATGCTCAACAATGTGGCCTGGACAATGGTCGAAGCGGACGAAAGTCTCCCGCAGGCGCTGGAGTATTCGAAACGCTCAATCGAGCAGATGGAAGAAGCGTCTCACGAGATAGACGTGAGGCACATCAGCCCTGACGACTTGCGGATACCCGTTGCAATTAAAGCCTATTGGGACACCCTCGGCTGGATCTACTACAAAACCGGAGACCTTACGAAAGCTGAAGCCTACCTCAATGCAGCGTGGCAACTGGGCCAGGATGGGGTTGTGGGCGACCATCTTGCACAGGTCTACGAAAAAGAACACAAACTGGCGGAGGCTGTGCACACTTACCGCCTTGCGTTGGAAGCGAATCCCAAAATGGACGAGACTGCGGCACGATTGCGCAAGTTGTCCAATATCCATTTGCCTGAAAATGGTATGCGTGCGGGTGAAGAACTGAGCCGGATGCGAACGACCAGACTTTCCCGAATTGTGAAAGGTTCAGCCAGCGCCGAATTTTATGTCCTTATCGCACCCGGCGGGAAGTTAAAGAACGGCATATTCCTCCAGGGTTCTGGGTTGCTGCGTTTTGCTGAAGAAGATCTGGCCAAAGTGTCCTTTAAGGTTCCCTTCCCGCCCACATCTTCGGCGTACCTGCTTCGTAAGGCTGTCCTTTCATGCGACCCTTATTCTGCATGTACGTTTGTCTTCTATCCAATCCATGACGTCGCGAAATAGAATTAATCCAGTTCACTTCCGCCACATAGTGTCGTGATTCATCGCGGGCGGCAGGATCGCACGGGAAATCGCGACGGCACGTGTGAACTTGCATAAGACCCGCATCCGCCGCGCCGGCCGCTGAGACGGCGGAGTAGTCCGGCCCCTGCAGGGACACATAACTTGGGATGCGTCGCGTATCTCACCGTGCGAAACGGTCATCAGGTTTCACGCAGCTTCTGACGATCGGCTTCAATCGCTGATAAATGGATAACCGCGAACAGGTTCTTCCCACGTAAAGAATCAAAAAGTTTGAAACTGGTGTCGATGGAGAAGTCGTCACCATTTTTTCGTTTAGCCCGCCGCTTGGCTGCCTACCTTTTTGCCCGCCTTACTGTTTATCTGGCATTTTGGCTCTCCTGCTGGTCCATGCCTCGTACCAGGTTGTCGAAAGAATGTGGGTCGAAGATAT
>Ga0302325_10032940_pt1 | contig 10627 bp, 5 predicted proteins | sample Palsa_T0_2_FD_201948 | JGI IMG/M metagenome (GOLD analysis project Ga0302325, IMG submission 201948) | Peat permafrost microbial communities from Stordalen Mire near Abisko, Sweden - Palsa_T0_2 | ecosystem: Environmental > Terrestrial > Soil > Palsa > Peat permafrost | place: Sweden: Abisko...
AGCTTGCGCACGTGGCGCGCCAGTCCACCTTCGATCACCGGCGGGTACTCCCAGGAAATGAGTAGAACGCGCATCCCGCGGTTGAGACCCTACCGGTCGCCGACCGCCGACCCCTCACCGCCGACCCCTCACCGCCGACCACTGACCGCCGACCACTGACCGCCGACCACTGACCGCCGACCACTGACCGCCGACCGCCGACCGCTGAGCGCCGACCACTGACCGCCAAGCACTGGATCATGTCGTCAGCCCCCGGGTGATTGCCCCCCGGGCAATCACCCAATGTAATAGCCGCCAGGCTATTACACGCGCTCGTACACGGCGATCCCGTACTCATCCAGGACGTCGGCGAGCGGGACGCGCGGATGCAGTGCTCGCTCGCCGCCGCGCAGCACATCTCGCCAGCGTCCAGCGGGGCCCTGCAGGTCGTCCGGCGGTGGACCGGGTCGGGTCGCGACCGCGACGAGCACCGCACCGCCACGCACGAACGCCACCGCCCGCTCGCCCGCGGGCATCGGCTCGTAGCCACCGGTGTACGCCTCGGGCCGGCGGATTCTCAACGTGAGCAGGCGGGAGGTCAGCCAGAGCTTGTGCGACTCGGCGTTCGGTCGCCCGCCTCCCATCAATCGGGCCAGCTGCGTCTGTCGCTCTGCCCAGTCGACCGGCCGACGGTTGTCGGGGTCGACCAGGGCGCGGTAGGGAAGCTCGTCGCCCTGGTAGAGGTCGGGGATGCCCGGCGCCGTCAGTTTGAGCACCAGCATCCCGAACGCGATCCGGTCACCCACGGTAGCGGCGCGTTCCACGAACGGTGCGAAGTCGGCCAGAAACGATCGATCCGTGTACAGGGCGCGGCAGAAGCGCTTGACCGCCGCCTCCCACTCGTGGTTCTGCTCCACCCAGCTCGAGTTGCGCTTGGCTTCACGCAGCACCTTCTCCATGTATTCCTCGATCCGCTGCGGCTCGATTGGCCAGGCGCCGAGGAGGGTCTGGAAGATGAAATAGCGTTCGAGGTCATCTGGAGCCCCGTCGGTTCGCAGCGGCTCGGTGAGCTCGAGCCACCGGCGCATGTGCTCGATCCACTGATCCGGCATCGACGCGAGCGCGGCGATTCGGGCCCGGACGTCCGCCGAGCGCTTGGTGTCGTGCGTTTGGGTGGTGAGGAGGTTGAGCGGGAACCGCTGCCCTCGCTCGGCGTTCCGGGCGTGAAAACGATCCACGTCGATCCCGAAACGGCTCGGGTCGCCACCGACGTCGTTCAGGGCCAGCAGCCGCCCGTAGCGGTAGAACGCGGTGTCCTCGACCCCCTTGGCTTCGATTGCCGGGGTGGTCTGCTGAAAGCGGGTCACGAACTCGGGTCTGGCCGCGCGTTGCAGCACCAACGTCTCGGCGAGCCAGTCAGCCATATCCGCGGCGGCGATCGCTTGGCGATCCGCATCGCTCACCTGGCCGGTGCACGGATCAACATATGTCCGGTAGATCGGCAGCGAAGCGACCGCCGCAGCGATTTCGGCGAACTTTGGCGTTTGGGGTTCGAGCGGTGGACCCAAAACGCCAAAGTTCGCGTGGCCCGGGCTAGTTCCGGGGTCGGAACTCGAGGCACCAACCTTCGCGTCGGGGTCGGGTCCGAGGTCGCGCGCCAGGCGCTCGACCTCGGGGGCGAACGTGCCACGGGACTGTTCGAGCTTGGCCTCGACGGCGATCTCGGCGAATGAGCGAGGGTCGCCCGACACCTGTTCCCATAACGAGGTCAGCGGCGCCTCCGCCGCCGGGTCGACGAACAGCGCACACACGTCGTTGAGGAACTCGTACCCGACCGTGCCGGTGACCGGCCAATCGCGCAGCCGCTCGTCGGGGCCGAGGATCTTCTCGACCCACACTCGCCTCGCCCCGCGATCGTGCAGTGCCACCAGGTAGCCGGCGGGATCGGCGAGCCCATCGGGGTGATCGATCCGCAGGCCGTCGATGAGCCCCTCGCGGACCAGCGTCAGGACCAGCTTGTGGGTCTCGTCGAATACGACCTGGTCCTCCTGGCGCACGCCCGCCAGGTCGTCGACGTCAAAGAACCGGCGGTGGCGTCCGGTCACTGGGTCGATGTCGAAGAAGCGCTCACGCAACACCGGATCGGCCCAGTAGCGGTTCCCGGCGTCGGTCGCCATATGGTTGGGCACGATGTCCAGCACCACGCCCATCCCGGCACCATGGGCGGTGTCCACGAGCGCCCGAAACTCGTTCTCGCCGCCGAGTGCGGCCGAGATCCGGCCGGGGTCGATCACGTCGTAGCCATGCTCTGACCCGGGTCGCGCCTGCAGCGACGGCGACAGGTACAGATGCGAGACGCCCAGGTCGCGCAGGTAGGCGACCAGCGACGCCGCCTCCGCGAAGCCGAACGACGAATTCAGCTGAAGCCGGTAGGTGGCCCGCAGCTGGGTCGGGGAGGCGCTCACGCGATCCGCTTCAGGATCACGATCGAATGGGCGATGACGGTGACCTCGGTCCGGGCTCCGTACTGGGCGCTCCCAGCTTCGGCGGCCGGGTCGGCGGTCGACAGCTCCAGCGCCCACTGGGCGCCGAAGCGCCGGCGCGGGAGCATGAACGCCCGCTCCTCGCCGTGCGCGTTGAACAGCAGCAGGAACGAGTCGTCTTCGACGTCCTCGCCGTGCGGCCCGGGATTTGGAATCTCGCGCCCGTTGAGAAACATCCCCAGCACCGGCTCACCGTCCTGCCAATCGCGCCGTGTCGCCTTGCGGCCGTCGGGGCGGAACCACCATACGTCTGGCATTCCCGAGCCCTTGAGCTCTTGGCCGAGCAGGAAGCTCTGGCGGCGGAAGGTGCAGTGCTCGCGGCGCAGCCGGATCAGCCGTCGGGTGAAGTCGCGGAGCTCGTTCGCGCCCGGATCATCCTTCCACTCGTACCAGGAGATTTCGCTGTCCTGGCACCAGGCGTTGTTGTTGCCGTGCTGGGTGCGACCTATCTCGTCGCCTCCAAGCAGCATCGGCGTGCCTTGGGAGACGAACAGGGTGGTGAGAAAATTGCGCTGTCGTCGAGCGCGCAGCGCGAGCACGGCAGCACAGTCGGTGTCGCCCTCGACGCCGGAATTCCACGAGCGGTTGTCGTCGGTGCCGTCGCGGTTGTCCTCGAGGTTGTCCTCGTTGTGCTTGGTCTCGTAGGAGACGAGGTCGGCCAGCGTGAAGCCGTCGTGCGCGGTGATGAAGTTGATCGATGCGAATGGGTCGCGACCGTCGGACATGTAGAGGTCAGCAGAACCCGAGAGCCTGGAGGCGAAATCGCCGGTGCTGGCCTGTCCGCGCCAGAAGTCCCGCATCGCGTCGCGGTAGACGCCGTTCCACTCCGACCACAGGGTGGGGAAGTTCCCCACCTGGTAGCCGCCCGGTCCGACATCCCATGGCTCGGCGATCAGCTTCACCTGAGAGAGCAGTGGGTCCTGGTGGATCACGTCGAAGAACGCCGAGAGCCGGTCGACGTCGTAGAACTCGCGCGCCAGCGCCGAGGCGAGGTCAAACCGGAACCCGTCCACGTGACACTCGGCGACCCAGTAGCGCAGTGAGTCCATGATCAGACGCAGCACGCTCGGGTGGACCGGGTTCAGCGAGTTGCCGGTGCCGGTGAAGTCCATGTAGTGGCGCAGGTCGTCAGGGAGCAGCCGGTAGTAGGAGGAGTTGTCCACGCCCTTGAACGAGAGCATCGGTCCGAGGTGGTTGCCTTCGGCGGTGTGGTTGTACACGACGTCGAGGATCACCTCGATCCCGTGCTGGTGCAGCGCCTTGACCATGCCCTTGAACTCCCTCACCTGCTCGCCCCGGCGTCCGGTGGCGGCGTACTCGGAGTGGGGGGCGAGGTAGCCGATCGTGCTGTAGCCCCAGTAGTTGGTCAGGCCCCGGTCGGCCAGGAATGATTCGTCTGAGATGTGGTGCACCGGCAGCAGCTCGACGGCGCTCACGCCAAGATCGAGCAGGTAGTCGATCGCCGGTTCCGATGCGAGGCCGGCGTAGGTCCCGCGGAGGTCCTCTCGGACGTCCGGGTGGCGCATCGTGAATCCCCTCACGTGCGTCTCGTAGATGACCGTGTCGGCGAACGGAACGCGGGGCAGGCGATCACCTTGCCAGTCGAACGCGTCGTCGATCACCACCGACTTCGGTACTGCTGCGCTGTCGTCCTCGTCGTCGGGCTCGAGGTCGGCGTCCTCGTCGCCGTTGGGTACGTAAGGCAGCACGTTGGCGTCTTGCGACCAGTCCACGACGCCGTCGATCGCCTTGGCGTAGGGATCGATCAGCAGCTTGGCCGGGTTGAAGCGGTGGCCCTCGGTCGGTTGGTAGGGGCCGTGGACGCGGAAGCCGTAGCGCTGTCCGGGGCCGATCCCGGGCAGGTAGCAATGCCAGTTCAGCGCCCGGCGCGATGTCATCTGGAGCCTGGTTTCCTCCTCTTCATCGTCGAACAGGCACAGCTCAACCCGGTCGGCGTGTTCGGAGAACAGCGAGAAGTTGGTTCCGCTGCCGTCCCAGATTGCCCCGAGCGGGAATGGCTGGCCCGGCCACATCTCCGTCACCTGATCAGAGCTCCAGACATCGGGGGGAGCTTGACGGACCCGCCGGTCACATTGACCTCCCGGTGCGTCGCGAGCTCCAGCACGGTGCGCTCGCAGGGCAGGCTGGCCGGGTCCGGGCCGAAGTTGCACACGAGCTCGAACGCTCCCCGCCCGGCGCGCAACCATCGCGCCTGCTCATCGAACGCGATTGCGTCCAGATCGCCCGGGGGCAAACGCCGGCGCGCCTCCAGCAGCTCGGCATATAGGCGCTCGAGCGCCGGGTCGCGCTGTCGGGTGAGCTTGGAGCGCTCGAACGTCGCGACGTCCTGAGGATCGGGGATCTCACCCCCGAACTGCGCGAAGGCGGCGAACTCCTGGCGCCGGCCCTCCCGTGTCGCCTGAGCGATCTTCTTGTCGATGTGGTCGGAGAAGAACTGAAACGGCGCCGGCTCGCCGTACTCCTCGCCCATGAACAGCAGCGGAACAAACGGCGACAGCAGCGTCCAGAACGCGGCCAGCGGGCGCGACGCGGCCGGCATCCGATCGCCGTAGGCCCGATTGCCGACCTGGTCGTGGTTCTGGGAGAACACGACGAAGCCCTCCGGCCCCACGTCCTCGGCCGGGGCTCCGAAGCGTCGGCGGCGAAAGCTCGAGTACGTGCCGTCATGCACGTACGGGCGGTGCAGCGCTTTGGCGAGTTGCCCGACGCGCCCGAACTCGGCGAAGTACCCCTCCCGCTCGCCGGTCAGCACGGAGCGCAGAGCGTGATGGAAATCATCCGCCCACGCCGAGTCGCAACCGTAGCCACGCTCACCTGGGCGCATCACGCGCGGGTCGTTGAGGCCGCTCTCGGCGATCACCAGCGCACGGGGATTGGCTTCATGCACGCGGCGCGCGACGGCCTGCACGATGTGCTCGGCGCTCGAGTCGAAGATGGCGTGGATCGCGTCGAGTCGGAGCCCGTCGATGCCGAAGTCGCGCACCCACCCGACGGCACTCTGCAGAACCCACTCGCGCACCGGATCGCACTCCGCGTCGTCGTAGTTGATCGCCCGTCCCCATGGGGTCTCGTACTTGCCGGTGAAATAGGGCCCAAACGCCTCCATCGCCTTCACCCCGGAGACGCCCAGGTGGTTGTAGACGACGTCGAGCAACACTCCGACGCCGGCCCGGTGAGCGGCGCTAACCAGGGCCACGAGGCCGGCCGGACCCCCGTAGGACGACTGTGCGGATGAGATGTACACGCCGTCATACCCCCAGCCACGCGCGCCCGGGAACTCCGCCACGGGCATGATCTCGATCGCGCCGACGCCCAGCTCGGCCAACTCGGGCATGTGCGCGGCGGCCGCCTCAAACGTCCCCTCGGGGGTGAACGTGCCGACGTGCAGTTCGTAGATGACCAGCTCGCGTGGGGATGGAGGCTCGAACCGGTCGGCGCCGCTGGGCAGCGAGGCCGTGTCGAGCACGCGCGAGGGGCCGCGCAACCCTCGCGGCTGCCAACGCGAACAGGGGTCGGGGAGCTTCCGGCCCCCCACCAGATACCAGTAGTCCTGGCCGGCCCGCGCCGCGGTGATCACCTCATGGATGCCGTAGCCGGCCGGCTCCAGGTCGACCTGGGCATCGCCGACCGTCAGCTGGAGAGTCTCCGCGTGCGGAGCCCAGACTCGGAACTCGGTCAGCTCCGCGCCGACCGGGCGGGCCCCGAGCGGGCGCTGCCAGGGATACTCGGCGATCTCAGCGGAGCGCGCAGCCGCGCACCCCTCACTCATCGGGCGCGAGCCAGATCGCCGCCAGCGGCGGCAACGTCACCGCAGCGGAAACCGGCTGACCGTGCCAGGGAATCGGCTCGGGCTGGACGCCGCCGAGGTTCCCGACATCGCTGCCACCGTAAAACGATGAGTCAGTGTTGAGCACCTCTCGCCACCGCTGCGGCCGCGGCAGGCCAAGGCGGTAGCCGAACCGCGGTACCGGCGAGAGGTTCGCGACAAACACCACGACGCGTGCGCCGTCCCGTGACGCGCGGGCGAACGCGAGCACGTTGCTGTCGGCGTCATTGGGTTCCAGCCACCAGAACCCCGCCGGATCGGCATCGAGCTCCCACAGGGCCGGCTCGGCCTGGTAGAGGTGGTTGAGATCCCGGACCAGCGCCTGTATTCCCGCGTGTTCGGGGCGCTCGAGCAGGTGCCAGTCGAGCGATCGCTCGTGGCTCCACTCGGCCGGTTGGGCGAGCTCGCCGCCCATGAACAGGAGCTGCTTGCCGGGATGGGCCCACATGTAGGCATACAGGGCGCGCAGGTTGGCCAGCTTCTGCCACGGGTCCCCTGGCATCTTCGAGTACAGCGAGCCCTTCCCGTGCACGACCTCGTCGTGGGAGAGCGGCAGGATGAAGTTCTCGCTGAACGCGTACACCAAGCTGAAGGTGAGCTCATGGTGGTGGAAGCGGCGGTAGATCGGATCCTGCTGGAAGTAGGCCAGCGTGTCATGCATCCAGCCCATATTCCACTTGAACCCGAACCCGAGTCCGCCCAGGTAGGTGGGCCGTGAGACGCCCGGCCATGCCGTCGACTCTTCGGCGGCGGAGATGATGCCCGGCTCGTGGCCGTAGAGCACCTCGTTGAGCTCCTTCAGGAACGCCACGGCGTCGAGGTCCTCGCGGCCGCCGAACTGGTTCGGCACCCACTCGCCGGCCCGGCGCGAGTAGTCGAGGTAGAGCATCGAGGCCACCGCGTCGACGCGGATGCCGTCAACGTGGTACTCGCGCAGCCAGAACAGGGCGTTGGAGATCAGGAAGTTGCGCACCTCGTGGCGCCCGTAGTTGAACACGAGCGTGCCCCAGTCGGGGTGGGCGCCCCGGCGAGGATCAACGTGCTCATACAACGCGGTGCCGTCGAAGCGCGCGAGCGCGAACTCGTCGCGTGGGAAATGAGCCGGAACCCAGTCCAGGATCACGCCGACTCCGCGCGAGTGCATGCGGTCGACGAACTGGCGCAGGTCGTCGGGTGATCCCCATCGCGGGGTCGGCGCGAAGTAGCCGGTCACCTGGTACCCCCACGAACCGCTGAACGGGTGCGCCATCACCGGCAGCAGTTCGACATGGGTGAAGCCCATGTCGACCGCGTACGCCGACAGCTCATCGGCGAGCTCCAGGTAGGTGAGCGAACGATTGTCCTGGAGCGAGTTCAGCCGCCAGGACCCCAGGTGCACTTCATAGATCGAGAGCGGACGCCCGAGCGGGAGCTGCTCGCGCCGCTGCGCGATCCATTCGCTGTCCTGGGTGCTCCAGGCGTGGTGAGGCTGGAACACCACCGACGCCGTCTTGGGCGGACGTTCCGTCTCCTGGGCGAACGGATCGGCCTTCAGGGTCAGCTCGCGATCAGCGGTCAGGATCTCGTACTTGTAGCGAGCCCCTGGCTCGACGTCGGGCAGGAACAGCTCCCAGATGCCGCCAGATCCCAGCGACCGCATCGCGTGCAGGCGTCCGTCCCACGAGTTGAAGTCGCCGATGACACTGACCGCGCGGGCGGCGGGGGCCCAGACCGCGAACGCCGTGCCGCCCACGCCCTGATGCTCGCGAACGTGCGCGCCGAGCCGCTGATACAGCTCCTCGTGGCGCCCCTCGCCGATCAGGTACAGATCGATCTCACCGAGCGTCGGCAGGAACGCGTAGGGGTCCTCGATGGTGAAGCTGCCGGCCGCTCCGTAGTCGACCCTCAAGCGGTAGTGCAGCGGCAGCTGGGCGCCTTCGATCACTCCCTCGAACACGCCCCCGGGATGGATTTGCGCGAGCTCGACCGTGCTGCCGTCATCGAGCTCGACCGTGATCCCCGACGCGGCGGGGCGCAGCGCCCGCACAGTCACGCCCGCCTCGGACGGGTGTGCACCCAGCACCCCATGAGGATTCGCATGCTCGCGGCGCACGAGCATCTCGAGCTCTGCGCTCGCCACGGTCATGTCGACTCCAGCAGGCGAGCGATTCCGGCGGCAGGGATCGGCAACCAATCGGGCCGGTTGTCGAGCTCGTACTGCAGCTCGTAGATCGCCTTCTCCAGCTCGAAGATCGACAGCAGGTTTGCCACACCGGACTCGCCGGCGGGGAGGAGGGCTGGATCGATGCGCGCAAAATAGTGCTCGAGGAATGTCTCGCGGGCGCGCTGCTCGAATCCTTCCGGGGCCTCAACGCCGCGCATGATCGTCACCGCGGAGGAGGCATAGGCGAACGACCGCAGCATCGAGGCGATGTCGCGGAGCGGAGAGCGCTTCTGGCGGCGCTGGAACAGCGGCCGCGCGGGCTCGCCCTCGAAATCGATGATCACCCAGCCGGTGGGAGTGTGCAGCGTCTGGCCGAGGTGATAGTCGCCATGGGTGCGGATCGAGCGCCCGCCGACGCCGACCTGTGCTCGCATCGCGATCCGCTCGCGCACGTCCTGACCGCGGCCGGCGATCGCCGCGACGCGCTCATCGTCGGGCAGGCGCGTGAAGATCCGCTCGATGTCCTCGTCGATCGTCGCGGTGAGCAGTGACATCGCCTCGCTGCTCGGCTCCTCCGGTGCGAACGCGGGGTCGGTCGCGTCGGAGGCGAGCGCATTGTGCAGCTCGGCGGTGACCGTTCCGAGGCTCCCGAGCTCGGTCAGGAATGCCTCCGGATCGGACTCGATCTGGTCCAGCGCAAGTTCCCAGCCACCGACGGCGCGGGGAAAGAAGCGCTGCGCGACGCCGAGCGTGGCGGTTAACAAGCGTCCCTGGTAGTCATACCAGCCGATCAGGGGGGCGATGTTCGGGAACCGTTGCCGGGTCAGGAATTGCAGCACCTCGAGCTCTGGGTTGATCCCGGGCTCGATCTTGCGGAACACCTTCAACACGATCTGATCGCCGAAGACGATCGACGAATTCGACTGCTCGACGCCGACGACGCGTACGGGTGCATCGGGTGAGATCGGGCCGGTTCCCGGGACATGGTGAAAGCCGAACACGCCGTCCTCGGCTTCGAGCACTTCCTCGGCGCCAATCCGCCGCAGCAGGTCGCGGATGAGCTCGGGGTCCGAGACTGCGTCAAACGCGCTCCACTCCGGAGTGATGGCAATGGGATCGAAGTCGGTGCTCTCGCCGCTGGGCAGGAACGTGAGCGGAAGCTGGTACAGCTCGTGGCTGCCAGTGGCGAACCGGGTCTGGACCAGCGCGAGGAACAGCGGCGGGTCCTCGCTCACGACGACGCCCTCATCGATCTCGATCCCCGTCACGTGGCGTGACTTCGACGCGTACCAACGCTGCTGCTCGACCCACTGGCGCAGCGCCTCAACGTCGAGATTGTGGCGGAAGGCGTTGGCGGGAGTCTGAACCTGCTCGGTCATCCGATCGCCTCCTGCCCTTCCTCGACCAGCTGGAACCAGTAGAAGCCTCTCGGTGCGAGCGTGAGGAGATAGGACAGCTCCCCGATGCGGGGAAAACGAGAACGCCCGAACAGCTCGACTGGATAGCGGCCGGCATGAGCGCTGAGATCGAGCTCGACCGCCTGGGCCGAGCGAGCGAGGTTGTGCACGCACAGCACGAGGTCGTCCTCGAACCGGCGAATGACGGCGAAGATCCGCGGGTTTGAGGTCTCGATCGGCTCATAGGTACCGAACCCGAACACGGGATGTTCCTTGCGCAACGCGATGAAGCGGTGCATCCAGCGCAGCAGCGACGTCGGCGTGCGCAGCTGCGCTTCGACGTTGACCGCCTGGAACCCGAACACGGGGTCCATCAGTGGTGGCGCGTAAAGCTGCGCGAAATCGGCGCGCGAGAAGCCACCGTTGCGGTCACCCGTCCACTGCATCGGCGTCCGGACGCCGTCGCGGTCCCCGAGGAAGATGTTGTCTCCCATGGCGATCTCGTCACCGTAGTAGACGACCGGAGAGCCGGGCAGTGAGAACAGGATCGCGGTCATCAGCTCGATCTCGTCGCGTCCGTTGTCGAGCAAAGGCGCGAGCCGCCGCCGGATGCCCAGGTTGATCTTCATCCGGGGGTCCTTGGCGTACTCGGTGTACATGTAGTCGCGCTCCTCGTCGGTGACCATCTCCAGCGTCAACTCGTCGTGGTTACGCAGGA
>Ga0302325_10032941_pt1 | contig 10627 bp, 9 predicted proteins | sample Palsa_T0_2_FD_201948 | JGI IMG/M metagenome (GOLD analysis project Ga0302325, IMG submission 201948) | Peat permafrost microbial communities from Stordalen Mire near Abisko, Sweden - Palsa_T0_2 | ecosystem: Environmental > Terrestrial > Soil > Palsa > Peat permafrost | place: Sweden: Abisko...
TCTTCGGTGGGCCTTGCTGGAGATCACGAGTAACGATGCGCACGGATGGTTTTCACACTGCGGCTTCCCCGTTCCATGTCTGTGAGAACCGCTTTAAGCTAGCCTCAGCACCATGTCGATCACCCTCTACCATCATCCCTTCTCGCGCGCGGCGAATGTCGTCTGGATCCTCGAGGAGCTCAGTGTTCCATACGAGCTCCGCTTCGTCGACATCATGAAGGGCGCGCAGAAGGCGCCCGATATTGTCGCGCTCAACCCCATGGGCAAGGTGCCCATCCTGACGGACGGTGACATCGTGGTGACCGAGGCGGCTGCGATCGGCCTGTACCTTGCGGACCGGTACTCGCTCGGCAAGCTCGCGCCATCACCCGACGATGCGGCACGCGGCGCCTACCTTCGCTGGTCCTTGTTCGCGCCCTCCGTGATTGAGCCGACCGTTGCAGCCAAGGCCACGGGCGCGCAGTTCAAGCCGGGCCAGGTCGGCTGGGGCACCTACGAGAGCGTGATCGCCTCGATGGAGAGCGCCATCGCGGGAAGAAGCTACGTGCTCGGCGATCGCTTCTCGATGGCCGACTGCATTTTTGGCGGTGCCGTCCGGTACCTGCTGCGCTTCAAGCTGCTCGATGCGACGCCCACGTTCACCGCGTACGCCGAGCGGCTCACGGCTCGCCCGGCAGCGCAGCGGGCCGACGCCAAGAACGCGGCGATCGCCAAGGAGCACGGTCTCGGCGGCTAATCGTGCCCCCGTTCATGCGAAGAGCCCTGCCCAGATCCGCTTGCTCGGCTATGTCGGGTGCCGCGGCGCTCTGGGTGACGGCTGCGGCCTCATCAAGCAATCCACCAGAGCGCGCCGTCGAGCTTCATTACATCCGCGATGCGACGGCTCAATCTTGCGTCGAGCAGGACGAGCTCCAGAGCAAGGTTTCTGCGCGCTTGGGTTACGTGCCCTTCCAGGATCACGCACCGCTCATCGTGAGCGTGCGCCTTTCGCGGAACGATAAGGGATTCAAGGCCCTGCTGAACTCCGAGGATACGGTTGCTCACACCAGAGGCTCGCGCGAACTCTCCTCCGGATCGCGCGATTGCGGCGAGCTTCTCGAGAGCGTGGCGCTTGCGCTCAGTGTCGTGATCGATCCCTTGACCCTGAGCCGCCCCGAGCCGCCGGCCAGCGCGCACATAATTGTGCTTCCGGCCCCGCGCGTGGAGTCCCCGCCTCCTGCATCTCCACCCCTTCTTCCCCCGAGAAGGGGCTCGACGAAGCGCCCGTCCCCGTATCGGCTGCGCCGGTCGAGCACGTCCCGGTGACCGTCGAAACGAGTCTGGCCCTGGTCGCGAGCGCGCGCGCGGAGCCGTCGCCGGCTCTCGGTTATGCGCTCGCCATCGGCCTGCGTCGACACAGTCTATCGCTGGCTGTCGAGGGTCGAGCGGACATTCCGGCCGGCACGGATGCCGTGGATGGCCGGAGCGTGCGAAGCAACGTGGTGGTCGGTTCTCTCGTGCCCTGCATTCGGCCTGGTGCGCTGCTTGGCTGCGCAGTCCTGAGCGCGGGGGCGCTCAATGGAACGGGAGAAGGGGTAGCCCTTTCCTCCCCGCGGACGACCTTCTACGCGGCCGCAGGCGCTCGCGGCGGGGCCGAATGGGCGCCCTGGGATTCGCTTGCCTTCGGCGGATACGTGGAGGTTCTGGCGACGCTGACGCGCACGGACCTGCGCCTCAACGGGGCCATCGTCTGGACGACACCGCCCTTTTCCGGCGGCCTAGGACTGCAAGCCATTGGCCGTTTCTGATGACGGGAATCCAAGGGGCGCCCCAAACGAAGAGTGTGCCGGATCGCGGTTCGCAGTCCCAAAACGGGGACCGCTTCGAAGCGCTCTACCGCGCGGAATCCGGATACGTGCTGCACTCCTTGCGCCGTCTTGGGGTGGAAGAGCGAGACGTCGAGGACATCGCTCACGATACATTTGTCGTCGTTGCGCGGAAGTTTGCCGACTACGACGCAGCGCGGCCCCTCCGCCCGTGGCTCTTCGGAATCGCCTTTCGGGTAGCGCTCGACTACAGACGCTCGGCTCGCGTCCGGCGTGAGCGGCTCGACTTTCCGCACGAGGCCCAGGACGCGCTCGACGTTCGCCCGACGGCGGATGCGCACGTAGAGCGGGCCGACGCCCAGCGTCTCGTTCTCGCAGCCCTCGAAACGCTCCGCCTCGAGGCCCGCGCCCTTCTCATCTTGCACGACATCGACGATGTGCCCGTCCCTGAGATCGCGACCGCGCTCGGCATTCCCTTGAACACCGCCTATTCCCGCCTGCGATTGGCTCGTGCCCAATTCGAGGCCGCCGTTCGAGAGCTCTCCCGAGGTGACGGATGAACGATCCGAAGCTTGGGCCGCTGCCTGCCGATATTGCACGTCTTCTCGAGGCCGAGAAGCTTCGCGCTCCGGAGCCCATCGAGCGTAAGGATCGGGTTTTTGAGCGCGTGCGCGCGAGCATGATGAACCCGCCACCAGGTGGCGGCACTAGGGACGGCGGTGGCGGTCCGTCGGAGCCACCAAGGAGCGCCCCGCGCGGCGCGCCGCTACCATTCATCGGGGCGAAGCTCGGAGGTGCCTTAGCGGTGGCGGCTGCGGCCGGAGCCCTTGCGGGAGCCGTAGGACATGCTCGACTGGCGCCGGCCCGCTACCAAGAAGGGGTCATCGCTTGCGTACCGAGCGCTCAAGATTCCTCGAAAGCTACCGTCGTCGCGCCCGCCATTGACGAGATCGAGTCTGGGGTCGCTCCTGAAAAGGTCGACGCTCCTGTTACGAAGCCAAGCGTCGTCGGGTTGCCGCCCCCACCCGTGACGAGCACGACCGTCGGCTTGTTGCCTCGCGACCTCGACTTGGCCAAAGAGCGCTCGCTCATCGACATGGCGCGTAGCGCGCTCGCTCGCGGGAGCAGCGGCGCAGCCATCAATGCGCTCCGGGATCACGAGCGAGCGTTTCCCGGAGGACGCCTGAGTGAAGAGCGGGAGGCGTTATGGGTGCAGGTGCTCGCATCGAGTGGCCAGCGGGCGCAAGCGGTGCGCAGGGCGGCCGCATTTCACAGGCAGTTTCCAAACAGCATGCTGGCCCGGGCGGTCGACGCGGCGGTTTCGACCGGCGACGCCGACGCGCTACCTTGAGAGCGGCATCGTGGGGTGACGGAAAGGCTGCCGTGGCTCCAAACGGGGTGGAGAGGCTTGATGCATGATGCTTGGGGGGAGAGGCTTCATGCTGGTTCCGGTCCGGGCGCTGGCGATCGCGGCCTTGGCGGGCTGCACCGTCACACAGAACCTCGGAGACAGCTCGGGCTCCAGCGCGGACGCAGCAAGCGACAGCGCCAGTCGCGGAAGCTCAGGTGCGAGCGGCATGAGCGCGGTCGGGAGCGGCACCGGCACCGGCGCCAACAGCGGAGCCGGCACCGGAACATTCAGCGAGGGAGGGACAAGCGGCGCAGCTGAGGCCGGAAATGGCACGGGCTCGGAGGCCAGCGACGAAGCGGACGCGAACATGAGCGCCGCCGACGCGCCTGAGGACGTTCAGGAAGCGGCCACCGGAACCCGTGAAGCGGGAGACAACAACACCTCCGATGCGGCAGCGGTCGTCGGTACTCTCTGCAGCACATGCCCGTCCGGCACGACGCTGAACGCTTTCGGCCGCTGCCAACAGACGAATTATGATTACCCAGGCTGCGCGGACGGTTGCAGCACGCCAAACGCGATTCCGGCTTGCAGCGCACAGGGAATGTGCGTCATTGCATCGTGCCGTCCGGGCTTCGCCGACTGCGACGGAAACGTATCCAATGGTTGCGAAACGGATCTTTCGAATCCGGCTACATGCGGGTCTTGCACCACCGTGTGCGGCGGGACACAAGTTTGCGCCCCGAGCGCCTGCGCGGCGACCTGTCCGATTGGACTGACCAATTGCAACGGCTCCTGTGCCGACCTGACGTCTTCTGGCCTCCACTGCGGTGGCTGCGGCGGGACCTGTCCGCCCGGCGATTCTTTCGGGTCACGCACATGCCAGGGCGGAAAGTGCGGTATTGCGTGCGATCCGGGCTTCACGAACTGCGCGGGAGCTTGTTTGGACACCGACCGCGATCCTGGCGCGTGCGGGTCGTGCACGGCTTGCGCACCTATTAACAATAAGATCCTAACATGCTCTTCGGGCCTCTGCGGAAGCCAGTGCCCCTTCGGTTGGACCGACTGCGGCAACTTTTGCGCCGTGCTCTCGGCCGATCCGTCCAACTGCGGCGCATGCGGATCTCCCTGCGCGGCAGACGACACATGCCAGGCAGGACAATGCGTGCCGGTGGCCTCACTCGTACTCGCGCCCGGAAGCGCACCCCAGGGAATCACGGTGGACGGAAACAACGTCTTTTTCACAGATCCCGGAAACGGCACCGTGAATGCGGTCAGCACTGACGGTGGCGTGGTCACCACACTTGCAACGAATCAAGGGCAGCCCCGGCGTCTCGTCGGAGACGGCGCCTACGTCTACTGGTCGAACTACCTCGGAGGCGTGATCATGCGCACGCTAGAAAGCGGAGCCGGCACCCCATCGGTGCTATCGGCCGCAAGCGAGCCACTCGGCATCGCCGTGGATGCCGCCAACGTCTATTGGGTGGACCTTGGCACCGGGCTCATCAAGTCCGCTCCGAAGGAGGGTGGAGCGTCCGTAACCGTCGTTAGTCAGGGACAGACCGCGGGACAGCCCTCAGAGCTGGTCCTCGCGGGCGGCGCGCTTTACTTCAGTACGTTTACCGGAATGCCGCAAAGGTTCCCTTTCCCCAGTGGTCCGCTCACGGATTTGCTCACTTCGGAGGACGTGGATGCCTACGATTTCGCGGCCAGTGGGAGCTATGTCTACTGGGCCTCGTTCACCCAATTCGCCTGGTACAGTCTTGCAAGCGGGAATATAGGCTTTAACGACGTCGGAAACGCGTTCGAAGGCGAGTACGATCCTACACTCAGCGCCGACGCCTGCGGGGCCTACACCTGGGACGTACTCTCTTCAGGCCAGACGAACATCCCTGGTGTTTGGCTGTTAGCGCATACCAGCGACACGGCTTTTGGCGGCTTGGCGCCAGTCGCTATCGGCGTCAAAGGAGGTGGACCGCCGCGGCTCGCGACAAGCGGACGGTACGTTTTCTGGGCTAACCCGGGGGGCTCGGCGTCCGTAGCGGGCGTCTATCGAGCCCTCAAGCCTGAATAAAGCACGACGCAACGGAGCGCCGTTCAGCGGCCCGTCGCCTCAACCCTCGAGCGGCGCGAAGAGCGCGTCGATTTCCGGCTCGTTCCATGCGGTCGGGCCGCCCCCATCGCCGAGAAGGGCGTTGGCCAGCCACTTCTTTCTCTGCTGTAGCTCGAGGACCCGCTCCTCCACGCTGCCGGCGACGTACAGATTGTGCACGAAGACCGGGCGCTTCTGGCCGATGCGATACGCGCGATCGGTGGCCTGTGCTTGCGCCGCGGGGTTCCACCATGGGTCGTAGTGCACGACCGTATCGGCGCTCGTGAGATTTAGGCCCGTGCCTCCGGCTTTGAGGCTGATGAGAAACACGTCGGCCTTGCCCTCTTCGAAGGCGTCGACGACGCGCTGCCTCTCGCGCGTCGCGCCCGTGAGAATGACGTAGCCGATGCCTTGCTTCCCGAGCCCCTCCGCGATGAGCGCCAACATGCTCGTGAACTGCGAGAAGACGAGGATCCTATGCCCGGCCGCGAGCTGCTCCCGGACAAGGGTCATGAGCGTTTCGAACTTGGCCGACTCGCGCACCGGCCGCGCGGCATCCGTGGCGATGAGCCGGGGGTCGCAGCAGGTCTGGCGCAGCTTGGTCAGCGCATCGAGGATGGTGACGGTCGACGCGGCGAGGCCCTTGGAACGGATCGCCTTGCGCACGTCGGCATGGGCCGCCACCCGGATGGCCTCGTAGAGCTCGCGCTGCTCCCCTCCGAGCTCCACGGGCACGGCGAGCTCCGTCTTCGGCGGCAGCTCACGCGCAACGTCCTTCTTGAGGCGCCGCAGCACGTGCGGAGCGACCACTTCGCGCAGCGCCGCCAGGCGCTCGCCGTCGCCCTGCCCTTCGATGGGCTGGCGCCAGAAGCGCCGGAAGCCGAGCTCGTTGCCGAGGAGGCCTGGGGCCAGCCAGTCGAAGAGCGACCAGAGCTCCCCGAGATGGTTTTCGACGGGGGTGCCGGTCAGGCAAAGGCGGTGGCCGGCCTCGATGCGCTCGACGGCGCGTCGCGCGAGGCTGCGCGCATTCTTGACGTTCTGCGCCTCGTCGAGCGCCACCAGGTGAAATCGCTGCCGCGCGAAGCGCTCTTCGTCGCGAACGAGGATGGGATACGTCGTGATGACGACGTGCGCAGCCGGTACGTCGCGCCAGCGCGAGTGCCGCTCTGGACCATGGAGGACGACGACGCGAAGGGTCGGAGCAAAGCGAGCGATCTCGCGCGCCCAGTTGGGAGCGACGCTCGTCGGCGCAACGACCAGCGCGGGCACGTCCAGGCGTCCCTGTACGTGCTCGATCGCGACGTGCGCAATCGTTTGAAGGGTCTTGCCGAGACCCATCTCGTCGGCAAGAACGCCTCCGCCCCCCTCCGCGCGCAGGCGCTGCAGGAATGCGACGCCCTCGGACTGGTAGGGCCGCAACGTCGCCTGCAGGCCAGAAGGCAGGTCGGGCTGCGCCTGCGGCGTGACGCGCGATCGCGTGCGGTCGACCAGACCGGTGCGATCGGTCCATCGAAGGTCCGTGCCTTCGCTTCGAAACACGTCGTCGAGAGCGACCAGCGGCGCGCCGCGCAGCTCGGGAAACGTCCGCACGCAGCCGTGATCGCCCTGATAGAGCTCGGAGACGACACGAGAGAGCACCCGCAGCTTCTCGAGCGAAATCGTCACGTGATGCGTTTCGCTCACGCGAAGGGCCCAGGTCGAGCGACAGGACGTCGCGAGCCCCTGCAAACCTCCGTCGAGCCTTTCGATGAGCTCGACGAGCACCGGCAGGAGATCGACCCGCACGCCGTCGATTTCGATGCCGAGCTCCAGCCCGAACCAGTCGGTGCGACCCTCGGCCGGCTCCAGGCTTGCGAACCAGGGCGGCTGCTCTTCGACGACCCGGAACGGATACGCAGGATCGACCTCGACGCGCCAACCGAGAGCATGCCACTCGGCGAGCGCGCGCGCGGTGAAGGCGCAGAACGCGTGCTCGTCGGCGTCGACGTGCACCACGTAGTCGGCCTCGCAGCCGTCAGGGGGCGCGACCGAATCCATACATCCGAGGTCCACGGCGCCGAGTCGCTCGATGAGTCGCCGCACCCGGGTCTCCGACGCGTCATCGCGGTCGATCGCGGCAAGCTCCCCGGTCCACGCCTGAAAGACGCGTCGCCTCGGGTCGCTCGCCCGCACTCGAGTCCCGGCGTATTCGAAATCGAGCGCGATGAGCGGCGCCAGGCGCTCGTCGATCTGCTGCGACAGGCCGTCGGTGCGCGTCACGAGCACCCGCTCGGCGAACAGACGGATGCGGGGGACACACGCGGCATGCGTCGCCGGAGGAAAGGTCGATGCCTGAACGGTCACGGAGTCATCTTTGCGCATACTCCGAGAGACTTGTCGAAGCTTTGGCTATCGCACCTTGGGTGCCTAGCGGCGCGGGGGCTTGGAATCGGGTCACCCCCCCCATCCCCGGCGTCTGCCTGAAAACGAGGGCTCGCGGCGTTGGCACTCATGCTGTCTAAGATGAGGTTCCATGCCCGGATCCTGGCGACACACCGTTTGGCATTCCCGCGCTTGGCGGAGGCTAGGTGCGCTTGGCGTCATCGTGCCTGGGTTGCTGGGTGCCGCCTGGCTGTTTCGTCCGCGCGTCGCGGTCGATCCGGCACCGCCCTCGACTGCGGCGGCAGCGGAAGCTCCGGCGACTGATCCGACGGCCGATTGGTGTGCACCGGAATTCGAGCCTATCGCGGGCGGAGGGTGCTTCGCGGGAAGCCCCTCGATCCGCTCTCAGCCTCTCGTCGTGTATCTACACGGTCGCTATCCCAGCGACGCGGCGGCAGAGGAGCTCGACCGTCAGAGCCGAGTGGCACGACGTGCGAAGTCGCAGGGTTTTGCAGTCCTTGCGTTGCGCTCGCCCCCGGCCATCTGCACGGCGCCCGAGCTTGCCGATTGGTTCTGTTGGCCCAGCAGCGAGCGCAACGCGGATGCCGGAGCTGAGATCGTGCAAACGTGGACCAAGCCGCTCGCGGCCGCGCGAGATCGAGCCGGCTCTCGTGAGCGTTTTCTACTTGGGTTCTCGAGTGGGGGTTACTTCGCCGGACTCATCGCTTCGCATGCGCTCCTAGACGTCGACGGCGTAGTCGTCGCTCACGGGGGTCCCGTCGAGCCCGTACATGCGCTCGGACCGAAGCCGCCGCTGCTTCTCCTGTCGGCCGACGACGACGTGGCCCAAGACGAAATGATCCGATTGGACGCCGACCTGACTCGCGAAGGATGGCCGCACGACAGCTACGCGCGCTCGGGGGGCCACGCGCTCACCGGTGAAGACATCGACGCCGCGCTGACCTTCTTTTCGCGTGCGCACGAGCCACTTCCCCTGGCGCCTCCGCTCACTTTGCACCGGCCCGTGGCTCACGTTCGCGATGCCGGGGAGACTTCGGCGCAGGATGGATCCGGCTACGATTCGGATGACGCGGGGCCCGTGAGCGACTTGGCCGATGAAGAGGATCCGAGCGCGACCGTTGCGGATCGATGAGGGCTGGCATCGGCGGCCTGGGCTCACGCGGAAAGCGGTTTACTAATTTAATTCACCCTGGGCGGCCGCGCTCTCGTCACGTATGCTACTCGGAACGCTAAGGCAGCTTTGAAAGCGCCCCGGGAGGGCCATGACGCAGGGGGATCCGCAGGAGGTAGCGGGCGTACGCGATGGGCAAATCCTCGCCGGCAAATACCGCGTTGAGAGGGTGCTCGGCGTGGGGGGCATGGGTGTGGTCGTGGCCGCGACCCACCTTCAGCTCGACACGAAGGTCGCCCTCAAGTTTCTCCTGCCCACGATGCTGGGCAATCAAGAAGTGGTCGGGCGGTTTGCGCGCGAGGCGCGGGCAGCGGTCAAGATCCAGAGCGAGCACGTCGCCCGTGTGCTCGACGTCGGCACGCTCGAAAACGGCGCGCCTTACCTGGTCATGGAGTTCCTGGAAGGAGGCGACCTTGGAGCGTGGATTCAGCGGCAAGGCCCTTTGCCCATCGAGCAGGCCGTCGATTTCGTTCTTCAGGCCTGCGTGGGGGTCGCGAGTGCCCACGGCATCGGCATCGTTCACCGGGACTTGAAGCCGGCCAATCTCTTTTGCCTGAGAGGCAACGACGGGCAATTCGTCATCAAGGTGCTCGACTTCGGTATTTCCAAACTGACGGACGCAGGGTGGTCGCCGGATGGCCTGTCGGGCACGAAGACGGCCTCGGTCATGGGCTCGCCATTTTACATGTCGCCCGAACAGATGGTCTCGGCCAAGGACGTCGATGCTCAGGCGGACATCTGGGCGCTGGGCGTGGTCTTATACGAGCTTCTGACCACGGCGAGACCTTTCTCGGGCGAGTCGCTCCCGGAGATTGCCATCAAGGTGGCGACCGCCCAGTTTGCCCCCGTAGAGCGCTTTCGATCGGACGTTCCCCCCAGCCTCGAAGCGGTCATTGTCAAGTGCCTGGAGAAGGACAAGAAGCGGCGATACGCGAACGTCGCCGAGCTCGCGCTTGCGCTCGCCGGCTTCGGCTCGAAGCGCTCGCAGGCCTCGGTTGAGCGGGTCGTGGGCATCATTCAGGCGTCCGGGCTCTCGATTGGCGCGTTGGCCCCGACGCCGTCGCTCGGGGTCGCTTCGGCGTTAGGCATAGGCACGATGACGTCCTTCGAGCCGCTGTTGGGCGCTTCAGGGCCCCTCGGCACGATGGCGCCTTCGGCCACCACGGCGCCCGGGGCTCGCCGCAGGCCCAAGGCACTGTGGATGGCCAGCGCTATCGGCGCGGGTTTGGTCGCCGTGGTCCTCGGGCTGCTCATCGCCGCAAAGCGCCAATCCACCACCCTCCCTATTTCGGCAACGTCCACGCCGGCTCTCGCCGAACCCTCGGCGCTGCAGGCCATCGCCCCTGTGAGGGAGCCGCGGAAGCTCGATGAGCTTTCCGCCCCGAACGCCGCTGCAGTCGCACCGGAAAGCATAGGCAGCCCGGCCCTGCCGGCAGCGGAACAGGCGACGCGCATCAGCGGAGCGGGCCATTCGGCCCATCCCGAACCCAGGAAGGCGTCGCCGCAGAGCGCTAAGTCGGCCTCGGCGGCAGCCGCTCCAACAATGCCAGCGGCCGCCGCCGCCGCAGCTCCGCCCCAGAACAATGCGAAGTGCAATCCTCCGTACTTCATCGACTCGGCGGGGCATCGACAGTACAAGCCCGAGTGCCTCTGATCGCGCCGAGACCCCCTTGAAGACCTTTCTGCGAATTGCCCTGCTGACATCGGCATCTCTGACGAGCGTCTCGGTCTTTGCCGATGACAAGGCGACGTGTTTGGGGGCGGCCTCGAGCGGCCAAACGCTGCGAGACTCCCACCAGCTCATCGAGGCGCGCGACCAGTTCCGCGTG
>Ga0302325_10032942_pt1 | contig 10627 bp, 5 predicted proteins | sample Palsa_T0_2_FD_201948 | JGI IMG/M metagenome (GOLD analysis project Ga0302325, IMG submission 201948) | Peat permafrost microbial communities from Stordalen Mire near Abisko, Sweden - Palsa_T0_2 | ecosystem: Environmental > Terrestrial > Soil > Palsa > Peat permafrost | place: Sweden: Abisko...
TTTCTATTCATTTTCATTTCAGTTGTATTTTATACCTCCCCCGAATAATCCTAACCTGTTAATTCCCTAAAAAAAATTCGCGTCGTCGCCGGCCCCTTAAATTTACAAAGAGCCTCCTTTACATTATAATAGGACCCCTTGACTTGCGATACCACCATTAAGCGTTTTTCACCATTTAAACACATAGAACGATTAAATATAGGTATCTAGGTTCTATTATAATACTCAAATACTATTGCTACTCTTATGGCGGCCGGGGCGTGCCTTGTCATACGACGTCGCCACATGGGCTGATACCTCCTCTAATTAAGCGATCAAGGATCCTGGTTAGCGGCGGTGTGGTTGTAGTAATCTCGGTAAAATTATATTATGTGGCTGCTAAACGTGTGGCCGCGACGTTTGTGGCTGCGCGTACCTTGCCGGAAAATTCCCTGTTTCCCGACATCCTCCGGTTAAGTTAGAGCAAACAGTGGCCCTGTGCGCAGCCAACTTCCGACATTTCACTTCCGGCTTTTACTTCTTCTCTCTTTGCGCTCTCCCTAGAACGAACCTCTTCGGATTTTAGCCAAAGCATCCAAGGGGAATCTGCTCCTTGCAAAATTAATGACGAATTCGAAGGTAACCTTATAGATGACGGAGTCCGTAAAGCTCGAAAGACTGCCGAGGGGAGCCCGGTATTAGCACGCAAGACAACGATGACTTAGCAAGGACGTTAACAGCATTTCAGATGGTGACAACATGGCACGACGGTGACGTGCACGGCAATAAGAGGCAACACGACTCAAGACACAGAACAAGGGCACGACGATGGCGAGTATAACGATAGCGAGCCCAACGGTGGCGAACATAATAGCGAAGCCTTATAAGTATAAGTTAGTATGCTCAGCTTAGAATAGTGGATAATTCAATTAATTCCCAGAATACCAGTACTCGGTATTACGTAAGTTAAGGTTCCAAAAGCGCTAGTCCCAATAGTATGATTCTTCTTGCCTTAATTGTGTGGCATGTACGAATGTGAGATCCAAACTTCTAAAAAGGGCAGTTGTGGCCACCTTACGAAAGGCATAGATACTGTAGCTTAGCCCACCTCTAGAAAATAAACTTGGAATCCAACGCTCAGGCTCACAAACGCCTCAATCGGTGATCAGCCTAGCGTTATAAGTGATGATAAGACTTGTTCGGTCTAAGGCTGCGATCGAGAATGATTTTACTGCTCTAACACAGCCACTGCCCTGTCGAATCCTGCTGCCTAATTCTGCCGCCTGCCCACCACCATGACCTAAAGATAATACATTGGCTGCCCCCTTTCATTAATTGCTCAAACTATCTCTGTCACTGGGAATATCATGATCTGGATAGACTAATATCAGCAGCTTGCTGTGATTCACTTTTAAACCGAAATTTGGACACTGTGTTCGACTAGGTATTCGGCAGCAGTATGTCCGATGATTCTAGCGATGATTGGGCCACAACATCAAGTTCTTCAGCCGATGCTCCTTTAGTACAGTTCGCTCGATTTGAAGATGGTCAAGTCAACTTCTTCCACGGGAAGATTGAAGAAACCCAATACATCGCGATATCGCATGTTTGGGGTATGACTGAATGGCTTCAGATGCGAAATATGAATGGAGAAAAGCTGATTTCTCGCTCAAAGGCAAAGTTCGTCGAGAACAGACTGGAAGCTCTTGTCGGTAACACTGCATTCTGGATGGATACCCTGACCGTCAATCAGCGAGATCAAGAGGAGGTCATTGCAATTGTGCAACTGATTCCCAGTATCTTTCGCAATGCTATTCGTACGATCGCACTCCGAGAGAATGATGGGTTCTACACCTGCTGTATGGAAGCGCTTAGCGGATTTCAGGACTGGGGGGACTTCCAACGGAAATGGGGCAGACATATTCAAGATACGCCATCTCATCAATGTCATATCAGGACTGAATCTTATCTGCAGCGGCTGTGGACCTTGCAAGAATGTCTCCTATCGCACACTATACAGTTCGTTACTCCAAAGCCGAGTATGGTGTTGTTCTAGAAAGAGAAAGATCAAAGATTGCTGACACGTTAAATAGATCAACCTCGGAAGTTGAAGAAAAAAGATCCCTTGCTTGAAGATATACATCGGAACTATGAAGACGCAATACGCTTAGCAGACTCCCTTTACGTACTTGCATATTCCTTTACGAACTCCTATATTGGCGACCAAGGCGTGGATGGGATCCTGAGCTTTCTTCATGCGTACATTGATGGAGGAACGGTAGTCAGAACTAGGGGGGTCGAACGATCTGAAACGGAAAACATCCACACGGACAACTTCAAAATCATGCACGGAGGGTCAAACAGAGTTGCAACTGAGCCTCGAGATTACGTGTTTGCCACAATGCCTCAGTTTCCTTGGTATCATTATCCCCTGGGCGCCGAAAATATGCCGTTTAGCGACATATTTTTCGACTTGCACTTGAAGGCATCCCGAGCAAGCCACGCGTTTGCTTGCAAGTTCACGCAATCCATGACAGACACAGAAGTTTCCGGAACTGAAGCTTGGTTTCCTAGCAAGGATCAACCCAATCCGGAGTGCCTGGGAGACTTTCTGAAGTTGTTTGGGCAGCCAATTACTCTCCCAAAGCTGGGTGAACCCAGCCCTATACACGTTACTAAGGAGGTTTACTTGATAGAAGACTTGAAACAATTGGACGGATCGTTAGACGAGATTTTCGATATATTGGAAGCAGCTATGCGATTCTCAGAAGCGAACTGGTCAGAGTCACAGAGGGGAGGGGAGCTCTCTAAATATGGTAGTTATCCGGATTATAAGTGGACGATCAATATTTTAGACGCCGCACGATCAGGGTTTTGCCGCAAGGATTCGACTGTTGAAGTCTCTGAGCATGAGGGGACGCAAGTAGTCATGGTTCATGCTCATGGCGAGTATGTGGATGACGAGTCTTGGTATGGGGCCGTTGACGACCCTAGAGCTCAATGGGAAAAGTTTGAGCCAGGGTACGTCCCGCTCCTGGAGCACTCCAGACGAATATTGGCTCTTATGTGGGGTGGACTAGAAGGAGTCTCGAGGAACCCCTCCCAAGAGGTTGATTGGAAAAGCTTCAAAGGGTATATGCGGGGGAAATGGTCGAAACCACTACTTCGAACCATCTTGCTACTCGCAGCAATGGTTGGCTGTGAAATCGGTCTCTCTGCGGCGACATGGGTACGGAAGCGTTTCGTACCAGTTTTGGTTCATTATGGAAATCACGAGAAGGGCCTGATCCTTGGTCTCCTGGCAAGACACCCCTACGAAAATTGCAATAGTATTTTGACTCCACGTCAAATGTACAGCGTAGGGCGGCATGTGAATTCTGAGCACGGTAAAGGATTTTGCCAGGATTTGGTGCTCGTGGACCCGGAAAGAAAAATGCCTGTTGGCATTCTTCCAAATTTCCTACCCCACGTACGAAGCAATGAAATGTTTGTAGAGCGAGTAACTCTACTTTATCAGACAGTCAAGTCTGAAGACTGCGAGAGTCAACCTGGAGGAAACATCACGGTACAAGTCGGATGTGTATCTCTTGATGATGTATAGAGCACTTTAAACTTAGATAGCCAGACTCCTAATGATGTTGAAGTCGATGCCAGAGGGACCACAATGCTGTTTAGATTAATCAATGTAGTAGGGTGGTTGAATGTGGTATCGTAATAATCTATTTCGCTAATTAAGTAGAGAGAATAATAGTTAGTCGTCATACCATGCGGGGTTTAAAATGTGAACTCGTGTTTATCTCATGCCTTCAACCAGTCTAGATACTGTATTTATTCCGTACTACAGTACCACCTCATTTTTCAATCTGTCTTGGTTTTGGTCAGAAGTGAAATAAACCATTAATATCTAGGACTGACACCGATTTCGGCTTTTACTGTACGGAAGGTACCTCAAACTAGTATGTGACTTTCCTATAGATGTTTTTCTCGTGACGGTTCTAGTCGAAGGCCCCGACTCTTCTCGCCTTGAGTACTGGATGGCGTATCGGTTGTCCAAGGTCGGACAATTGTAATAAATACTTACCGATAATATCTTCTTCGTACGGTTCGAGGTACTGTTGGCCTTGGGCCTTCGCTTCTATCGAGGTCGTCCGCGAGCATGATGATGGGAGTATAGAGAGAGGCACATTGCTATGACCTGCGAGAGCACGATATGATTTAGGCACGCCAGGAGGTACGCCTTGCGCTTGGACTTGACTGGCTCTGTCCATATTATCCTGCCGTCGCGATGGTGATGTAGGAGACTAGAGACGGCGCTCCAGTGCCCAGGCACCAGCGTGCTGCCACCTACCGATAGATTGATTGATTGATTTATTCATACTCGGTTCCAGCGGCCCGTAGGACTGCTATGCCGGAGGAGCCCAGCTTTGGCACCAGTTGCCGAACTGCGTCTACAATTGTAAACGCACCTCACTTCATCACCCGAAAGTGACCAGCAACCTCCTCTGCTGAGCGGACTTGTTCCCATCTACGTCTATATACATATCCGTGTCAACGACTGCTTTGTGTCTTTATGTGCATGGCTCATTGGCAGCCACTTCTGCTGTCCTTCTTGTGTCAATGTACCTTCAGTCTCCCCCTGCCACCACCAAACATTCATTCAACTCCCTCCCTCCTATAAATCGTCAAGTTCGTGACCTCTCCCAAACCCATAATCATAGCGTCCTCAGGGTGAAGTGCAAATACAGACCAAATATTCGCAAGTCTGGAGGGTTGAGTGCATGCCGGCTCATGCCTCAACCTGTTCTGTGTGTGGTAAGTCTGCTCTAATGCTGACAGTTCTATCGGAAACGTAGACTACTCGTGTGGGTAAGGCACTCGTAGTCTATAGCCGCGCTAAGAGAGGCGTGGGGGAGCGCATCATAGCTTCTGTTCTGTGTATGGTGATAGAGTTGCTGCGTACAAGATCGAGATCGTAGCGACGTTATCGGGGGGAGACTGATAGACTAATAGTGCGGGCATCACTTTTTAGCCTGATGGTGAGAGGGTGGAGCAACTTCCTCTCCGTGTTCTATATGTGGTGATGCATCGTGTGTCGAGATCGAGCGGTCTGGTTGTCGTCACTAGCTTGAAGATTTTGGGAGATTTGGATGTTGAGTGAGGCTTCGGGTCTCTGGTGAAACGTGCTGCAAATGCTTTGTATTGGTGATAATAGCACCGCGGTCTCAGGTTCCTATGTTACTGCTAAGTGTGAAGCCTATCCCGTGGAAGGAGAAGGGCCATTTCTCGTGGCCGTCGCGGTGCTGTTTTCGGTGCTTGCGTGGTAGAAGTGACAGGTGTCCCTTCAGATCGATCAGAACGGGCGCTCGCTGGGCTAGGCATGATATAAAGGAAAATGCCTAGCCCAGGAGGCTAGTCCTGACCCTTCTGAGGGACTTTCGAGATGCTTTGAGATGTGTTTCCAAAAATGTTTTTCCCACCTAACTTACCGATAGAATGTTCGAGAAACCTGCTCTTACGCCACACACGTGACAAAGCCTGAGAATCGTGGCTAAGTAAAATATAGCGAGCCCGGGCGTGAACATAGTGTACATTACTAAGCACTAAAACATGTGGACCCTCTCGTCGCACCGGCGTAACTCCCGGACTATACTCTTTTCCCCTCTAAGTGTCTTTAAAATTTGGAGGCATATTATTTCGTAATAGAACCTTTCCTCAAGTGCTCCGAATCTTGAAAAGACTTTAATAGTCGCGATTAAATAGGGGGGGAAAGTAAAAGCGGCGATTAGTAGCGTAATTGAAACGATTAATAGTGTAATTAACCGCACTCTTTTTCTTGTTACTAAGTAGTCTCCTTAGGGAGAAATAGTTAAAGAAAGTAATATATTAATAATAACTTTATAGACTTACTAAGAAAAAATTTGTGATTCTAAAAGTATAAATTCGTCTCGTGACAGGGTGCGTCTCGGGACGCAAGGACGGACGTTACTAATTTCATAAAAGTATAATCGGTTTTAGGCATAGTAACAAGTTGGATATAAGAGATTCAAATTTGGTCATCTATATTTATATTAAGCTCTTTATTAAAAAACTGCTCGTTTAGCTAAGAATTCTTCTAAGTTAGAAGTAAAAGAAGGTGAGATAATTTCCAAATAGTCTCGTACTTATAGCCGGAAAATTGAGGAGATTAACTTTTGTCTAAGCTTAATATTAGATTTCAAATCGATAAGGAAAGAAAGATGTTTACAAAGTAGCTAAAGTACCGTCTAAAAGCAGTCTAAAATACGCGAGCCTTAAAAGTCTTATCTAAAAACGCAAGACTTAACTATTAGTCTTTATTAAACTAATAACTAGATACATTTACATGCTTGTTTTTATTATAAAAAAGTTGCTAAATGTAGTAAACTAGTGCTAACTTGTTTATAAATGCCTTATACTTATTCCCCTTTAAAAATGTTTGTCGGTAAATCGAATAAAGTCGTGCTCGGTTAATTAAAATTACCTCTTCGAGCTTAAATAAATGTTTAAAGTAATAAATTATATTTTTTAGCGATTATTCGTTTAGCATTTCTTAAAAGATTACTACTCTATTAACTAAAGTTAAATTAGCAATAAGCTTTAAAACTTTCGAGCTTAATTATACGTCTCTCCTTATAACTATAAAGTAGTTGCAAGCTTAATTAAAATAAAAGATTCTTTATTTAAAGACTTTAGGAATTTGTATTAAAGTATACTTTAATACCCTCTTTATTAAATATTAAAAACGCTAGTATACGTGTAAAGCTACTAGTAATAAGAAGCAAACGATCTTGCTATATTACTACTTATAAAAACAATCTTCTCCGCTAATCGAATGTGGCTCTAATAAACTAATTTTCTAAATTATATCTTAAAGTTTAAAAGGTAATCGAGGGAAAAGGGCAAATTTGTAAAGTAATACTTGCAATAATATAATTAAAGTTTGCTTTAAATAATATTAAACTTTGCTACCCTTATATAAGGCTTTAATAATACCCACGCAACATTATAAGGCTATAATTGGCCCTAAAGCTAAGAAAAAGATTAAGTAAGGCTTATAGAGCTTAATATAGCCCCTTAGTAAAATATATGTTAAACTCTTTATTTAAACACAATAAAGTAAGTAATATAGTCATATAAATAATTAGTTTTTAACAAAGGAACAAAAGGTAGCACTAAAGACTAAAATTAGCTTAAAGTACTTTAAGCTAAGCATAATATTATAACTAGTCTAATATAAGAAAATATTTGCTTAATCTTTATAAACAAATATCCCAAATCTCGAACTAATGCTTTTATAACTAACAATTAATATACGGGAGTAAAAGGCCCCTTATTCCCTATTTATACTATCTCTATAAAACTTCTCTTCTATTACAAGTTTTAGCGATAAAGAATTAAATTGGTTTTCGCGCGATCTTTTAAGGGCTTTTCTTTTATAAAACCGCTTTATTAATTCCCTTAAATTAAATTCGTATAAGTCAAATAACGTAGCTATCTCGGGCAAACCTTTAAACTTGTATTTACTTAATAGACTAATATAGCTTAAAGGAGCGTTATCGGAAGAATAGTTATTAAATACTACGCTTAATATTTTCTAGCAAGATATCCACTTTAGCTTTTAAAACATTATACTAATATTATAATGCCCTTTTGCCCTCGGCTTACTATTAAATCTCCTCGGTCTTACTACTATTAGTTTATATCTTAAAAACATATCAGATATAATAAAATAAAACGTTACTACTTAGCGTTATATACTTTTATTATAAGGATAATAAAGCGTTTAGATAAGAGAAGAATTTATAAGCTTAACATGTTTTATAGCTTAAATAAGTCCACTTTTAAAAGTAAGCTTAATAGCGCAAAGAAATTTCGAGCAATTAAATCTAGAAATGGCTATTATAGCAAAGGTGCTTATATTAAACTTGTCTTATATAAGCTATATTTTTTGTAAAGAGGCAAATTAAGTATCGCTAATCTTTTAATTAATTATTTTAGTAAGATCCATTTCTAAACACTTATAGCTATATAGCTACGCTTAATTATACTTTAAAGATCCCGCTACCTTTACCTTATCTTAAGTAAGCTATTTGTCCTCCCGAAACTCTTAGCACTCTTTTTTCCTCTTTTTTTAACCCCGCTAAAGTAAGCACTTTCGGCTATCTCACATCAAGAAACCTCGTCTTTTTAATATCTATTAAAAGCAAAATATACTATAAAAACTTTTACGTTTATACTACTATAATTTGTTATAGCTATTATCGCTATAAGACCGTGCAATTAAAGCAAAGCTAAAGAAATATATATCGAGTAAGTTAAGAGAAAGAAGCTTTAAACGTTATCTTAATTTTATATTTAATATGTTTAAACTATTTATACATTTATAATCCGCTAAAAGCAGCTATAATTAAGTACTTAAATATTTAATTGTACTTAAATATAATCGAGGCCCTCGGCAAGGAATATAAGTATACGCTAATAATTTTCAAAGAGAAGAAATTTTCCTTTAAAGTATAAAGAATTAAACTATTTACTCGAGTTAAAGACGTTAGCGAAGTAATTTACTTAATAACTCTACTAAAAGCATATATTATAATATTTGAAAAGGACAACGGTTTTCGGTTCTTATACTAAAATCCTATATTGCCTCCTTATAAAACAATTCGCTATCCTTTAATCGACTTAACACAAAACAATTATTTTATCTTATCTTCTTCTAGTTTAAATAACCTAATAATAGCTTTATTATGTCTAATGTGCCTAAAAGATGCATTACCCTTATATGTAACGGTTAGTAGTAGTAGAGTTTTAGTAATTACTATAAAAAAGGGTACAAATTCTTAGTTAGCTTAAAGTTTAATTTTTTTGTAAAGAACTATATTTAAGCATTTATTTATAGGCCAGGTATTAATAATAAAGATAAGTGCATCTTATTAAAGCGATGAGATGCATCTTATAAAATTATAATCACGTGCGGATAATTCTTTAGCTTATATAATTATTTAGTAAGCATAACAAACCCTTCTTTCGACCCCTCTCGACTACCTCCTTTTAATTAACGTGCCTCCCTGCGTAGCGAGACACCTTGTGTGCCGAGACAGACCAATAAAATCGCAAGGATTTTGAATTTTTTTCCGTAATATCTCTTTTAAACCAACGACAATAAAAAGTATTTATATTCTAAGTTAGTAATATGTTCTTCACACTATTCCTCTTAATATAGCGATCTATTAATCTCGAAATTCATCCAATTTCATTGGTCCGTCTTGGCATATAGGGTGTCTTGCTACGCAGGGAGGCACGCTATGTCCCCTTGACCCCGTCCCCTTGACCCCCTCTACTCGAACCCGTCCTCTTAAACCCGTCTTCTCGACCACGTCCCTCGAGTCTATCTTATAAGTATATAGTTTTTATAGTTTAAGCGATTACTACTTAAATTGCAGGAGCAAGTGTGGACGGCAACTTTACTAATTAGCCGGATTTAGAAGTTATAGTATTAACTTTACTAGCCGGGATAGTTTAATTTGAAATTAAAGCTAGTAGCGGCGATAGGAGTATTATATAAGGCGCGTAAGGTTGCGATTAATTATTATTTTAAAGTAGTATTTAGCAAATATGTTAATTTTATTAATAATTAATTTTAAATAACTAAGCATTTTATAAATAAGTTCTATTTTAGCCGCAGGTAAAGCTTACAAGTTACATTTCTAGCAAGCGTAAAAATGAAACTGTAAATATCGCAATTCTTATAATAAAAAAAAGAGGAATTGATAAAGATAAGACGGCTAGTAATTAATTTAGTAATACTTTAAATGTAAGCAAATATGATATTAAAAGAGCAACTAGGTTTTAGTAACTTAGCTAAGCTTAGCCTCTTATTACTGGAAGAAGGTTTTTTTAAGGAGACTTATATATTTATTTTAGCGTATACAATAGTAAAGAAGATATGCAATTTTAGTATTTCGACTAGCATATATAAGGTGCAAGTAAAGTAATAAGTAAAGACATGGACCGGGAAGGAACAGATATATTACAGTAAGGTAATAACGAAAGAGCATAAACAATTGTTAATAAATGCTTAAGCTAAATTTGGCTTAAATAATATAAAGTTAGTTAAAATAGCGATATAAAAGTTATAAGAGGCTATAGTAAGTGCACTTTGCTAGATATTATATATTATAATAATAGAAGATAGTAGTAATAAAGATTAAGATAAACATCTTTCTTATTTAAATATTAAGGAGCATAGCTATATTATAAATCAATTTTAAAGCTATAATATACTATCGACATTAGCATAGTAAAACGCGAACTTAAGCAACTTAGATTTTATTCTTAGCCGGAGTATAGATTTTAATATTAATATAAAATAATATTTAGCAATATTTTAACATCTCTTAAAAGTAATTATATTACAACAAAGAACATCTATTTAATAGCTTTTTCTTTTGCGCTAGTAATTCGAGCGCTATAAATATTGCTTATATTAAATTAAATATTAAAATATATAATAATTAATAAACTTTATTTTAATATACCTTATTAAAAATAGCCTTTACTTTCCTATTTTCCCTTTAAAAGGCGCTACACTTGACGTACTTAATTATACCCTTATCCTTTGCTATTTTCT
>Ga0302325_10032943_pt1 | contig 10627 bp, 8 predicted proteins | sample Palsa_T0_2_FD_201948 | JGI IMG/M metagenome (GOLD analysis project Ga0302325, IMG submission 201948) | Peat permafrost microbial communities from Stordalen Mire near Abisko, Sweden - Palsa_T0_2 | ecosystem: Environmental > Terrestrial > Soil > Palsa > Peat permafrost | place: Sweden: Abisko...
ATCGAGAGCTACCTGCAGCAGCAGAACCCCGGTGGCGCGCTCCCGCAGCGCGGCGTACAGCTCAAGACCGCGCTGGATCTCTCCACATCCGGTGGCCCGTTCACCGCGCTCGCGGGACGTGGCGTCGGAGCGACGCGTCTGCTCGCCGGCGGCGTCGCGAACCCGGCGACCGCTGATGAGACTGTGGGGTCGCTCATCACGGCAACCGACTCGAACGACTTGGCGCCGTTCGTCACGCCCGAGCAGGCAACATCGGGAATCTGGTTCGGTCAGATCCTGACAGAGACCGGATGGGTCGGTGTTCTCGCCTTCGTTGCTCTGCTCGCCGACCTGATCGTGCTTGGACGCCGCACGCGCGAACGGTTGCCCTCAGGCTCGCTGGAGCGGGCGCTGATGGTGGCTCTACCGGGGCTCGCCTGGCTGGCACTGATCACGAGCTTCTACGCCCCGATCTTCTTCGAGCCGGAGTTCAACACCTTCTTCTGGCCACTGGTCGGTGTCTGCATCGCGATAGCCGCCTCGGTCAAGCGCCAGCAGGAACCCGGCAGCGCCTCGCGTGGTCGCATAATCGGGATTGGGCTGGGCTATAGGAGGGCCGAATGAACGATCGGGTCCGCGTCGATGGCGACAGCAAGCGTGTCCGGCTCGCTCGCGCGGCCAGTCGGCCGCCGAACAGGTGCGCGACCCACCTGGCGAGGAAGTAGGCCCGGGTGTACGGCCTCAGCCGGCTGGCAAAGAGGGGCGTGCGATGATCCTGTGCCCCGACTGCCGCGTGCCCGTCGCCTCGCTCGACGCCGACGGCTGTTCCAGCTGCTCCTGGCAGTCGGACCGCGTGGAGGGCATCCCCGTGTTCCTGTCCTCGAACGACCGAGGCGGCGGCCTGTTCCCGGAGTACCTTGCCAACTACGACCGGATCGCCGGCGACGACCTCGACGCGAGCATCCAGGACCCCTCGTTCCTGGAACAGGAGGCCGACGAACTGGAGAGCCACATCGGCCCCGTCGCAGGGAAGAGCGTGCTAGACGTGGGCGTCGGCCAGGGCGTCCTGTTCGACCGGCTGCGCCGCCTCCAGCCCGCGCAGCTGGTCGGCGTCGACATCTCGGTGGCCTACCTGCGCCGCTACGCGGGCGCCAACGGCACGCGCGTTGTCCTGGCCAACGCCGAGAACATGCCCTTCCGGGACGAGTTCGATCTCGCCGTCGCCGCCGACGTGCTGGAGCACGTGCTCAACGTCAGTGACATGCTGGTGTCGCTGAACGAGGCGCTGGTGCAGGGAGGGACGCTGGCGGTGCGCGTCCCGTACAAGGACAACCTGCTCCAGTACGCCAGGCTTCGGGGCTGCAAGTACGACATGGTCCATCTGCGGAACTTCGCCGAGGACAACCTCACCGATCTGCTGGCGCATGCCGGCTTCGAGGTGCAGCGGCTCCACTACGGCGGCTTCGCGGTCTACCGGCCGCGGCCGTACGTCGTCGCCACGGAGGCCGGCCGCCGCCTGTGGGCGATCGCCGGCCGGCACCTGCCCCAGCGGGCGGACGGATTCTTGTCGCTCGGGCCGCGACTCGGACGGCTGCTCACGGTCCCAGTGGTTGTGACGGCGATCGCCCGCAAGCGATGAGCCAGCCGATCCACTCCGAGCTCATCGAGGTCAACGAGCCGGCCGGGCGCTGGGCATGGCTGAGCCTGCGCGAGATCTGGCAGCACCGCGAGCTCGTCTACTACCTCGCGCGCCGGGACGTAGCCGTGCGCTACAAACAGACCGCCGTCGGCGTCCTCTGGGTGGTCCTCCAGCCGCTACTGCTGGCCGGGGTCTTCAGCGTCTTCCTCGGCCTGCTGACCCGGAGCATCCCCCATGAGGGAGTTCCCTACCCGGCGTTCGTGCTGACCGGGATGACGATGTGGCTGTTCCTCGCTCAGGCGTTGTCGAAAATCTCGATGAGCACGGTCGACAATTCGGCGCTGATCGCCAAGATTCGCTTTCCCCGGCTCGTGCTGCCGCTGACGAGCGTGCTGCAGCCTGCCGTCGACTTCATCGTCGCATTTCTCGTCCTGATCGCCATCCTAGTCGCCTACGGGGTCGTCCCCCCGATCCGGATCGTCCTCGCTCCGGCGATTCTGCTGCTCGGCGCGGCCACGGTGCTCGGCCTCGGCGTGTGGTTTGCGGCGATCGCCGTCCGCTACCGCGACGTCAAGCAGATCATCCCGTTCCTGATCCAGGCGATGGTGTTCGTGACGCCGATCATTTATCCGCTGAGCGTGGTTCCAAGCCACTACCGGATCCTGTACGCGCTGAACCCGTTCGTGGCGGTGCTCGAGGGCTTCCGCTGGGTCATGCTGCCGCACGCCCCCTCCCCTGGCCTGCTGCTGCTGGTGTCCGTGACTATGAGCGCGATCCTGATCGTCACCGGCCTGCTCTACTTCGCCCGCGCCGAGTCGCGCTTCGCCGACATCATCTGATGGGCGCCGATTCGACTCATCCCGCGATCGTCGCCGAGGGGCTCGGCAAGCGCTACGACCTCGGCTACACGGGCGGCTCGGGGCTGCTCTCCGAGCGGCTGGAGGGCGTCCTGCGCCATCCGCTGCGGCGGCTGCGCGGCGCGCCCCCCGCGGCGTCCCGCAGGGATGCGGCGGAGCCGTTCTGGGCGCTCAAGGATGCCTCGTTCGAGATCGGTCGGGGCGAGGCCGTTGGGCTCGTCGGCCGCAACGGCGCCGGCAAAACGACGCTGCTTAAGCTGATCTCCCACATCGCGCGCCCAACCCTGGGCCGGGTCACCACCTACGGTCGCTCGGCCACGCTGCTCGAGGTCGGGACGGGCTTCCACCCGGAGCTGAGCGGCCGGGAGAACGTGTTTCTCAACGGGAGCATCCTCGGCATGCGCCGGCGGGAGATCGCCGCCAAGTTCGACGAGATCGTCGATTTCGCCGGCGTTGAGGCCTTCATGGACACGCCGGTGAAGCGCTACTCAAGTGGGATGTACGTGCGCCTCGCGTTCGCCGTCGCCGCCCATCTGGAGCCGGACATCCTGCTGATCGACGAGGTCCTGGCGGTCGGCGACGCCGAGTTCCAGCGCAAGTGCTTGGGCACGATGCGCGATGTCGCCGGCCAGGGGCGCACGGTGATCTTCGTCAGCCACAACCTGAACGCGGTGCAGCGTCTGTGCACGCGGGCGTTGCTGATCGAGGGAGGGTCGATCCTCCGCGACGGGCGGCCGAGCGAGGTGGTCGCCGAGTACCTCGATCTCGTCGGCCTGGAGCAGGCCAGCGGCAGCGCCGAGATCCACGCGGACGCGCCCCGGTTCGGGACCGGCGAGGTGCAGATGCGCGCCTTGAGGATGCTCGACCGATCGGGCGGCACCACGACCACGACCTACCTGGCCGAGCCGCTCACCTTCGACGTCACCTTCGAGGTGCTGGACCCCGTCGACGCGGCGGTGTTCGAGCTCGGCATCTGCGCCGCCGACGGCGAGCGCATCTGCACCGTCCAGAGCATCGACGGCAGCCGTGAGCCGACCCCGCTCCGCCCCGGCGTCCACACCGTCCGCGTGACCATCGACGTCACGCTGCTACCGCGAGAGTACGTCGTCGACGTCGGCATGCACACCATCTCCGGCGCCACGATCGACTGGGTGGAGCGCGTGCTGCGCTTCACGGCGCTCAACGAGAGCGCCGCCGGCGACGACCACTACCGCTGGCCCGGCGTGCGGGGCTACGTGCGTCCCGTATCCAGCTGGGGCTCGCCCGCAACCGGCGGCACGATCGCCGACTGGGAGGCGCAGCCGCCTGTCCGACGCGCGGCGGTCTGAGGCCGTGCCGGCCCCCTCCGTCCGGAGCGCTCGGGCCGTCGAGGTGGGCGGCGTGCTGCTGCTGTACCACCGGCCGGTCCTCGCGCACCGAACGGCGGAGACGATCGCCGAGCACATCGGCGCGTTCGCACACCACTCGCGGTTCCCCGTCTACCCGGTCAACGTCGCTCCCGGCATGCCGCGCCGGCTGCCGGGGCTGAGGTTCCCGGCAATCCTCCTGCACTACACGCTGTTCGACGTGCCGCAGCACCGGTTCGATGAGCCGCTGCGGGAGTACCTCGCCACCGAAGCCGCCGGTAGCTACAAGGTCGCGTTCTTCCAGGACGAGTACACCTACTGCCGGCAGCGCTTCGAGTTCCTCAACCGCTACGCGGTCGACTGCGTTTACACAATTCTCGAGCCACGTTACGCGGGGTCGGTCTACGGCGCCCACACCGGTGTCTCGGAGATCGTTTCGTGCCTGACGGGCTACGTCAGCGACGGGCTGCTCGCGGCGGCACGGCGCCATTACGTCTCCGACGCCGAGCGGACCGTCGACATCGGCTACCGCGGCCGGCGGCTGCCGCTCTACTTTGGACGCAGCGGCCAGGAGAAGCACGAAATCGCCGAGCGGTTCGCGGCGGCTGCGGCCGGCAGCGGGCTGCGGCTGGACATCGCCTCCGAGGAGCACGACCGCCTCTACGGCGAGGCCTGGTACCGCTTTCTTGCAAACTGCCGGGCGGTGCTCGGGACCGAGTCCGGGGTCGCTTTTGTCGACTTCGACGACCAGATCCTGGGCGAGTACAACAGCCTCGTGGAGGCCGGCGAGCAGGCCACGCTGGAGCGCCTCGAGCAGGGAGCGCTCGGCCGGATCGAGGGCCGGATCCCGATCCGGACCGTAGCCCCCCGTCACTTCGAGGCCGCGGCGCTCAGGCTCTGCCAGATCCTCTACGCGGGCGACTACGCCGGGATCATGGAGCCGATGATCCACTACATCCCGCTGCGCAAGGACTTCTCGAATTTCGACGAGGTGATCGAGCGCTTCCGCGACCCCGACGTGCGCCGCACGCTGACCGACAACGCGCACCGCGACCTGATCGCCTCCGGTCGCTACTCGTATTCCGCGTTCGTCGATCGGGTCGATCGCACGCTGGAGGATGCCGGCCTCACGGCAACCCGCCGGACGCCTTCCGGCGCCGTCTCCAGGGAGCTCGGTCGTGGCCAGCGCGCGCGCCGGGGGCAAGTCCTGGCGGCCGACCGCGTCAGACGCCTGCGCGCGCGGTCGTTCCCGGGCAAGGTCGTGCTCCGAGCGCTCTATCGGACCGCCGTGTCGATTCGGCGGCGTTATCTGCGCCCGGAGATGTAGAGGTCCAGACCGGCGAGCCGGCCGGCGGTCGAGAGCAAGCGCTCTCTCGGGAGACGGACGGCCGGTAGCCCGCGCACGCGGAACGCGTAGCCATCGAAGTTCTGCTTCTCGATCCTCAGCTCGCGGCAGAAGCCGAATAGGCGCCTGGCCTGGCGGACCGAGACGAACTCGGTCGTCGGCGCCGCTTCCCCGGCGGAGTTGAGGTCGTAGCGGGCGCGGGCGCGGGCCTCTGTCCCGGGCCGCCGCCGCGCCGTCTCCCGAACGCGCATCGACACCTGCCGCAGCGAGTGGCTGTTGTACAGCATTACCAGCAGCTCGCCGCCCGGCCTCAGCACCCGGCGCAGCTCGGCCACCGCGCGGGGAAGGTCGCCCGTGTGGTGCAGGCAGCCGATCGTGCAGACGAAGTCGAACATCTCGTCGGCATGGGGGATCGCCAGCGCCGAGCCCTGGAGGACCCGCACCGTGGTGTCCTCGACCCCGAGCATCGCCAGGCGGTGCCTGACCATCGACACCGGCCCAGCGGCGATGTCGAGGCCCCGGTAGTCCCGGAAGCGCTCGGCCAGCAGCTGGCTCACCGTCCCGTAGCCGAGCCCGATCTCCAGCGCGCTGCCGGCCCTCGAAGCGGTGGGGAGGTAGCGCTCGAGGTACGGGTAGAACCGCAGGTACTCGGCGTCGAAGCGTCGCAGGCTCTCCGGAGAATCGTCGGTGATGCCCGCGTGCCGCGCCAGGGTGGTCCCGCACAGCTCGTCCCAGAAGGTGGCGTTGAGGGCGTCTATCGTCTCCTGCTGTGCCCCCTGTCCCTCGGTGCCTGTGCTCGTCATCACGCGCCGGCCGAGTATATTCGCGCTCTTATCTGATCCTGAGCTTGCTCCGTTCTGCCGACCGTAGGGGCGACAGTTCAGCCGGTCTCACGGCGTGGGAGGGAAGCTTCTTATGTGCGGAATAGCAGGCGTGATCGATGTCACCGGCGCGCCGGTGCCCGATCTGGGGCGGCGCCTGGCGGTGATGGGCGAGCTGCTCGCCCACCGCGGCCCAGACGACTCCGGCACTTGGGAGCACCCGCGCGGTCACATCGGCTTCGTCCACCAGCGGCTGAGCATCATCGACGTCGAGCACGGCCACCAGCCGATGGGCGACGAGGCCGGGCGGTGGATCACCTACAACGGCGAGGTCTACAACTACCCGGAGCTCCAGCGGGAGCTGGAGGGCGCCGGCGAGCGGTTCCGCACCCGCTGCGACACCGAGGTGCTGCTGCGCGCCCACGGCAGGTGGGGCGCGGGAGCGCTCGACCGGTTCCGGGGGATGTTCGCCTACGGGCTGTGGGACGAGGTCGCGGATGAGCTGATCTGCGCCCGCGACCGCTTCGGCATCAAGCCGCTGTACTACGCGCAGGTGGGGCAGGTCCTCTACTTTGCCTCCGAGGTCAAGGCGCTGCTTCCTTTCCTTGCGCGCATCGAGATCGACCCCGAGGGGTTGAAGGACTACCTGGCGTTCCAGCTGACGCTGGCCGGCAAGACGCTCTTCCGTGACGTCCATGAGTTGCTGCCCGGCCACCTGCTCACGGTGCGGCGGGGGGTGGTGCAGGTCCGCCGCTACTGGGAGATCTACTACGACATCGACTGGGACCATACGCAGGGCTACTTCGAGCAGGCGATCGAGCGGCTTCTGCACGACTCGGTGCGCCTGCACCTGCGCAGCGACGTCCCCGTCGCCGCGTACCTCAGCGGCGGCCTCGACTCCAGCACCGTGACCGCGCTGGCCTCGCTCTACTCAGAGGCGCCGCTGCGGGCGTACACGGGCAAGTTCTCCGAGGACGGCCGCTACGACGAGAGCGCGTACGCCCGTCTGCTGGCAGCCGACTGCGGCGTGGAGCTGCACGAGGTCGACATCGGCGTCGAGGACTTCGTCTCCTCCCTCGACCGCGTCATCTATCACCTCGACTATCCGGTCGCCGGCCCCGGGTCCTTCCCGCAGTTCGTCGTCTCGGCGGCGGCCGCGCGGGACGGCAAGGTGATCCTCGGCGGCCAGGGCGGCGACGAAATCTTCGGCGGCTACACGCGCTACCTGCTGGCCTACTTCGAACAGTGCATCAAGGCTGCGATCGATGGGACCTCCGGCGATGGCAACTTCGTTGTCACGTACGAGTCGATCATCCCCAACCTCAGGGCGCTCGAGAACTACAAGCCGCTGCTCCAGCACCTGTGGCGCGACGGCGTGTTCGACGACCTCGACGCCCGGTACTTCCGGCTCGTCAACCGCGCCGGCGAGCTGTCCGGCGAGGTGCGGCTGGAGCTGCTCGGCGACTACTCGCCGTTCGAGTCCTTCCAGGCGATCTTCAACGGCACCAACGTCGGCCACGAGTCGTACTTCGACAAGATGACCCACTTCGACTTCAAGACGCTGCTGCCTGCGCTGCTCCAGGTCGAGGACCGCGTCAGCATGGCGCACGGGCTGGAGTCCCGCGTGCCGCTGCTCGATCACGAGCTGGTCGAACTGGCGGCCACGATCCCGGCCAACGTGAAGTTCGCCGGCGGCGAGATGAAGCACGTCTTCAAGCAGGTCGCCGGCGCGATCGTGCCGCCCGAGATCCTCGCCCGCAAGGACAAGATGGGGTTCCCCGTCCCGCTGGTGGAGTGGCTGCACGGCCCGGCGCGGGACTTCGCCGGCGATATTCTCGGCAGCGACGCGGCCCGCAGCCGCGAGCTGATCGACAACGCGGCGGTGCTCGATGGGCTGTCCCGGGAGTCGCAGTTCGGCCGCAAGACCTGGGGCCTGCTCTGCTTGGAGCTGTGGCAGCGGACGTTCCACGACCGCGAGCACGAGTTCAAGGCGCTGATGACCAAGGAAAGGACGATGAGGCCGTGAGAGTGCTGATTACTGGAGGCGGTGGCTTCATCGGCTCACATCTGGCCGACCGATTGCTCGACGAGGGCCACGACGTGCTGGTCATCGACAACTTCGAGACCGGCCGCCGCGACAACCTGGAGCCCCGCGACGGGCTCGAGCTGCTGGAGGCGAGCATCGTCGACCCGGACACCGTCGATCAGGCCTTCGGGCGCTTTGGGCCCACCCACGTGGTCCACGCCGCGGCCTCCTACAAGAACCCGGCCGCCTGGGGGGCCGACCTCCAGACGAACGCCGTCGGCGCCGCGAACGTCGTGAAGGCCACGCAGGCCGCCGGGGTCGACCGACTGATCTACTTCCAGACCGCGCTCTGCTACGGCACCAAGCCGAGCGAGCAGCCGGTCACCCTCACGCACCCGATCCGTCCTGACTCCAGCTACGCGATCTCCAAGACGGCCGGCGAGCTGTACATCCAGATGGCGTTGCCGAACCACGTCTCCTTCCGACTGGCCAACGCCTACGGGCCCCGCAACATCTCCGGCCCGCTGCCGACCTTCTACCAGCGACTGACCGAAGGCAAGCCGTGCTTCGTGATGGACACCCGCCGGGACTTCATCTACGTCGACGACCTGATCGAGATCGTGATGCGGGCGCTCGACGGCAGGGGCCAGGGCGTCTACCACGTCTCCTCGGGCTCTGACTACTCGATCAAGGAGCTGTTCGACGCCACCCTCGCGGCCCTCGACATCGAGCTCGACGAGGAGGTCGAGGTGCGTCCGCGCGGCGAGGACGACGCCTACACGATCCTGCTCGACCCGACACGGGCGCAGCAGGATTTCGGCTGGGGCGTGACGACCCCGCTCGAGGAAGGGGTGGCCAGGGCCATCGCCTACTATCGCGAGCGGGGTATCGAGCAAACCTACACGCACCTGAAGCTGGGCGAATGACGGTCGCCGGCCTGGAGGGGACGCGAGCGCTGGTCGTCGGCGGGGCCGGGTTCGTCGGCTCGAACCTAGTCCGCGCGCTGCTCGCGGGCGGGGCGGCCGAGGTGATCGTGGTCGACAACTTCCTCTCCTCCGAGCCCGAGAACCTGCCCGAGGACGAGCGGGTCTCGCTGATCGCCGCCTCGATCAACGACGACGAGGTGCTGGCCGGCCTGCCGGAGGGGCTCGACCACGCCTTCCACCTCGCCACGTACCACGGCAACCAGAGCTCAATCGCCGACCCGCTCGCCGACCACGAGCACAACACGCTGACGACGCTCAAGCTGCTGGAGCGCCTCTCGAAGCTGCAGCGGCCGCCGCGGCGGATCGTCTACGCGGGCGCCGGCTGCACGGTGGCCGAGAAGACGTTCAGCGGCGCGCGGGCCACAACCGAGGAGGCGCCGGTGTCGCTGTGGCTAGACAGTCCCTACCAGATCTCCAAGATCATCGGCGAGTACTACTGCAACTACTACCATTCGCGCCATCGCCTGGCGACTGTCAAGGCGCGGTTCCAGAACGTCTACGGTCCCGGCGAGGTGCTCGGCGCGGGCCGCTGGCGCGGCACTGCGAACACGGTCTGGCGCAACGTCACGCCGACGTTCGTCTACAAGGCGCTGAAGCACGAGGCGCTCCCGGTCGAGAACGGCGGCATCGCCACCCGCGACCTGATCTACGTCGACGACCTCGTGCGCGGCCTGGTGGCCTGCGCGCTGCGCGGCGAGCCCGGCGGCGTCTACAACCTGGCCAGCGGGCGCGAGACGTCGATTCGCGAGCTGGCGGAGACGATCAGCCAGCTGACCGGCAACCCGACGCCGATCGCGCTCGCGCCGGCCCGCGACTGGGACCACTCCGGCCAGCGTTACGGTGATCCCGCCAAGGCGCGCGCGGAGCTCGGCTTCGAGGCGCAGGTGGAGCTGCGCGATGGGCTGGCACGGACGATCGCCTGGACCCGGGAGAACCTGGGGCGGATCGAGGCGTGCATGACCCGCCACGCCGCCCGCATCGACGAGCTGGCAGCGGCCGCAGACGGTCTTCGGGCCGGCTGCGACGAGCCGGTGGTGGCCGGATGAAGATGCTTGTCACCAGCGGCGTCGGGTTCGTCGACTCAACCCGGTGCGCGCTGCGGTGCCGGCCGATGCGTCCGGGCTGGCGCTCTCTCGCGCGCCCGACCCTGCGTGACCGGCATCGCGGACACTCCCGAGCTACGAGGTGAGGCGCTGCAGAGGAGCAACGTAGACCCACAGCGCCTTCTTGGCGAACCGGCTTGCTGTGCGGAAATACGGCCGGGTAGCCACCGCGACCACGCGCGTGCGCTCGAACGGCCGCGGCCTCGGGGCCGCACCGGCGCGCTCGAGGAGCAGATCGAACTCCGAGACCATCGTTGCGTAGGTGAGCGCGTCCGCGTCGATCAGGTCGCGCTTGACAGCGGCCGCGATCTCTGCCCGAAGCCTGCCGTCGCGGAACGCGGCAATGACCTCGTCGAAGTTGCTGAAGTCCTTGGCGAGCGGGATGTAGTGCCGCCACGGCTCGAGGAGGCCCGAATACCCGCCCAAGTAAAGGATTTGACACGTTCCGAAAGCGGCGGCCTCGAGGTGCCGGGGGGCGAGCGTCCCATACGGGATCGTCCGCCATCCCGGCGGGACGGCTCCTCC
>Ga0302325_10032946_pt1 | contig 10626 bp, 8 predicted proteins | sample Palsa_T0_2_FD_201948 | JGI IMG/M metagenome (GOLD analysis project Ga0302325, IMG submission 201948) | Peat permafrost microbial communities from Stordalen Mire near Abisko, Sweden - Palsa_T0_2 | ecosystem: Environmental > Terrestrial > Soil > Palsa > Peat permafrost | place: Sweden: Abisko...
GGAATGGCTCCCATCACCAGCTTCGATACGACGGGTTTTCCCGTAACATTCGCGGCTGAGGTGAAGAACTTCGATCCACTGAATTTTGTGGAAAAGAAGGAAGCGCGCAAAATGGGGCGTTTTATCCATTTCGCGCTTGCCGCTACCCACGAGGCGCTGACCCACTCCGGCCTGAAGATCAGCCCCACCAACGCCGAGCGCGTGGGGGTGCACATCGGATCCGGCATCGGCGGATTCGACGTGATTGAGCGCGAGCATCTGGCCATGCTGCACGGCGGTCCGCGCAAAATTTCACCTTTTTTTATTCCTGGGACGATTGTGAACCTGGCGGCCGGCCAGGTGAGCATCCGCTACGGCGCCCTCGGTCCGAACGAGGCCACGTCCACGGCTTGCACCACCAGTGCTCACTCCGTGGGCAATGCGTTTCGCGCCATAGAACGTGACGATGCAGACGTAATTATCGCCGGTGGAGCGGAGGCTGCCATTACGCCGATGGGGGTGGGGGGGTTTGCCGCCATGCGGGCCCTCTCGACGCGCAATGCCGACCCGGAACACGCCTGCCGCCCTTTTGACAAAGACCGCGACGGCTTTGTGGTCGGCGAAGGCGCCGGCATCCTGATCCTGGAAGAGTTGGAACATGCGCGGGCCCGCGACGCCAAGATCCTGGCCGAGATCGTGGGATACGGAATGAGCGCCGACGCCTACCACATCACCAGCATGGCGCCTCACGGAGAAGGCTGTCTGCGGGCGATGAAGAACGCCCTACGCAGCGCGGAGCTGGAGCCCTGCGATGTGGACTACGTGAACGCCCATGCCACCTCCACGCCGTTGGGGGACGCGCTGGAGAGTGCGGCCATCAAATCTCTCTTCGGCGAGCATGCGAGCGGCGGGAAATTGCTGGTCAGCTCGACCAAGTCGATGACCGGCCATCTGTTGGGTGGCGCCGGCGGCCTGGAGGCGGGCATCACGATCATGGCTCTGCAACAACAGATGGTTCCCCCAACCGCCAACCTCGACGATCCCGACCCGGCCTGCGACCTGAATTACATTGCCAACCAGCCACAGGCGGCGAAGCTCGAGGTGGCTCTCTCCAACTCCTTCGGCTTCGGCGGAACCAACGGAGCCCTCATCTTCCGCCGCTGGCCGGAGTAAGACGGCCCTGCCACTTTTGTGGAATGTGGGCTCTTGGTTCGTGAACGGTTTATACCCGGAAATCGCGGTTTAATCGTGGGATCATACAGTTGTATAGAGTGATGCCCAGGAAGCGAGGCCGGTTGAAGCGAATTGCCACAGGGTTAGTGTGCATTTTTTCCGCAACAGTTTCGTTTGCGGCCTGCACCAACGTCACGCCCGTTTCCAAAGAGATGAAGGACTCGGAGGCCATCGTCGTCGGCACGGTGACGTCTTCGAGCCAGGTTCCCCAATCATGGGACAGCCTGGATGGCACCGCCTATGTTGTCCATATCGACCGGAAGGTCAAAGGCAAGCAATCGGGCGAAGTCACCGTCTTCAGCGAGCACAGCGACAATGGCTTCAAGATGGAAACCGGCCAAAAGTACCTGCTCTTTCTTACCAACAACTACCAGCACTGGATGGTTAACCAGTGCGGGAATTCCGGCCCGATGGATGAAGAGAGCCCCGCAGTCAAGAGGATGGTTCATGCAGGGCACGAGTGAGTTAGCGAAGAGCTTCAGGGCACGGCGGCCTGAGGGCTTAGGCCCGCGCAGGAACTGGGATTGGGGTCCCTCTGCATGACCCCAGGCCTCAAAGGCGAGACCTGGGCCACCCACCGTCCCCTCAGCGGCTAAAGCCGTCTTCATACAAAGTGTTTACGTACGGGCTGAAGCCCGTACCCTTCAAAGACCAGAGTTTTTCCGCAGCCTGTGGAGCCGTGCCCTGATACAAAGCGTAAGTAAATCCCCGGTCTACCCTGAAACCGCACCGGTTCTTCTAATGGCACTGCGGAAGTTGCTTTAATTCCTACATCTGCTCTATTCGGCGACAGTACCCTGGTTTGAACATAAGTCACTATCCCCCCTCTAAGGCACTTTGTTTGTGGCAGATAACAAGGGGCTTAGATCCCCTGTCGCCGCTTTCCATTACCATAGGTCCGCACACCATCCACGGAAGTAAGGGCGTATCGAAACAATACAATTGCTATCCCACCTCAGGCAGGGCAAAGTAGCACTTAAGTCGTAGCGATACAACTTAGGTCGTACCCAAAATACAGCTTTCGTAGCCCCGAGGAGGGTTTGTGAAAAACTTTGTCATTGCTTCAATTCTCTGCCTGAGTGCGGTCAGTGGTTTCTCGCAGTGCAGGACTAACCGTGTCAGCGCCCACAAGGAGATGCATATGGCATCTAGCGTATTTGTGGGAACGGTGACGGCAGCACAACCAGTACCGGAAGCCTGGGATTTTCTGGACGGCGTGAACTATACGGTCCGTATCGATTCGAAGATCCACGGGAAAGCGCGCACCAACACCGAGGTCACAGTCTTCAGCGAGAACAGCCCTCGCTTCTTCCCCATGTATGTGGGACAGCAATACGTGCTGTATCTGCAGCCGGAGTACGGCCGGTATCAAGTTGACAATTGCGGCAACTCGCACGCCATCGACGAGAGCACATCCAATGCCTCAAACAAACAGTCGAAGCCAGTTACCACCAAAGGCTTCTAATTTTGCGGTGCTGATTCTCTGACCTGCTCGTATGCCTTGAAAAAAGGGGTACCGCAATCACGGTACCCCCTCTCATTTACTGCAGCAATGTACCGTTTTCCGGCTCGATCTTGGCTTCTTCCGGCGGAATGACAACCGCTGCCGCGACCTTGTCCTGGTCCTCAAGATGCAACAACCGGACACCCTGGGTCGAACGGCCAGCAGCGCGGATGGTCTTGGTGTCGATGCGAATGATCTTGCCGTACTGGCTGATGACCATAAGCTCCGAGCTGTCATCGACCAGCAGGATGGCGCTCACCTTGCCATTGCGGGCAGTGGTTTTCACGTTGATCACGCCCCTGCCGCCCCGGGTCTGCAGCCTGTATTCATCCACATCCGTACGCTTGCCGTAGCCCTGTTCGGTAATGGAAAGAATCAGCGAGGGCGATTGGCCTCCCGCGCCATTCTTCTTGCGTTCCAAGGGAGTGGCGGCAAGACCGACAAGGTAGTCACTCTTCATCAGATCGATGCCCCGCACGCCATAAGCAGGCCGGCCCATGGAACGTACATCGTTTTCTCCGAAGCGAATGGCCATACCTCCGTGGGTCGCGAGGAAGATGATCTGGTTGCCGTCGGTGCTGCAGGCGCCAATCAGCTCGTCATCGTCATCGATGCCGATGGCAATAATGCCGCGCGCCATGACATTGCAAAAGTCTTTGAGCGGGGTCTTCTTAACGGTGCCCTTGCGGGTAGCGAAGAAGATGAACTTGCCATCCTCTTCCAGGTTGCGCACAGGGAGGATGGTGCGCACACTCTCCCCCTGTTGCAAATTGAGCAGGCTGGCCATGGATTTGCCTTTGCCGGCGGCGCCCACATCGGGGATCTCATACACCTTGAGCCAATAAACCCGGCCGGTGTTGGTGAAGCACAGCAGGAATGCGTGGGTGGAGTCGACAATGAGCTGAGAGACGAAGTCCTCTTCGCGGGTCTTCATCCCCAACCGGCCGGTGCCGCCCCGCCGTTGCTGGCGGTAAATAGAAATGGGCGTGCGCTTAAGGTAACCGGAATGAGAGACAGTGACAGCGACCTGTTCATCGGCGATCAGGTCCTCCAACTGCAATTCGGCGGTCTCGTCGAGGATCTGGGTGCGGCGCTCGTCGCCGAAATCCTTGCGCGCAGCTTCCAGCTCTTTGATGATCAGCGCGCGCAATTTCGGCTCAGAAGCCAGAATGGCTTCATACTCGGCAATACGCTCCCGTACCTCGGTGAGTTCTTTGAGGATCTCATCCGTCGATAGCTGGGTGAGGCGATAGAGCTGCAGTTCGAGGATGGCGTCAATCTGGCGGTAGGTCAGGCCGGGTTCCCGCTCCGGGCCGGTTACGACGCCCAGGTCAAGGTTGAGCACAATCTCTTTGGACAAGGAAAAGATGCGCAGGTTTTCGCGTGCTTCGGCGCGTGAGCCGGAGCCACGAATAATACGAATGACCCGGTCGATATTATCCAGGGCAATTTTGTAGCCTTCGAGGATGTGCTCGCGCTCGCGGGCTTTCTTGAGCAGGAACGAGGTCCGGCGGCGAACCACGTCCACCCGGTGGTTGATAAAGTGGCGGATCGCGTCATGCAGGGCAAGCTCGCGCGGCTGGCCGTTGACCACCGCGAGAAAGATCATGGAAAAGCTCTCTTGCATCTGGGTGTGCTTGTAGAGTTGGTTGAGCACGATCTGCGCTTCTGCGCCGCGCTTGAGGCCGATGACGATGCGCATGCCATCGCGGTCGCTTTCATCGCGGAAGTCGTCTTCTGCAATGTCGGTGATTACTTTTTCGTTGACCAGCTCGGCAATGCGCTCGATGAGCTTCGACTTGTTGACCTGGTAGGGAATCTCGGTGACGATGATCGCCGTGCGGCCGCCTTTCAGCTGCTCGATGGCAGCCTTGGCCCGCATCAGGAAGCGCCCGCGGCCGGTCTTGTAGGCCTGGGCGATGCCTCCACGACCGTAGATGAAGCCGCCGGTGGGGAAATCAGGGCCCTGCACATGCTGCAATACCTCAGCCAGGCCAGCCTGCGGATTCTTGACCAGCTCGATGGTTGCGCTGATCACCTCGTTCAGATTATGGGGCGGGATATTGGTCGCCATGCCAACCGCAATCCCGTTCGACCCGTTCACGATCAGGTTGGGAACGCGGGCGGGCAGCACCGTGGGTTCCATGGTGCTCTCGTCGTAGTTGGGAACAAAGTCAACTGTGTCCTGATCGATATCGGCCAGCATCTGGCCGGCGATGCGGGTCATGCGGGCTTCGGTGTAACGCATGGCCGCGGGCGGATCGCCGTCCACAGAGCCGAAGTTTCCCTGGCCGTCCACCATGGGATAGCGCATGCTGAAAGGCTGCGCGAGGCGCACCATGGTGTCGTAAATGGCTGAGTCGCCGTGCGGGTGATAGACACCAATGGCCTGACCGACGACCTTGGCGCACTTGGCGTATTTCTTGTTAAATTCCAGACCCATCTCATGCATCGTGTAAAGAATCCTGCGATGCACCGGCTTGAAACCGTCGCGAATGTCGGGCAGCGCGCGACCGATGATGACGGACATGGAGTAGTCGAGATACGACCGCTTCATCTCGTCTTCAATGTTGATGGGGATGAGGCGGGTTCCCGGGCCGTCGGGCGGATTGCCGTCGCTACCGTTGGGACCTAGAGGAAGGAGAGGATTCTGATCGTCTGCCATAAGGGGGTAGGCCTTAAGCCGGGATTAGCGTGCGAGGAATCGCCTTGCGGAAAACGTTTGCGAGTGCGCGCAATCTGCAGCCAAGAACTATCTCTATGATACGTCTTTCGGGGCCGCCCAGCAAGGCGTTGGGACAACTCTAAGTCGTTTTCTTTGAATAATTTGTGCAGTGGCCCTAAGGCAGCGAAAGAACGCTCAGGACAGCCTCTAAGAGCAGCAGGGAAGCGGTCACCACCAGGAAGATGCGGCGGTATCGAGTCTCAAGAAAATCGGCAAATACCCCGGCAATGAAGGTGAGCAGAAAAGGCAGTGCCCAGAGCGTGGGCTCGCTGGAAATGCCGGGAGTGACGAGGGTGAAGAACAAAGCTGCCAGGAGCAATGGGACGGTGTTGCCGAAATAGCGCGATCGGCGCGTCGGCAGGTACAGCAGCAAGGCAGTGGCAGCGGCTAGAGATACGGCAGAGTTAGGCGGACTAAGAAACCAGTGCCGTGCGGGCTGCAGAGAAAACCAGACGCGCCCCGCGCCACTGCGAACGAAGTAGCTGAACGCATCCGGGCTGAAGTCGTAGGAAGCGAATACCAGGAACAAGGTTCCAATGCAGGCGGTCATCATGATGGGCACGATGTAAGCGCGACGGCCCACCGCCAGGTAGGCCATGAACCCGATCGACAAGAGGAGCGCGAGGAGAAAAGCTGCGACATGCGCCGCCGCGGTAAAGGCGAGAGTCAGGGTGAGCAGGATAATGCGCGAGCGCCATTTCCGCCGCGGACCCTGCATGGCATGAGCTACGCCCATGGCGGTATAAAGCGAGGCGAACAGCCCAAAGGCAGCGAGAATCTCATTGTTGGGATAAGTGCACGCATGGATGACGGCGGGAGAAAAGCAGAACAAGGCCAGCGCGATAAAGCCGCCGGTATTACCGTAGAGACGCCGCGTTACCCACCACAGCGCACCTCCCAGGAAAACTCCAGTGAGCAGGAAACCGCCGTGCAGCAGCAGCAACACGTATCCGAGTTCGTGGCGCATCTCCCAGGTGGAGGTGTCTGCGTTCTGGCCGGCAAGGATGCGCTGCAAGGTCAGCGGCAAGCCGGCGACCCGGTAGGCCAGGGTGCCATCGGGCAGGTTGCCGCAGGTGGTAAAGTACCCCGCCAGGGGATTCGGCTTCTCCCACATCTCACGGCCGCAGCGGGCGAAGTCGTAGTCTCGCGAGGTGAGGGTTTGGCGATGAAAAGCCCACAGGCACTGGGCCAGCAGCAACAGCAGCAGAAGGGCTGCGAGTTGTTGCGGGCGCTTGAACTGGAAGCCTGAAGGCTTGGGCATATCTTGGCGGTTTTTCTAGAGCTTGGGAAATGTGAAATGAGTGTTTGGCAAATACTGCCGGGAATTGGGCAAGCCGAAGATCCGCCCGTAGCTGGTGTAGCCGGCTTCGCTGCACCATTGCCAAAGCCGCTTCCAAAGGGGATAGTCCGGCGGCCAGGGCGCCTCGTCCATTCGCCATTCAATAGGATAGTAGCGAAAGATGAGGCTGGCACGGCGCAGATGGGTGGGTGAGCTGACGATGAGTGCCGATGTCCAATCGTGTGCCTGCATGATCTTGTAGGCGTAATAGGCGTTCTGAATGGTGTTCTGCGCCTGGCCGTCGGCCATAACAGCGGATGCGGGGACACCTTGCGATCGGGCAAACTGCAACATCAGCTGCGACTCGACAAACCGGTTCAGGACTGCGCCTCCAGTCATGAGCAGACGCGGCGCTACGCCCGCGCGGTACTGCCGGATGCCTTCCAGGACACGCGACCTCGCGAGGGGGCCAATCGACCCATCTTCGTTGGCAGGATTGCCCAGCACCAGAATCACATCGAATTGGCCCTGCTGGGTGTCGCCCATGGGAATCGAAAAATAGATGATCGCCACGCAGGCGATCAGGGTCGCCAGCACAATTGCGAAACTGCGCAAGTTCCGAAGCCGTCCCTGCATGAACTGATTCTAGCGAGTCTGCGTGGGAGGTTTCGTTTTTAGGAGACGTAGGCCCGGACCTCTTGGGCAATTTTGTCTTCCTGCTCTGCCCTGACTTTGGTCAGGTCAAAACTCTGCTGAAGGTTCAGCCAGAACTCAGGGCTTGTACCGAAATAACGAGCCAGCCTGAGAGAGGTCTCCGGAGTAATGGCTCGGCGCCCATGGACAATCTCCCCAATGCGCGTTGCCGGCACATGGATCTCCATTGCCAGCTTATGCTGGCTAATCCCAAGAGGCTTGAGGAATTCCTCCACCAGGATTTCCCCGGGATGGCTCGTAACCCGCTGAAACGCCCACCCTGTATTGGGCCTTTTTACTCGACGCATGTCTTCTTCCCTCAACCTACGAGTGAGAGGAAACTGCCTCGTTCGCTGACTCGCTCACTTGCTGCTAATCTGATCCCAATGTTTGCTGGCAGAAGTGATTCTGAACGGCTGGTCTCTGCTGACCGCGGTGAAGATGACAACTCGTTCGAACTGAAGCTTCGGCCCAAGTGGCTACGGGAGTTCATCGGCCAGGAGAAGGCCAAAGAGCAGCTGAGCATCGCCCTTGCAGCCGCCAAGTCTCGCGGCGAAGCGCTGGATCACATATTGCTGTTCGGGCCGCCGGGCCTGGGGAAAACCACCCTGGCAACCATCATCGCCAACGAGTTGGATGTCGGCTTCCAGCAGACCTCCGGTCCTGCGCTGCAGATCCAGGGAGATTTGACCGCGATACTCACCAACCTGCGGGATCGCCAGGTGCTCTTTTTAGACGAGATTCACCGGCTGCAGCCAGTGCTGGAAGAAAAACTGTACACCGCGCTCGAGGACTACAAGCTGGACATCATCATCGGGCAGGGGCCGGCGGCGCGAACCCATGTTATGGAGATCAAGCCCTTCACCTTTATCGCCGCGACTACACGCCCGGGGTTGCTTTCCTCGCCGTTGCGGTCGCGCTTTGGCATCCTGCTGCGGCTGGAGTTCTACACCGAAGACGAACTGCGCTTCATCGTGGAGCGTTCCGCGGAGGTGTTGAAGGTACCGATCGATCGGGACGGAGCCGCCGAGATCGCCTTGCGTTCCCGGGGCACGCCCCGCATCGCGAACCGTCTGCTGCGCCGTGTGCGGGACTTCGCCCAGGTGCGCGGCACGGGCAACATTGATCGGGAAACAGCTGAGGCCGCCTTAAAGCTACACGGGGTCGACGCACACGGCTTCGACGACCTTGACCGGCGTCTGCTGCTGACCATCATTGAGAAGTACGACGGCGGCCCAGTCGGTTTGAATACTCTGGCCGCAAGCCTGGCTGAGGAAGAGGATGCCCTGGAAGAGGTCTACGAACCATTTCTGATCCAGATCGGCTTTCTGGATCGTACCCCTCGCGGGCGGGTGGCGACTCGGTTGGCGTACGAACATTTTGGTCTACCCCTGCCCCGCCGGCAGACGCCGCTTTTCTGAAGGTGGATAGGTTCAAAATCTGCGGAAGGCGCGAGTTTTCCGGTCTTCACCGCGGTAATGCGGTTTCAGGGTAGGCCGGGGATTTATCCCCGGCACAAACGTCATGAAATCATTTTGGGCCGCCCCTGAGGTACGTCTTTGCATTCTTTCGTCGCAAAAGCGATTGATTACGTCCGAACATATCTCAAGAGCGACCTCAGGGCCTAGAGAGGGTGTGTGAAACTTCGACTTGCAAATCCAGCCCCGAAGGGGTCGACCTGAAAGTAGCCCAGGACCCTAGTCCTGGGAACACATCACAACCATGAGCTAGTCCCGGAGGGACGGCTGAAAACGGATGGGAACGCATTCAGCTGTCCCTGCGGGACTAACATCTCTCCCTGAACACAACCCAGGACTGCGTCCTGGGCTACTTTCAGGTCGCCCCTTCGGGGCTGGATTTGCAAGTCGAAGTTCTCACACACCCTCTAAAGGCCCCATGATTGGCCTGCATTTATGCCGGGGATGAATCCCCGGCCTACCCTGAAATCAAGTTTTTCGGCGACCTAATCGGCCCGCTGCTACCCTTACCTGGCAAGAAAAAACCAGGAGCTAAAAGCCAAGATCTTTGTTTGGGCCTCAACGGCCCGACTAAAGTCGTGCCCTGATACGCGGATACCGAGGGATAGACAGACGCTCCTACCCGCGGGAGCCGCGATACAAGCGTTACCGCAGTGATTGGAACGCGCGGTGTTGTAATCTTGGCCCGTGGCTCCCCTGCTCGAAGTTGACCATCTCTCTATTTATTTTCGCGACCGCGCAGTGGTCCGCGACCTGACTTTTTCGGTGGACCAGGGCGAGGTACTTGGATTGGTCGGTGAGTCAGGATCGGGCAAATCGCTTACTTCCTTGTCCATCCTGCGGCTACTGGATGGCGTCGCGCGAGCGGAAGGCGCAATCCGCTTCGAGGGCACGGACTTGTTGGCCCTGAAGCCGGAGCAGATGCGCCACTACCGCGGACGGAAGATCGCCATGATCTTTCAGGAGCCCATGACGGCTCTCAACCCGGTTATGCCGGTGGGGCGGCAGATCGCCGAAGCCATCGAAGCTCATCAACCGAAGATGGGCCGGACGCAGGTACGCGATGCCGTTGTGGAGGCGATGACCGCGGTGGCAATCGCCGAACCGGAGCAACGCCTGCGCGACTATCCCCACCAGTTTTCTGGCGGCCAGCGACAGCGTCTGCTGATCGCCATGGCTCTCATTAACCGGCCTCTCTTGCTGATCGCCGACGAGCCTACCACCGCGCTCGACGTTACCGTTCAGGCGCAGATTCTACGTTTGCTCAAAACGCTGCAACAGCGCAATGGTTTGGGCATGCTTTTCATTTCCCATGACCTGGCGGTGGTGGCGCAAATTGCCGACCGGGTGGCGGTGATGCGCCAGGGGATGCTGCTCGAGACCGGAACGCGTGACCAGGTTTTTCTCAATCCCGGACACGCCTATACCAAGAGCCTGCTGGGGGCCGTGCCAACGCTGATTACCGATCGGAGTGCGCCGCTGGCCACGCTGGCCGCAGCTACCGACGGAGCACCCGGAACCCTGGTCGAGCAGGCTCCCGGACATTGGGTACGCTGCATCCTGCATGTCTGATATTCTGGCTATTTGCGGCTGATTTCCAGGAGCGCGAAGCTCCTGAAACGTGCGCCGAAAGCAGGGCACGATGCGCGCCTTACTCATTTCCGACATACACGCAAATATCGACGCCCTCGAGGCGGTGCTGGATGCTGCGCCGAAGCACGATGTGGTGTGGAAC
>Ga0302325_10032948_pt1 | contig 10626 bp, 7 predicted proteins | sample Palsa_T0_2_FD_201948 | JGI IMG/M metagenome (GOLD analysis project Ga0302325, IMG submission 201948) | Peat permafrost microbial communities from Stordalen Mire near Abisko, Sweden - Palsa_T0_2 | ecosystem: Environmental > Terrestrial > Soil > Palsa > Peat permafrost | place: Sweden: Abisko...
TTATGACGCCTTGGTTCGTGGTGGGAGCGGCAAACGTCGTTCCATACGGCGACTCGTTTAGGTTCATGACAGCTCCGGAATCGATCGTCAGCGGCCCCTCGAAATCAGCCCCGCTGCAATTGAAAGTCGCAGTGCCTGCAAGTGTTAACGGACCAGGGACGGAAACGTACGAGCTGAAATTGAGCACGCCCGCGACGGTGTTGGAGCCGCCGAGGTAAGCGCCGGCCAAAGTCAGGTTGGTAATCGTTCCACCTTGGAAAAACGGCCCGGGGTAAACCGTGCCGCCTTGCAACTGCAAACCGGGCGGGACGTTGCTGGCCAAATATAAGTTTCCCCCGGTGAACAAATTCGCGCCGGCGCCGGTGAAGGGTGTCGTACCGGAAAAATTCGTGAAGGAGCCGGCATCCAATTGCAGCTCCGCGCCCGCCGAAGTCGCAAAGGCCCCGGCTAAAATGCCGCCGGATTGCAGGAATAGAACACCTGACTGCACATTCACCGCGCCAGAATTGTCCACCGGCACTTCGATGAAGCTTGAACCGGCGAGACCGCTTTTTGCGATCGTTCCAGCGTTCACAAATACGGGTTGCGTGTACAGGTAAGAGTACAAACCATAATTGTCGCATTCGATATTGAAAGTGGCTCCCTCCAGGTTTTGGAAGGCGTTGGTCAATTCTATATAAATGTTGCCGCCCAGCCAGTTGATGATGCCGGCATTGGTCGTGATCCCATCCAAATAAAGTTGCTCCTGTCCGACGAGGTTAAGGACGCCATTGGCGGCGACGGTTAATGGGCCAGTGACGGTTCCTCCTTCCAAAGTCAAAGTGCCGGTGACGGAGTTCGTGCCGCTTAATTCGGCGCCGATCAGACTGAGATTGGTAATAGTACCGCCTTGGAATTGGGGCGAGAGAACAACCGTCCCATTTTCATACTGGAGATTGGGGATGGTGTTGGAAATCAAAGTAATAGTGCCGCCCGTGAGCAGGTTGGATCCGCCTCCGGTAAACAGGGCTGAAGGCGCATTGCTGAAAACTCCCGTCGCCAGCTCAATCTGGCCACCTGCGGACGCTACGTAATTTCCAGTCAAAAAGCCGCCGCCGTCAAATTCGATGTCCGCCCCCGCCCACGCCTCAAAAGTACCAGAGATGGCTGCGGAGTTGAAATAGTAGGAGTTGAAGTCGATGACCAACGTGCCGGTATAGGCGTAAACGCTGCCCAGGTTGTTAAACGGAAGACTCAGGTAGGTTGTGCCTGAGTTATTGGTCATTTCAAATAGCCCGGCATTGTTAAAAGATGAGCCCGCACTGTATGTGTATAAGTCACCGTAGGCTTGGGCGTTAAAGACGGCATTTTGCTGATTAACAATCGTCACATTGGCATTGAGATAAATGCCGCCCGCCGACCAGTTAATGGTCCCTTGATTGGTCAGCGAACTGCTCAATGTCGTGGTTAGCGGGCCGGTGAAATTCATGACGGCGTTGCTGGGAACGGTCAGGATTTCGTTGAGGTTGCCCGAGAAATTAAGAACAGCGGAAGGTTGCATCAACAATGCCCCAGGGCCGAGCGTTCCGTTGTTGAAGGTCAGCACGCCCGAGAGAATATTTGTTCCCAACAAGGTCGCGCCGGCCAAATTCAAATTCGTAATCGAGCCTCCCTGAAAAGTTGGGCCGAGCGTGATAGTTCCGGCTTGGATTTGGAGATTCGGAATGAGGTTGGTCAACAGTGTTATGGAGCCGCCGTTGAAAACATTGGTTCCCGCCCCGGAAAAAGCAACGTTGGGCGCGTATGTATATAAAGCATTCGCATTGCCACCAATCTCAATGGTGCCGTTTGTGGCCGCATTAAACGTGCCCGCCAACAAACCACCCCCGGTGAAATCGATCGTCGCGTTGGGCGACGCCTGGAAAACGCCGCCCAGAAGAGGGCTCTGGCTAACTGAGTTATCGAAGTAAAGGATTCCGCTTTGCGCCGAAACCGTGCCGGAGTTCGTCAGCACGGGTTCGAAATAAGCGGCGCCGTTGAGCGCGGAGAATTGAATTGTCCCGGCATTATTGAAAGACTCAGATCCATCGTAGTCCTCGAGATACACCGTTTGCGGTTGTGGCAGGTTGATGCTAAAAACCGCTCCCTGCAGGTTATAAAAATCGGCCTCGACCAATTGGAAATAGCCGCCCCCTTCCCAGTTTACCGTTCCGGCATTGGTCATTCCGCCAACCGCGAAATTACCCGTCACATTCAACACTCCGTTACTGGCGACGCTGGCCCAGGAATCCGCTCGGCCGCCACTCCAATTGACCGTCCCTCCACTCGCCACGATGAGGGGGCCAAGCAAACTGCCGCCGCTGATATTAAGAACGCCGCCAGCGACGACCGTCAAAGGCCCTTGGATTGAACTACTGTTGCCGGAGATGGTGAGGATGCCTGTGACCGTGTTGGTTCCTTCCAAAGTCTGGTTGGTGAGAGACAAATTATGAATCGTCCCTCCTTCGAAACCGGACGCCAGATAGACGGTGCCGCCATTGAGATCAAGATTCGTTATGGCCTGATTGAGAGTCAGAGTTCCACCGCTTTGTTCGTAAACTCCGGCTCCGCCAAAGGAAACGGAATTTTCCGTAAAACTTCCGCCGCCCAGATCAACCACCGCGCCAAAACCCGCCTGGAACGCACCGCTGAGGACTCCGCCCTGCTCGAAGTTTAAACCCGTCCCATTAGTGGCAATGAATTGCCCGCCAAACGAGCCGCCAAAAAAATCCATCGATCCCGTGAGCACTGAGACGATGCCGAGGTTGGTAAAGGTCGCTTGCACTGCGGTCACACCGGTGCCCATGGATTTTTGGAATCGGCCGGCGTTGTAAAACCATTCGCTGCCGCCATCGGCATAAATAGTTTGGCTGCATTGCGCATCAATCAATCCCGTGGGCTGGTTATTGATCCAGCCGCCGCTGCCATTGGTGTTATCCAGGTGCCAATCGCTGGAGCCGTCCCAGATAATCGTCCCGTTGTTGGTCAACGCGGCGTAAAGATGCAAGTCCTCCGAACCGCTTAGGTAAATCACGCCCGACGATGCAATATTCAAAATGCCGTTCACCTCGCCTCCGGTCCAATTGAATGTGCCGGCGACCGTGTTCGAACCGCCCAGCTTGGCCCCGGCGATGGTCAAATTCGTAATCGCGCCGCTTTCTTGAAACTGCGGTCCTAATGTCACCGTCCCTCCGGTCAGCAGAAGCTCTGGGCTAATATTGTTCTTCAATAGCAGGGTGCCGCCGGTCATGTCCGTAACGCCCGGCCCCACGAAAACGGCCTCATCATTGGTGAAAGCTCCGCCAGTCAGATTGACGCTGCCGCCCGTCTCCGCCGTAAAAACGCCGTTTAACAAACCGCCACCGGAAAAATTAATTGCGGAGGCGTTGCTGGCGGTGAACGATCCCCCCAATGACCCGCCGCCTGCCAGCGTGAATGTGCCTGTGCCGACATTAATCTCACCGTTATTGTTGAATGCGACGCCAGAAAATGAACTCGTCCCGGTGGTGGCGTACTTAATGAAAGCGCCGTTGTTATAAAAGGCGGCACCCACGCCTCCAGGGTTGGAAAATGTGTCATCCGAGGCCGCAATCCACGAGCCGTTGTTGGTCACGATGGTGGAGGAACTGCAATTCAAGGTCCCGCCATTCCAAACTCCCGTCCCATTATTGATGATCGTCGCTCCGGCCAAAGACAAACTGCCGCCGGGATTATTCAAATTGAGCGTTCCCGTGTTGGCCACAGTGAGTTGACCAACGATGCTTCCGCCAACCCAATTGAAAAGGTTGGTGACAGTCAAACCGCCGGTGGCGTAGAGCGTCGCATTTCCGCTAAGGTCAACCGAACCGACAGTTGCGGGTGAGGCAATGACCGGGGAACCATTGGTGATGACAGCGATGTCCTGAGGACCGGGAATGCCAGTGGGTGTCCAGTTTGTCGCCGTGAACCAGTCATTGGAAACCGCGCCGTTCCAATAATAGAAATGGCCCGACGGCACACGGATCGAATCGCCCGTGATGGAAAAATTATCGAATGTCACTGAGGGCGTGTCGTCCGACCCCGGCTGATTTTGCAGACTAAAGGAAACCGCTGCCAACTGCGAAGCATCCGTTTCCGAGAAAATAACTGTCCCATTAAAATAACCGGTCAGAATGGATCCCGACCGGCTAATAGTGAAAGTACCGGCGGTGGCAGTTTCAGGAGTGACTCCGTTGACCGTGCCGGTCCAAACGTGAACATTACGTCCGCTGCTAAGATCATAAACGTCTAAGAAAAAAGAGGTGTCCACGAAACTGGTGTTGAGTTGCACTTGGTCAACGTTCGGACCAATGACCGCGTTGGTGAAATTGATCTGCGCCGAGAAGTCGCCCATGATACTGCCCCCTAGGGCCGGCAGGTTAAGCTCTATCTCAACCGATTGAAAGCCACCCGGGTTTACTCCCGGGGTGGAGATGAAAATATTGCTTCCCGTAGGGTCCACGTTATAGAGGCCGGGTGTGCTTTGAACGACTGTCCACAAATTCGTATTGAGCCCGGTCGAGAAATTATCTGAAAAAGTCCCGCCCAGCGCGCGAGTGGCCAATTCCATGAGAAGGACCGTCCAAAGAATGGTTTTTTTCATGCTTGGTTGCCCGTTCAACAGGGATCTTAAAGGTTTTTCAAAGTGCCCTATTTTGTAGATGGCCTTCGGCGTGATTTCAATGTTAAAATCCTTAAAAATTTGTATGAATCTTAAACTCGAAGGTAAAACCGCTTTGGTCACCGGCTCGACGGCCGGCATCGGATTAGCCATCGCGAAATCGCTCGCCGCCGAAGCCGCAAGGGTTGTAGTCAATGGCCGCACAGAGGCGCGCGTCCTGGAAGCGGTTACTGACATCCGCCGCGATTTTCCGACCGCAAAACTCGAGCCGCTGGTGGCGGATCTGGGCCAGGCGGCCGGCTCAACTTTGGCCACGCAACGCTTTCCGAACGTGGACATTCTGGTCAACAACCTTGGCGTGTATGCGCCCAAGCCTTTCGAGGAAATTAGCGATGCGGATTGGCTGGCCATGATTGAAACCAATTTCCTGAGCGGCGTGCGTTTATCGCGCCATTACTTGCCGAAAATGAAACAGAAAAACTGGGGCCGGATCATTTTTATTTCCAGCGAGTCGGGCGTCAACATCCCGGTGGAAATGATCCATTACGGCGTCACCAAGACGATGCAAATCGCGCTCGCTCGCGGCCTGGCTGATACCACCACGGGCACAGGCGTCACGGTGAATAGTGTCCTGGCCGGGCCGACCCGCTCGGAAGGGGTGGAGAAATTTCTGAAGAACATGGCGGCGAGCCGGGGCGTCACCACGGAGACAATCGAGAAGGAATTTTTCAAGAACGTGCGGCCAAGCTCGTTGCTGCAACGATTCGCCACCTCGGAAGAAGTAGCCGCCATGGTAACCTACATCGCCAGCCCCGTCTCGTCCGCCACCAACGGCGCGGCACTACGCGCGGAGGGCGGCGTGGTGCGGTCGATTCTCTAAAATCCGACCTGCCCTGAATTCCGTTTGAGCCATTTCTCGGCGGCGCGGTAATCCGGGCACGCCTTTTCCACTTCCCGCCAGAAACGGGGCGAGTGGTTGAGTTCCCGCAAATGCATCAATTCGTGGACGATAATATAGTCCCGCACGTAATCAGGCAATTGGATCAACCGCCAGTTCAAGGAAATGGTGCCTTTGCATGAGCACGAACCCCAGCGGCTCTTCTGATTGCGGATCACGACATTTTGCACGATCGAATCATGTTCCCTGGCCAACTCCCGCACCCTATGCGCCAGTTCTACTCGGGCCGCGTTGCGCAAATGGCTTTCCAGCGCCGGGCGGAGATTGCCCTCGGGATTGGCCAAACGCGCCCGCTCCGCTCCGAACTGCAATTCCCAATTCTTCCCGTTGTGCTGGACTTCGAGCGTCACCGAGCGGCCCCGCAGGAGGATTTCCATGCCGGGGCGCAAAACGTGCGGAGGCGCCCGGCGCGCTTCCAAAATGCGCCACTGTTTTTCCAGCCAACTTTTGCGGCTGGCGACAAAATCGCGCGCAAACTTCCGCGTCCCCAACCGCGGGATGGTGACAATGACGGTCTTGTTGAAATGCAAACGCAGGACGTAATTGCGCGCGCGGGCGTGACGGCGGTAGAGGATGGGCATGCGGTGCGAATGGATTTCGATGACATCCGGCTCGCTCGGCGCCTCCACGGGCGAAATCAATCTGAAAAATTCTCGGAATTCTTTCACCACACTTGTCACTAAGTGTACCAGCCTCCCTGTTAAATCAAAGCATCAAAATGAGATTTTTTGCCATGAAAAGTGAGGGAGAAAAATTTTGAATCTTGTTAAAAATCCAATCCTTGTCTGCGGGGTGATTAAAAGTGGATGAGAATTTTGGCGATTCAATGCGCAATCTCGGGTGAAATTGCTTTCCGTCGCCAACTCGGCCAACAGAACTGGCCGGACCATTTTTGTGATATGGGATGGTTTGAGACCCCTCATCCTAACCATCTCCCCGAGGGAGAAGGAAAACTACCGAACGCCTTGTTGTTTGCCGATGAGTGTCCGGCTAGTTCCGTTGAACGAATTAGCGACCAGCGGAAGACGATTTCACCCTCTCCTTGGAGGAGAGGGACGGGGTGAGGTGGTCCCTAATCGCACCCAGTCAAAGCCAATCAAACCATTTTGAGACCCCTCAATAAGGACGCGGGCCGAAGGTGCTAGAAAACAGACCGGGCCTAACCCACTTTTGATCACGCCCCCTTGTCCGCCCAAATCCGCTTGGGGCTGGTCAAAGCGAGTCAAAACCCATATGGTACTGTTTAGGCGCGTGCGCCTCACGTTTGGATGATGATAAGCCGCGTCGCTTTATGAACACCGAACTCAAAGAGCTTTTTCCGTTGGACCCGAAGGTGGTTTTTCTGAACCACGGCTCCTTCGGCAGTTGTCCGCTGGCCGTGCTGGAGTTCCAGCGCACCTTGCGCGACCGCCTGGAACGCCAGCCCATCCAATTTCTGGTGCGCGATTTGGAACCGTTGCTCGACGCCGCGCGGGGCGCTTTGGCGCAATTCGTGGGGGCCCGCGCCGATGATCTCGTATTCGTCCAAAACGCCACCAGCGGAGTCAACACCATCTTGCGCTCGCTGGAATTTAAACCCGGCGATGAATTGTTAGTCACAGACCACGAATACAACGCCTGCCGCAATGCGCTGGAATATGTTGCGGCCAAGGCGGGCGCAAAAGTGGTGGCGGCCCCGGTGCCCTTTCCTTTTGCTGACGCCGGCCAAATGGTGGAGGCAGTGATGAGCCGCGTGACGCCGCGCACACGACTGTTGTTGATCGATCATGTGACCAGTCAGACCGCCGTCATCATGCCCGTGGAACGTCTCGTGCAGGAATTAACGGCGCGCGGTGTCGATACATTAATTGATGGCGCCCATGGACCGGGCATGGTTCCGCTGAAGCTGGACGCCTTGGGCGCGGCCTATTACACGGGCAATTGCCACAAATGGCTTTGTTGTCCCAAGACGGTCGGGTTCCTTCACGTCCGCGCTGACCGTCAACAATTAATTCACCCATTAACCATCAGCCACGGTTTTACTTCTTCGCGCACCGACCGGTCGCGCTTCCTGATCGAATTTAGCTGGCCGGGCACCTACGATCCCACGCCCTGCCTGAGTGTGCCTGAGTCTTTACGTTTTGTCGGGTCCTTGGTCGAAGGAGGCTGGCCGGAAGTCATGGCGCGTAATCACGCCTTAGCCGTCGAAGGACGGAAGATTCTGTGTCAAGCATTGGGGGCTGCGCTACCGTGCCCCGAGGCCTTCATTGGGTCCATGGCGACAGTGCCGCTGCCGGATGCGCGCGAACCCATGCGGGCGACGCAGCCACTTTCCATCGACCCGTTGCAAGATCAGTTGCTGGCCAAATATGGAATTGAAGTGCCCATCATACCCTGGCCGGCATTCCCCAAACGGCTGATTCGCATCTCGGCGCAACTTTATAACAACGCGGCTCAAATCCAGGCGCTGGCCACCGCCTTGCGTGAACTATTGAGGTAAGGCGATGATCGCATTGATCGATTACGATTCGGGCAACTTGCGCAGCGTGCAAAAGGCGCTGCTTAAGGTTGGCGCTGAAGTGCGGATAGCGAGGCATCCTGAGGAAATCAAGGGTGCGCGCGCGGTGGTGCTGCCCGGCGTGGGCGCTTTCGACGATTGCGTGCAGGCTTTGCGAAAACAGGAATTACTGGGAGCCGTGGCCGAGTTCATCAAAACCGGCCAGCCCTTTTTGGGGATTTGTGTAGGCTACCAGGTCTTATTCGAAAAAAGCGAAGAGTTCAACAGTTGCGCGGCGGGCTTGGGGATTTTTCCCGGCAAAGTTGTCCGTTTCCCCGCTCAAGCCGGGCTCAAAGTGCCGCAGATTGGCTGGAACCAGGTGAATATTCTTCAGCCCAATTGTCCCCTTTTCCAAGGGATTCCCAATGGCAGCTACGTCTATTTCGTCCATAGTTTTTTCCCCAAACCGGCCCAAACCTCCATCACCGCCACGGAGACCACTTACGGCGAGCCATTCGCTTCATCGATCTGGCGGGACAATGTTTACGCCACGCAATTCCACCCGGAAAAAAGCCAGGCCGTGGGATTGCAATTGCTGAAAAACTTCGTGGCCCTTTAAACGCCGGAACGATTCCGGCGTCGTCAGTCGACGTTTCGATCCGGCCGGCGTGGAGGAGCAACTGGAGCTCCGACAAAGCCCCGACAAAACAATTGCATCAGGCTATTTTTGCTGGAATATACCTCATGCGCGCGCGCTTCTGGTTGATCATTTCGGTCAGCTTCAACTTGTTCCTGGCGGCCTTTCTCTACGTCGCCTTGGAGCCGTTGAAGGAGCCCGTTGTCCCGATTTCTCCTCCAGGCAATACCGTCGTTGTCAAAACCAATGTTGTCGTGCGCAGCGAAAATTTCACCTGGGAACAGGTCCAATCCACCAATTTTGCCACGTTGATCAAGAATTTGCGCGCTATCGGCTGCCCCGAACAAACCATCCGCGATATAGTGACCTCGGACATTAATCGCATCTTTGTCCAACGTCGCCTCAGCGAGGTGAAGTATGCCAATTATGAATGGTGGAAATCGACGCCCGATCCCGCTCTTGTCTTAGCGGCGCAGGAAACGGTGCGCAGTTTGGAATTTGAACGACGTGGTTTGTTGACTGGTCTCTTGGGTGAAGGTTGGGATACGGAAAGCAAGGAAGCGATCGCGGCTCGTGGGGGTGTGACGCTGACCGGACCCATCCTCGGTGATTTGCCCGCGCAAACCAAAAAAGCCGTCTTGGACATCGTCGCCAAAGCACAACAAAAGATCGAGGCCTATCAGGAACAGGTGCGCTTGCAAAACGGCACCATTGATCCTGTGCAGATGGTGCGCCTGCGCGAAGACCCCCTTGTGCCCTTGGCCTCCGTCCTTGATCAGGAAGCGTATGATGAATATGTCCTGCGCTACTCACCGGCGGCCCAGCAATTGCGCGAGATGATGCGCACCGTGATCCTGACGCCGGATATTTTCCGCGAACTGTATTCCGCTTTGAACGGCATTATTGGGCAACCGAGCTTTTTTTACGCAGGCACCGATCCCGCTTTGATCACGCAACAACGGCAGCTTGCAGCCCAGAGCGAGGCCGTCATAAAAGCTACGTTGGGTGCGGACGTTTATGCTGCTTATCAATTAAACCTGGACCCTCTTTACCGTTCCTCGCAGGCTTTGGTGCAACAATTGAATTTACCGGCGACAGTCCTACTTCCCATTTATCAAATCAACCGCGCCACGCAAACCGAGTTGGATCGCATCCGCAATGACGACACCCTGAGCAACGATGAAAAAGTCGAAGCCTTGGCGCAAACGCAAGTGCAGGAACAGCAATCCCTGCAACAACTGCTCGGGCCCGACGCCTTCCAGAAGTGGCTCCAGGCGCAGGGGCAGAAATAAGGCGGCCAAAGAGCACCGCTAAATTATGACTTATTCTGCTGGTCGGAATTTAGCAAATTCGCAAAGTAGAAGCATCCGCCTGCAATCAGGACTGCTACACCCACGACAATGGCGGCTTGAGTCCCGGGGCGTTTTAGGTCTTCCGTCCAACCCTGAACGAGACTGGCCTGTTTGCCGATAAGAATTTCCGCCTGCCGCGCCGCCGCTTTTTCATTGGTCAACATTTGGGGATCATCCGAAGGCGCGACCGCAGATCGTGAACCCAACCAGTAAACAAAATCCGCGCCGAAAATTCCCACGACCAACACCACGGCGGCGAAAATCCTCAATTGCCGTGCTCGATGCTTGCTTGATGAAATCATCTTGTCTCTGCGGCGCGGCAGCGCACCGCTTCCCCAAAACCGTAGGGCGAGACTCCGTCGAGCCCTGACTCGATTTCGCACAGAAATAGCAGGGCTCGAGGGAGGAGTCTCGCCCCATCGATCCAGATCTCCTTTTTCTCATTCATAACCAATCGGGCTTAGCCGTCACTCAAGAATGACTTGATGGCCTTGGCGTCTCTCGTCGGCGGCTGACAGGCGTTTCCAGTGCAAAGATAGACGACCG
>Ga0302325_10032949_pt1 | contig 10626 bp, 8 predicted proteins | sample Palsa_T0_2_FD_201948 | JGI IMG/M metagenome (GOLD analysis project Ga0302325, IMG submission 201948) | Peat permafrost microbial communities from Stordalen Mire near Abisko, Sweden - Palsa_T0_2 | ecosystem: Environmental > Terrestrial > Soil > Palsa > Peat permafrost | place: Sweden: Abisko...
CCTTGTATACAGCTCCGGTACAACGGGACATCCAAAAGGTGTTATGCTGTCCCATACTAACATCATTTCAAACGTCTGCATGCTCAGAATTGCCGAAGGAACACATCTTAGCTGGAAAGGACAATACAACAACGAAGGAGACAAGCTCCTAGCTTTCCTCCCGTTCTTCCACATCTATGTAAGCACTCTCACTCAGCACCCAAAATCAGCACTAACCCATCCCCTAGGGCCTCACATGCTTAATCCACCAAGCGATCGACGCGGGCCTCACCCTCGTCGTAATGTCAAAATTCGACCTCGAGAAATTCTGCTCGCACATCCAATCCCACCACATAACATTTGTCTACGTCGTCCCGCCTGTGATCCTCCAACTCGGGAAGGCCCCCGTAGTATCAAAATACAACTTGTCATCTATCCGCATGATGAATTCAGGGGCAGCGCCCCTAACAAAAGACCTTGTCGAAACCGTCTACTCCCGCCTCAAAATCCCCATTAAGCAAGGCTACGGCCTAAGTGAGACCTCACCAACAACCCACACGCAGCCCTGGGAGACCTGGCGCACTCATATTGGCTCCGTCGGCCGGCTCCTCCCTAACCAGACCGCGAAATACATGTCCCCCGAAGAAACCGAAGTCCCAGCCGGGCAAACCGGTGAGCTCTGGCTAAAAGGCCCTAACATCTTCCTCGGATACCTGAACAACCCCGCCGGTACAAAGAACGCCCTAACCGCCGACGGCTACTTCAAAACTGGCGACGTCGGGCACCAAGACGCGGACGGGAATTTCTACATCACGGACCGCGTCAAAGAACTCATAAAATATAAAGGCTTCCAAGTGCCCCCCGCAGAACTGGAAGGGATATTGACAAGTCATCCGGATATCGATGATGTTGCTGTTATAGGGGTGGAGGATCATGAGCGTGCTACGGAGGTGCCGAGGGCGTATGTGGTGCCGAAGAAGGGCGTTGAGGCGGGCAGGGAGACGGAGAAGAGGATTGTGGAGTGGCTAGGGAGTAAGGTGGCGAGTCATAAGAGACTGAGGGGAGGAGTTAGGTTTGTTGATGTGGTGCCGAAGAGTGTGAGTGGGAAGATTTTGAGGAGGGTGTTGAAGGAGAAGGCAAAGGAAGAGGAGAAGAAGGGTGGGAAGGCGAGGCTTTAGATTTTATTGGGGCTTAGATTTGCTAGCAGCGTGCATAGATGTAGTTTTAGATATTAGAAATAAAAATCAAATGAAATTTGAATAAGACACCCTATGACTTATCTATTGGGGACATCGACACGTCTTTTTGTAATTCACGACACCAGTTTTTCACATCAAGGCACGCATTCACGTTCATCCAAGAGAGACACAAAAGTGGGAAGCAAGCCGAGAATATATTCCAGGACCCACCAGCTGCTAACAGCCAACAAGACCCTCCTAACTCCGCCCCCGGACCTCCCATTGACAGATTCCCACCAACCACACCACGAAAGCGGGAAGCAAGCCGAGGATGTATTCCAGATCCATCTAGCCGAGTTTGGCCTTCTCAGCCGACCAGAACCCTCCTACATCCGCCCTCGGACTCCCCATTATCAGGTTCCCACCAAACCGCCCTTCAACCCCTCCCACATGGCCCCTACAGCCCCATCCATCCCCATAAACAACTCCCACAAGTCCACTCAACAACGCGACAACATCGAGACCTGGCAACAACCATCAGGAATCTCGCAACACCGGGAAATCCTCCTGGTATTGATCAAAGACACGCAAAGAAAAAGCAAGAGCAACGCTAGGTGCCGCTGGGTCGGCTTTGGCATAACTAAGCAAAACAAATGTCGATCGCATTGATAAATGACTATTCGCTCCGCCAACAAACCACGTGCCACGGCTGGGTCCTCCCCTACCCAGGTCCAGACTGGGCCGATCGTCCTTGTTGGCGGAGCGTTGAGAGGTAAAAGTTCCTCTATCCGTCAGGTCGTAGAGGAACCGAAAAAACTACTTGATATTCTGTCGCAGAGCAGGAGAGGAATACGGAGGCTGGGATGTCATGGTTTGAACAAGTCTCTAAGCTCGGTCCACTGTGCGCGCGCGACCAGGACAGTGACGCATGTAGAGAGACGTTCAACCATTTACGGACTTCCTATGCTGATATTGATCTGAGATCTGGACCACAAGGGTGGTGCTGGCTTCATTAGTGAAGGAATGGCAAGGGGTCTTATTGGTCGCTTACATCCTGCGCTTAGATCGCAGCTATCAGCCCATAGATTGAAAGCGATGCCTGGCGGATTGAATCACCTGCTTTGCTGTTAACGCATGAGTCATACGGTGAACTCGAAACGTTTCCAACTTACAAGGACAGACTCAAGATCCATTGCTATCAAATGACCTCCCAATCCTCTCCTGACAGATATCTACTCGGTATGTCACTATCACCTTGGCTACCTCGGTGAGTGGCGAATCTCGTCTGCTCGCGAGATACTTTGGGGCAAAAGCAGGCCTGTAGAAAGTCATCCACATAGAACCTGTTGCCCGCATTGTTTTGCCCTAATCCCTTCTACTCTTGGCAAAGTGGTGCAGGCTTTGAAGAGTGTTTGACCACCCTCAAGGAAGACGTGACCATCCCAACCCGCCGCAACAAAGTGCGTTCCTTCCTGTGTGTTCTGAACCGACATTGCTGCGGTGTCAAAAATCCCCCTCGGCCGAGTCCGAGATGCTGGCTTCGGAGCAAAGTCTTGGCTTGCCAAACTGCGACTTACTATCACGCTTATCTCCTTCAGAAGAGATTCCACACAGGCGGTACCGTCAGGCCCAGAACTAGCAGGTGCACACTGAAGGTTGTTCCCCCAGTTCCCACACGTGCTTAGTATTGCCGACGTCCGGGTGCACAAACAGATTCTATGCACCGTTCTTGTTCCACTTTAAATCCTCATTCCAGGAAAAGGAACAAACCTAGGCCTTTTATAGTCTTGCCCAGGACAAACGAAGCATTTGCCGTCCTGCTTAGGACAATATGATGCCTCCCGATTTATCAATTAGAGGTTGTAGGTGGAAGATAATGATGACCTTCTCTGTTGAAGAATATTGCAAATGTTGCAAAGCTCTCGGGTATCTATTTGCTCTCTCGTAATGTCGTAAATCATCGCTTTTGTTCGAGGTATTCGTACAGCATTCGTGACTCATGATCGTGTTGCTTCAGCCAAAGAATTCCCCAGCAACTAGGGTTTCCCATGGCTTTCCAGTCTCCCAGACTCGTTCCATCAATGTACGAGCCTTGTGGACTTGGGTCATTCCAAATCGTTCCACGCCTTTGATTCGCTCGAGGATGTCAGCCCTTTGTCTCTCGTCCTGAGTGTCACATCCAGCAGTGAACATTGGGAACAAGAGACAGGCTTCGGCACTGCTTCCTCGGCGGACTTTGTAAAGAGCGCCGAAAATCTCGCGAACGGCCTTTTGCACATTGGCATGAATGGAAGGCTTGCCAAGGATTCGACGATGGAGATGAACAAGGCCAGCCCAATGGAAGGCTTCATTTGTCGCCGCCATCTCAAGACTGTCCCAATGATAGGCAGCTTCTCCCGTAGATTGCATGTGCGTGCAGGGTTTCGCAGGATGACGGCGTGACTCCGAAAGATCTAACTCGAGCTTTTCTGCTCTAATTACTGTCTCTTTTGAGGGCTTCCAATCAGGGCGAATTTCGAGGTCGGGGCCGATTCTCTCAGCGTCGCAAATTCTAGAAAGCTCTGCAATCTTGGCAAGGATTCGCACGCATCTGCTTGTGAAGCCCAGAATGCAGTCAATCTGGTAATCATTTTCCTCGTCAATTTCATAGTCCAATATCCAGGCCTTGAGAAGTCAGCTTCAGGATGTCACAGTTATGGCAAATTAACGTTAGCTAGCGTACCGAGGATGATGAATTTGCTTTCCCACCACTTAAACTTCCAAGAACATCAAGATACGCAAACCAACTCCACAAGAACGAGGAGACTTTATCACCTCGTGAAGAAGTCTGCATTCGCTGAGGGCCGCCCCTCGCAGCAATCATTTGTCGAGCAGTATCGAGATGATTCTGCCATGGAACTGCGACTCCAAAGGCTTTCGGTGAGATAATCTCGAGAGATGCAAGCATGATAGCAGTGGCAAGATTTGCATTCGTAATGATTTCGTTGGGATCATAAAGAGCTCTTCGTAGGTTTGGAAAGATATCTTGAACCCATAGCGCGATTCGAGTCGCAGGTTCAGGCTGCCGGAGCAGACGAGCTCTGTGCGATGCTGAGTATGCGAGGAGAAGGTTGAGAAGGTTGTCATCTTGAACGGCCATCTGGGGGAGGATGCTTCTAAAGGGATTAGAAGAGCAGTTGTGGGGAATAAGGCAGCCAGCGGTATGATTCAAAAAATGATGCTAGAAACGTTAGTGTTGCCCTAAATGACTTAATTTGGCGGCTCACAAAGTACTACATCCAAATCAGTATTTGAAATATTGTAAAAAGAGGGACACTGCCTACCAGAAGATTCATCGGGTTCTCAAGAAGCTTGCTGGGCAATGGCTCTAGCACTCTAGGGATGCAGATGGTGACTGGCTTGTCATAGTAGCCTTCGTTTTCAAAAGCGGTATTGTTCGTCTCCATGCCAAAACCAAATTCTACCGGCATTAACCCACCATCTTCGTTGAGGACGAGGTCGAGGTGATCTCTCATAGCAATAGGCGAGGCTCCTGTGATTGCATTCATATCGTCATTCTTGCCGATATCGAGATCTTTGATGACTCGATCAATACCATACGTAGTGGTATCTTGATAGACGTCTTGATAATGGACGGACCAGTCTTGCACCTCGGGATTACTTCTTGGGCCATAATTGCGATCATTGTTGTGCACCATACCAGGCGGTCCAGAAAGCAGCGAGCTCACGGATAACCTGCGCAGATCGGGAGATTCTTGGGACCCATGCGGCGACGCTTTGGCGGGATAAGGCTTGGTATATCCGTCATCGCTAAGACTTGAAGCCGGTGTAAGGGGCGTGCCGACCGAGCTTGCAGGTGCAGCCAGTACGATAGAAGAGCTCTGAGACTCGATGTTACATGAGGTAAGAGATGTCATATTCGGAGGGGGCATCCTTGTATCGTAGGAAGAATTGGCTTCTTGCCTGGCTTGATATCGCACCCGCTTCGGAGGTCTATCGTAAGACGGAATATCGGCAGTCTCGTTATCATCTTTGCCATTTCCATAAAATGGTGGAGTTAAGTTGGGGCTATCAATATTTAGTAGGATGGCATTTCGACTAGAGAAAGTGCCTGCATTGGGGCTTCCGATTCCCGAGTCCGTTGGAGAAAGCGACTCATCTGGACCTTGAGTTTGCCGAAGTCTAGCTACTGGAGGTAAAGATGCTGATAGTGGAGTGCTAGGAGTTAAGGAGTGGTATCTCTCATAGCTTTGCGCATACTGGTGATCTGGTCGGCCAAAAACACTACCATAATCCTTGTCTTCATACATCGCAGGTGCTGGTGGTCCAGATCTCATCAAAGCCGGATCGATGTTCATTGCTGCTGGCGGTTCTTGTACATACGGTGACTCCGATTCAATTAAAGCTGCTGCATATGCCGCACCAGGCCGTAGTCGGACATATCTCTCATCAGTCTTCATCATGTCCGTTTGCGGTTGGGTGTACTGCGGTGGCGATTCCCCCATAGCCGCAGGATATGGAGCATCGGGCGGAAGTCTGCCATAGCCTTCAGTGTTCGCTATAGATGTTGGCGTTTGTGAATACTGTGATGATGATTCCTGAAAAGCCACATTATAGGCGATATCAGGTGGGAGCCGGCTATATTCCTCTGCCTTCATCATTGATGGTTGACTGGTATATGACGGCGGTGGGATAGGCATATTAGGAGTCGATGGGGTTGTAGTTGAATCTCTGCTGCTAGGTTGACTAGCTCCAAATGTGGTGGTTCCAGAAGAGAATTTAATTTCTGAACCATCTCCGACTTCAGCCTTCTTCTTCCTTCGGCCACCCCAGTTCAGCCTTAGGCTGTAATCGCATGTCTCGCCTTGTCTCTGGCAGTTCACACATGATGGTTTTGCTTCGTCGCATTTAACTTTTCGGGTTTTGCAGGGCCTGTGTATTTATGTTAGCATCTTACATGAGTATGTAACAAGAATTGTGCTATACAAGGACAGATTGAGATAATTAGATACGCCAAAACTCCTCTATAACAAGTGCTGAAGATGGGAGCGAAGCTATAAATTGCCAAAGTCGAGCTCGTCGTCAACAGGCTGTGAAGATGGGAGCAGAGCTGTCTCCGTCAAAAATGGGACCGAAGCTGCACACTGCCCAAACTGAACTCGTGGTAGATTGACAGTGGACATGATAGCGAACCATCCTGTGCCCACTCCAGGGCGAATCGGGGATGCCAACAGACAACCTGCGACGCTACCCCAACCCAAAGAAAGCCAAACGCAACCTACCAACAACCCATACGACTCCTCCGCTTGGGCTCTGGAGCACCAGGTTTCTTCGGGCGTGGCATAGCAACATTTGTCTCGTAAGTGTTCTTGCGAGTTTGAGTTTGAAAGGTCGAAGTTGTTGAAGGACGTCACAGCGCGGGGGCAAGGCAGAACTTCCTAACGAAGACAGCCTTGTGCTTGGTCCACCGGCCGATGATGAGCCGGATCTGCATTGGCATTGTCTGGCGAAGCCTCTGGTGTATTTGGGACGAAGTCGCGCTATATTTGACTTTGGTAGTTGTGGAGGGAAAAAGGATGGGCGGGGCTGGACTTTGAAGGTTTGATTTGACTCGAGAAGGCTCGCGCTTGTCACTTGTGCCGCTCCCGATTGTGCTAGTGCGATAAGGAACGCTGCGTTGATGCCTTGGAAAATAGGAACCAATGAAAGCGAGTGGGACGGGGGATCTTCTGTGAATCTGCTTTCATTGTTTACATAATTTCTATGTTGAGGATCTTGATGTCTTCCTCGGGTTTCTCTTTATATACCCGCGCATTTTCGATTTTGTGGATTACATCCAATCCCTGGATCGCCCTGCCGAAAATCGTGTGTTTATTGTCAAGCCAGGGCTGCTAGGTTAGCTTATGCCTGTCAAATAGGGGTCTGAGGTGAAAACTTACGGTCTTTTCTGTTGTGATAAAGAACTGACTGCCGTTGGTATTCGGGCCTGCATTAGCCATACTGACAGTATATGGCTTGTCGTGCTTCAATGTGCTGAATTCATCCTCAAATTCCCTTCCCCAAATACTTTCTCCGCCAGTTCCATCTCCGAGGGGATCTCCACATTGAATCATAAATTTCCGGATAACTCTGTGGAAGATTGTGTTGTTGTAGTACCCCTGTTTCGAATGCACAACAAAATTCTCCACAGTTTTGGGCGCTGCATCTGGGAAGAGACGAATATGGATATCTCCATAGGTGGTGTGGATGATGGCTGCCGTTCCAGTTTCTGCTGCTTTGGCCTCCACTGCTTTCTTTGCATTTGGATTCGTCGGTTTCTCGTTTTGAACATCTCGTTCGGATTTTGAGATGTTCTCGTCATTCGTAAACATGTAAAATCTGATCTTGCCAACCCCGGTCGTAAAAAGAATTGGATCTCGTTCTTCTGATTCTTGAAGAAGCGGATTGTTCGAAGCGGCCATGGCAACTGTCGTGATCCCCTTCTTTTGCGGTTGTCCTTGGTACATGGCTACGCTGAGAGGTCTGAAATTCTCATCCTTTCCAAATACCTTGACCACCCGGTTTGTGTAAGTATTCAGAACCTTGGTGCCCAGCATTGATCCATAAATGATGAAATGACCGGTTTCGTCAAAGATGACATTGACCTTGTTTCGGAAACCTGGGCTGTCCAGTTCTCGTTCGACTCCCAGTCGTCGCCCAAATTCCACATCTTCAAGCTTCTGTAAAGCAGTACCAGCTTGCTGCATCTCCTGGATTGTTTGTAAGGACTCATCATACGTCCTCTGCAGTTTTCCAGTGGGAAAATCAAAGACCCGTATTTTCCGGTCGGGGAACGAAAATGTAGCGAATTGTGATCCAGAAGGAGATATCGTCAACGATACTGGCGTAGATTTTGCCTTCTTGAATTCGAACAGATTCGTCGAGCTCTTGTATTCGAAAACATTATCCGGCTTCTCATAGCTTCCTCCCGGCCGCCAATACTCAATCATGCCATTTTCATCCGCCGAAATCACACAATCATACGCATCATTGAACGCCATCAATGATACCACACTTCGATGGAGCCCCACAATTGTATGTATAGGTTCCTGGTTCTCTCCTCTCCCATCATATATCCTAATCGTATGGTTGACTTCGTCGGAAACCGCCAGTAAAGGTAACGAAGCACCGCGTTTGTGTATCCAACACACACATTTCGGCATGAATTCCAGAGTCAACATAGATAGCAGATCAAAGGTCATGACATCGAAAATCTTGATGCTTTTGTCCACTCCGGCTGTCGCAAAACTCCTCCCATCCGCACTCACAGACACACTCTTGATCTCCCCATTATGCGCTCTGAACTCCTTGACAAACTCAATGCCTTCTGCGCCTTTCTTCCAGAACTTGACAACGCCGTCCACGGAGCTGGTAATTAGGAAGTCGGTCGAGGGTGTCATGGTCACGAACGCCAACTGGTCCTTGTGCATCAGGGATTTTGAGTAACGGGCAGAAGTTGGAAGGGCTGAGATATAGAGCTTTTCGTATGGAAGCTTGCGACGTTTCTTCTTGGGAGCTTCTGCAGATGGAAGCTGAGGGCCCATATCATCGTCCGAAGAGGAGTCTGTCAAAACATCAGCAGAATGCTTGAAGAGTTTAGAGCTTGGCTTACCATCGTCATCCGATCGACTCCTCTTCTTAGATTGCGTCTCCGAATCATCCTCAGCCATCCTGCGTCGTTGTGGAAGTTGCAGAGAACACTGTGCAAGGAATCAGAAATCCTTCGACAGTCATGTAAGGCTGAGAAAGGCAAATTATTTTCCCTCCAAATTCAGCCTAGTGCGCGGCTGAACAACATCTCTCACTCCCCGAGGCTCCACATCTGACCACCATCAATCATTTCTAGCACCAGCCCGCATTAGATCTCCTTTTTGTACGTTCATTAGACCATGGCCTCCAAATCAGAGGCTCTCGCGGCCTACCACCCGCTGCAACGGCTCCCCTCTCCCTCGCGCGGTATCTCTGCAACCGTTCACCTCGCCGGCATAATCTCCTTCACCCTCTCTTACAAATACCTCATCGACTTCCCGACCATGATAAACGACTCCTACGGTTGGCACTGGCAATACCTCACAATCCTGGGCCTCACCGTCGCCTACGCGACATTTATCATCGGATTCCTCGCAGACCTCACGCTTTCCCCGAAACTCTTCCTGATTAAGAACACACTCTCGCTCTGCAGCGCGCCGCTGGAGGTCTTGATCAGTATCATGTATTGGGGAATCAGTGCGATTGATAAGACGTTGGTGGTACCACCGGATGTCCACATTGCCCCACTGGCAGATATTGGCTTCCACGCGGCACCGTCGATACTGCTGGTTATTGATTTGTTATTTCTGAGTCCGCCGTGGACGATCAATGCTCTACCGGCAATGGGCCTTAGTTCTGGGATTGCGGTTTGTTATTGGGCTTGGGTGGAGCAATGCTATAAGCATAATGGATTGTAAGATACACAGTTATACGTTTCGGGAATTGTTACTAATGAGAGGGAAAGTTATCCGTATCCTCTGTTTGCAGCTTTAGATACGCCGCAGAGGATTGTGTTATTTACGGGTGCTGCGGCAACTATGACTGGGAGTACGGTGATGCTCCAGTGGCTTTATGGAAAGGTTAATGGCTTGACGGCAGCTGAGAAGAGAAGCGTACCAGGGAATATGAAGGGAGAGTAGATGGATACAATTAATAGACATGGGTTTTAGACAAGATTAATTGCCATTTTCCCTCGATTCCTCCAAGCATTACATACAAATGCGGCCTTTCCTACTTTCCAAGATATCCCGTCACTTGGTCGATCCTCGGGGGCTGAAGTGTTCTCAGCAATATCTCTCCTATATTTGCCTTCCTTTTCTCTCATTCTCCTTGTTGGCCTTCTTCTAGTCATTCAACACCCGAGGTCTCTGAAGCCAAAGCCACTTTCTTCCATATTTACGGTTCCCACCATCATAACGCCTACCTCCCAAATTACTCACGCAAGTCTCTTTATGCGGCCTACTCACCGCATAAACATGGTCGTCGCAGTTCGATATCAGCTTATTCAAAGCACAAATACTTTTGCTAAAAGACCACTGATATTACTACAGACAAGTTTTAACTCTATATCACCATTAGCCTTAGTCTTATCGACGAGTTCTTCCAACCAACTTAGTCGACTACCAATTCCGCCTTTTTCTCCATACCTTCCCTTATTTAACCCTTCTTCTAACAAGTTATCTCAACCCACTTCCCAATTCATGCTATTCTTCTAAAGCTAGGAATCTCAACGGAACATTCAAGACTCAGGCAAACCCATGCTTCCCCCTCCTATGAGCTCGCAAATTCTCGAGACGACAATAACCCTTTCCATGATTGTTGGAGCAGCCAGACCAGAAGCAGTGGTACTTGATCTCGTTATGAACAGAGTCCCAGTGCTGTTCGAGATCGCTAGGATGTG
>Ga0302325_10032951_pt1 | contig 10625 bp, 7 predicted proteins | sample Palsa_T0_2_FD_201948 | JGI IMG/M metagenome (GOLD analysis project Ga0302325, IMG submission 201948) | Peat permafrost microbial communities from Stordalen Mire near Abisko, Sweden - Palsa_T0_2 | ecosystem: Environmental > Terrestrial > Soil > Palsa > Peat permafrost | place: Sweden: Abisko...
GTCGGTTTTATGTCTCCCGCGAGGCAATCGAGCGGGTGATGGATAAGGCACCCAGTGACGAATGGAAGTTGCTGATCGCGCTGGGCCGGTACGGCGGTCTGCGGATTCCCTCGGAAGTGGTCGGGCTGAAGATCAGCGACATCGATATGGAGCGAGGCCGCATCACCATCGCATCGCCTAAGACCGAGAAGCAGGGCAAATCCAAACGGGTTATCCCGCTCTGGCCAGAGCTGCGGCCGCTCATTGAAACCGTGCTAAAAAAAGCCTCGCCCGATCAAGTCCGCCTTCTGCCATTCATCCTGGCCGGATACAACCCGCATACGCAGTTCGTCCGGTTAATCGAGCGGGCCGGTCTCAACCCTTGGCCGAAGGTGTGGCAGAACCTGCGTTCGACCCGAGAGACCGAACTGCTAAAGGACTTTCCAATCCACGTGGTCTGCGGGTGGATCGGCAACACCGAGCGGATTGCTCGCCGGCATTACCTCCAAATCACCGAAGCCGACTTCGACCAGGCCATCGGGTCGAAGGACGGATTGCAGCGCGCTGCAAAAAGCGCTGCAATTTCATCCAGCGAGCACGCGCAGTTAGCGCAGGATGAAACCAAAGAACCGCGTTTTCCCGCAGAAAATGCGGTCAACGCGGTTCCTCAGCTATCTTCATGTGCCCAGGACAGGATTTGAACCTGCACGCCTTGCGGCGCTACCACCTCAAAGTAGTGCGTCTGCCAATTCCGCCACCTGGGCGTGGTGACCGAAAGTATACGCCCCGAGCGCCAACTGTCGAGAGGCACGGTCGTCAGGCGACCGCGAATGAACCTATCCCATTGTAACGCAAGGATCACAGCAATATTATGATAAATGAGACGGAAAAGTGTCTCATTCTGTCTCATTTTGTCTCGTCAACGGGAGACCGCGTCGCGATCGAATTTGTCCTGGGATCGAATAAACCCCGTCGCATCCCGCAACGTCGGCGCGATCCACCGGAATGGCCACGCCAGCGCGAATACCACGCCGACGTGATCCACCTTCGGATAGAGAATCAGCTGTACATCTCCGCCGGCCGCGCGAATCCGAGCCGCGAGCTTGATCGAGTTCGATGGCTTGACCGTCGTATCGCGCTCCCCCTGGATCAGCAGCATCGGTGGCTCGTGGCCATCGACAAAGTGAATCGGCTCGATTTGCGCATCGGGCTGCGTGCTGGACCGGCCCATGCCAAAAACACCGCGATCGTCCGGCGGGGGCACGAAATCGTATGGGCCGGACAATCCCACCGCCGCGCGCACCGCATCGCGATCGAGCCCGACATTTTTCAAATAGTGATCGTCCAGCGTAAGCAGCCCCACGATATGCGCGCCGGCCGAGTGGCCCATCAGATAAATGTGCGCGGGATCTCCGCCGATCTGTTGGGCATGATCGTGAACCCACCGGACCGCCAATGCACCGTCCTCCACGAATGCCGGAAACGTGACGTCCGGGTAGAGCCGATAGTCCGGAAGCACCGCGACAAATCCCTGCGATGTAAGCGCCTGGGCGACGAAGCGATAACCGTCCTTGCTCCCGCGCTGCCAGTCTCCTCCATAGAAAAAAATAACGACGCTCGCACCGGACGAAACGCCGTGCGGCCGATACACATCCAGCTTCTGCCGCGCAAGCGGTCCGTAGGCCAGGTTTGTCCAGCGCGCTGATCCCCATCGCGGAATGGTCGCATCCAGCAATTGGAATTGCGTGCACCCCGACACCAGCGCAAGCAGCGAAATGGCGTACAGCATCATGCTGCCGTTGCGCCCCAAGATCAATCCAGTGCCGGGGGTTCCACGCAATTGCATCAACTCATCGTAGGCGATGTTGAATATCGGACGCTCCCCCATCAGGAACTACTTACGTAAATCCAGTGCCCCTTTTGCTCGATGAATTGCTCGTGGATTCTAACGATTTTGCAGATCGGGCAAATGTATTCGATCTCAATCCTTGGAACGGCCACTCGTTGGTTGCCCTTCCAAGGAGCGGCAAAATGGCCGGGCGGTGCAACAGCGTTCGCTTTCTATCGGACGCATCAGCCAGCAGCAAACAGCAGACGCGCGTCGAATTTCAGCCACTGGAATCGCGCACGCATATGACCGCCGTCCCCTTAACGGTCACGACCGTCGGCACCACGCTGGGCACGGAACTGCAGATCACCGGCACGCCGGGTCCCGAGGCCATTTATCTCAAGCAAACTTCCGCCGGACTCCTCCTCACCACCGGAGCCGGTTGGAGCGAAATCTTTACCGGCAAATACTGTGACGTTCGCATCAATGCCGGCGCCGGCAACGACACCATCACCATCGATAAATCCGTCAAGGACAATCTCGTGCTCATCGGCGGCGCTGGCAACGATACCATCAACGATGGCGGCAGCGGAAACGATAGCCTCTATGGCGATGGCGGCATCAACACACTCATCGCAGGCAGCGGAACCGATACGCTCGTCAGCATCGGCGGCTCAAAGGATACACTCATCGGCGGCAAGGGTTTCGATAGCTTCTGGGCCAACACCACTGGTGACACAATCACCGGCGTCACCACCGCCGAAACCAACGCCGGCGCCGTCCATGAAATCGCCAGCTTCATGACCCTGCGCGTCGAAGTGAACGGCATCTGGACCAACACGCCCGTCAGCAAGGATCTGCTCGGTCAGACCTTCACCGAGCCCACCCTCGCCGATTATGCGACCGGATATGCTAATTTCTCTTCCAATCCGCTCTTCTCCAGCACCGGCCCCAATGAGAACGACATCCAACAAGGCGGCATCGGCGACTGCTATTTCCTCTCCTCCCTCGCCGCCATCGCCAAGACAAACCCGGAACTGATCCGTCAAAGCATTGTGAGCCTTGGCGACGGCACCTATGCCGTGCAGTTTTTCAACGCCAGCGGCGTCAAAACTTATCTCCGCATCGACGGCGAATTGCCCACGACCAGTTGGGGCGGACAGGCTTACGATGCCACCGGCGCTCAAGGTGATATCTGGGCCGCCCTGCTTGAAAAAGCGTGGACTTATTACCGCGATGATCAAGGCTCCTACGACTCGATCAACGCCGGCTATATGTCCGAAGCTTCCACCGCACTGGGGCTCACGAACCAGACCATCTGGTCGGCAACGAGCGCGACCTCGCTGCTCGCGCAATTGGCATCCTTGCTAGCCGCCGGCGATGCCGTCACCTACGCCACCAACACCGACATGGCCAACCTGATCGGTTCCCACGCCTACACCGTGGACCACGTCGTGACCGATTCCAAGGGCAACATCACCGCGGTTGTATTTCGTAACCCCTGGGGCATCGCTGGAGCCGGCGATGATCCCGACGGCAGCCCATACGTCACCGTGACCCCAAGCGTCGCGTTCGCGGATTTCTCCTTCGCCACCGCCGCCAACTCCGCCTGGCCAGTGGCAGTCGCCAAGGCGAAGAAGGTGGTGAAGGTGACGAAGAAACCAAATGATGCATCGCGCGCTCACCCCGTTCTCTGATCTCCGAAAAAAATGACCCGCTCTCGGAAATCCCATGGAAGGCCTTCCATGGGCTTTGCGCACTCTGACGCCGCACTACAACAATCCCCCCGATTTCATATACTCCCCGCCATGGAAGCAGCGATCAGCCAGAAACTCGTTCCCGGCACAAGGGTAAAAGTCACGCAACAACTCGCCGCCCGCGACTATGCATGGTCGAGTGTGATCACAGGCACCATCGTCGATTTCTCTCAGAAACAGACCGGAAGCTGGTTCGCCCACAGCAAGAACGACAAGCTCTGGCTCGACCGCCTGACGCTCCGCAAGGACGACGGCGAAATCACCACCTTAAATCTCGACGACTACAGCCTGGTTGAGATCGAATCCGCCCCCCCGGCCGCCCTTGTCTGATTTGCCTTTGACCTTAATTAGCAACGACCTCAAATCTTGTGCCCCCCCGACGCCGGCTCTGAGGTACCCCGAAGAGCCGGATTCCCTCCCGCAATGCGCCAGTGAGTATCTTTGCCCCACCACCAACAAACAACCTCTCCCCTCTTCACTGCGACGCCGCACTCTTCGGATACTTCGTATTAATCTCCTCCACCGGCGTCGCCGGGCAGATGGGGCACGTGATCCCGTGGCACGGCTCCACATGCGCCGTCGCATTCCCGTCGCCCAGCGCCTGCTCGATCTCGTATTCAATTCGACTGGCCACGCGGTGCCCCTGGTCGATGCTCCAATTGCCCGGAACCACCAGGTGAAAATCCACCCAGTGATATCGCCCGCTGTGGCGGTGCCGAAGCTTGTGATAGGAGCAGATGCTTCCCATTTGCGACTGCCCCGGCTTATGAATATGCGCATCCAGCAGCCGCCGGATCATCGTGTCATCAGCGATATCCTGCTCGTCCATCAGACCCGCAAAGCTCCGCCGCATCAGGCTCGCAGCGACATATGAAACATATCCCGCCATCAGTAGCCCGCCGATCGGATCGAGCCATGTCCAGCCCGTCAGTTTCACGGCCATCAAAGTCACCAGCACCATCACCGTCGTCACCGCATCGCTCATAAACTGCTGCCCCACCGCCTCAATCGAGAGCGATCCCCCGGACTTCCCCCGCCGAATCAGAGTAAAACCGAGCAATCCGCTGAACAACGCCAAAAAAAGCACCAGCGCCAAGCCCGCATCCAGCTTCTGAACCGTCTCTCCGTGAATAAGCAATTCGATCGAGCGAAATACCATGACGAAGCCCGCGGCCAGCAGCATCCCTCCTTCAAATGCCGCGGTGATGAACTCCGCCTTCCCGTGTCCATAAGGATGCCGTCGATCCGCCGGCGCATGCGCCAGGATAATCGCATAAACCGTCAAGCTGGCCGCGAAAACATTGACGATGGATTCGATCGCTTCAGAAAAGACGGTCGTCGAGCGGGTGAGGAAGTAAGCCAGGAACTTGATCCCCAGGAAAACGATTCCAAGAATCAGCGACCCCGTCGCCGCGCGAAGCTCCGCCCGCGAAACCGCCGCCGGCGCCGCGGCCGGCAACTCAGTCGGCGGAGATGGAAATGACACCAGCGACACTCCCCCGCAGTATAAGCCGAGCCGCGACCGTAAGGGAGCGTTTCCCTCCCCAATATCCTCCGAGCCGCGCACGCAGTAAGCACTCCGGGTACTTTCTGATCAATGGATTCCGCAACACCGATGCCTCGCAGCGCGTACGCCGCCAAACTGCTGGAGTTTCCTGACATCGCCTTTGCCGATCAGGCCGCGTTTGCGCATCGTGGCAGATGGGCGGACTTCTTCGGTAAGCGCATCGGCCCCGACTTCGAGCATCGGATCATCCTCGAAATCGGCTGCTTCGATGCGGATTACCTCTCGGACATCGCGGCCCGGCATCCGCACACCGCGTTCGTCGGAATCGATTGGAAATGCAAGGCGATCTACGAAGGTGCTAAGCACCTGTCGGCCAGCCACTTTCGCAATGTCGTCTTGTTGCGCGCACGCGGCCACGATCTATTCAAGCTCTTTGCCGGCGCGGAGCTCGATGAAATCTGGGTATTCCACCCCGACCCGTGCGAGCGTGAAGCGGAACAGAACAATCGCCTGATCGGCGGGCGATTCTTGCTCGATGTCTACTCGGTTTTAAAAGATCGCACCTCCTTGCTCGCACTCAAGACCGACCATCCGGGTTATGCTCAATCCGTACATGATCTATTCAGACCGGCCAGCGCGAATGCCATCGACCCCACCCGACAACTGCTCCAAGAACGTCTACGCATAGCAGTCGAATCCCCCGACTATTGGCACGATCCCATAGCAATATCCTGCACCCTGGACCGGCATTTTGCTGGCAAAGCGACCCTCTTTGAAAACCGTTTCCTCAAGAAGCACAAGCCCATCCATTACATCGAACTGCGGAAGACTTAGGCGTTTTGCTCGAAGGCTCGATTACCAGACGCAGGCGGCCGCCGCTGTTACCGCTTCGTCACGGTTTTATCAGCCTGCCTCTTTTCGAGGCTCCCGCAAATTTCTGCGCCTCGTTTCCGGCGGGAAATGACGGAGCCGCGCGAAAACGAATCCGCGCTCGTTGAATTAAGGTGCACCGACCTTCTCACGATAGCGAAATAGATAACGAGCCTGCGCGCCGGGAGTTATTGCATTATGTTGAAGTGGTTCCACAATCTCAAGGTCGCCCAGAAACTCGCGCTCGTCAGCATCTTTTTCATGATGCCCGACTCGATCATGCTTTACCTGTTCATCACAGGCATCAACGAGAACATCCACTTCGCCAAGCTTGAACAGGTCGGCAATCAATATCAGCGTCCGCTGGAACGGCTCCTGGATTTGGTCTCACAACATCGCCTCCTGTCACGCGATTCTCGGTCGCCTGACTCACAACAGCAGCTTGCGGCCAAACGAGCGAATATCGATTCAGCCTTTGACAACTTGGCGCAAGTCGATTCACGGATCGGTCTCACACTGCAATTCACTCCCGAGGCGCTGGCCAAGCGCAACCGCGCCGGCTGCGACGTGGTCGATGTTCGGCGGGAATGGGACCAGCTAAAATCCAACGCCGCCGCGCTCGATCCAGACGCGACGGACCGTCTTCACCTTCAGTTGATCGCGGATATCCGTGGCATGATCGCCCATTCCGGCGATATGTCGAACCTGATTCTCGATCCCGAACTCGACAGCTATTACATGGTGGATGCGACGCTCATGGCGCTCCCGCAGACGCAGGACCGGCTCGCCCAGACCATGGTTGATGGAGCAAGCTTCCTGCGCGGCCCGCAACAGAACGATCCGCAACTGAAGACAACACTTGCCATTGAATTGGCGCAGTTGAAGGGGGACGATCTCGACCGAATCAACGACAGCATTGGAACTTCACTCAGCCAGGTAAGCCGCTTTCACGGCTCGACCGGCAATCTTCACGCATGCCTGCCGGCGGCGCTCAAGGCTTACAGTCAAGCCGCGACTCGCTTCAACGATCTGTTGGCCGCAATTCAAAAAGATAACCACGGCGGCATCACTGTCGAGCAACTCCTCGAAGCTGGCGAGGCGGCGCGGGCATCAAGCTTCACACTGTGGAAAATCGCTGATGACGGGCTCGACGGCATTCTCCAAAGTCGAATCGACTATTACCTGATGCGCCGATCCTGCAGCCTGTTCGTATTTGGCGGCGCGATTCTCGCGGCGGTGATGCTGGTGACTTTCATCACCAGAAGCATCAGTAGCCCGCTCCGGAAGCAATCGGCCGAACTCAAGAGCGCAAACGAAGCTCTCTCCTCCGCGCGCGAGCACCTGGCGCGGCGCGTCGAGGTAAGTCACGATGCGCTCCGGCGTGCGGAAGAGAAATATCGCAGTATCTTCGAGCACTCCGTCATGGGCATCTTCCAGACCAGTGCCGCGGGTAAATATCTCAGCGCCAACGTAGCGCTTGCAAGAGTCTACGGCTACAGCTCGCCACAGGAACTGTCCGAGAGCGTCGTCGATATCGAGCGGCAGTTGTATGTCGAACCGACTCGCCGGAACGATTTCATTCGCCTCATGAGCGAAAACGGCAGCGTCACGGATTTTGAATCCGAGATCTACCGCAAGGATGGAACCATCCGGTGGATCCGTGAAAATGCCCGCGAAGTGCGTGATTCCCAGGGAAACTTCCTCTGTTATGAAGGAACGATCGAAGACATCACCCAGCGAAAGCAGTCTGAAGCCCAGGAGCGCCGGGCAAAGCAGGAAGCTGAAGAGGCTCGCGCCGCCGCCGAGCTTGCACGCTCCGCCGCCGAGGCCGCAAACAAAGCCAAGAGCGATTTCCTGGCCAACATGAGTCACGAAATCCGCACGCCTCTCAACGGCGTGATCGGAATGGCTGATCTGCTGCTCAACACACCCCTGAGCCCCCAGCAGGCACGGTATGTCAACGTGGTCAATTCCTCATCCAACGCCCTGTTGTCTCTCATCAACCAGATTCTGGATTTCTCCAAGATTGAGGCTGGAAAGCTCGAGCTGAACCGCATCGATTTCGATTTGAACTTCGCGATTGAAGAAGTCGTCGGGGTGCTCGCTCAGAAGGCGGCGGATAAGAATCTTGAACTGGTCTGCAACATCGATCCGTCCGTGCCCGCCTACGTCAATGGCGACGGCGATCGCATCCGGCAAGTGCTGATCAATCTCGTGAACAACGCCATCAAATTCACATCGGCTGGTGAAGTCGTCGTGCGTGTTACCACGCAAGAGACACCGCAAGCCGGCACTGCGCAAGAGATCGGAGAGGGCGTCGCGCTGCGGTTCAGCATCAGCGACACAGGAATCGGCGTGCCGCCCGACCAGCTCGATCGTCTCTTCAAAAGCTTCTCCCAGGTGGATGCTTCGGTCACTCGGCGCTTTGGCGGCACCGGCCTGGGCCTGGCGATCTGCAAGCAGCTCGTCGAGCTCATGGGCGGCACCATCGAGGTGCAAAGCGTTCCACATAAAGGTTCCACCTTTTCCTTCACGATCGTGCTCGAGCGCCGCGAGCAACCGCCCGAAACACCGTTCGGACTTCGCGGCAAGCGCGTGTTGACTGTCGATGACAATCAGACCCAGTGTCATGTTCTCAAGGAACAGCTCAACGCGTGGGGAATCGATGCGGTTGCCGCCCTCTCCGGGGAAGCGGCGCTGGAATTGATCACCTCCGAATCCTCCGCCGGTCAGGCATTCGACGCAGCCATCATCGATCTCCGCATGCCGGGGATGAGCGGCGTCGCACTGGCCAAGGCGCTTCGCGAAAACCAGCAGCGGCGAGATCTTCCGCTCATCCTCATGAGCGGCGTCGCGGAAATTTCAAGCGAAGTCGGTCCCGAGCAGGCCTATTTTGTGCGGACGCTGGCAAAGCCGATTCGTCAGTCGCAGTTGTTCGACGCGGTGATGAAGGCGCTGGTGCAACCGACCACCCGATCATCCTCCGCAAAGAGTGCTGCTGTTGCGCAAGATGCTCCGCCGAAGCAGAAGAAATCCGCGAAGATTCTTCTGGCCGAGGACATGGACATCAACCAGTTCGTCGCGACTGAAATTCTCTCGCGCGCGGGATATGCGTGCGACATCGTCAGCACCGGGCGCCGAGCGGTCGAGGCAGTGTCCAACAAGCAATACGACGTGGTCCTCATGGACTTGCAGATGCCGGAAATGAGCGGGCTTGAGGCCGCCGCGGCTATTCGTGTTGCGGAACAATCGCGCGGCGCCGCCGATCGCCTGCCGATCATCGCTTTGACTGCCAACGCTGTGAAGGGCGACCGCGAACGATGCCTGGACGCCGGGATGGACAGCTATTTGACCAAGCCGCTGAATCCCAAGCTCCTAATCACGACGATCGAGACTTTCCTAAATGCAAAACAAGATGCGCCGCTGGCTGCGCTCGCGACCGACTCCGCGGCAGTGGAAAGTAAGTCGAGCGGTGACGCGAATTGTATAAAGCCGATGAACTCCGCCATCGACTATGAAAGCCTGCTTGCGCGTTGCATGGGCGACAGCGACCTTGTTTCGAAAGTCGCAAAGAAGTTTCAGGAAAGAAGCCGTCAGGCGTGGGACCAGATTCTTGCCGGGCTCAAAGCCGGCGATGCAACGGAAACCGCGCGTCTGGCCCATGCGATGAAGGGAGCGGCGTCGAATCTATCGGCCATCAGGCTGGCCGAGCTCGCAGCGCAACTGGAAGACCTGGGCAAAGCCGGCGACTTGAGCGCCGCCGAAAGCGCCGCCCAGCAGCTTGGCGAAGAACTCGAGAAATGCCGCGAAGCATTGCAGACGCTAACGACGCCTCAGGCAGACAAAGCATTGCAAGCATAGACGGTCCGAATTTGTAAAGAGGAGTTCGATGCGTGTACTGGTAGTTGATGATGATGAGATGAGCGTGGATCTGGTCAGCGCAATTTTGACGCGCGCCGGGCACACCGTAGACGCGGCCACCGATGGCAAGCAAGCGCTGGAGATTCTGCGCGGCGGCGCGCATCGCGTGGTGGTTTCCGACTGGGAAATGCCGCATCTCAGCGGCCCCGATCTCTGCGCCGCCATCCGGACAGAAGACTTCGGCGGGTACATCTATACGATTCTCCTCACCGGGCGAAATAAAAACGCCGACACCGTCGCCGGTCTCAACGCCGGCGCTGACGATTTCATCATCAAGCCGGTCGATCCCGCCCAGCTGGCCGCGCGCATGCGAATCGCCGAGCGAATCTTGTCGTTGCAGACATGCCATTTGACCATCTTCGCGCTCGCCAAGCTCGCCGAGTCGCGTGATCCCGAGACCGGCGCCCACCTCGAACGGGTGCGCACCTATTGCCAGATCCTCGCCCAGCAACTCTGCGCTGATCCCGCGATTGCAAAGTCAATCGAGCCCGGCTATTCGCAGATGATCTATCTGACCAGCCCCCTTCACGACATTGGCAAAGTGGCCATTCCCGATCATGTGCTCCTCAAACCCGGCCGCTTGAGCGACCGCGAATTTGAGATCATGAAAACGCATACAACGCTGGGAGCACAAACTCTGGAATCCGCCGTCAAAGCGCATCCCGAGGCAACTTTCCTTCGCATGGCCAGAGACATTGCGCTAACTCATCACGAACGGTGGGACGGAACCGGATATCCCAACGGTCTGGCAGGCGAGCAGATC
>Ga0302325_10032952_pt1 | contig 10625 bp, 13 predicted proteins | sample Palsa_T0_2_FD_201948 | JGI IMG/M metagenome (GOLD analysis project Ga0302325, IMG submission 201948) | Peat permafrost microbial communities from Stordalen Mire near Abisko, Sweden - Palsa_T0_2 | ecosystem: Environmental > Terrestrial > Soil > Palsa > Peat permafrost | place: Sweden: Abisko...
CCCCCCCCCCCCCCCCCCCCCCCCCCCCCCCCCCCCCCCCCCCCCCCCCCCCCCCCCCCCCCCGCCCCCCCCCCCCACCCCCCCCCCCCCCCCCCCCCCCCCCCCCCCCCCCCCCCCCCCCCGGAGAGAGAAAGGGATAGGGACCAGGTTGTAGGTTAGCAGGATGAAGCGGCCGAAGGGTTGCCAATTGGCTGTATTGGCGATGAGATAGAAACAGCCCGTTGAAAATAGTGCGCCAATGATTGATAAGACATAAGGATTTGCGGGACTTAATTCCCATCTACCATTACCCTTTCCTCCCCATTGAGATCATACAAGGCAATAGCCGCGACAGCTCCAATCGAAGTCCCCAAAATTCTATCATCAGCACACATCTCACAAAACATCACGCCAGTATCAACTCTACGGGCGAAACCATGTAAACCCCAACAAACTTTGAAACCCCGAGCCAGGAAGTACGTACCTCCACATCCCAGTACTAGTAGTAGCCCCCACACTACTCCCAATAACCACAAAGTAACTCAACAAAGCCCATTCCCCGCGCCAATGAGTATACACATCTCTCCATCTTTCGGTGAACGCCGGAGAAGCCAATAGGACGGCTCCGAGACCGACTTTGACGGCGAATTTTATTTCTGGTTTGCGTAGCTTTTCGAGGGATTTCCAGACGCGGTATTTGAGTTTGGCGCGCTTGGTTTTGGGTGGGCGGGGGATTTCTTCGTGGATTGGGATTATTGGAAGGGGTTGTTTACGTTCTATCTCTTAGCAAGGAAAGCATAAACAACAGTTCAGGGGAAGGGTTAAGAGGGATTCGTCATTGCGCGCTGCGAGGTACAACATGGGGAAACATGGGAGGGGTTTCGGTGGGGTACCATGCCGCCAGAAGAGTATCCACCACCAGTTTCGCCCGGGTGTCGCTTGATGCTGTTTCAAGTCTTCGAGAACAGAAATCACATCCAATATCTCACGCGCGAATTCTTCGAGAGAGAAGGAGAAGTAAGTCATACTGGCTGCAACTTCTTCTTTATTCACGCTCTGTTGGAACATAGTGTGTTCGTTATACACTTCCTTCAATGCCGCCACGCGGGATGTAGTGTACAACTCCAGTGCCTAACTTTTAACTACGTATTTTTGAGGAATACTCTGGTGATGCGGTCGGAGAAGAGGGGGTTGATTGGGATTTCGAATTTTGGGCCGGGAGAGAAGGGAAGTTCGCGAAGGGTGTATTTGCAAGTATACGCTAATGATTTCTGTGGTATGAGTATATCTCAATGTCTGATGGGTAGAATACCATATGAGGGCCGAGGTGATCGATGAATATCTTCCAGAGTTGTTTACATGACAGACTCGATGTATCGTCCGTCGTATCTTCAGAATCCGTATCCTCTAAGAGTTCACTCTGTGCTTCCGCGGCACTTTTCAACCCCCCAAGATGTTGTCCTAATCCCTACTATCAACTCGATCCCCCTTGTCAATGACCTCCATCCGGTTGACGAGCCGTTGCATCAGTAGAAACTCATCTTTCCTTCCAAGGAGATAATACTCATACTTCGCCTCCGCAAGACTTGCCCTCAATTTCCCATACCAACTCCTATGCTGCTCATACTTCTTATCAAAAGCGGGTGTATTAATAGACGCAGAATTCAGAAACGAGCGTACAAGCAGTGTGAACAGATCTGAAAAGTCGTCCATTGCGGTAATCATATCGTTCCTGTATACAGTAAGCCCCACATATTAAGGGAGTGGGATCAACTTTAATTTGGTGACCGCCGATCGCGGCCATAGGAAGTAACAGATTGTATTTGAGATGAGAACGCCCATTAATACGATTTTGAGGGTTCTTAGGATATACTCCTCGCTGAATTGGGCCATTTGAACGCTTCCTATTGTAAGTCTTGGGGATATGGTTGAGAGGGACCGTCTCGGACGAGGTTGACGAAAATGACCATGCAGGCTAAGGAACAGGCTGTGTTAAAAGCAGGTTTTCCCAGTTTTTGTTTCGCGTAAGCGAGTAAGCCAATTCCGCCTCCACACCAGATCAGTAATGTCAAGGCATGGCCCAGGGCAAGTGAATCGATTTGATTGAAGTAGGCCGCAGTAGCCATACTCCCAGACGTTATACCCACACTGTAAGTCAACGCCGTGAGCGCGAATCCCGTCGTCTCAATCATGCCTAATCATCAATTGCGGGACAAAGAGGAGGTGTTACTTCCAATTGAACGTGCTGGGTGGAAGTATACTGCCACTGTTGCGACTAAATGCATTCCGTCACTTTTCCCCAGAAATTCCGCAAACGGCAGCCAGAAAGTGGCCATACTTCCAAGCCAGTATGCAAGCGTACACTTTAGCACTCTACGCGCAATAAGTCTCCATAACGAATAAATCAAGGGCTTACCGTTTTAATGCCTCACTATGGAGCCATGACTTGAATTTATCCAGTCGAGTTCGCTCCCATGGTGGGATTTCGCGGTCGACCACACTTCCTGGAATTGACGAGTATGCTGTCGTTGTGCCACTCCGAGTATCTAGAAGGGGTCTGAGTTCATCGTTCTCAAACGGACTCTCGTCGTATTGTGACAGTAACGAGATTTTTCGACGTACGCGGTCTCCGGATTCCAGAATCACGGACGCAGTACGGATATGTCGGAACGTCAAATGGAGATCTTCTTCTTCCTCTTCCAGTTCTTCAGGGCCATCTTCTACACGTGAAGGAGACGTCGACTCCATCACGCAGCGACGCCTTGGCCGTTGATGTCGATTGATCGACGTTGCCTTAATTTTGGGGAATTCATCACAAACCGGTGGGCCTGGTGGGAACTGAAATAAAGCCGCGCGCTCCAATTTTTGGCGTTGAGCCAGTACTTTCGATGAGCTTCCGTGCCCTGACTTGACAATTTGCACTCGCCATGACAGCGCCGGAGGGCCAGGAAGGCTCTGGCCACGCGAAGTACCATCTCAAAGTAGAAGGGTATACGCCGCTTGATTCAGAACAAGTTATGCGATCCTACTCAACCGTCATGTCAACGTCAAGACCCCAAACTGCCGTCCCCTCGACCTCCACGTCAAAACACACCCTCCCCGAACTATCTAAAGAACCGCCCATAATGCCAGCAGCGCCAACCAAGGCAAAAGATGCAATCTCTCGCAAGACAGTGCCGCCAACGCCTGCAAATCCCACCCGTGGCCGGTTCGTGCAAATCAAGACAGCAGCCGAACCAGCGACCCCTGATTTTGCATATGGAATCATTCATTTGTACAGAGATATCACTGGCACGGAGGACAGGGAAATCACGTCTGTGGGAAGACGGCCAGGGACTTCGGAGGAGGAGAATGTGCTTGCGATATTGGCGGTGCCGAGTTATATGACTGCGAACGATTTTATGGGCTTCGTGGGGGAGCAGCAACGGGACCAGGTCAGTCATTTCAGGATGATTAGGACAGAGGCTGCGAATCGGTATATGGTGTTACTGAAGTTTCGTACCAATGAGGCTGCAAGGGATTTTCATCAGGATTTCAATGGAAAAGCATTCAATTCAATGGAGGTAGTTCTTCTTTTCGGGCGGACGCTGATGATAGCCCGAAACATGTCATGTTGTGTTTGTAAAGAGTGTTACCTTCCAATCCTCCTCGACAACCCATCTCGACACTATTTTCCCCTTTATCGATGATCCATTTCTTCCTCCGACAGCATTATCTCCCTCAGATCCTACTCGTCCCGCTCCGCCTCCTACCCCGGCCTTACGAGAGTTGCCTACCTGTCCAGTATGTCTAGAACGCATGGACGCAAGTGTAACTGGTCTCCTGACGATCTTATGCCAACACACTTTCCACTGTCAGTGTCTCACCAAATGGGGCGACGGAAGTTGTCCCATCTGTCGATATTCGCAAAAGAAAGACGCCTCAGATCAAACCCGCGAATCCCACGTCTGCAAATCCTGTAACGTAACTGAAGACCTATGGATATGGTACTCCCTTTCAAAAGATGTGGGCTGACCGTAGCTTGATTTGTGGACACATTGGCTGTGGGAGATACAATGGCGCCCATGCATTCGACCACCACCTCCAAACAAGCCACCTGTACAGCATGGAACTCGAAACACAGAGAGTATGGGACTACGGCGGCGATGGCTATGTTCATCGCTTAATCCAGACCAAAAGCGATGGAAAATTAGTTGAGTTTCCCCCTGTTGCGTCGACGGGGACGTATTATCATCCTGCGGATAGGGCGGTGGAGGATGATGTGTCGCGAGAAAAACTGGATGCGATGGGCATGGAGTATACGTACCTTTTGACCACTCAATTGGAGAGTCAGAGAGTCTATTATGAGGAGATGATTGCCGCCGCGGCTGATAAGGCTGCGAAATCTGGGAAGGCGGTTGATCAAGCGAATGCTCAAATATCCGTCTTAGAAAGCCGATTGGAGGAATATTCTCAAAAGTTGCGTAGATTACAGCTGGAACGAGACCAATTGGTTCATTCCGTGGCTGACAATGTCAAAGCGAAAGAACGCACTGAAGCCAAATGTGTCAAACTGGGCGAAACGGCACGCAACTGGCAAAAAGAATTGAAAGAGGAGAAACTCTTATCGGAGGGATTGTTGAACAAAGTCAATGTTCTGACGGAGCAGAATGAGCTGTTGAAGAAGGAAAAGGATGAACTGCAGGAACAGAATCAGGATTTGATGTTTATGCTTGAAAATATGGGAAGGGATGATATCAAGGGTGGTGATTTGGGAATTGCGGAACGGCAGACGAAAAAGGGAAGTCGTCGGGGACGTAAATAGGTAGCTCATTGGCATTCTCTCGATACCGGGTACATTCACAACAGTCATAGGAGTCATAGCAAGTGTTTAAATGATATATTGCGTGGAATGTTCCAGCCTCTGCAGTTTCAATTAAGGGGCACCACGGCGGCCGGTTGCCATTTCGAACATTAAATTAGCCTTAAATGTACAGTACGTGTCAGCCGAAAATTCGCCCAACACATTATCTAAACCCTTTCAAAGGGCACATCCACGCTCCTTTAAATACCCCCAGGCCCCGCCATCAGCAGTCAGTCCTGGAACATACGACGACACGACCGTCCGTGGAGAGTGATCACGCTCGTCCGTCCGAAATGTACTCCTCGAACAACACGCTGAATCGGCGTCCGCGAGGACTGTCGATGCACAATCATTCTGCGGCTCGAGACGAGCCCTCGATTCTGCCAAAGTTTCTGAGACGGTTGTCGGCGCGGACACCGGACTCGTATGATCGGGCAGAGAAGATGATGAATGGCGGGAATGGCGGGCTCGGCAATGGCAATGGATATAGAGGCGCGCCTTCTTTTGTCGGAGCCGTGAGTGGGCCGAGAGGACGGATATTTAAAGTGTTTGGAGTGTTTGTGTTTCTGTTGACGGCGGCGTACTTCTTTTTACCATGGCCGCCTTCATTTTCATCGTTCGGTAAGCTCTTCAACTGGCTTTGCTAACTGCTAGATATTGCATCCTCTTCCTCTTCCTCCTCCTCATCCTCGTCGTACACTAAAGTATGCTCGAAACCACACGATCCCAACAAGCCGCTTGTACAGTACGCTTTAATGATCGATGCTGGGTCAACAGGATCACGAATACATGTGTACAAATTTCACAATTGTTTTGCGGCTCCGACATTAGAGCACGAGACATTCGAACAGGTCAAACCTGGTCTTTCGTCGTATGCTGGCAATCCTCAGAAGGCGGCAGAGAGTCTTGACGCATTGCTTGACATCGCTGTCGCGGAGATACCCAAGGATTTACAGTCTTGTACACCATTGGCGGTTAAGGCAACCGCTGGATTGAGATTGCTAGGTGAACAACAGAGTAGAGATATCTTGGGTGCGGTGGAGAAGAGGATACATACCAAATATCCATTCCCACTCCCTGAGAAAGATGGAGTCATTATCATGGAGGGCAGAGATGAAGGTGTCTATGCATGGATTACCACAAATTACCTGCTTGGTAGTGTCAATTTGTATGTTGGCTAACGGCTTAGGCAATATTGGCGGACAGGAACGTAAAGCCACTGCAGCAGTGTTTGATCTCGGAGGAGCATCAACTCAGATTGTCTTCGAACCAACTTTCTCATTACCTACTGCCCAGCTCACTCCCGGAGACCACGAATACGTCTTGACCTTCGCAGGTCACAAATACACTTTGTATCAACACTCCCATCTCGGTTACGGCCTGATGGAGGCTCGAAAGGCAATCCACAGACACGTCTACCAAACCGCCGCCTCGAAAACCGAAGTCGTCCATCCATGTCTCCCTCCTGGGATGGACCTGGATGTTACTATCCAGGGAAATACAGTACACATGGTTGGTCCATCGCACGCTAGTCCATTACAATGCCGCGCCATCGCAGAAACAATCCTCAACAAGACCGCTCATTGCGCATTAGTCCCTTGTGCTTTCAACGGGGTGCACATGCCAAAGCTAACTGAGACTTTCCCCTCCACCAACGACGTCTACTTGTTCTCCTACTTCTACGACCGTACGCAACCATTGGGAGTTCCCAGTTCCTTCTCATTACATGAACTACGACATTTGACGCAACAAATATGTTCCGGACCAGAGGCATGGGATTCGTTTGAAACGATCCCCGGGGCAAAGGATGAGCTGAAGGATATTGGACCGGAATGGTGTTTGGATTTAAATTTTATGGAAGCGTTGTTGGTGAGTGGGTATGAGTTTAATTTAGAGAGAGGTGTCAAAAGTGTCAAGAAAGTGGACGGGAATGAGGTTGGATGGTGCCTGGGGGCAAGTCTGCCGTTATTAGAGGGCACTGGATGGAGCTGTAAGATTCAAGAGGTGTTTTAATATCCTTGAAAAGAGTAGATCTGGATTATAGGGAGCACTAGCATCTGTTAACATGGGCATTGGCTGGATATAATGCTATTTGTTTGTTCTCTGGGTGAAATCGTATTTTAACTGGAATCAGTACACTTTCGTGACGAGTCCAAATATGACGACGTGCCATGCAGTGGGATTGAGTATCCGGTGGCAGGCCACCGTTCGTGATTCAGTCGCGCATGTAACGGGAAGCTTTTCTTCCTGACCTATTATACATTCATATCTAACAAACATATTTGACGTTCCTGAGATCAACTCCTCGAAAGTAAATCACACCCTCCGAGACACGGGAAATCCTATTTCTCCCCATTTCTGCCAGCAGTATACCGTTCCCGATCCTTCTCCTTCTTCAATTCCCTAATAACCGCCTCCAACTTGCGTCTCTCCTCATGCTCGACCTACAATCAGTACCAACTTTCCAAAACACGTACCTTCAGAGCATTACTGTGCTCATTTCTCATCTCCGCGACCATCTTCCTAAATTCGGTGCGCAGGGTTCCTGTCGAAGTCTGTTCTGTGGCAAATCCTCCCTGTACAGGTGACGACGCATCTCTTCCTAAATGTCGTACTTTTTCTTCTGCAAGCTCGGTTTGCAGAGTATGGCATTGTTTTCTCAATGCATCGACCTGGGATTCAAGATTCTGTCTGAACGACTCGTGATCGATAAATTGAGACGTCAATCGTTCAAAATCATCCAAAATACTAGACAATTCTTCTTGCAATTCTGTGCATTTCGTCTCCAACATCTTCTCTCTATCCCCAGTGGATTGTCCATCATCTCTGGGAACAGCAACGACAGCCATACCAGCTTTATCAGCGATCTGTTTCTCCAGAACCTCGATCTGTCGAGCCAGAGTTTCTTCCGCAGACTGGCGCTCCGATTCAGAATATTGCAAGTCCCGTATAAGTTGAGAGTTCCGTTTCTTGAGGGTTTCGAGTTCTTGCGCCAGGGGTTCATCTACAATAGAAGTACGGTATTTTTCGCGTTGTTGGTCAAGTTCTCTTTGTTTTCGGGCTTCTTCGGCTCTTTGTTGACGGGATCCAAGAATCTCATCTTTCTCGGCTTTCAACATCGCTGTTTCGCTCTTCAGCATCACTAACTGCGTCTCTAATTCGCGAATCGCCACATCGTGTTGTCGTGCTTGGTCGTCAAGTTTGGACTGCAGATCTCGGGCGAGTTGTTGTTGAGAATCATGTTGTTGTCCAATGCCACTTAATTGTGATGACAAGTCTGCGATAGTCTTATCCTTTTGCGCGAGGTCATTGGTGAAACGTTCTGTCTCGCCGCGTCGTAAACTCTTTTCCCGTCTCAAACTCTCAGCTTCTCTCCCGAGCGCAGCAGTCTCCGCAATCCGCGCTTCCTCCCTGGCAGTATCCAGTTCCCGCTTCAGATTATCAGTCAACGCATCCTGATCATCCAACTCGTTCTGTACTCTGTCGAACTCTTTCTGCGTCTGGATGAGTTTCCGTTCGAGATCTTCGATGCGAGAAGTATGATCCGTAATTGCGGCAGACTGATCTCGTTCACGAAGTTTGAGAGTTTCGATCACGCGCTGCGATTCGGAGAGAGAGTTTTGGAGGTCGCGCGTTAGCATTGTGTGAGAATCTGTGAGGGCCTGGAAGTTCTGCTCGAGTTGGTCGATGTAGGAGATGAGATTGTCCGATGCAGGGGACATGTCCGTTCTTGCAAGGGTAGCGATATGGAAATTTAACTGTCGTAATCTGGTTTGTGCTTCGAGAGCTTCCGCCGAGGGGGCACCAGATATGCTCCCTTTGGCAATTTGCGCCACGTTATCGCTTATACTCCTTGACCGTGATCCTGACAATGAAAACCTGCGTGGGGGATTCTCGTCGTCTTCATGGCCAATATAGAGATGCCCCTCGCCGAATTCGTCCGTCATTCTCCCCTCCATAGCCTTCCTCTCCATAATGTTCATCCCCAATCCCAGCACAGCAGCATTGTGATTTGACAACTTGCGTTCGATATCCATTTCCAGCGACTGTAACCGCCAGAGCTCGGAACTGATCTCATCGCATTTCTTCTGCGCCGTGTCAAGGTGACTATTCGCGTTTATAGGATTACTGCCCCGTTGTCCTTTGTTCGCTGCGTTTTCTAAGCGATACAGTGATTGCGCCGCTTGTTTGACTTTCTGCTCTAACATCAACTTTCTCCCCGTTGACTCAATCATGCTCTTCAACAGCGATTGTTCCTACTGTTAATCTCTATTCCCTCGAAGTGGGACACACATTTTTCAGTTCCTCGATCTCCTCGGGGCTCAGAATATTACTCTCAGCGGTATCTTTCAACGCCTTGTGCGCAAGCAACCGAATCAACAAATCATCGCTAACATCCACTCCTCTGCTGATAATTACCCCAGATCCACTCCCATACGCAGTCCTCTTGGCACCATTCGAAGCATGACTACTTCCTGAAGCGAGCCGCCGGGAGATACTCCCTGAACTGCTTCCTTTGATATGTTTCGCACGAGACGCATTCCCGATACCCAGACCGGGGTACTTGGATCCTTCGGGGGGCGGCGTCGGAAGTTGCTTTTCTCGCATCATGGCGCCTGGCATATCTTGTAGCCTTTGGTGTTATGCAGACGGCGTAGGATCACCGTCGGCGCGGTATTGTTGGAGAGGTCCGTGGCATTTGCGGATGAGTGGAGTGTTGTTTTGAAGATGTGTTTCGATTAAGAGGCGCGGTTAGGGAATGTTTGTGTTACGTGTGACAGCCCCAACCTGCGCCAAGGGTCTATGCAGATCAGGCACCAGCCCAACTTCAAGTCATCAGGACTTCTCTTGAAGCAAGCCATCAAAAACTACCTCATTAACCAAAATCGGTCATGGATGTCAAATGTTAGTCTATTACTCATAATTTTGCGAGCGTAGAAGTGGACGCGATAACATCCCTTGATACTCATACACTATATCTCACCTGCAAAGCTAGCCCCGATCCCCTCCACTAATAACGATACAAACCGCCCAGCCGCATCTTCATCCTGCATACTTGTCTCCAGAATACTTAAGATTCTCTTAATTCCAACCTTCACCTCCCCCGTGGGATTCATGTTCTCCAGCTCGTGCAATATATTCTTACGAGTCTGTCGATCGAACACGTCCACTGACTTGAGAATCTCATCAAGTTCCCTCAGACTGGGGACCGTAGGGACCGGGATCTCCGCATCGAAAGAGTTCATGAAATCCATTTGCTTGAGGACTGTCCGTTCTGATGTCGTGCCAATGATAAGTAGCCTTCGATTCTTTGGCGGGCGTTTTCGAAGAAGGACCAGCAGCGTTTGGAGCACCGCATTGGAGAAACGTGCCCCCATTGCTGTCCAGTCTAGGATGATGTCAGTTCCACGAAATGTGGGGGGGATTACCCAATATCCGCTCGATGTTGTCTACGACGATAATACTAGCTGGACTTTTGTATGAATCGTTGAATACTTTGCTGAGATACTGGACCTTGGCTGCTTCGTTGAAGCCGACCATGGATTCAGGCGAGATCAATTTGATGTAAGGAAACTCGGATTTCATGGCAATTGAAGCTGCGAGTGCGGTTTTGCCACTTCCTGCGGGGCCATGCATCAAGACACTCACCAAGTGCGTCCTCTCACTCTGACGCACCTGCTCCACATATAACTTTCCTTCTTTGAGAATGTTCTGCCGTCAAATTAGCACACAAGGGCCAAACCTCAATTCCAGACGAATACGATATCAACCCTCCTTGTACACACGCCTCCAAATCTTCTTC
>Ga0302325_10032953_pt1 | contig 10625 bp, 9 predicted proteins | sample Palsa_T0_2_FD_201948 | JGI IMG/M metagenome (GOLD analysis project Ga0302325, IMG submission 201948) | Peat permafrost microbial communities from Stordalen Mire near Abisko, Sweden - Palsa_T0_2 | ecosystem: Environmental > Terrestrial > Soil > Palsa > Peat permafrost | place: Sweden: Abisko...
TTCCCACCAGATCACGAACACGGCCCCGAGATAGGTCGCCACGCCTTTGCCGCCTTTAAAATTCAGCCACGGCGTGTAACAGTGGCCGAGGATGGCGAAGGTGGCGTGCAGCGGCGCGAAGGCCCACGAGTCGTCCGCGATCGCGATGCGTTGCACGGATGAGTAACCGGCAATCGCGTGCGAGAGCAGCGGTCCGCACACGGCAACGGCCGCGACGCCCTTGAGCGCATCGAGCACGAGGACAGCGATTCCAGCTTTGCGACCGAGCGTCCGCAGCGCGTTTGCCGCGCCGATGTTGCCGGACCCCGAACCTCGGATATCGCTCTTGAAGAACACGCGGCTCACGAGCACGCCGAACGGGATCGAGCCGAACAGGAAGCTCAGAGCGAGCAGCGGCCAGTCTAGCCGCAGCGCGAGGCTCGGGTCGGAAGCCAGCGGCATCAGCGCCCCGTCGTCTCTTCGCGCCTCGCGCGGAACTCGAGCCCGAGCGGCACGCCTTCAAAATCGAAGTGCGAGCGCAGCGTGTTCTCCAGAAACCGCTTGTAGCTGCTCGTCAGCAAGTCGGGGTCGTTGCAGTGAAAGATGAAGAGCGGCGGATGCGTCGCAACCTGGGCTGCATAGTAGATGCGCAGCATTTTTCCGCTCGAGTTCGGCGGCTGATGCGCGTAGGTCGCCTCGCGGATCACGGTGTTCAGCTCGTGGGTCGGAATGCGCCGATCGAGATTCGTAGCGATCTTCATCACCAGCGGCATCAGGCTCCCCAAGCGCCGTCGCGTCAGTGCCGAGAGGAACGTGACCGGTGCAAACGATGCGAACGGGATGTTCTCGTGGATCACTTCGACCAGCTCGTTCTGTTTGAACTCACCGTCCTGTTGCAGCGCGAGGTCCCACTTGTTGGCGACGATGATCAAGCCTTTGCGTTCCTCGAGCACCATGCCGGCCATGCGCCGATCCTGATCGAGGACGCCGACCATCGAGTCGATCACGAGAATCGCAATGTCGCAACGCGCGATCGCACCGAGCGAACGAAGCGAGGCGTAGTATTCGATCGATCCGTGGTGTTTGGTCTTGCGCCATACGCCGGCCGTGTCGATCAGCCGTATTTTGTGTTCGTGGAATTGGAAGAGCGTGTCGATCGCATCGCGCGTCGTACCCGGAACGTTGGAGACGATCGAACGATCTTCGCCGAGCAGCGAATTGAGGAGCGACGACTTGCCGACATTGGGGCGGCCGACGATCGCAAGCGCAAGTTCGGTCTCGTCGATCGGGATGGTAGTTTCGTCGGGTAAGCGCTCGACGATCGCGTCGAGCAAGTCGCCCGTGCCCTCGCCGTGCAGCGCCGAGACGACGATCGGCTCCCCGAACCCGAGTCGCGCGAACTCGCCCGGAATCAGCGCCTTCACGCGTTCGGATTCGGCTTTGTTGGCAGCGAGCACCACAGGCCGGCGCGTCTTGCGCATGATGTGGACGACATCGTCGTCGAGCGGCGACAGTCCGGCGGCCGCGTCGACCACGAAAACGATGACGTCCGCTTCGTTGGCGGCGATTTCGGCCTGCGCACGCGTTTGGCGCGCCATATCGTCGCTGTCGAGCGCGTCCGTGTCGATGCCGGCCGTGTCGATAACGGTGAAGGTACGCCCGTTCCAATCGGCGAGCGCGTAAAGCCGGTCGCGCGTGACCCCGGGTTCGTCGTCGACGATCGCGAGACGCTTGCCGACGAGGCGGTTGAAGAGCGCGCTCTTGCCGACGTTCGGGCGCCCGACGATCGCAACGGTAGCAGGCCGCACCTTTGCGGCGAGCGGAGTGGGATCGGGGGGCATAGCCGCCCCGATGTCATGAGCCATAACGGTAAGCGTTCGCCGCACGGGGCCCGCGGACCGTGCGGCGAACCTCCAACGGGTCAATGGCCAGCCAATTCTTCCTAGCCCTCGTGTGTTTCCTCATGGTTTTGGCGGCTGCGCAGCCGGCCCGGGCGGCGACACCCTCGGGGGCCGTCTACGTCACGACCCTCCCGAGCGGCGCGGATATCTGGATCGACGGGACCTACGTGGGCCGCGCGCCGGTTCTCGTCGACGCGCTGGCCACCGGCCGCCATGCGCTCACGATCACGAAAACCGGCTGGGTCGTCCAGGAAGTCAGCGTCACCGTCGCGCCCGGCGAAACCGCGATGTCGAGCACGCACTTGGCGGCGGGTCCACGGGCGATGGCGGCCGGCGCGAGCGGCTCGCTCGAGATTCGCGGCGTGCCCGCCGGCGCAGAGGTTTCCCTCGACGGCGTCGTCGTCCGCTCGGAGCCCGGCAAAAATTTGCCCATGGAAGCGGGTCCCCATCGGCTCACGCTGACGACGAAGCGTGGGACGTCGACACGCGTCGTCACCGTCGTGCCCGACACGACGACGGACGTGGTGTTGCGCGAACCGGCTGCGAATCAGGCGCCGGCGGCCGTCGTCGCACCGGCCGCGGATTATTTGCCGACCGACAACTTTACAGTGGAAGGCAACAAGGTCGTCGTGCACTTTGCCGGCCACATCGTCGTCGGGTACATCGGCACGCCCGAGTTTCGCATCGACGGCGCTACGGTCGGCTACAACGGTGCTCCGCAGTCCATCGGCGGCAAACTCTATCTACCGCTCGCGCTTTTGCAACGGCTGACCGGTGACGAGGCCGACGGTAAGTAGCTGATGGCAAGCATTTATATCGAGACGTTCGGTTGTCAGATGAACGAAGCCGACTCGCAATACATCGCCGATCGCGCCGCATCGTCGGGCTACGCCATGACCGCCGACGTCACCCAAGCGAGCGTCGTCGTCCTCAATACCTGTACGGTGCGCGACAACGCCGAGCGCCGCGCGTACGGACGGATGGCTCACCTTCGCGCACTCAAGCGAGCCGACCCGAATATGAAGCTCGTCGTGTGCGGATGTCTGGCGGAGCAAGACAAGGACACGATGCGCGAACGCGCTCCGTATTTGGATGCCGTCTTCGGAACGCGCGACCTCGCGCGGCTCGGCGATGCGCTCGCGGAGTGGCGCCCGAGTTTCGATGACGACCACACCCTTTCGGATGAACGTCTCGTGCTGGGTCCCCTCGGCGGCCACGCCGATTGCGTGGGTGACGCTTACGCGCACGTACGCGCGTTCGTGACGGTGCAGCGCGGCTGTTCGTACTTCTGCACGTTCTGCATCGTGCCGCACGTGCGCGGCCGCTTCGACAATCGCTCGCTGGTCGACATCCTCGCCGAGTGCCGAACCGCAATCGCCCGCGGTGCGCGCGAGGTAACGCTCGTCGGTCAGACGGTGAACGCGTTCAAAGACCCCGCGACCGGCGCGGATTTCGCGGACTTGCTCGCAGCCGTTCATGCACTCGATGGTCTCGACCGCGTCACGTTCCTCACTTCACACCCGAAGGATTACACCCCGAAACTTGCCGCCACGATGGGGGCGCTTCCCAAACTCAACCCGCGCTTCCATCTGCCGGTGCAATGCGGATCGGACACCGTGTTGCGCCGCATGAATCGCAAGTACACGGTGGCGCAATATCGCGAGAAGATCGGCGCGTTTCGCGAGCATTGTCCGGATTGGGCGCTGACGACCGACCTGATCGTCGCTTTCCCGGGCGAAACCGAAGCGGACTTCGAGGCGACGCTCGCGCTATGCGACGAGATCGGATTCGCGCAGGCGTTCTCGTTCGTCTATTCGCCGCGGCGCGGAACGCCCGCATCCCACTGGGAGCAGATTCCGTTGGAAGTGGGCAGCGAGCGCTTACGGCGGCTCGGACAAACCGTGGATCGCGGCGTGCGCGCTTGGCACGAGCGCAAAGCCGGACGCGTGGTGCGCGCGCTCGTCGTCGGCCCGTCGCGCAAGAATCGTGGGAATCTCGCCGCCAAGACGACCGACAACGTCACCGTCGTCGCGCCCGCGGGGCCGCTCGACGAATCGCAGCTCCGGGACCATCCTTGGCTCGACGTACGGATCGACGCGTTCTTCACGTGGGGCGTCACGGGCGAAATCGTCGGGATCGCCGCACGCTACGATGCGGCGGCGCTTGCGGTCGACGCGCGGCCGGCGATCGACTTAATTACTGCGGTGTGACGCTGAGCGGGGCGTTCCAATCGGAGTACGTCGTGGTCGCCACGAACGGCCCGTTGCGTTCCTCGATCTTGTGCGTCTGGCCGTCGACGGCCCCGATCCACACGCGCGTGGACTTCACCGAATAGCCGGCCTTCCCGGTTACGTCGATCCGGTAGAGATGCGTCGCGACCCCGTCGAGCTGCTGCGAGCCGAGCGCCTTCACCGTCTTACCGGCGAGGTTGTCGGCGAACGCCGTCGTGTCGCGCACGGTCGTCAGCGGGTTTTGCTCGGGCGGTAGTTTCGCTTTCGTCCACTTCGCATCCGCACCGCGCAGCCACACGTCGTTGCCGATCACGACGACGATGAGGCCGGTGTCGCCGAGGGCGACGCGCACTTTGTCGGGCGCAACGTAGACGATATCCTTAAAGCTCTTGCCGAGCGGGCTCTGTTCGACCACGTGCATTTTAAAGCTACGCGCTTGTGCCATCCGGTGCGCGTCCGCGACCATGGCGCGACCGTCATCGGCACGCGCCGGCCCGGGCACGCCCGTCACGAGTGCGACCGCGCAGAGCACGCCAAAACCAAACCTTACCATACGCGAAGAAGGATACTCGCGTCGCATCCGAATTCCCCGCGCAGGTGAGTCAAGGTTGAGCCAGGCGCGGTTTTCGCCGCTGCTCGAGCAGTACTACTCGATGAAGGCGCGTTACCCCGACGCGATTCTGCTCTCGCGCGTCGGCGATTTCTACGAAGCGTACGGCGATGATGCGACTACGATCGCAGCCGCCCTGCAGATCGCGCTAACCTCCAAGGAAGCGGGCTCCGGGCAGCGCGTCGCGATGGCGGGCGTCCCGTATCACGCGCTCGATAAGTATCTCGCGGACCTCGTCGCGCAGCACCGCATCGTGGCGCTTGCCGATCAGCTCGAAGTCCCGGTTCCGAACAAGCTCGTGCGGCGCGACGTCACTCGCCTGGTGACGCCGGGCACGCTGATCGAGGAGCATCTCCTCGATCGCGGCACCAACAACTATCTCGCCGCAATCGTTCCGGCCGGCGATTCGCTCGGGGTTGCGTACGCCGACATTTCGACCGGCCGCGCCGCCGCGACCGCATACGACGGCGAGAACGGCCTCGAGGAAATGCTCGCGGAACTCGCGCGCCTGGGTCCCGCGGAAATCGTAGCCGACGTCCCGCCCGCGATCCGCAGCGCGATCGAAACGCAGCTCCCGTCGGTTCGCCTGACGACGCCTCCGCTCGCCGCGGTCGAGCGGCACGAGTTCGCTCCGGTCGACGGGTTCTCGGTCGAGGAGACTTTCGCGATGCGCCGTGCGTTCGAAGCGCTCGGCGCGTTCGTGCGCCGCGTCGGCCTCGGCACCGACGGCGGGTTGCTGCGCGATCCCGAGTACTATCGCGCGCGCAGTTTTCTCGCGCTCGACGCCAACACACGCAAGCACCTCGACCTCACGAAATCGCAGGGCCAGAATCCGAAAGCTACGCTGCTCGCGACGATCGACCGTTGCAAGACGGCGATGGGTTCGCGTCTGCTCGCCCGCTGGATCCTCGCGCCGCTGGTCGATCGCCCGGCGATTTCGGCGCGGGCCGACCGTGTCGAGACGCTCGCGGGCGACTACCCGGCTCGGGCCGCGCTGCAAGAACTGCTCGCCGGCGCATTCGATCTCGAACGAATCGCGCAGAAGGTGCGCTTCCGTCGCGTGCAACCGCGCGACTTGGGGTCGCTGCGCCGCACGCTTGCGCTGTTTGCGCCGCTCCGTGCTGCGCTGCCGGCGAGTCTGGGGCCGCTGTCGGAGCGGATCGGCGAACATGCCGAACTGCTCGGCGAACTCGAGCGAACGCTGTGCGACGACCTGCCGGCAACGCTTGCCGACGGCGGCGTCATCCGGCCCGACGCCTCGCCCGAAGTAAAAGAGTGTATTGCCGCTCGCGCCGACGGTCGCGAACGGATGGCCGCGCTCGAGGAACGCGAACGCACGCGAACCGGCATCAAGGGCCTGCGGATCAAATATGCGAGTGCCTTCGGGTATGCGATCGAAATCTCCAAGTCGAACCTCGCGCACGTACCGCCCGACTACGTTCGCAAGCAAACGCTGACGGGCGGCGAGCGTTTCGTCATTCCCGAACTCAAGGAACTCGAGATCGCGATTTCGAGCGCGCAGTCGCGCCAGTTGCGGCTCGAGGAAACGCTCTACGCGAACCTCGTCGAGTCGGTTGCGGCGCGCGTTGAAGAGTTGCTCGCGAGCGCCGACGCGATTGCAGAACTCGACGTGGCCTGCGGTCTCGCCCAAGTCTCGGGGGAGCGCGGTTACGTGCGCCCGAGCTTCACCGATACGAGCACGTTCGACGTCGTCGACGGACGGCATCCGGTCATCGAGGCGCTCGCGGGCGATACTTTCGTGCCGAACGATTTGCATCTCGGTGAAGCATCGGCGCGCTTCATTTTGCTCACGGGACCGAACATGGGCGGCAAATCGACGTACCTGCGGCAGGCCGCGCTGCTCGCGATTCTCGCTCAAATCGGCGCATTCGTCCCGGCGCGTTCGATGGCGCTCGGTGTCGTCGATCGCATCTTCACGCGCATCGGAGCGGGCGACGACTTGGCTTCGGGGCAGTCGACGTTCTACGTCGAGATGGCCGAAGCGTCGAACATCTTGCGCCGCTGCACCCGGCGCAGTCTGCTCTTGATCGATGAGGTGGGCCGCGGGACGGGCACGATCGACGGACTCTCGATCGCGCAATCCATTTGCGAATACCTCCTAGGTTTGGAATCACAAGCGCCGATGACGCTCTTCGCGACGCACTTCCACGAGCTCGTCGCGCTCTCCGAGCGCTGGCCGCTGGTCGCAAATTTCCACGTCACGGCGGTGGAAAATACCGCTCGCGGCGCACCCGTTTTCTCGCATCGCGTCCTTGCGGGCAGCACGTCGCGCTCGTTCGGCATCGAAGTCGCGCGGATGGCGGGCTTACCGCCGGGCGTCATCGCGCGCGCGAGGGAAATCGCCGGGGCGCTGGGCGATCGTCCGACCCTTGAAACGCAGGTACCCTTACGCGCCAGATTAGCCGCCCCAGGCCCTCAAGAAGAGATGCAACTCACGCTCGACTGGTAGGAACCGTACTTTCCTAGACTTTGGGCCTACGGATGCCGATGCACCTGACATGGATGGCGGTGATGTGACCAACGTAGACCGGTACATGCTGTGTCTGCACTTACGCTCCGGCGAAGTGCAAATGACACCGTACCGCAGCCTGCAAGAAGCGCTGTACGTCGCCGATCTTCTCGGCACAGCAGCTCGCTGCGGATCGCACGCAACTCCGCCCGTCGACGTCCCCTGCGTCTATCTGTTCCCGCCGAATGACGAAATCGAAAGAGTCGAAATCCAGGAGCGCTGAGAGCTCCTTCGATCAGAGTTAGATTTCCAACGGCGCAGAGCCACGTCCCATTGACCCACTGTCGGGCGACATGGAGTGTGCCGCTAGACCGGTTGCGCGAGATGCAGTACGTCCGCCGTCTCGCTCCGAACGCGGCGGCAGAGGTCGGCATCGTTTGCGATCGATTGGCCGTACGACGGAATCAACTCGACCAGCTTCGGCTTCCAATCCGGAAGCTTCGCAGCGAACGCCTTCTCGATAACGCCGAGCATGATATTCACTGAGGTCGATGCGCCGGGCGACGCGCCGAGGACTGCGGCGAGCGAACCGTCCGCGGCGGTAACGACTTCGGTTCCGAATTGGAGTTTGCCGGTCCGCGCCTTGTCCGGCATGATGACCTGTACGCGTTGGCCCGCGACTTCGAGCCGCCAGTCGGCTTTCTTCGCATTCGGAAAGAACTCGCGCAGCGCTTCGAAGCGGCCGTCCGACGACTCGAGGACTTGGCCGACGAGATACTTCGTCAGGTCAAAGTTATCGCGGCCGACCGCCATGAGCGGGCCGAGATTGTCCGGCTTGATGGCGCCGAAGAAGTCGACGAGGGAACCCGTCTTGAGGAACTTCGTCGAGAAACCGGCGTATGGGCCGAAGAGCAGCGCGCGCTTCCCGTCGACGACGCGCGCGTCCAAATGTGGAACCGACATCGGCGGCGCGCCGACCGAAGCCTTGCCGTAGACTTTGGCCGAGTGACGATCGGCTAACGTGGGATCGTCGCAGCGCAGCCACAGGCCGCTCACGGGGAAACCGGCGAAACCTTTGCCTTCAGGAAGGCCGGATTTCTGCAAGAGCGGGAGTGCGCCGCCTCCGGCGCCGAGGAAAACGAAACCCGCCGAGATGGTTTTATGGCCGCCCGCGTCGTCGCTCACCGACACGTTCCAGCGGTTGCCGGTGCCGCGGTGGACGTTCGTGACGCGATGGCGATACGCGACGCTGAAGCCCGGCTGCCGTTCCAGGTTCGCAATCAGCGCGCGGGTGAGCGCGCCGAAATCGACGTCCGTGCCCGTGACGTCGCGCGTCGCCGAAACCTCTTCGCTCGGATCGCGGCCTTCCATGACGAGGGGCATCCACTGTTCGAGCTGGGCTTTGTCTTCAGAGTATTCCATTTCGCGGAAGCAATGGTGGGCGTGCATCGCCTCGAAGCGCCGTTTCAAGAACGCGACGTTGGAAGCGCCGCGCACGAAGCTCACGTGGGCCACCGGGTTGATGAACGAACTCGGCGGCGAGATCGCACCCTTGCGCACGAGGTACGACCAGAACTGGCGCGACAGGTCGAACTCCGTATTGACCTTCAGTGCGCGCGAAATATCGACGACGCCGTTGCTGTCTTCCGAGGTATAATTCAGCTCGCAGAGCGCGGCGTGGCCCGTCCCCGCGTTGTTCCAAGCGTTAGAGCTTTCTTCTGCCGCGCCACCCAAGAATTCGTAGACGGCGATGCTGAGGTCGGGCTGCAGTTCTTTCACGATCGTCGCGAAGGTCGCGCTCATCACGCCGGCGCCCACCAAGACCATGTCGACTGTTTCGGTCGTCGAATTTTTTTCCACGAAGTATCCTTACGCGCGACCGGGGCGTAATCTTACCAAAAGGACGGTTGAGTGATTCCCGGATCCAGAAGGGATGCGACAAATGGCGGCCTCTGGTCGCATGGGGGCAGGCCCGCGGTCCGGCCGACTGCGAGGCGCTAAAATCGTCTTCGGGCTGCCGGATCCAGAACGCCCTTGTGGGTAGGGATTTGCCAATCATTGCCAGCCGGGTCTTTGACCATCGCGCGCCGATCGCCATACGGCATGTCGGCCGGTTCTTCGAGCGACACGGCACCAGCTTCCAATGCGCGCTGGTACGTCGCGTCGGTGTCATCGACGTAGAGATACAGGAAGACAGAAGTCGCGGCGCGCGGACCCACGGCGCTCACCATGACAATCGAGTCCCCGATTCTGATCTGCGACGGTGTCTCCGTCGTGAAATCTCCGCTCGCGGCAAACGCATGCCTAAGAAACTCGACCAAGCTGCCCGGGTCCGCAACGACCAGCCGAGGAGTAATGCTGTGCCAACCTTCGGGAATCGACGTGGCCATTCGTTGAGCTTACTTCACCGCGCTCGAAAGGTCCCCGCGCCCACCGCTGGTTTCCGCATCCGGTCCGGGCCATCGGAGCACTGATCGCCTTTGGCGAGCCGCTCGCGCGGCGACACGGCAAACGCAGCCCCGTTTCCGAAATGCCGAAAACGTGATGACTTCGCTCTGCCCGCTGTGCGGCAATGCCAACGCATGTAGTTTGGTGGCCGGCGAGCCAGAGTGCTGGTGCTCCGCGACCGGTATAAACGAGAGCCTCGGCGCGCGTCTCGTCCGCGTTGAAGTGCCCGTCGTTTGGTCATATCGCTCGCCCGAGCGCTGAAGGAATCGCTCGCGAGGGCGTAGACAACAGCGCTATAGCGTTCGCGCACCAGGAACCCGGTGAGAACCCGGGACGGTCGCGCCACTGTAAGCGGGGAGCCGCTCACGACCACTGCCGGTAACCGGCGGGAAGATCGCGAGCACGGGGCATCGATCCGCGAGTCAGGATACTGAGCCGGACGCGTATCCACCAACCTCGCGAAAAGGTAGGGCTTACGTGAATCGTCTTCTCCTCGTGTCGTGCGCGCTCGCCGTTGCGACGCTCGTCGCACGGCCTGCGGGCGCCGTACCGGCTCCGTCTCCATCCCCATCGGTATCGCCGGACTTGCGCGAAATCGGGCGCACGATCGTGACCAGCGATCGGAAACCAGAGCCTATCGGCTCGACGACGCATCCGACGTTCGTCATCGATCGCGCCCGCATCGATTCGTACGGTGCGCGCACCGTTGCAGACGCCCTCCAAGGCATACCCGGCGTGAATTTCTACTCGTACGGCCCGTTCGGTGCGGAGGTCGACTACGGGCTCCGCGGATCGTCGACCGAGCAGACACTCGTACTCGTCGACGGCGTGCCGATCACGGATCCCACGACCGGCGGCGTCCTGCTCGGACAACTGTCGACGATCGGCGTCGATCGCATCGAGGTGGTTGAAAGCGGATCCTCGACGCTCTACGGAACGAGCGCTGCGGGCGGCGTGATCAACATCATCACGCGCGTGCCGCGCGG
>Ga0302325_10032955_pt1 | contig 10624 bp, 19 predicted proteins | sample Palsa_T0_2_FD_201948 | JGI IMG/M metagenome (GOLD analysis project Ga0302325, IMG submission 201948) | Peat permafrost microbial communities from Stordalen Mire near Abisko, Sweden - Palsa_T0_2 | ecosystem: Environmental > Terrestrial > Soil > Palsa > Peat permafrost | place: Sweden: Abisko...
GAGTTCCACGTCGAGGCCAACATCGGCCGTCCGCAGGTCGCCTACCGGGAGACCGTCACCCGCAAGGTGGAGAAGGTCGAGTACACGCACAAGAAGCAGACCGGTGGCTCTGGCCAGTACGGCCGGGTGCTCATCAACCTCGAGCCGACCGGCGGCGACGGCGGCGGGTACGAGTTCGAGAACAAGGTGACCGGAGGCCGGATCCCCAGGGAGTACATCCCCTCGGTGGACGCCGGCTGCCAGGAAGCCGCCGAGTTCGGCGTCCTGGCCGGCTACCCGATGGTCGACCTGAAGGTGACGCTGACCGACGGCGCCTACCACGAGGTCGACTCGTCCGAGCTGGCCTTCAAGATCGCGGGTTCGATGGCGTTCAAGAAGGCGGCCGCCCAGGCGGGGCCCGTGCTACTCGAGCCGGTCATGGCCGTCGAGGTCAGGACGCCGGAGGATTACATGGGCGAAGTCATCGGCGACCTGAACAGCCGCCGTGGCCAGATCCAGGCCATGGAGGAGCGATCCGGGATCAGGGCGGTCAAGGCGCTCGTCCCGCTGTCGGAGATGTTCGGCTACGTGGGGGACCTGCGCAGCCGCACCCAGGGCAGGGCGGACTACAGCATGCAGTTCGATTCGTACGCTGAGGTCCCGCCCAGCATCGCCAAGGAGATCATCGCCAAGGCGCGAGGCGAGTAGTCAGTCAGTTCGGACCCAAACCCGTTCCACCCCCGCCTGCCACGGCGGGTGGCCCCGCCGCCAGCGGCGGCCAGGCCGGAACAGCAACTAACGAGGAGAAACCAGTGGCGAAGGCCAAGTTCCAGCGGACCAAGCCGCACGTCAACATCGGCACCATCGGGCACATCGACCACGGCAAGACCACGCTGACCGCGGCGATCACCAAGGTGCTCCACGACAAGATGCCTGACGTCAATCCCTTTACCCCCTTCGATCAGATCGACAACGCGAAGGAGGAAAAGGAGCGCGGGATCACGATCTCGATCTCGCACGTCGAGTACCAGACCGAGAAGCGTCACTACGCGCACGTGGACTGCCCGGGTCACGCGGACTACATCAAGAACATGATCACGGGTGCGGCCCAGATGGACGGCGCCATCCTCGTGGTCGCCGCGACCGACGGCCCGATGCCGCAGACCCGCGAGCACGTGCTGCTGGCCCGCCAGGTCGGCGTGCCCTACATCGTGGTGGCGCTGAACAAGGCGGACATGGTCGACGACGAGGAGATCCTCGAGCTCGTCGAGCTTGAGGTCCGCGAGCTGCTCACCGAGTACGAGTTCCCCGGTGACGACGTGCCGGTGGTCCGGGTGTCGGCGCTCAAGGCGCTCGAGGGCGACGCCGAGTGGGGCGAGAAGGTCCTCGAGCTCATGAACGCGTGCGACGACTCGATCCCCGAGCCGGTCCGCGAGATCGACAAGCCGTTCCTGATGCCGGTCGAGGACGTGTTCTCGATCACCGGCCGCGGCACCGTGGTGACCGGCCGGATCGAGCGCGGCACGATCCACACCAGCGAGACCGTCGAGATCATCGGGATCAAGGAGAAGGCGCAGTCCACCGTCGTCACCGGCGTGGAGATGTTCCGCAAGATCCTGGACGACGGCCAGGCCGGCGATAACGTGGGCCTGCTGCTGCGCGGCATCAAGCGCGAGGAGGTGGAGCGCGGCCAGGTCGTCATCAAGCCGGGCACCAACACCCCGCACACCGAGTTCGAGGGCCAGGTCTACATCCTGTCCAAGGACGAGGGCGGCCGGCACACGCCGTTCTTCAACAACTACCGTCCGCAGTTCTACTTCCGGACCACCGACGTGACCGGCGTGGTGAACCTGCCCGAAGGCACCGAGATGGTCATGCCGGGCGACCGGACCGACATGCACATCGACCTGATCCAGCCGATCGCCATGGAGGAAGGCCTCCGGTTCGCGATCCGCGAAGGCGGCCGCACCGTCGGCGCCGGCCGGGTCACGAAGATCATCAAGTAACCGTCGTGCGACGGCGGGTCCGGCCGAAGGTCGGACCCGCCTCGCGCGACAAATGGGGGGGTCGCCTTGGGGGCGGAGCCCCCGGGCAAAGCACAGCGGCTGACCACAAAGCGAAGGACACCGAGGCCACAAATGGCGGGACAGAAGATCCGCATCCGGCTCAAGGCATATGACCACGAGGTCATCGACAGCTCGGCGCGGAAGATCGTCGACACCGTGACGCGTACCGGCGCGCGGGTGGCTGGCCCGGTGCCGCTGCCTACCGAGAAGAACGTGTACTGCGTCATCCGCTCTCCGCACAAGTACAAGGACTCGCGCGAGCACTTCGAGATGCGGACGCACAAGCGGCTGATCGACATCATCGACCCCACGCCGAAGACGGTGGACTCGCTGATGCGCCTCGACCTGCCGGCCGGCGTCGACATCGAGATCAAGCTCTGAGGGACGCACCGACATGGGTAAGCAGATAACCGGGATCCTGGGCACCAAGCTTGGCATGACCCAGGTCTTCAACGAGGCCGGGCAGATCGTGCCGGTCACGGTCGTACAGGCCGGGCCCTGCGTGGTGACCGCCGTGCGCACCCCGAGCACCGACGGGTACTCGGCCGTGCAACTCGGCTTCGGCGAGATCGATCCGCGCAAGGTGACCAAGCCGGTCAGCGGCGTGTTCGCGAAGGCGGGCCTGACCCCGCGCCGGTACCTGGCCGAGTTGCGCACCGACGACGCGTCGGAGTACACGCTCGGGCAGGAGGTCACGGCCGGGGTGTTCGCCTCCGGGCAGCACGTGGACGTGACCGGCCGGAGCAAGGGCAAGGGCTTTGCGGGTGTCATGAAGCGGCACGGGTTCAAGGGCCTCAGCTCCTCGCACGGCACCCAGCGCAAGCACCGCTCACCCGGGTCCATCGGCGCCTGCGCCACCCCGGGCCGGGTGTTCAAGGGCGTGCGGATGGCGGGCCGGATGGGCGGCATGCGCACCACGGTGCAGTCGCTGACCGTCCATGCCGTGGACGCCGAGCGCGGGCTGCTCCTGATCAAGGGCGCCGTGCCCGGCCCCCGCGGCCGGGTCGTCCTGGTCCGCAGCGCGGTCCGTAACCATTCAGAGCATGGGGGTGAAGCCTGATGACCGCCGTCAGCGTCATCTCGCCGTCCGGTGACGGCGCCAAGACCGTCGATCTGCCGGAGGAGATCTTCGCCGCCAAGGTCAACATCCCGCTGATCCACCAGGTCGTGGTGGCCCAGCGGGCCGCGGCCCGGCAGGGCACGCACGCCACCAAGTCCCGCGGCCAGGTCCGCGGCGGCGGCAAGAAGCCGTACCGGCAGAAGGGCACCGGCCGGGCCCGTCAGGGCTCGCTGCGCGCGCCCCAGTACACCGGCGGCGGCGTCGTGCACGGCCCGGTGCCGCGCTCCTACGCGCAGCGGACGCCGAAGAAGATGAAGGCCGCGGCCCTGCGCGGCGCGCTGTCCGACCGGCTCAGCCACGGGCGGGTCCTGGTCGTCAGCGGCTTCGTCGACGGTGACGCGCCCCGGACCAAGGACGCCGTGGCCGTGCTGACCGCCGCTGTGGGTACATTGGGCCGCCCAGTACTCGTAGTAGCCCACCGCGACGACGAGCTGACCTGGAAGTCGCTGCGGAACGTGCCGGCCGTGCACGTCCTGGCCGAGGACCAGCTCAACACCTACGACGTGCTGGCCAGCGATCACGTGGTCTTCACCGAGCAGGCCCTGACGGCGTTCGTCGCCCGGGCCCGGGTAACGAAGGGAGCGGACCAGTGAGCCGGGACAACAACCCGCGGGACGTCCTGCTGCGCCCGGTGGTCTCGGAGAAGAGCTACGGGCTGCTCGACGAGGGCAAGTACACCTTCATCGTCGACCCGGAGGCCAACAAGACCCAGATCAGGCTGGCCGTCGAGGCCGTGTTCGGGGTCAAGGTGACCGGGGTCAACACCGTGAACCGCCCGGGCAAGCGCCGGCGCACCCGGTATGGCTGGGGCAAGCGGCCGGACACCAAACGCGCGATCGTGACCCTCGCCTCGGGGGACCGGATCGACATCTTCGGGGCTTAAGGGAGACTCGACAAGAAATGGCTATCCGTAAGTACAAGCCGACCACCCCCGGCCGGCGCGGCGCGAGCGGCTCTGACTTTGCCGAGGTCACCCGGACCGAGCCGGAGAAGTCGCTGGTCCGCCCGCTGCACTCGCGCGGCGGCCGGAACGTGCACGGCCGCGTCACCGCCCGGCACCAGGGCGGCGGCCACAAGCGCGCCTACCGGCTGATCGACTTCCGCCGGGCGGACAAGGACGGCGTGCCGGCCAAGGTCGCGTACATCGAGTACGACCCGAACCGCACGGCCCGGATCGCGCTGCTCCACTACGCGGACGGCGAGAAGCGCTACATCATCTGCCCGCAGGGCCTGTCTCCCGGGGACACCGTGGAAAGCGGCACCGGCGCGGACATCAAGCCGGGCAACGCGCTGCCGCTGCGCAGCATCCCGACCGGCACCGTGGTGCACGCCATCGAGCTGCGGCCCGGCGGCGGCGCCAAGATCGCCCGCTCGGCGGGCGCCGGCGTGCAGCTGCTGGCCAAGGAGGGCGGCTACGCCCAGCTGCGGATGCCGTCCGGCGAGATCCGGCGGGTCGACGCGACCTGCCGGGCCACGGTCGGCGAGGTCGGCAACGCCGAGCAGGGCAACGTCAAGCTCGGCAAGGCCGGCCGCAACCGGTGGAAGGGAATCCGCCCGTCGGTGCGCGGCGTGGCCATGAACCCGGTCGACCATCCGCTGGGCGGCGGCGAGGGCAAGAGCTCAGGCGGACGTCATCCGGTCAGCCCGTGGGGTCAGCCGGAGGGCCGGACCCGCCGGGCGCACAAGCCGAGTGACCGGCTGATCAGCCGTCGCCGCGGCCGGAACAAGCGGTAGGAGCAGCACGCGATGCCTCGTAGTCTTAAGAAGGGCCCGTTCGTCGACGACCACCTGATGAAGAAGGTGGACGTGCAGAACGACCGGGGATCAAAGGCCGTCATCAGGACGTGGTCCAGGCGTTCCATGATCGTGCCGGCCATGCTCGGACACACGATCGCGGTCCACGACGGCCGCAAGCACATCCCGGTGTTCATCACCGAGTCGATGGTGGGCCACAAGCTTGGCGAGTTCGCGCCCACGCGGACTTTCCGCAGTCACGTCAAGGACGACCGGCGCAGCCGCCGATAGGAGAACGACGAACCATGGAAGCAAGGGCGAAGGCGCGGTATGTCCGCGTTACGCCGCGGAAGGCCCGCCGGGTGGTGGACCTGATCCGCGGGCTGCCCGCTGACGAGGCGCAGGCCCTGCTGGCCTTCGCGCCGCAGTCGGCCAGCGACCCGGTCGGCAAGGTGCTCGCCAGCGCGATCGCCAACGCGGACCACGGCGGCGGCCGCGCGGACCGGGGCATGCTGTGGGTGCGCCGCGCCTGGGTCGACGAGGGCCCGACGCTCAAGCGCTTCCGGCCCCGCGCGCAGGGCCGCGGCTACCGGATCCTGAAGCGCACCAGCCACATCACGGTCATCGTCTCCGACGACTCCGAGGGAGGGACTCGCTAGTGGGCCAGAAGGTGAACCCGCACGGGTTCCGGCTCGGCATTACCACCGACTTCAAGAGCCGCTGGTACGCCGACAAGCTGTACAAGGAATACGTGGCCGAGGACGTGGCCATCCGGCGGATGCTGCAGCGCGGCATGGAGCGGGCTGGCATCTCCAAGGTCGAGATCGAGCGGACCAGGGACCGGGTGCGGGTGGACATCCACACCGCCCGGCCGGGGATCGTCATCGGGCGGCGCGGTGCTGAAGCCGACCGGATCCGCGGCGACCTGGAGAAGCTGACCGCCAAGCAGATCCAGCTGAACATCCTCGAGGTGAAGAACCCCGAGATCGACGCTCAGCTGGTGGCTCAGGGGGTCGCCGAGCAGCTGTCCAGCCGGGTCTCGTTCCGGCGGGCCATGCGCAAGGCGATCCAGAGCGCGATGAAGGGCGGCGCCAAGGGCATCCGGGTGCAGTGCTCGGGTCGCCTGGGCGGCGCGGAGATGTCCCGGTCGGAGTTCTACCGCGAGGGCCGGGTGCCGCTGCACACGCTGCGCGCCGACATCGACTACGGCTTCTACGAGGCCCGTACCACCTTCGGCCGGATCGGCGTGAAGGTCTGGATCTACAAGGGCGAGGCGCCGACCAGCCGGGCCGGCCGCGAGGCGCAGGCCGCCGCGTTGCGGGCCGCGGCCCAGCAGCGACCGCAGCGCCCTTCCCGTGAGCCGCAGCGGCGTCGCCGCGCCCCTGAGGGCGCGACCGCCGGCGAGGAAGGCTGAGCCATGCTGATTCCGCGCAGGGTTAAGCACCGCAAGCAGCACCGGCCCCACCGGACCGGTAACGCGACCGGTGGCACCCACGTGTCGTTCGGCGAGTACGGGATCCAGGCCCTCGAGCACGCCTACGTGACCAACCGGCAGATCGAGGCGGCCCGTATCGCCATGACCCGGCACATCCGCCGTGGCGGGAAGGTCTGGATCAACATCTACCCGGACCGGCCGCTGACCAAGAAGCCGGCCGAGACCCGGATGGGATCCGGTAAGGGCTCGCCGGAGTGGTGGATCGCCAACGTCAAGCCGGGGCGGGTCATGTTCGAGCTGTCCGGGGTCGCCGAGCCGGTGGCCAAGGAGGCGCTGCGCCGCGCGATCCACAAGCTGCCGATGAAGTGCCGCGTGGTCCAGCGAGAGCTGGGTGAGGGCTGATGGCTAGCGGCCTGACCGCGCAGCTGCGCGTGTCCACCGAAGAAGAACTGACCGCCAAGCTGGCCGAGGCCAAGGAAGAGCTGTTCAACCTGCGCTTCCAGGGTGCCACCGGGCAGCTGGAGAGCCACGGCCGGCTGCGTGCGGTCCGCAAGGAAATCGCCCGGATCTACACGGTGATGCGCGAGCGCGAGCTCGGGATCATCACCTTGATCGAAGAGTCCGGCGAACCGGAGGATCTCGAGCCGGAGACGCCGGTGGCCAGTGTCACGAACGCCGATGACAGTGCCACCGAGGACAGCGCAGCCGAGGATGACGCAGCCGAGGAGGCGAGCGAGTGAGCGAGAACGCCACGGGTGCCGTGACGCGCGGCTACCGCAAGAGCCGGGAAGGCTTGGTGGTCAGCGACAAGATGGACAAGACCGTCGTTGTCGAGGTCGAGGACCACGTCAAGCACCCCAAGTACGGCAAGGTTCTGCGCCGTACCAAGAAGTACCAGGCGCACGACGCCACCAACGCCTGCGGCGTGGGTGACCGGGTGCTGCTGATGGAGACCCGGCCGCTGTCCGCGACCAAGCGCTGGCGAGTGGCCGAGATCCTCGAGAAGGCCAAGTAAAGGCAGAAACACGGTAACAGCAGACCGCCTGGCTCCGATGCCCGGCAAGCAGACCCCCGAGGGGGGTCACCGGGGGGATCGTCCCCCGGGGAAGACAGGGAGTTGACGTGATCCAGCAGGAGTCGCGGCTTAAGGTCGCCGACAACACGGGTGCGAAGGAGATCTTGTGCATCCGTGTGCTCGGCGGCAGCGGCCGGCGATACGCGGGCATCGGTGACGTGATCGTGGCGACCGTGAAGGATGCCCTTCCCGGCGCCGGCGTGAAGAAGGGCGATGTCGTCAAGGCGGTCGTGGTACGCACGCGCAAGGAGCGCCGCCGCGGCGACGGCTCCTACATCCGGTTCGACGAGAACGCCGCGGTGCTGATCAGGGACGGCGGCGACCCGCGCGGGACCCGCATCTTCGGACCGGTCGGCCGTGAACTGCGGGAGAAGCGGTTCATGCGGATCATCTCGCTGGCGCCGGAGGTGCTCTAGATGAAGATCAAGAAGAACGATCACGTGATCGTCGTGGCCGGCCGCGACAAGGGCCGCAGCGGCCTGGTGATCGCGGCCTACCCGGACCGGGGCAAGGTCCTGGTCCAGGGCGTCAACGTGGTCAAGAAGAACAAGAAGGTCACCTACCAGGGCCAGCGCGGGGCCAAGGAAGGCGGCATCACGCACGAGGAAGCACCGATCGACGTGAGCAACGTGCAGCTGGCCGATCCGGACACTAACCGCGCGGCCCGGGTCGGGTACCGGTTCGACGACGAGGGCCGGAAGGTCCGCGTCGCCAGGCCGAGCGGGAAGGACATCTGATGGCGACCGAGGCTCCGGCCCTGCCGCGGCTCAAGGAGCGTTACCGGGCGGAGATCGCCCCGGCGCTCAAGGAGGAGTTCGGCTACGGGAACGTGATGCAGATCCCCGGCCTGACCAAGATCGTGGTGAACATGGGCGTGGGCGAGGCGGCCCGCGACGCCAAGCTCATCGACGGCGCGGTCCGCGACCTGTCCACCATCACCGGGCAGAAGCCGGCCGTGGCCAAGGCCAAGAAGTCCGTGGCTCAGTTCAAGCTGCGCGAGGGCATGCCCATCGGCGCGCACGTCACGCTGCGCGGGGACCGGATGTGGGAGTTCCTGGACCGGCTGCTGGCCATCGCGCTGCCCCGGATCCGCGACTTCCGCGGCCTGTCCCCCCGGCAGTTCGACGGGCACGGCAACTACACGTTCGGGCTGACCGAGCAGGTCATGTTCCACGAGATCGACCCGGACAAGGTGGACCGGCAGCGCGGGATGGACATCACCGTCGTGACCACCGCAACCAACGACGCCGAGGGCCGCTCGCTGCTTCGGCGGCTCGGATTCCCTTTTAAGGAGGGGTGACAAATGGCGAAGAAGGCGCTGGTCGTTAAGCAGAAGCGGACCCCGAAGTTCCAGGTTCGCGGCTATACGCGGTGCACGCGCTGCGGGCGCCCGCGGGCCGTCTACCGCAGGTTCAGCCTGTGCCGGATCTGCTTCCGGACCATGGCCCACCGCGGCGAGCTGCCCGGCATCACCAAGTCCAGCTGGTAAATGAACAAGACGAGCACACCGCAGGTCCCGCTCGGTTGCAAAACCCGGCGGGAAACCACGGCGAGGAAGGCCGACCGGCCATGACCATGACCGACCCGATCGCAGACATGCTGACGCGTCTGCGCAACGCGAACTCGGCGTACCACGACACGGTGGGTATGCCGTACTCCAAGATCAAGTCCCACATCGCCGAGATCCTCCAGCAGGAGGGCTACATCGCCTCCTGGCGCGTCGAAGACGCCGAGGTCGGCAAGAACCTGGTGATCAGCCTGAAGTTCGGCAACGCGCGCGAGCGCTCCATCGCCGGCATCAAGCGGGTGTCCAAGCCGGGCCTGCGGGTCTACGCGAAGAAGGACAACCTGCCCCGGGTGCTCGGCGGCCTCGGCGTGGCCATCATCTCCACCTCCGGTGGGCTGCTGACCGACAAGCAAGCCAAGAAGCGGGGCGTGGGCGGGGAAGTCCTCGCCTACGTCTGGTAAGGGAGAGCTGCAATGTCAAGGATCGGGCGGCTCCCCGTGACCATCCCCAGCGGGGTAGAGGTCACCGTGGACGGCCGCGAAGTCACCGTGCAGGGGCCGAAGGGGACGCTGTCGCACACCGTGGCGGACCCCATCGACGTCGTGCGCGAGGACGGGGTCATCAAGGTGACCAGGCCCAACGACGAGGGTCCGGTGCGTGCGCTGCACGGCCTGTCCCGCACGCTGATCGCGAACATGGTCACCGGCGTCACCGACGGCTACCGCAAGACGCTGGAGATCGTCGGCGTCGGCTACCGGGTGCAGGCCAGGGGCAGCAACCTGGAGTTCGCGCTCGGGTTCAGCCACCCCGTCGTCATCACCCCGCCGGAGGGCATCACCTTCCGGGTCGAGGCGCCCACCAGGTTTGTCGTGGAGGGCATCGACAAGCAGCAGGTGGGCGAGATATCCGCGCAAATCCGCAAGCTCCGCAAGCCGGACCCGTACAAGGGCAAGGGCGTGCGGTACCAGGGCGAGCAGGTCCGCCGCAAGGTCGGGAAGGCTGGGAAGTAGTCATGGCTGGCACCAAGACCAGGTCGCACGCACGCGCCACCGGGCGGGTACGGTCTCACACGCATCTGTCGACGGCGGCCCGCGCGCGGCGCCACCTGCGGGTACGCAAGAAGGTCACCGGCAGCGCAAGCAGGCCGCGACTCGTCGTCAACCGGTCGGCCCGGCACATGTTCGCCCAGATCGTGGACGACGGCGCCGGCCGTACGCTGGCGGCCGCGTCCACCCTGGACCCGGCGATCCGGACCGTCGAGGGCGACAAGACGGCCAAGGCGCGCAAGGTGGGCGAACTGCTCGCGGAGCGCGCGGCGCAGGCCGGCATCGAGGCCGTGGTCTTCGACCGTGGCGGCTACCGCTACCACGGCCGCGTCGCGGCCCTGGCCGACGGCGCCCGCGAAGGCGGCCTGAAACTGTGAGCCCCGCAACTATCAGCCCAGCAACTATAAGCAGGGCCAAGCGTTATACAGAAGAGATGAGGAAGGGCTAATGCCACCAGGAGGACCACGGCGCGGAGGAGGCGGCGGCGGCGAGCGGCGCGAGCGCCGTGAGGACCGGCGTGGCGGCGAGGCCGCAAAGCAGGCTGCCTACATTGAGCACGTGGTGACCATCAACCGCGTGGCCAAGGTGGTCAAGGGCGGTCGCCGCTTCAGCTTCACCGCGCTCGTGGTGGTGGGCGACGGCAACGGGATGGTCGGCGTCGG
>Ga0302325_10032958_pt1 | contig 10624 bp, 8 predicted proteins | sample Palsa_T0_2_FD_201948 | JGI IMG/M metagenome (GOLD analysis project Ga0302325, IMG submission 201948) | Peat permafrost microbial communities from Stordalen Mire near Abisko, Sweden - Palsa_T0_2 | ecosystem: Environmental > Terrestrial > Soil > Palsa > Peat permafrost | place: Sweden: Abisko...
ACCGCCAATGGAGCTTGGTGCCTGGCCAAAACTTTGACTGATGCCCACCACGAGGAGCCCCAAGAGGAATGAGCCTCTAAAGCGCCGAGGGTTCTGGATTTGGTAAATCATTCGTCCGAATGGGGGAGTCTTTGATACGGTTCTGCGCCACAATCTACGACAGCGGAGCATCCCAAACCCGCTACTTGGGCTCGTCGCTATTGTGCGATTCCGACTGAGTCCACGGGACTTCGCCGATGGGGCACAACTTACCCCGCCTATGCGCGTCTGGCTAGGTGGTACCTTTTCTCACCCCATGATCAAATTCGGCAGTTTTCCTTCCCTGCGCGCGGCAATCCTCTTCACCGCGTTTATTGCGGCCACAGCCCTTCCCGGTGCGGCTTATGCAGAAAATGCGACAGGGGCTCCCGATTCGGGAAATGAGCCGCCAAAATCCTGGGTTGATCCGGATACGGGCCATCGTGTTTTCCGCATCACCAACGAGGCTGGCTCGGACAGTTTCTATTTCAATTTCAACGCTTTTACGCCCGACGGGAAGGAGATGATCTACACCACCTCCGATGGAAATCTCATGGTGCTGAAGCTGGCCAATTTTGAAGCGAGGCCCTTGGCGAAGGGAATCACTCGGGCGATCGTCGTTGGGCACAAGACCCCGACCATTTACTTTACCAAGGAAAATGGAGACTCGTTTCACCTCTCACTCTGGGCGGCCAACATTGACACCGGTGAGATCCGGAAGATCACAGATCTGCCGAGGCGGGGGAGCGTCGTGACGATTAATGCCGACGAGACGCTGGGCGCCGGCTCTTACATCGAGGGCGATATCGTCGGACCGGGCGTCTATGGTGGAAAGATGGTGCAGCAGAACCGCATGGGGGCAAAGAACCTGGGTGAGCCCGACAACAAGGAGCAGAATATGGCGCTGCGCCTGGCGGCTAAGCTACCCAACACGCTTTTTACCGTGAATCTGCAGACGGGAGCCATCACCAAGCTGATTGAGCATAGCACGGACTGGTTGAATCATTTTCAGTTCTCCCCGGCGGATCCGACCTTGCTGATGTATTGTCACGAGGGCTCGTGGCAGCAGGTCGATCGCATTTGGACTATTCGCACCGATGGCACGCAGAATCAACTGATTCACAAGCGAATCATGAAGATGGAAATTGCCGGTCATGAATGGTGGGGCGCGGACGGCGACACACTCTGGTATCAGCTGCAGTTCCCACGGCGGGTGGCCGGCTCGGGCTTCATTTCGGCCTATAATGTCAAGACGGGCGCCCGAGTTTGGTACCACCAGGATGTCGATGCAGGCTCGATCCACCACAACACTTCGCCCGACGGGAAGGACTTTTGCGGAGACGGCAATGCGCGGAATCCGTGGATTCTCCTTTGTCACCCGGTGCCAAATCCCGATGATCACACCCTCGGAACCGATTTGATCGATGGCGGTTCGCTAAAAGTCGAGCGGCTGGTTAATATGTCGAAGACCGCGATCCACGGCGCGCAGAATTATCGACTCGAGCCGAATCCTATGTTCACGCCGGACCAAAAATACGTGATCTTCCGGTCCAACATCTTTGGGCCGGATTATGCATTTGCGGTAGAGGTCGCCAAGGCCGGTGGGCCTTAAACCAACGCGGTCCACTTCAATGCGTGTTGGCGAAATTCCTGAAACTGCCGCTTTTGACGAAGTGCGGCCTTGCGGGCGGCCTCCAGCATGCGCCGTGCGTGGGAACCTGTGAGCGCGCGCGCATAGCCCATCTGGACCTCGATGGATGCGCTGCCGTTCCATCCGCCGCTCCGCAGATGCGCCGAGGCGATCAGCCCTGCCCATTGGTCGACAAAGTCATTGTAGTCGGCGGCCTTGAGCATGCTGCGGTCGATGCGGTCCTCGATCGGCTGCAACTCCCGCATGATATACGCGACCGGTGACGTCTGGGTCCATCCAAGATGGGCCACGGGCACGTACTGCATGAAGTTCTGCGCCGTTGCGACTCGCTGGGCTTCGTTTTCCCATCGGGGCTGCGGGTGTCGGAGCCACCGGCGTGCCGCGCTGGGCACCGCCTGCTTCATGTCCATGAGACTCGGACGCTTCTTACCCCGCACCAGAATCACGTACCGTTTCACGCCAAGGCTCCCATTTCCGGCGATCCGTCCACAGATATCCAGGATTCGGTAGAAGGAGGGACTCGGTTGCCGGCTTGCCCACGCTCGAAAGATCTGCCGAACGCTCTGCTTGGTAGAGCTGTCGAGGGGGTAGGTTCGGCCCTCCTTGATCCGCACCTTCCCGCGGATGACGCGGGTCGCAAGAAAATCCTTCTGCCGGCGGGTTTGGACATTTTCCAGGAGGGCGGCGATAATGCCGCGCGCCACCTCCGGTTCAATGTGCTGCGGCTTTCCGGTCAGGAGTCGATCTCGGTAGGCGGCCAGGAACCGATGCGCCAGCGCTGGCTGGTCCAGCAAGAAGAGGCCGGTCAGTGCGCGGCCAATGTCCCAATGTGCCGGCCCAAGGCATGCCTCGTCAAAATCGTTGAGGTCAAAATAAGGGATCCGATTCTCTCCCTTGTAACTGCCGACATTCTCCAAATGCGCATCACCGCAAATCCAGACTGAAGGAGCGGCGGGCAGTTTTTGGCGAGCCCACGAGTTGTAAAACAGCGGGGCTGTGCCGCGAAAGAAGGCGAAGGGACTCTCTTGGATTTTGTCCCACTTGAGCTTCAGAAGCTGCGGGTTTCGGCCGCGGTGGTAGGCCAGGATCGTGTCGACCGTCTTCATGCCGGGCCTTAGTCAGGGTCCTTCGGCCCCTTAAGTTTCTTTCCGCTAGATATAAAAACAAAATCGATGAAACTGATTTCGAGCGAGCGGACACGAGTGGCGAGCGCCTCAAATTTTTTGTCCTCTATTTCCCTCAATACCGGGGTAGCGTCGCCAGTCATCTCGGCATTCTTCTCCAATTTCTCATGCTTCTGGCGTTCATGGGCCAGCTTCCTTGTGATCTGAACCACGTCATCGATCTTTGAAGCGCGGGCGATCCTGCCCCAGGCGATCTCATGGATGAGCTCCTCTGCGTTTCGCAGATCCTTGACGACATCCTTGCAAATGCCGGAGCCCGATCGCTCTTGGTCGATGCTTTCGATATAGCGGGCCGCGAGCTCAATCTTCGCATTGTTAATACGGCGCTGGCGTTCGGTGATGATGACGACAGTTGCCAGGGTAGCGATCAGTGTGGAAAGCGTTCGGAGGATGAGATCGGAGACAGCACTCATATCGTACAATCGGTCGCGAACGCTGTTCTAGCCTGGGCGAGCGCGGTCTCGTAGATGGAGGCAAGCCTGTCCCAGCGGTCGTTTGTCGGGGGATCGATCTGTTGGCGCGAGGGATCGGCATCGAACCAGGCGATGGTTCGGCGAATGCCATCGGCGAAACGAGTCTTGGCCGCGAATCCGGGGACAAAGCGTTTGATTTTCGCATTGTCGAAGACCGCCGAGACGGCCTTATCGCCCAGCAGCGTGCCTTCCAGCGCTGGCATGCAGGAGATGAGAAAGTCGGAAGCGACGTGCACGAAATTCGGCTTGGTTACCCCAGCGGCTTGTGCCGCCTGAAGGAAGATTTGGTTCCACGTGAGCACTTCATCCGAGGTGATGTGAAAGGCCTGGCCGAGGGTCGCCGGGTTGCCAAAAAGGCCGATCAGCCCCTGCGCAAAGTCGGTGTTATGGGTGATCGTCCAGAGCGATGTGCCGTCCCCGGGGATGATGACAGGTGTGCCGCGGCGCATGCGGTCGATCGCCGTCCAGCTCTGTTTCCAAGCGTTAAGGACCAAGGGGACCTGGTCGTCGCCATAGGTGAGCGAGGGGCGCACGATCACCCCGGGAAAGCCCGTTGCCTGATAGGCCTTCTCGAGTTCCTGTTCGCACGCGATCTTGAGGCGCGCGTATTCCCAATGCGGATTGGCGCGTGGGGTGGCTTCCGTGATCAGATAATGCTCAGGCGGCTTTTGGTACACGGTGGCGGAGCTGATGAAGACGTACTGGCGGGTGGATTCGCAAAAGAGGTCGAGATCGCGCCGGATATCGGCTGGGGCAAATCCAATCCATTGCACGACCACGTCCCACGTTTTCCCTGCGAGGGCCGAACGCATGCCTGCCGGGTCTGCCACGTCGGCAAGGAGAGTTCTGGCCCCGTCGACCGGGCGATGTTGGCCCCGGTTAAGCAGCCAAAGCTCGTGGCCGGCTGCGAGCGCCTGTTGCGCAGCCGCGCGACTGATCACGCCGGAGCCGCCGATGAAGAGGATTTTCATTCGATAAAGTTAAGGCAACCGGGAATCGGTGAGCGACCAGGCGCCGACCGGCTTGCTCCGTAACTTACCCACCGTTTCCAGGACGGCTCGCTGACAACGCTGAGGCGGGAGACCGGACAGGATGGCTTCAAGATCGTCGGCGACGAGCTGACCGATCAGCGGTTGGATTTCCGGCACGCTGCCGGCCCGATGCGCCTGGATCAGGGTGTTGGCGGTGTTTCTGCCAGGCTCGCCTGGCGGGACCGGCTCTTCGGGCCAGACATCGATGCCGGCGCGAATATGCCCTTCGGCGGCGGCGGCGAGAAGCTCCGGGAAGTTCACAATTTCGGCCCGGCTCGCGAGAATGACCACACTGCCCTTGTGCATGCTCGAAAAATGGCGCTGGCCAATCCGGCCGGTGTTTTCGCTGGTGTTGGTCGCCAGAAGAAACACCACGCGTGCGCGGGCAAAACACTCGTCGAGTGACGCCGGGATCACGTCCAGCTCGCGGAGCACGGCGGGCTGAACCCAGGGATCGTGGACGAGGATCTCCCTAGAAAATGGACGCAGGAGCGGCAGCAGCGCCCTTCCGACGTTGCCAAATCCGACAATGGCGAGCGGCTTATCGTGCAGCAGAAAAGAATCGTGGTTGTCGCCCTTTGACTCCTTGCCGGCGCGGAGCGCCGTATCGGCTTCGTGCATCCGACGGGCCAGCGAAATCGCCATTCCGAGCACCATCTCGGCCACGGGCCGCGCGTAAACCGGCGCCGTTGAGAGGACGGGTATCCCGCGGCGATGGCATTCCGCGTAGTCGATATTCGGCAGAAAATTGCTTTCGACATTGAACACGGCGCGCAAGCGCGGTGCCCGATCGAGGCGTGACTTGTCCAGCGGCGACTGACCAATAAGCGCAATCGTGTGCGGCAGGTGCAGGTCGATATGCTCCGCCGCAGCGGGGGAACCGTCATGCCAGATCACGCGGCCTAGGCGCTCCAAGCGTAGCTTGGTCGGCTCATCGAAGATGCGGCCGATCTTGCGGGGAAAGGGATCGAACAGGATGACGCCCTCGTCGGGATTAATGGATGACATCAGCGGAGTTCGAGCCCAGCGAAGACGAGGCTCAATGCCGGTCGTTCATGGAGGAGCTTTTGCCCATTAGGCCGGAGCAATCAGCCGGACTTTCGGAAAGTAACTCCGGTATCGTGAGGCGTCGCGGGTAAGCAGCGCCCATCCGGCTGCCTGAGCGTGCGCACCGATGTAGAAGTCGGGCAGGGGGGAGCGGCACACACCGCCCTCCCGCCGGTAGCGGAGGAAGGCCTGGGAGGCGGGGAAGGCTGCCTCGTAGGGGAGGGGCAGGCGATGTACGGGCCAGTCGGAGAGCGCCCGGTCGAGCTCCGCGGCGCTTTTGTAGGCCGCCCCCAATTCGGCGTAGATGATGGGGTTCACGGCCGCCTGATCAGTCTCGATGGCCGAGAGGAATTTTTCTTCCGACCACGGCCGCCATTTCGGGTCGTCGGTCAATATATCCAAGAGGACGTTGGCGTCGATCAGGACCATTCAGTCCTCCCCACGGGTGAGGCGTAGGATCTCGTCGGAGGTGCGCTTGGCTGTTGCGCTTCCACGAGCGTGTTTGAGCCATCGCAGGGCCTCTTGACGGCGGCTAGCGGCGGCAGATTTGATGAGGACCCCATCCTCCAAAGCCTCGAAGGACACCTCAGTTGCGTCAAGCGGGAGGTGTTTCGGAACTCACGTGGTGACTGACTTGCCATGGTGATGAGTCGTTGCGCGTCGATATTGCTCTGAAGCCGCGCATGCGATCGACCAAGCAGCCGCGGAATTGCGGCGCATCGCGCCGAGCGCGGGCTCCTACGTCTCGGAGAGCAATTACTTCAACAAATCTTGGAGCCGCGATTTCTGGGGCGAAAACTACGCGCGATTGAAGGCAGTAAAAGCCAAATACGACCCGGACGGCCTATTCTTCGTGCACCATGGGGTGGGCGGCGAGGAAAGGAGCCCAGACGGCTTTACGCGGCTAAACATTCGATCCCATGCGCCTTATAGGGACAGATGATCACCCGGAAGAATCGGGGTCATCTTTGGAACGGCGATTGCCTTGGTGGCTTGCTCGAAATCGTAGCCATAAGCGAGAATCTTGGCCTCCGTGAACTCCTTTCCCATGAAGGAAAGTGTCACGGGCAATCCATCTGTGGTCATACCCGCCGGAATGACGAGTTCGGGACAGCCGGCTTCACTGGCGAAGAGATTGGGGGTACCGGGTCCTGCGGCAGATGTGAGGCCCGCCGGCGGGGCGTTGATAAGGCCCGCTGGGCGCGGAACGGTGGGATAGATGATCGCATCGAGTTGATTGTCCGCGAACACAACGCGCACCGCCGCCTTGATGAGGGCAAAGCCCTCATTCTTGATCGCCTGAATAGCGGGATCATCGAGGTCCAGCGAGTTGGCGGCGGCATATTTTAAACCGACCGCCTTGCCGGGGCTGCGGTAGTGCATGGCCGGATCGTTCGCGCGGGTTGCCAGCTCCTCGATGCTCTTGGGATATTCAGGTTTGGTGTACTTTTTCAGATATTCGGCGATCAAGACCTTGAACTCGGCGCGATTGAGGTCGGGCTGAAACTCTGTGCGGATTTTCATGGCGTAGTCCGGCAGGGCGACGGGGTCGACGATCACGGCGCCCAGTTGTTTAAGCGTGGCGATCGACTCCTCGATGACACGGTCGGTCTCCGCATTTTGGCCCATGAAGGCGCGCAGCACTCCGATGCGAGCGCCCTTAAGCGACCCAACTTTTAGGTATTTGGTGTAATTCGATTCAAATTTGGCGCCGCTTCGCTTGCTCATGCCGTCCGTTGGATCGGCGACCGCCATCACGCCAAGCGCCACCGCGACGTCTGAGACGCGTCGTGCCATCGGCCCGGCCGTATCCATCATGTATGAAATTGGGACAATGCCAGTGCGGCTCATGAGTCCCGTCGAAGGCCTGAGCCCGACAATTCCGCACGCGGAGGAAGGTCCGCGCACCGAGACGGTGGTATCGGTGCCCAAGGCCACCTGCGCGAATGAGGCAGCGATCGCTGCACCCGAGCCGCCACTCGATCCAGCGGGATTATGCTCCAGATTATGGGGGTTATGCGTCTGCCCGCCTTCGGAACTGAATCCCTGGGGAATCGCTGCCGCCGCAATGAGGGCAGCATCCTTCGTTCCACCCACGCTGCCGCCGCCGGCAGCGAATTCACTCAGGTTCGACTTCGCCAGGATGATGGCTCCCGCTTCGCGCAGTCGTTTCGTGATGAAGGCGTCCTCGGACGGAATGGACCCGGAGAGCAATTGGGATCCGGCCGTGGTCGGCATGTCGAACGTGTTTATATTGTCCTTGAGGATCACGGGGATTCCGAAGAGGGCACCGTGCGCCTTGCCGGCCTTGAGCTTCACGTCGGCAGCCTTGGCCTCCTCGAGGGCCTCCGGATTCAGGTAAATCAGCGCATTGATGGCGGGACCTTGTTTGTCGTAGGCCTCGATCCGGGCGAGGTAGGTCGAGACGAGCTTCTCGACGGTGAGCGTGCCCTTCTTATAGGCCGTTTCGATATCAGCGATGGAGGCCCCTTCGAGATCAAGATCGGCGGCCCGAAGGAACGGCGAGAACGCCAGGGCACCGGCGAGGTAGAGGCAAAGAGAGAGGGAACGAGCGGTCATCGACAAATTCATATGAGGTTTCTACGCCGGGGCGCTGCACCAAAGCACTTTTCATTCCAAAGGATCCGGACGGGTCAAAGCGCCCGGGTTTCATCCTATGCGAGCTTCCGGCCGAATTCCTCTGCAACTTGTACCTCGCCAGCCCGTCTGGCGTAATCGTACCCCCCCCGTACTTACCTATGCGCTTCAAGCATCTGTCCCTTGTCCTCCTTTCCGGCATCGCAGGCGCTTTCTGCGGGAGCAACGGCTATGCTTCCGAGACTGAGGTAGAGGCAAACTCTCCGAACCGGCCGCAGCTATTTACGCAAGCCTGCTCATTCTGCCATGGGGGAGACGCCCGGGGTACGGAGCGGGCGCCGACGCTCATCAATCCCGATCACTTTCAGTCTCTGTCGGAAGGCGACATCGCCTCAATTATTGGAAAAGGGAAGAACAAGATGCCGGCGTTTCCCTTTCCTCAAGCAGACCTCAAGGTGCTGGCGCATTATGTCCTGGCTCTCAATGCGACGGCCTCGACGGCAGCTGTGGCGGGTGATTCGAAGGCCGGCGAGCGGATCTTCTTTGGGAGCGGCCAGTGTTACACCTGTCACGCAGCCGATGGCCGGGGCAGCTCGAATGGGCCAAATCTATCCGCTGTAGGCAGGAGGCTGAGGGTCTCGGAATTAAGGCAGTCGCTCGTCGATCCAAACGCGGTCATTACCGACGGCTATGCTCAAGCTTCTGTCGAACTGAATGACGGTAGCACGCTGCAGGGGTTCGCCCGGGTCGTGGATAGCCATGACATCGTGGTACAAACGAGCGACGGCAAGCTGCGAACGCTGCTAGGTGGCGAGTATCGAACGCGGACAATTGACCCGCGGTCCGCCATGCCGGCCTTTCGGGGAACAGACACCGAGCTGGGTGATCTCATTGCTTTTCTGAGCCGGCTGAACGGCGTCGGAATGGGACCGCTGACCGAGCCTCAGGCGCCGGCTACCCCGGTCGAGATCGACCAGATCATGCATCCGAAAAAAGGCGAATGGCCGACTTACAACGGCAATCTCAATGGCAACCGCCACAGCCTTCTCGATCAGGTTAACCTGCAGAATGTCGCCAAGCTCCAATTGCAGTGGACTTACCCGATCTCCTTTGCCGGCCTGGAGACGACGCCGCTCGTGGCGGATGGGGTGATGTATGTGACGGGAAACAATCAGGTCTTTGCCCTGAGCGCGAGAACCGGCAGCGAAATCTGGAGGTTCGAGCGTCCCAAAAGTGATCCCGCTGGGCTTTCCAGCGACGCTCGGATCGGCGTCAATCGCGGCGTCGCGCTCCTGGGCAACCGCATCTTCTATCTTACCGACAACGACCACCTGGTGGCGCTCGACCGCCTGACCGGGGCCTTGCTTTGGGAAGTGGATACGCCCGCGGAAGGCCGGCCGGGATTTTACGGCGGCACCGGCGCTCCGTTGGTGGTGGGCGACCTGGTCATGACCGGCACCGGCGGGGCCGACGACGGGATTCGGGGATTTGCGGCTGCATACAAGGCCGCCACCGGCGAACTGGCATGGAGATTCTGGACGATTCCGAAATACGGGGAATCCGGTCCGATCAACGACACGTGGAAAGGCACCGCCCTCAAGGAGGGCGGTGGCTCGACCTGGCTCACTCCGAGCTTCGACGTCGAAGCCAACATCCTCTACCGCCAGGTGGGGAACACCCATCCCGACACCGACGGGGATGACCGCCTGGGCGACAATCTTTACTGCAACAGCGATCTAGCGATGGACCCGAAGACCGGCAGGCTGCTCTGGTACTACCAATACACGCCGCACGACATTCACGATTGGGACTGCAACCAGCCGCTCGTGCTCGTGGACACACCGTGGAGGGGACAGGACCGCAAACTTCTTTTGCACGCCAATCGCAACGGATACTTGTACGTGCTGGACCGAACGACCGGGCAGCCATTGCTGGCGAGCCGGATGGTGAATAAACTGACATGGTCCAGCGGGATCAACCCGAAGACGTGGAGGCCGGATCTCCTTCCCGGCAACGAAGTGACGGCGGATGGCGTCAAGACGGCCCCGGCGGTCCGGGGCGCCACCAATTGGTACTCCACGGCCTTTAGCCCGGACACCCGCCTCTATTACGTCATGACGGTCGAGGATTACACGATCTTCCACAAGGCGGAGGACGGAGGCTTCGGCCGCTACCGCAATCCGGCGGATCCGGCGCAAAAAATCCTGCGAGCCTTCGACATTGAAACCGGCAAGGTGGTCTGGCAGATCGCGATGCCCGGCCCCCCTGAAAACAATTATTCCGGCGTGCTCTCGACCGCGGGCGGGGTCTTGTTCTTCGGCGAGAGCACGGGCGGATTCGCGGCGGTGGACGCGCGGACGGGCAAATACCTCTGGCACTTCGAGACGCACGCCCATCCCTTCAAGGCCTCCCCGATGACTTACGTCATCGATGGGAAGCAGTACATCGCGATCGCCGCAGGGGCCAATATCCTTTCATTCGCTTTGGCGGAAGGCTTGTAGACCGAGTCAAAGGTCACCTACGCCGCCCACCTGCATCCGTCGTACGCAATCAGCGCGATGGCCGCGGATCGCTTGCCGGTCGCGAGGAGGCGCACGCGGCCTCGATCGTTTCGAGCAGCCG
>Ga0302325_10032961_pt1 | contig 10623 bp, 11 predicted proteins | sample Palsa_T0_2_FD_201948 | JGI IMG/M metagenome (GOLD analysis project Ga0302325, IMG submission 201948) | Peat permafrost microbial communities from Stordalen Mire near Abisko, Sweden - Palsa_T0_2 | ecosystem: Environmental > Terrestrial > Soil > Palsa > Peat permafrost | place: Sweden: Abisko...
GATCAACCGGGAAGGTACGCCGCCTTCTTCCTCATCGCCATCCACAACATTCGGTTATAGCCCAAGCCTAGCGAGCGGTTGGGGTACTCGTCGATTGATGTCGTGCTCGTCCTGGGTCGCCACTGACGGGCGTTTGGGCATCCGTCGACCGTCGTCCACGCGTCGATCGGCTGACCCGACGATGCAGATAAGGCAGGTACTCGCGCGCGTTTTCGTCGACTCGCTGGAGGTGCGCTGCCCTTCTACCAGCGCCTTGCCGGGGACCCAGAGGTGCGCCGCTTTGGGTTCGGCGGCATCGAGCTGGCGTGGGTAGGCCCGTTCTTGCTGCTCGCCGGCGACGCCAAGCGATTGGCGCCCTATCGCGATCGAGTCGCTTCGCTTGTCATCGACGACATCGCGAAGGTCGCGCGTGAGATCACCGACGGTGGAGGCGAGCTAATGCTAATCGAAGGGCCGATGCCCGCCCCGAACGGAGCCCGACTCATCGCGCGACACCCCGACGGTGCGGTCTTTGACTACCTGCAGATCGACTCGGCTCCTGAGCGTCACTGACTGGCGCGCGGCGGTCAGCGCCGCGGGCAGGCCGTCGCAAACGGGAACGTTGACCGCACACAGACCCAGTGCGCGCAAAGTGCCGCTGCTCGATCAAAGCGCCAGGCGAAACTGCACATCACGATCTCCGGTTTGTCGCCGAAACACCCATGCGTTGGCCAGAGTCACGAAGGGAGTCCTGATCGCAGCGAGGGCGAACCATATTTCACTCACCCAGCCCAAATCATGGGGGGTCTCAGAATTTGTGTCGCTCAGCGGGCCCTCACGCACGCACCCCCGCAAATCCAGGGGGGTGAGCAGACTTTTGTTCGCCCGCGGCGAGGTTGCCACGATCCGTCGAGGGCCGCTCCCCGCGTCGCTCGGATAGCGGGCCGGCATCGCAGATGCCGATGGGTCAGCCAACGGTCTGAGCGCCGCCTCGCCAGCCGCAGCGGCGGCTAGCGCGCGCGTCCGCAAACCAACCTCCAGCGACCGCGTCGAGCCTGACTGCGTGCGCGCTCTCTCTGACCTCATCGCGCGAACTAGTTTTGTGTATTTGCGACATCGGAGCGGTCGCCGTCGCCGGGGACGGCGCTCGCAATGCCAGAGCGGCGCGTTCAGGCCCGGCGGGCGAAGCCGAGGCGATTCCGGCGATGAGGCCCGGCACTTGCGCCTCGCTCGGCTGGCGAGCGACGCTGATCCGAGCCCGCTCCGCGTCGGCCCGCGCCGCTCGCGGCCTTCATGTCAGCGAGGATCGCCCCTTCGGAGCGTGAGGCCACGATCGGCACTGCGAGCCCCGCGACATGGACGTGTGTTCGCCGTCCGCGACCACGCCCATCCTCGATCGGCAGCACAGCCACAATGTCGTCCGCTCGCACGAACCGCCCGTAGCCGAGCGGCACCATGCCGATGTCGGTAGCTCGCATAACGTCGTCTTCGCGCATGTACATATTGTAGCGAACGTGTGTTCGATTCAGCGCTACAGACCTGGACAACCCTCAGGCGCCTCGGGGCCATGTATGAAATGGCGCACGATCGGCTGTGAGCGCCCGTCGAACAGCTTCGCAAGTGTCTTCGTGCCATTACCTGATCGCGAGGCAGAGAGGAGCGAATACGGGGTCTGTCGGATGGCGCGCCGCGAGCCCTGCCTTCGTGCTGCGACTGGAGGAGCATCGGCCGACCTCGACAATGGCTAAGGTCGGCCGGCGCTACCGGAACTGAGCTCGACGCTTGCGCCGTCAGACGTCCTTCACGACCTCGTAGGTCACGAACGCGAGCCCGTCGCCGATCGTGCTCACGGTGAGGAGGCGCATCGGCTTCTTTTCGCGGGTCTCGCCGAACAGGCGCTCGCCGTCCCCGAGCACAACCGGGAAGATCACGAGCCGCAACTCATCCACGAGGTCATGCTCGATCAGCGTTCGGACGAGCTGGTAGCTCGCGTACACAAGGATCTCGCCGCTGATCTCCTGCTTCAGCTTGGAGATCTCGCTGACGACGTCGCCACTGATGACCGTCGAGTTGGACCACTTGGGGTCCGCCAGAGTGGAGGACACGACGTACTTGGGCATGCTGTTCAACTTGTCCGCCCACGCGTCATCTCGAGACGACCAGCGCGAAGCGAACCACTCGTCGCTGCGGCGCCCGAGCAGCAGGGCCTCAGCGCCCAGCGCCTCCTCGGCCTCGACCTGAGCCCAGCCTTGGAGGTCCTTGCCCCCGAACTCGGCGAACCAGCCGCCGAGCCGAAAGCCCTCCTCGCCGTCCGGGTCCTGCACGACCCCATCGAGCGAGATGTTAGTTGTGACGACGATGGTTCCCATGACGGGTCTCCTTTTGTTGGTGTTGTTCTCACCGTCACGAATACAGACACCGCAACAACGAGAAACTGGGCGCTCCCCGGGACCGCCCAGTTCGCCGCTGCCCCGGTGTCTATAGGGAGGATGGGACTACGACACGGTTCGGGAAGGAGACGCGAGGGTGGGCACAGAAGACCTGATCACCAAAGCACGGGCTGGAAACAACCGCGCGTTCGAAGCGCTGACCCAACCGTACCGCCGGGAGCTCCAGGTGTACTGCTACCGGATACTCGGCTCCTTCCAGGACGCCGAGGACGCATTGCAAGACACGCTGCTGAGCGCCTGGCAAGGTCTGAGCGGGTTCGAGGAGCGGGCGTCGCTTCGGACCTGGCTATACCGAATTGCCACCAATCGATGTCTCAACGCGCGTCGATCGGCCAGCCGACGCAAGGCCAAGGAGTGGGACGTGCCCGGCGTTGAGCCGCCCGAGCCGACGCGGCTGGGCGAAGTTCCATGGCTGCAGCCATATCCCGACAGCCAGCTTGAGGGCGTGATCGACCTGTCCCCCGGCCCGGACGTCCGTTACGAGCAGACCGAGTCAATCTCCTTGGCGTTCGTGACCGCCCTTCAGCTGCTTCCGCCTCGACAGTTGGCCGTGCTCGTGTTGCGCGACGTGCTCGGGTTCCACGCCGACGAGGTGGCCGAGATGCTCGACTCGACCGTGGAGTCGATCAACAGCGCCCTCAAGCGAGCCCGCGCCGCCCTGGACACAAAGCTGCCCCGTGTCCGGGCACCCGCCGTCGACTCGTCTTTGGAGGACGCGATCGTTGCCAAGTTCGTCGCTGCGTACGAGTCCTCGGATCTCGACTCGCTCATCGCACTGCTGACCGACGACGTGTTCATCTCGATGCCGCCGCTGCCGTTCGAGTACGAGGGCCGCGAACCGGCTTCCCGCTTCTTCGCCGGCATCTTTGGCTCAGGCCGCACGTTCGACTTGCTGCCGACGCGAGCCAACGGTCAGCCAGCGCTCGGTGCCTACGTGCGCGCCTCAACCGGCACTAGCCACGGTGTCGGCCTCTTCGTACTCACTCTGGCGGGCAATGAGATCAGTGCGCTGACGCGATTCGAAAACACCGTGCTTCCATGGTTCGGGCTTCCACGATCAATCCCAGGCCGATAAACCGAGCTTCGAAAGACCAGCCGTGAGCTGGCGGACACGTCTCAGTTCCTAGCGGGGCTACGAACGTCGCGCGGCATGCCGCCAGTTGCTGCGGTCGATCAACGCGAAAGCCCCGCCTGTGAGACGGAGCCCGAGCGCGCGTCTTCGGAATGGTCGGTGAGCGGATCAGTCGATAACCATGCAGTTATCTGACAGCTGCTGGTAGATGTTGTTCGCGAGGTTGTAGTTGCTGATTGCCGCATTGGTATCGCCCGCTGCCTGGGCCTGGTCCCCAGACGCGACGGCCGTGTTGTTGTCCTGCGCCAGGCTCGCGCAGGTGGCATCGTCGTAGCCGGCGATACCTGCGGAAGCCGCTCCCTTCACGGGGCTGACATGGGCGATCAGCGGCTGATTGACGACGATCGGCGTAATCGTGACGGACCTGTGCCCCCCGACCGTAGCTGCTGAAGCAACCGCGGTGGATCCGACGGTAGCGGCGACCGCCCCGAGAGCGATGAGGGCCCGGACCCGGCTGGTGACGGTGAACATGGCTTGCTGCCTCCTTGGTAGATCTGTGCTGCCGGTCATCATCAGCCCGCGTCACGTGAGCGCACAGGCACCCTAGGGTGGGACTTTGCCCACCTCGGATCACGGGTCGGCGGAATGACCCGCGATCGCAGACTCGTGGAGCGGACTAGACGTGGCCGCCCCGCCGGCGGGCTGACGAGTTTTACTTGGGATCGGCGACCACACGCTCTGCGCGTCCGCTGACGGGCTTTGGCCGGGCGCCGAGACCGCGTCGTACAGCCCAAGGGTCTACGAACATCGTCTCGTGGTCGCCTCCAGCCCACCGCATCGCACAGTGAGGTCTCGCGCCGGCACGAACAGCCCGACCACCACCCCGAGGCAAACCTATGCGCGTCCCCGAGGCCAAAGCGCACAAGTGGGTGCGTACCGGGAGTGCGCTCTCGAGAGCGCAAGTTCGACCGGCCTTGACAGCTAGCTGCCAATCCAGTCGCTGGCGATATCCGCGGCGAGAGCGGATGCGCTTGTCGGCGCTTTCCGCGGGGGTAGCAACGTACGCACTTCTCGCGCGCTGCTCGTGCGATTGTGTGCTTGAACGCGTCGCCACCGGTGCGGATTGCGCTGTTTGCGCTCGGCGCAAGTTGATCGGGGCGGTAGACGGGGGGGCGTCGATCTGATCCAATCCGGCCGGTAGCCGTCTGGGGCGCACTGCGAAGAAGAGCCGTCTGCTCGGGGTCTCGATTTTGATGCTGGTGATCGGCGTCGCCTTCCTCGCTGGCGCTTACTTCTCATACGTCGATCAGAACTCCGGGCCGGAGGTGATGGCCACCGTGTCTGACTGCTCGGGCAGCTATGGGCGATACTCCTCGGGCGTCGTCTGCCAGGGCACCTGGGTCGTCGGCGGCGCGCCTCAGTCGTGGACGGCCCGGCGCCCGCCCCGGCAGCCTGCCGCGTAGCCGCCGGACTGCCCGGCGCGGAGCTGTCAGCGTGACGAGCGGCAAGGGTGACCTGGTCGATGCTGCGTCTTGTCGTGGTCGAGGTGCGTGAGCGACAGGATGCCGGCGCCTGCGCGGCGCGACAGCCCGGGGATTCCACTTTCGGTCTCCCCGGGCTGTCTTGCGCTCAGGGGGTGACGCTCGTGGCTGGCGCGCAGATCACGTAGACGTGGAATGTCGCGGCGGTTGTGCCGGTGTTGTTCATGAACGCGACCCACCCGTCGTTATGGCCGGTCGCGGGATCGAGGAGCGGGTATGAGGCGTTGGCGCTCTGAGCCGTCACACTGCCCGAGATGCCGCCGCCGGTGGCAAATTGACCGGCTGGGCAGCTGATGCTGCCTCCCGTCTGCGCTCCCCCCGGGTTCGCAATCGCAGCTGACGTAAGCGTATTGAGCTTGAGGGGTCCAGCGGGGCCGGTCGCGCCCGTCGCACCGGTCGCGCCCTGCCGTCCCGCGGCGCCAGTCGCCCCGCGCGGTCCGACCTTGCTCCAGCTGATCTTCCGGTCGCCACGCTGGCACTTGGACTTGATGTACAGATCGCCGTTGCTCTTATGGATGCAGGCGTTGACGGTGCCGCCGCTGCCCGCCGCGAGGGCGTAGCCACCGCCGCCGATCAGCAGCCCTACGATTCCTGCCGCGATCACAGGCGTGATACGGATCGCCGATATTCGTTTCATGTAACCCCCTCGGTTGTTGAGACGGTGCGATCATCGCATGACACAGAGTGATGCCTACGTCTCTTGTAAAGCCCCACCCTAACTTAATCCACCGCCGTCGTGTGGGAGTTGTCCGAGGCTCGCCGATCCCGCGCGAGCACACACGTTTGATCCGAGCCAGTTCGCGAGCCCTGCCCGTTCGTAACCGGAAGGGCTCGTCCCACACGCGGGCTCGAAGAGACACAACGCGACACCTCCGCCGGGCACCGAGTCCAGAAGTCAGCCCACCAGGGCCCTCGCATCCTGAGGCGCGTGCGATGGCTTCTTTGCTCTCGTTTTCACTGGCCACGCGCTACTTTTGGCGGCTGAGGATGTAACCGTAGACGTCTCGGGGGGAGGGAGCAATGACGATGGAGGAGGTCGCCCAGCAGTACGCTGCTGAGCACGGGCTCGAGTTGCATGAGCGCCTGCGGGTGCCGCAGCGCTCACCGCAGCTCGCGGCCAACATCGCGCTCGTCCAGCAAGGGGAGGTTGCGTACGCGGTCGTCGGACCGATTGCCGGCGGCCGTCAGGGGATGCTTTATCTGTGCACCGGCGGGCGGGCGATGGGCCCGGCCGAGGCGCAGTTCGAGATCCCAGGTCTGGGCGGGGCGCTCGACGGGCTCTGGGTCCGCCGCTCCGGGCGCAGCGTTTGGACGAGGATTAAGCTTCCGGCGGGCTACACCGAGCTCCGCTTCGACGACGCGGCGTTCGACGGCAACTACAGGGTCGCCGTTCGGGAGGCGAGCAGCGAAGCGGCTGCTCGCCGTCTGCTCGATCGCGAGTTCACCGCCTGGCACGTCGAGCATGCGATGCAGGGCAACAAGCTCTCCCAGGCCGGGAGTTTCGAGCTGGCGGGCGAGCGCCTGTTCATGCGCGGCCCCAACGGCTTCCGCGACCGGGAGGGCCTCGAGGCGTTTGGGAACGCCGCCGCCGGCCTCGCTGACCGCGTCGCAGCGTTCGTAGCGCGAGGCGTCTAAGCCTGAAGCGCACGTCGCCGTGGCCTGGGTGGTTCGGGCGCCTTGAATCTGCGCCCAGACGTGATGTAGGTACCAAACGCTACTAAGAGCATTGACTTCTGCGTGCATCGAGTGCGCCGGCAACGGACGGAGCTTCTTTACCAGCCAGCAGGAGACGCCGGCGAGCGGCTACTCGTACTGGAACACGGCCAGTTACATCCTCGAGGGAGCGGACTACCCCACTTCGATCCCGCTCACCCATCAGGCGTCAATTCAGCGTTCGAGCCCGCGTTCAACGCGACGCTTCCGAATTCGCCTCAGGTCCTGACCGGACGATCGTGGTCGGGGCCACGATGGCCCGGACTCTAGATGGCGACCACGGAGAACACAGGCGGCAGCCGCGTCGCGACTGTCGACCAAGTCGAGCCCGCGTCACCCGAGCCGAACAGATCGCCCGAGGTAGCGCCGAAGTAGAGCTCGAGCTGGCCGCCGTCCTTGGCGCGGCTGAACGCCTGGCGGAGCACCGTCAGGTAGGCGTGCTCCGCCGGCAGTCCGTCTCCTCGCGCTGCCCAGTGGGAGCCTGCATCGCGCGTCTCATAGACGCGTACGCGGCCGTCGGGGGTGACGCGGTCCATGTCAGCGACGAGCGGGATCACGTACGCGCTGTCGGGGTCGGCGGGGTCGACCATCAGCGGGAAGCCGAAGTCCGATGGGAGCCCACCACCGCCGATGTCGGTCCAGCTTGCGCCCGCATCATCGGAGCGGTAGACGCCGCCGTGGAACTGCATGAACATTCGGTCGGGCTGTTTTGGGGCGCGTTCGACGTGGTGCACACAGCGGCCCGCGTTCTCGTCTCTCAGCGCTTCCTCAGGCAGGTAGCTTGGGTTGAGCCCCTGGTTGCCCCGCCTCCATGTGCCGCCGCCGTCCTCGGTCAGCCATATGCCGGCGGCTGAGACCGCGACGGCGAGCTTGTCGGGATCTCCGGGCCAGGTGCAGATCGAGTGCAGGCAGAGCCCGCCGCCGCCCGGCTGCCAGTGCGAGCGTGACGGCTGCTCCCACAGGCCGGCGTTGAGCTCCCAGCACGCTCCACCGTCGTGGCTCTCGAACAGGACCCCGGGATCACCCCCCGCGTACACGGTCCCGTCGACCTCGCCGCGGGCCATGACCCAGATCCGCTCAAGCGCCCAATCGCCACCCTCGGGCAGAGCGACGCCGTCGGCCTGCTCCCACTCCGCGTCCGGATCGCCGTCCGTATAGAAGATCTTCGGCCCGTAGAACGGGGAGGTCACGGTCGCGAGCAGCCGTCCGCTGCGGGTGTCGCGGGTGGCGAAGTCGACCGGCTGCCCGGCAAACGCGCGCACCTTGATCTCATAGTCCGAGCCTGGCTCGCCCTCGAGCAGGAACAGGCCCTTCTTCGTCCCCACCACTAACTCGGTCAATCTCTCAGCCTCCTGTTATCGCCGGTAGCACCTCGACGCGGTCCCCTGACCGCACCGCCGTCGCTCCGCCCCCGCGCTCCCCGTTGACGAACACATTGATATGGCGGCGGATCTGGCCACGCTCATCAACGATCCATCCCTCCACGGCCGGGTGACAGAGCTCCAAGGCACGCAGCAGCTCCAGCACCGTCGCGCCGTCCAGCTCATGCTCCGCGCGACCGCCAGCGAGCCTGCGCAGCGGCCCTCGAACGCACACCACGGCCATTCGGGGAATCCTACGCACGCTCACTAATCCCGCGATCGGACAGAACGGCCACTCGCCGGATCCCGCCACTAATTTCCCTACGTCTTAACCACCGCGACCTCGGTCGCGCTGACCGCGACATAGCCCACCCGGGAGCGAACGATTCCCACTCGCTCATGTTCAAGCCGCCTGCGTCCGTGGCTGCGCGCGTCGATCCTCGCCGAGTCGTCGAGACGCCTATGCAGTGTGAACGCGCAGCTCGCTGTTGCGCGCCGGTGGAGCCGATTGCATCGGGCCCATGCGTCTCGTTATGAGCCCGATCGGCGTCGGCGTTGCCTATCGCTCGGGCCGACCACTCTTCGGTCAAGCGCTGAGACCTGCTCGCCGCGTGCTGCAAGCACAAGGGGTGTCGCGCGCCTGGCCAGGCGCTGGCGAACCTCGATACCGCCGACCGTCAAACGGGATGGTGGCGGGATGCGACCGCTACACGATCTCCTTCTCGAACACGATCATCTGCAGACCGGAGGGATAGGTCCCTCGACCGACTTCCTGATAGCCGCAGGACTGGTAGAGACTTTGGGCCGGTGCCTGTCTGGTGGTCGTGTCGAGATGCAGGCGTCGATAGCCGAGCTCCCGGGCGCGGAGTTCAAGCGCCCGCAGCACCGTGCGGCCGAACCCCTGGCGCTGGAAGCGGATATCGACTCCCATCCGCTTGATCTGCCCAACCGTGTGGGATACGCGCCGCAGCCCCCCCATCGCCACGAGCTCGCCGTCGAGCAGTCCGACCAGGAACTCCCCTCCACTCGTGAGATACGTCGCCCGCACCGATCGCAGATCCTCGTCCCCCGGCCCATCGTCAACCCACGCGTCCACCTGACGCAGCCCATCCTGATGCAGGTGCCACACGCGCGTAGCGTCGGCGTCCTGGTACCTGCGCAATTCGAACACCTCCACATTGTGGGGCGTCCGGATACCTCCCGGCCTCGTCTGATCACCCCGACCGTGCGTCAGCGGCCCCCAAGTCGAAACTCTCACGTCGCATCGTCGCCGACCGGGCCCTGCCTCAGTCGCCTCTGGACTTGCTGCGCGACCTGGACGTTGGTTGGCGTCGTGCCCATGTCACTCCTGGCGTGGGCGTCTGGTCATCATCGGTGTTGGACGAGGCCTCGCGCTGGCGGCGGTGTGTGGGTCGAGGCCGCCGCTCCCGGCTGTGTTCCCGCCAGCCGCCAGCCCAGCCCATAGCCCAGCCAGGGTACGGTCAGGAGCCCGCTCGCGCGGGCTTATCGTTGCGCGTGAACCGCTGGCCGGGCTGTCCCGGGATGGATCCCCTGCTCGCCGTAGCGCGCCGCGATGACGCACGCGATCAGGCCGAGCAGCCTGCGCAGCGACCGCTCCGGCAGTCGGCTCTGGAGCCGGGCGCCGAGGTAGCTGCCGATGAACCCGCCCGCCCCGACCCACAGGCCGAGCATCCAGTCCGGCGCGATCGACCCACCCTGGGTCAACTGCAGGACCTGGTAGGCGCTGACACCGACCAGCGAGGTCAGAAATGTCGCGGTCAGAGTCGCCGGCGCGACCTCGTAGGCCGAATAGCCGCACGCCAACAGGATCGGCGCGAGGATCGATCCGCCACCGATCCCATAGATCCCACCCACGGTGCCGACGACCAGAGACAGCCCCCAGATCGCGACACGCGCGCGACCCGAGAGCTCCCGCTGACGGGGCGGCAGGCGTTGCGCGCCGACCAGCAGCCACAGCCCGAGCGGGAACAACACCCCCGCGGCGACGAGCTCGAACGCCCGCGTCCCCGACAGCAGCTCGACCCGGATGACCGCTCCGAGGACCACGCCGGGAAGAGTCCCGAGCACCAGCAGCCGGGTCAGCGGACCACCCAACCGATGCTCCTGCCAGAAGCGCAGCAGCCCTCCAGGGGTAGCGGCGACGTTAAACAGTAGGTTCGTCGGCGTTACCGCCGGGCTCGGCACGTGCAGAACACTGAGCTGAATGGGCAGCAGCAGCACCGCGCCAGACACCCCCGCCGGAGTCGTGACCAACGCCAGCACGAACGCACACACCGCACCAACCGGCCATTCCCACGGCATCAACACACACTAACTCGCGACCTTGGGGCACCTCGAGTTGAGGGAGTCCTGACCTGCAGCCTCCGGGGCTGAGGGGCCGCGGGGCCTATGCATTGCCGAAACTCCTGGACGGCGAGACCACGCTGGGTATCACCGCCGGATGCGCGCCGCCCGGATTCGGCGCCGGCGGCTTAGCGGAGCCGGTG
>Ga0302325_10032962_pt1 | contig 10623 bp, 8 predicted proteins | sample Palsa_T0_2_FD_201948 | JGI IMG/M metagenome (GOLD analysis project Ga0302325, IMG submission 201948) | Peat permafrost microbial communities from Stordalen Mire near Abisko, Sweden - Palsa_T0_2 | ecosystem: Environmental > Terrestrial > Soil > Palsa > Peat permafrost | place: Sweden: Abisko...
TCGAGGGCGAGGGCGACCACCATCAGCGAGCCGGCCGAGGGAGACGCCTTGGTAATCGACGCGACCGCCGTGTTGACCACCGGCACGAAGGCCGGGTCGGGCTTGGTCTGCTTCGTGCCGCCCAGGGTGGCGGTGGCGGCCTGGAAGGCGGCCAGGTGGTCGGCGTGCTGGGCCATCGTGGTGGTCGCGAACGCCTTGACGACCGGGTTGGCCGAGCTGCCGCCGATGTAGGGCAGCCCGAGTGCGGTCTTGTAGGTGCTGACGGCCAGCACCTCGATCGAGGACGCCGTCTGCAGGACCTGGACGTCCGTGCCGGAAGCGGCGAACGCGGGGCTGCCGATGTAGTCCGCGATGGCGCCGATCAGCCCGGTGGCCGCCAGCAGCCCGCCCGCCCGCTTGGCGACCGAGGCCAGCCGTCGCCGGTTCTCGCCCGCGAAGGCGCGGTTCTCGTCAGGATCCAGGGCGCTGCCCGCCCGGGTCTGGCGGCCCAGGTCGACCATGTCCGCCAGCGGCTCCTGCGCCGCCCGCAGGGCGTCGGCGTGGGTGTCCCGGGATTGTTCGATCAGGCCGTTGAGGGCAGTCTCGTCGATCTCCACGTATTCTCCTTGACTGGGGCATCTACGGGTTTTGAATGGCGCATATCCGAACGTGCGCGGCTACCGAACCACCAGGGTTCCGGTCATGTACTGGTGGATCGTGCAAAAAAACGAGTAGCTGCCCGCCTTGTCGGGTGCCTTGAAGGTCTTGGTCTGATTGGGGCCGACGGGGCCGGTGTTGAAGGCCGTCTGATCGGTCTTGTCCGTCAGCGTGTGCGTCACCGAGTCTTCGTTCTTGACGGTGACCACGGCACCCGGAGAGACCGTGAGCGAATCCGGCGAGAACATGAAGTTCTTGATGACGATCGTGTCGGTGGTTCCGGTTGGCTGGCTGTTGGACGACCCGGTGGCCGTGGCGCTGGACGTCGCCGAAGCACTGGAACTGCTGCTGCTACTGCACGCGGCCAGCACCAGGACAAGGATCAGTCCCGGTAGGAGCAGCCATCGGCTGCGATTACGTTTAGTCATGTGGCATCAACACAGAGTATTGTCCGAATGTGTCGATTTAAAAGAAACGACACACGTTCCGTTGCCGGGTTGTTACCCGCGGGCGCTCGGTTGGCCGCCGGGCCCAGTTGATAGGCCCCATTGGTGTCGATTGGCCTAATCGACACGCCCGACTCCCGCTGGCACGCTTGACGGGTGGACGTCTCGTTCGGCACGATCTGGGAGGCCATCGCCCGCGACCAGCCCGACAGCGTGGCTATCTCGGAGCCGGGCCGGGACTACACGTTCGCCGAGTTCGACGACCGGGCGGCCCGCCTCGCGGCCGCGATGGCGGCGGCCGCCGTCGGCCCGGGTGACAAGGTGGCGTGCTACCTCTACAACGGCGCCGCCTACCTGGAGACGGTGTTCGCCGCGTTCAAGATCGGCGCCGTCCCGGTCAACGCCAACTACCGGTACACCCAGGACGAGCTGACCGCGCTGCTGGCCGACGCCGACGCCGCCGCCCTGGTGTTCAGCGGCGAGCTCGCGGCCAACGTCGCGCACGCCGCGCAGACCCTCCCTTCGCTGCGGCTGCTGGTCCGGGTCGGGAATGAGACTGCCGCCGGCGCCGGGCCGGACGCGCCCGAGCTGGCCGGACTGTACGCCGCGACCGCGCCCCGCCCGGCCGAGCCCCGCCCCGGCGCCGACCAGCTGTTCATGTACACCGGCGGCACCACCGGCAAGCCCAAGGGCGTGATCTGGCACCTGTCCGACCTGCTGCACTCGATGCAGGACTCGGTCTTCAAGCGGCTCGGCGTGGACGGCGTCCCGGCCACGGTCGACGAGGCGGTCGCGATCGCCCGGCAGGCCCGGGCGGCGGACAGATCGCCGGTGATGATGCCGGCCGTCCCCCTGATGCACGCGACCGGGCTCTTCAACTGCATGGGGGCGCTGCTCGCGGGCGGCCGGGTGGTCACCGCCCGCCCCGGCCGGCTCGACCCCAGGCACGTCTGGGAGACGGTGGCGGCGCAGCGGGTCCGCACGCTGGTGGTGGCGGGCAACGCGGTCTGCCAGCCGCTGGTGGACGAGCTGCTGGCGGCCGAGGCGGACGGCCGCCCGCACGACCTGACCTCGCTCAGCGCGGTCACCAGCTCGGGCACGGTGCTCGGCGACCGGCTCAAGCGGGCGCTGCACGAGCGGGCCGCGGTCACGATCACGGACGCGCTCGCGTCCAGCGAGGGCGGCCCGTTCGCGTTCGCGGTCACCTCGTCGGCGGCCGACCTGCCGTCCCGGTTCTTCCCGGCGGCGGCCACCCGGGTCCTGGCGGCCGACGGCGCGCAGGTGCCGCCGGGCAGCGGCCAGGTCGGCACCCTCGCCTTCGGCGGGCCGATCCCGGAGGGCTACTACAAGGACCCGGCCAAGACCACGGCGACGTTCCGCATCGTCGGCGGGGTCCGCTACACGATGCCGGGCGACCTGGCCACGGTCGACGCCGACGGCGCGATCCGGTTCCTCGGCCGGGGCAGCGGGGTGATCAACACCGGCGGCGAGAAGGTGCACCCGCAGGAGGTCGAGGACCTGCTGCTCGCGCAGCCCGGGGTGACCGACGCGTCGGTCGTGGGCGTCCCCGACGAGACCTGGGGCGAGCGGGTGGTGGCGGTGGTCGCGACCCCGAACGCGGCCGTGACCGAGCAGCAGCTGAGGGACGCGCTCCGCCGCCGCCTGGCCGGCTACAAGGTGCCCCGCTCGATCCTGCTGCTGCCCGCCCTCCCGCGCACCCCGACCGGCAAGCTCGAGCTGGCCCAGATCCGCCGCCTGGCGGCCGGCCAGCAGCCGCCGAACGCGTCATCGCGCAACCCTGAATAGGGAGCTAGCCGCGACGGGAGTACCGTCTACCCACATTGCTCGCGAAATGTGGAGGAGCTGCCGTGACCGGTGCCGTTGACCTGGCTGACTTGGCCCGGATCTATCGCGATCTGCACGCGCACCCGGAGCTCGCGTTCGCCGAGCACCGGACCGCCGGCATCGTGGCGGCCCGGCTGCGCGACCTCGGCTACCAGACGACGACGGGCGTCGGCCGCACCGGCGTCGTCGGCCTGCTCGCCAACGGCGACGGCCCGACCGTGCTGCTGCGGGCCGACATGGACGCGCTGCCGGTGCTGGAGCGGACCGGCCTCGACTACGCGTCGGCCGACCACGGCACGAGCGCGGACGGCAAGAAGGTGCCGGTCATGCACGCCTGCGGTCACGATGCGCACGTCAGCTGCCTGCTCGGCGCGGCGGCCGAGCTCGCCGCGGACGCGAGCGGCTGGAGCGGCACCCTGCTGCTCGTCTTCCAGCCTGCGGAAGAGGTCGGCCAGGGCGCCCAGGCGATGATCGACGACGGCCTGTTCGACCGGTTCGGGGTTCCCGACGTGGTGCTCGGCCAGCACGTCGCGCCGATCCCGGCCGGGCTGCTCGGGATCAGGTCCGGCCCCGCGTTCGCCGCCACCGACTCGCTCCGCATCGTGCTGCACGGCCAGGGCGGTCACGGCTCGCGCCCGGAAACCACGGTCGACCCGGTGCTGATGGCGGCCGCGGTCGTGCAGCGGCTGCAGGGCATCGTCGCCCGTGAAGTGCCGGCCGCCGACGCCGCCGTGGTCACCGTGGGCGCGCTGCACGCGGGCACGGTGTCGAATGTCATCCCCGACGAGGCCGAACTGCTCGTCTCGGTCCGGACCTTCGACCAGGGGGTGCGGGGCAAGGTGCGCACCGCGATCGAGCGCATCGTCACGGCCGAGGCGGCCGCGTCAGGCGCGGCGGCCGCGCCCGAGATCACCTCGCTCGGCGCGTTCCCGGTGGTCGTGAACGACGCCGCCGCGTGCGCCCGGGTCACCGACGCCTTCGCCGCCGGGATCGGGCCCGGGCTGGTGCTCGACCCGGGCCCGGTGACCGGGAGCGAGGACGTCGGGCTGCTCGCCACCGCGTCAGGCGCGCCGTGCGCCTACTGGCTGCTCGGCTGCGCCGACCCGGCCCTGTTCGCCGGCATCACGTCGCTGGCGGAGGCCCGGGTGATCGTCGAGACCCTGCCGTCCAACCACTCGCCGTTGTTCGCGCCGCTCATCGAGCCGACGCTGCGGACCGGGATAGCAGCGCTGACGAGCGCCGCCCGCGCGTGGCTGGGCTCCGCCGGCTGAGCCGCTGAGCGCCCGCGGTGAGGCGCTGACCTGCGGGCCGACCCGGGTGCCGCTGAAACGCAGGCGCGAATACCCCCATACAATAACGGTTGGGGGGCATAGTGGATCTATTTCCGCGTGAGCGCAATGGCGCGGTCTTGGCCGCGCAATTGGCCGAGACTCAGGAACGGTACCGGACGCTCTTCGAGACCCTGCCGCAGGGCGTCATCTACTACGCGGCCGACGGGCTGATCATGGAGGCGAACCCGGCCGCGCGCGAGATCCTCGGCATCGACATGGACAAGGTGCTCACCTGGCCGCTGCCGTCGGCATCGCGCGCGGTGCACGAAGACGGCTCGCCGTTCCGGCCCGAGGAGCTTCCGATCAAGGTGGCGCTGCGGACCGGCAAGGTCGTCGTCGATGTGGTGATGGGCGTGCAGCACGGCCTGACCGACGAGCAGCGGTGGCTCAGGATCACCGCGGTGCCGGACGCCCGGGACGCAGACGGGCGGCCGCAGCGCGCCTACGCGATGTTCCGGGACCTGACCGAGGAGCGCCGGGTGGCCGCCACGCTGCGGGAAGGCGCCGAGCTGATGAACCGGCTGCGCGACGCCAACGTGCTCGGCGTGGGGCTCGTCGGCGAGGACAGGCTGCACGAGGCTAACGACGCCTATCTCGACATCATCGGCTACACCAGGGACGACCTGGCGGCCGGCCGCATTGACCGGCGGACGCTCTCCCTCCCGCAGTACAGCGCGGTCGAGGATGACGCCGTGGCGCAGCTGCGGCGTTCCGGGGCCTGCCGGCCGTTCGAGAAGGAGTACCTGCACCGGGACGGGCACCGGGTGCCGGTCCTCATCGGCGCCGCCACCGTCAGCCGTAAACCGCTGCGCTGGGTATCGTTCGTCGTCGATCTGACCGCGCGGCAGCGGGCCGAGCGCGACCGGGCCGAGATCCTCGCCCGCGAGCGCGTCGCCCGTGCCGAAGCCGACAACGACCGGGAACGGCTCACGTTCCTGCTCCGGGCCGGCAGCCTGGTCGCGGCGGCGCAGGACCCGCACGAGCTTCTCCAGCGCGCCTGCCAGCTGGTGACGGACAGCCTGGCCGACTTCTGCATGGTCTTCCTGCCCGACGGGGACGGGCTGCGGGCCACCGCGATCGCCTACCGCGACCCGGCCCGCGGCACGCTGTCGGTTGACCTGAGCGACGAAACGGTCACCGCCACCCATCGGGCAGCGGTGGCGACCGCCTACGCCACCGGCACCAGCCAGGTAGTGCGCGATGTTTCCGCCTGGATGGCCCTGCGCCGCGAGGCCAGCCCGATGCTCGGGGACATCCTGGCCGGGCTGGAGACCGAGACGGTGCTGGCCGCGCCGCTGATGGCCGACCGGCGCCCGCTCGGCGTCCTCGCGGTCGGCCGCTCCGCGAGCAGGCCCGGTTTCGCGGAGACGGACATCGCGGTGATCGAGGAACTCAGCCGCCGGGTCGGCGTCGGCCTGGCCAACGCCGACACCTCCGCCCGCGATCACAGCGTCGCCGAGACCCTCCAGCGCTCCGTCTTGCCCGATGATCTTCCCACCATCGCCGGGCTCGGCCTGGCGGTGCGCTACATCCCGGGGACCGACGACATCGATGTCGGCGGCGACTGGTACGACGCCTTTCCGCTCGGCGACGGCCGGGTCGGGCTGGTCATCGGCGACGTCGTGGGCCACAACGTCACCTCGGCGTCGATCATGGGCCAAGTGCGCAACCTGCTCCGCGCCTACGCGATCGACCGGCCGGACCCCTCGGACGTTCTGGCCCGGACCAATGTGGCCATGAGTCGCCTGCTTCCCGAGGCAATGGCCACCGCGGTCTACGCGGTCCTCGACCCGGCCAACGGCGACCTTCGTTACGCTAACGCCGGCCACCCGCCGCCCGTGTGCGCAAGCGACGCCGACCATATCGAGTACCTAGACGATTGCGTCGGCACCATGCTCGGCGCCGCCAGCGACGGCGCATTCACCGCCGGGCATCGACGGCTCGCGGTAGGGGCCAGGCTGCTGTTCTACACCGACGGCCTGATCGAACGTCGGCGCCGGGATATCGCCGAGGGCTTCGGCGCGCTCGCCGACGCGATGCGCGGAGCCGTCGGCCTCGACGCCGAGCAGACCTGCGCCGCCGTCCAGCGCGAGCTTCTCAGCGGCGTCACCCGCGCCGACGACGTCTGCCTGCTGGCCGCCAGGCTCGCCGGCTGACGATCGCGGCCCGCGGCCGGCCGGACCCGGCCGCGCTAGCCGTTGAAAGGCAGCCGCGGCGCCGGGTGCCGCTGAGGCAGGTCGAGCCGGAACCACGCGACGTGGCAGGCCTCGTCGCCGTCGACACCCCAGTTGCCGTCCCCGGCGATGGAGGCGAGGGCGGTCAGTCCGTGCCTTCGGCGGCTGCTAATCCACTCGCCGCCCTGATCGATGACCTCGACCCAGGCGTAGTCGTCCGGATAGAGCGTGACCCGCACCGTGAACGTTCCGGCCGGCCGCCCGGAACGGCTGTGAATGATGGCGTTAGTCGCCAACTCTGACGTAATCAGAACGAGGTCGTCCGATAGCGGGCAGCCGTCGGTGATCGCGGTCAGGTCCGCGCATACCTCGCGGACCTGCTCGGTCGTCCCGAGGTAGGAACGCTCGAACGCAGTTCCCTGCGGCCTGGCTGCCCGGGCTCTGCTCAGCGGGATAAACCGCTGGTCAGGCGGTCGCACGGGACCTACTCGGACGGATCGGCCCAGGGATGCCGACGGTCGCCTGCAGGGAAGGTTCATCGGCGGCAAACCGCACCGCCCCTGGACTGCGTGCCTGATTCATCCCGGATCCCTGCTGCCAGGGCGGATCGTCCCGCCGTGGTTATTTTGGCAAATCTATCTCGGCATCCCTGGTCAAACCGGGCGGAGGCCCTTGTTTTTACGCTTTATTCACTGGTTTTAACACTTTATTCACGCCAACTAAACACGAGAATCACAAACATGAAAGATCAAATTCAGTCTCCCGAACGGGCCCTGGTTCCACCCGAAGCGCCCGCTACCTGCAAACGGTTGCAGACGGGCCGCCGCCGCAGTCGGCGAGCGGCAAGGGGACAATCGTGCGGACCGTCAGCGAGCAGGGAGGCAGGATGAGCGAGTCAGCGGCCGTGCCAGTGGTGCGCCAGCGCGGGCTGTGGTTCGAGGAGCTCCAGACCGGCGTCCTCTACCAGCACGCGCCCGGGCGGACGCTGAGCGAGGCGGACAACACGCTGTTCAGCACGATGACCATGAACCCGCAGTCGCTGCATCTCGATGCCGCCTTCAGCGAGCAGACCGAGTTCGGCGAGCGCCTGGTCAACAGCCTGCTGACGATGTCGGTCCTGGTCGGGCTCTCGGTCGGTCATCTGACCCAGGGCACGATCGTGGCCAACCTGAGCTTCGGCGACGCGCGTTTCCCGGCCCCGGTCCGGCACGGCGACACGATCTACGGGGAGACGACCGTGCGCGAGAAGCGGCTGTCGTCGAGCCGGCCGGGCCAGGGCATCGTGGTCTTCGAGCACGTGGCCAGGAACCAGCACGGCGAGGTGGTGGCCCTGGTGACCAGGACCACGCTCATGCGCTGCCGGCCCGACGAGGACGGCTAAACGGAGGGTCCCGCGGGCGGTTTGACGGCCGTTAAGATCGCGGACGGCGGTCTCGATCGCGCCCTCGCCCGGGACCGCGCTGACGACCATCCCCTGGTGATCGAAGAGCGGCGAGACCAGCCGATACTCGAAGGACCGTTCGCGGCCGGGAGCGCCCGAGGCGCCCGCGCCCGCGCCCGCGGCGGCCGCGGACGCTGACGCGCGGGCGCCCTCCGCCATCGCCAGCGCCTGCAGCGGCCCGTGCGTCAGCAGCCCCGGGTAGCCCTCGACGTCGCGGGCGAAGTCGCGGTCGTAGTGAATGCGGTGCGCGTTATAGGTGAGCGCGGAGAACCGAAACAGCAGGGTCGGCGAGACCGGGATCTCCCACTCGCCGTCGCCCGCCTGCACGACCGGCGCGTCGGCCGCGTCCGGCGCCGAAGCGGGGGCGGCCGCCTGGCCGGCCGGGCGGCCGGCGGTGACCGGCGCGCGGTAGACGATGTCCTGCTCCTCGTCGACGACCACCTGATCACGCTGCACGATCTGGTGGCCGACCACGACGAACGTCATCGGCCCGGTCCGCCCGACCTTGTCGGCCATCGAGAGCACCCGCGTCAGCCTGGTGGCGGGCTCGCCGCAGCGCAGCACCCCGGAGGCGCGCACCCGGCCGCCGGCCCACATCCGGCGCAGCCCGGGCGCGGGCGGCGCGGGCAGCACCCCCCGCACCGGGTGCCCGTCCGGGCCGAGGTCGGTCTGGGCGGGCCGGTCGAGCAGATAACACCAGTGCCACAGCAGCGGCAGCCCGGCCCCGCCCGCCACATCCGGCACCGGAACGCCGAGCAGCCCGCCGAGCGCGTACGCGGGCTCGGCCGCCAGCGTCTCCGTCCGTTCGATGACGTCGCCCATGCCCGCCAGTATGCCCCGCCCCCGACGCCGCCCCCCAATGCCGTCCCCAACGTTGACCCCATTAGCCCCATCAGCCCCACTAGCCCAATCAGCCCCACTAGCCTCGGCGACACAGCACCGACGTGGCCCCGTTTAGCGCTGTGGCCCATTACGCCAATCAAGGGCCGGGTCGCTAGGCGAGGACGATGCGCAGCGGTCATGTCGTTGGCGCAGCCGACAGGCCGTTTGGCGGCGGAGGCGAACCCGGCGGTTAGAGTGGCCGGGTGAATTCGGAGCTTCCGCTGCGCTCGTTCCCCTTCAGCGGTGACGGGGTGACCGCCGTCGTCACCACCCGGCACGGCGGCGTGTCCACCGGCCCCTATGCCAGCCTCAACCTCGGCGCTCAAGTGGGCGACGACCTCGAGGCGGTGCGGCGGAACCGGGGCCTGGTGGCCGCCGCCCTCGGCGTGGACCGGCTGACCATCGCCGCCCAGCAGCACACGAACCGGGTCGCGGTCGTCGATCGCGGCACCGCCGGCCGCGGCCACGACGGCGTCGCGGGCTCGCGAAGCGCGTTCCCGGCGACCGACGCGCTGGTCACCGACCTGCCCGGCGTCGCCCTGGCGGTCGTGGTGGCCGACTGCGCCCCCGTCGTGCTGTTCGACCCGGTGCACCGGGCGATCGGGGTCGCCCACTGCGGCCGCGCGGGAACGCTGAGCGGCATGCTCCCGAACACCATCGAGGCGATGTCACAGGCGTACGGCAGCAGCCCCGGAGACCTGCTGGCGGGCATCGGCCCGGCCATCCGGGCCGCCAGCTACGAGGTCGGCGACGCGGAGGCGGCCGAGGTAACGGCCGCGTTCGGCCCCGACGCGGCCGGCCTGCTCAGGCCGACTCGCCCCGGGCACTGCACCCTCGACCTAGTCGGGGGCCTTCGCATCCAGCTCCGCCGAGCGGGTGTCAAGGACGCCAACGTCCACGACCTGGGCATCGACACCAGGACTAACGCCGACGAGTTCTTCTCCCACCGTGCCGCGCGCCCGTCCGGCCGGTTCGCGGCCGTCGCGCTGCTTCCGTTCTGACCCAAGCATGGGCCGTCGACCGGCCGCAGGCCTTCTCCGCGTGAAGGGCGGCCTCCGCGCGCGCAAGGCAGCCCAAAATACGGCCGCCAAGTCTGGTCTCCGAACGCTTGACGGGACGATATCCGCCCAGGTGGAACGTGGTCAACCGGCTGGTCGAGGACGCCAAGGAGCGCGGCGCGCACCTGGTCATGGGCGGCAACCCTGCGTCAGGCCAGCCCGGCTACTTCTACCCGAAGACGCTGGTGACCGACATCGACAACGACGCCCCGCTGGTCCAGGAGGAGCTGTTCGGCCCGGCCCTGCCGATCATCCGCTACACCGACCTCGAGCAGGCGGTCGAGTGGGCCAACGCGGTCGACGTGGGCCTCGGCGCCTTGGTCTGGTCGGCCGACCGGGACAAGGCCAAGGAGATCGCCGCCCGGCTGGAGGCGGGCACGGTCTGGATCAACGGGCACGGCGGCATCCACCCGATGATCCCGTTCGGCGGCGCCAAGCACTCCGGCTACGGACTCGAGTTCGGCGTCGACGGGCTCAAGTCCGTCGCCGTCCCCCAGGTCATCAGCGGGTAACCGAGGCAGCGGGCGCGGCCAGAGTCGCCCCGGCCCGTTCGAGCTGAAGATCTTGATTATCCCGAACGGACCGGGGCGCCTGTCATCCCGCCAGCAGCTCCGGCAGCGCGGCGACCGCGACCGCCCAGTCGGGCGTGGCCGGGTCGATCAGCGTGAAGTGGTCGCCGAACGTCTCCACCAGGCGCGCGCGGCCGCCCGCCGCCAGCGCGGCGGCGACGTACCGCTCGCTGTAGGAGTACGGCACCCGCTGATCGGCGTGGGAGTGCAGGCACACGACGTTGGCGGGCGACGGCAGCCA
>Ga0302325_10032964_pt1 | contig 10623 bp, 12 predicted proteins | sample Palsa_T0_2_FD_201948 | JGI IMG/M metagenome (GOLD analysis project Ga0302325, IMG submission 201948) | Peat permafrost microbial communities from Stordalen Mire near Abisko, Sweden - Palsa_T0_2 | ecosystem: Environmental > Terrestrial > Soil > Palsa > Peat permafrost | place: Sweden: Abisko...
GGAGACTTCCAGATCTTCTCCACCCGCGGTTCAGAAGACATTGATAGAATTCGGGTGTCAAGAAGGTTGTCGATGCGTAATATGAAAAGCCTAACCGGGGAAAAAAGGAAATATTAGGCAGGTCCTAGGATGCTGATGATTTTGAAGTCCTGCAGACGTCCAAATGAGGGAAGGGAAAGGGAGGAAGTGCAAGAATGGAGACGAGATTGAGGCTCGGTGGCAAATGATACGTACTGCCAGACTTGCTTTGACAATAGCCACATCTATTGTTACTGTATCCTGTGGACCAGTTAGTTGATAATGCCCTGTGATACCTGGGCAGCGTCAAGTACAGTAATAAAATGAAGCGCAGAGAATTGTAGAGCGGGGTTAGCCGATGACAGGCTGACAGCACATAGTACACCAGGTGGGGGTTTTGGAAGACACAAAGAAAGCACACAGAAAAGGTTCGGAGACTCTGAATGAATGTCGTCGAAGCGATCAGACACGTTCGCAAATCATTGGAGAATGGCTTGAGATTTAGGTCTTCAATACGTACCAATCGGGCTCAGGAGGGACCCAGGGTCGCGCGACGTTGGCTTGCCGGGATTCTGCATACTAGGAAAAGTGTGGGAGAGGTCGGAAGCTGACGATTGAGGCGGCTACGTCGGTTGGGAAGCTGGAAAAGGATGGGCCGTGGGAGCCTGCGAGGGTGAGCGAGCCCCAGTGACAGCGGGCGTTGCGTGAAGCAGGCAGAGAGAAAGTGGTACCAGTACAGACAGTATCAGGAAGAAAAGTGCAGGAAGAGAGCTGCAGGACGAGAACTGCAGGACGAAGTGAATTGAATTGGACGGCCGTCACGGGGTCTTCGCGTTGTTGAAGATTGAGAGGAAGAGCGCCGACACAATCCGCAGCTGCAGACGGTACACATATGCACCTCTGGCAGGCGTGAGGCAAGGCCAAGGCAAGGGCCGCGTTGTTTGGCTCCGGTGCGTGCAGCGGTGCTCTGTTACTACTTCCTGCCTGGTCGCAACCCTCGTAAGTTGTAACCCCCCACTGAACTAACAAATGGCCTGCATCAAGCTGCATGAAACCTCGTCTTTCGCTTTTCGGCGTCCAAAAATTTCCCCTTTGTTATCATTCGCCTTGAAGGCGGCTTGCGAGCCATGGCTAACTCAACCAAGTTAACCCGGTTCGGAGCTGCTTTGCTCTTACTCACGTAGAGGGCCAAGTCCAGTCTTCGCCTCCTGTCCTCTTTACCTCTTCTCTAGCACCTCATCCCTCTTCTCTAACACCTCGTCCCTCTTCTCTAGCGCCTCGTCCCTCTTCTCCGCCTCGTCTCCGCCTCTACATCCCAATTTCCTCTGTCCGGAGGGTTCCCCTGTCTCTTTACATCATAGCAAAACAACAGCCACAAAAGAAAAATCTGCCCGGCCGCCATCACCCCACAATGTCCGTTTAAGTCTGCAACCAACCCGAAACTTCTTAAGAGAGGCTTCCTCTCCGGCGCCCTCCATCTGAGGAGAAGCATTGTCTTCATCATGTCCTCCTCAAGATCAATGGAGTCTCGCACCGGGCGCTCAAAGCAAAGTAGGTTACCCCTTGCACGTGGTCTTTCCTCCCTTCCTTTTCTCTCCAATTCGAGCTTGCGCTGACTACTTTCTAAGGATATAGTGATTCTGGAGATAGATTGGTCGCCGGCGTCGTCCCGCTGAACGAGGCCAAGACCCACGTCCTCTTGATACAGTCGACTCGAAGGTCCGGCTGGGTCCTTCCAAAGGGTGGATGGGAGTCTGATGAGAGCTGCACTGAGGCTGCACAGCGGGAGGCGTGGGAAGAGGCCGGAATCGTCTGCAACGTCGACTACGATCTTGGCACGATCAGAGATGGTAGAGCTCCCAAGCATATGTCGAAAGATGCCCCCAAATCCCTCTACCAGTTCTACGAAGTCACGGTTACAAGGGAAGAGGCAGACTGGCCGGAGAAGCATAAGAGGACTCGACAGTGGGCAAACTTTGCCGAAGCTTCGGAAGCTTTGAAGCACCGTCCGGAACTTTTAGAAGCTCTCAAACGGTCCACCATTCAGCGGTAGCCTTGCGGGCCCGGTGTTCTATCCTATCCATACGCAGTCGAGGAGCAGCAGCGTCTGTCGTACCAGATCAAGGTTGCCACGTCTGCCCATGGATCGAGCGCTATAGGATACCGGGGTCCGAAACCAACACAGATTGAAAATTCGCGGTGATTTCCTCAGTTTCTCCACTTTCAGTTCGTCGTCAACAAGTGCGTAGCTTCGCAGGCTCAGGCTGGGGGGTTTCTATTTGGCACATCATTGATCTTTTCTCCTGCACTAGAAAGACAATCAAGTCGGATTCTGCCGCACTTTTTTTTTCATGGCACTTCATTGATCCGACACTGACAGATATATCGAATTGCCACAAGCACCAACCAACATATGGAGCATTATCACGGAGGCGTTTCTGTTTTTGCATATTAGAGGGCGTTCTCAAAAAGGCGCAAGGACGGTCTGGTCAAAAAAAAAAATTTTGCATGTTTGGGAATAAGGAGGCTAAATCTGCGGGCGTAACGTTATGCATCAATGTCAATATTGATAGAGAACCTGTAGACGTAAAAGAGCATTTTGATATATGTATTCTTAAAGATTATAAGGATTGTAGTCCTTTAGAATACGATGTTCACTCTAGTCGCTAGATCAACAAAAGTTGGTCCCGATAGAATAGATAAACATTTTATTGGTTGACGAAAAGTATTTTCTTCTGCCAGCCCCTTTCCTTGCATGGAGGCTCTTCGTTACTGCGTCATTTTCTGACCTCAACTCTTTCCGTGTCCACTGCAATCACGCGTCCAACAACCACCATATTCTCACCAACTACACGATATGGATTGGCGCTCACGATAGCGAACGATCAACTTCACAACTATTGTGCGAAATGGAGACCCTCACCCTTGAGGATACCCCTCCGCAGGGAGCGCTAGGCGGGGCGCAGATACCTCTCTCAGGACCAGGCATTCCACCCCCACAGAATCAGCAATTGCCGCCGCAAATGTTCACCACTGCTGCGCAATTACTCGATCTGACTGATAGTAAGATTTTCTTTTTGTCCTCCGCTTGTCAAGCCCTTCTAGAGGGATCTGTGTCCCTGCTCTCAGCCTTCCGTCTCAACCGCATATCATGACAGAAACATATCCTTCGAACAATCCACGTTTACCTTGAAAAGAGAAAGTATTTGCTAATCTCCCCTCACCAGAAAAACTCATGGTCGCCCTCCGCGACGGCAGAAAACTAATCGGCGTCCTACGAAGCTGGGACCAATTCGGTGACCAGCTCTCCTCCCTCCCCTCTCTAAACCTCCCTAACAATCCTCCTAGCAAACCTTGTCCTCCAATCAACTGTCGAGCGCGTCTTTGTTCCCCCGCCATCCATCTCCTCCTCAAGCAAGCCTTCCTCTCCCACGCAGCCTGGTCTTTACGCCGATATCCCGCGAGGCATCTTTCTTGTTAGGGGTGAAAATGTGTTGTTACTTGGAGAGATCGATTTAGATAAGGATGACGACCCGCCACCAGGGTATGAGAAGGCGGAGGCGGACGTGGTGCATAATTTGAATAAGGAGAGGAAGGTGAAGGAGGCGAGGGTAGAGAAAGTAAGGCTGGAGAAGTTGAAGGAGCTTGGGTTTGAAGGGGAGAATAACGGGGAAGCGTTGATCTGAGTGGTGGGAAGAAAGCATGGAGAGTGGATTGAAGGAGCAAAAATCGCGGGAGCGGGCGGGGGGGCTGTTACTTTGCAGAATATTGTGAAATGCATCAAGTATCAGCGGAGACGGGACCGTCAGTCGGTGGGCTTCAAGGCCACACACTAGAGCTCTTATGAAATGGTGCGCATGGCTTTGCACCTTGAGTTCCAAAGGATGGTCAAGAGACTGTGAGACTTTGATTCTGGTGTCAGAAGTATGTTCCGGGGAGATTTGCCCTTCCACAATAATTCCTGAATGGATCTTTTGAAGATGAGTGTTCTTAAATGTTCAGAAGCTTGTTGTACTATGAGATAGGAAAGTTCTCTATGTTGGTACTTGATCAAGAATCTCCGTCACAGCAAGTGTCAAGTATCTACTTTAGCAACAGCAGAGTCATTTCATATCTCCTCTGACGATTGAATTAAAGAGTCACGGAAAGTTGCTAATGATCGAGGTGTCTTTGAAATAGTATCATAAGATCTTTGATTTAACTCGATTCTGGCACAGCTCCCTCCATGTTCAAAGCGGGGATTTGACGTTAGATAGCGAAGATTTGACTCGACGTTGACAAAAGAAATAAAACATGGGTATATTAGGCAATTGACAAATGAGAAGCGCCTCCCAACTCTCTTCATCCCCTCTCCTGTATTCCTCCAGATTCAAATCCAAATCCAAATCCAGAACTAGTCCTTGCCCCTCTTCCATTACACCCCACCCATATTCAAGACATAAGCAGCAGGCGTCTCTGCACTGGGGGCCTCCTCTTCACTCGTCTCTGTAGCCTTCTTCATCTTCTCCTCCAACAGCCTCCTCTTTTCCGACACCTTCTCCCTTTTTTTCACCTCCGCTTTCTCCCTCTGCTGCTCCCTCTTCTCCCTAATCACCGCCGGTCCAGCCCTCACAGCCTGCCACCCACACACAAGTCCTGCCTTGAAACTTACTCCTGCATTCTTCAGATGTTCCTTCGCAGCCTGGATATCCTTTCTCGCGTACTGTGCTCGGCGTTTAGCGCGGTATGCTTGCTCTGCTCTCTGGGCGCGCTGGAAAGCTGAAGATGCCTTCTCACGGTTTGCGCGCAGGCCGAGTTCGGTTCCTGAGGTGCCAGGACGGCCGGATGGACTGGGGAGGGGCTTGTCTTTAGGGTCGACGGCTCCTGTGGCTTCTGGTTCGGACATTGTGTATGGTTTTATGAAACGGTTGGAGAGGAAATTAAATAAGTATATACGTTATATAACTTGAGTAGAGAGCAATGAAGGAACCCGTTCAGCGACGGAGGAAGTGCTAGATATAAATCTAGAGAGGAAGGGTCACAAACAGGATATAAGCATGACAGAAATGAATCGCGTGCAGAAACCCCATTGGAAAATACTTCGTATGCCCAAGAGAAATTGCCCTTCATGCTGTCACGATCTGGCGTGACGGTGAGAACATACAACCAGGAACTGCTTGCTCGAAGCCCAATCGCTTTGAGAAATTTCCTTTTCGAATATCCATGCACTGACCACGAAGAGGCTGATCCTTGTCAGTATCTTCGTGGCAGCCCGTCATCAGGTGAAGGAAAATGGATTTCGACAAGGAAGAGCACGGAGTTCTGTTATGTGAGTCATTTTATGCCATTCGAAAGCTTCTGGAATGTTTGATGAAGTTTGGTTGGCGAGTGAAGGGACGCGTCTAATAGGAGAGGGTTGTTTCAATATGGGAAGCGATCAGGGTTTTCTAGTTGGCAATGAGAAATGCACTGATCCACATGGGGATGTTTCGATCATTCAGGGGGGTAAAAAGTTCGATTGATTTTCTGGCCGTCTCAAGATTCATCCCGTAGCGACATTCGTGTTTGCTCGCTTTTCCGAAGACTTGTGGCCGGAGCCTGGGAGTCAATAATCGGTTTTACTCTATTAGACGTTCCCATTGATTGCTGCTGTGTGTAGCTCCTTTCTGCTTTCTCCAAGGTCATTATACTTGCGCGGAGTTTGTTCATGGTCTCGATATACTCGTCGTAGGGATCCGAGTCAAAGACTATGCCGCCTCCTACACGAATTAGGTTAGTTAGCAAACAAGCACTCCTCGAAAGAATTGTTTCCAAAGACTTAACCGCCTCGGCAGAATACGAAATACTTACCAGCCTGCAGATAAGCAGTGTTGTCTTTAAACACCATAGTTCTTAACGCAATGCAAGTATCCATCTCTCCCTCAACCTCATTCCCATCACTGCCAACACTCCCGTAACCAAAGTATCCGACGGCTCCGGCGTAGACGCCTCGCTTCTCCTTTTCTAACTCCGCAATGAGTTCCATTGCTTTGATTTTCGGTGCTCCAGAGACAGTGCCGGCGGGAAATATAGATCTAAAGGCATCAAATCGAGTCATTCCCTTTCTAAGGACTCCAGAAACCTGTGAAACGAGATGTTGGACATGGCTGAATTTCTCCACAACCATCAAGCGATCGACTCTTGTAGTCAAAGGATTACACACTCGATTGATATCGTTTCTTGCAAGGTCAACTAGCATGACATGCTCAGCTCTATCTTTTAATGACTGTCGAAGCTCTTCAGCCAAGTCATCGTCTTCTTTCGGAGTTTTGCCCCGCCGTACAGTTCCAGCAATCGGGTGGGTGATGATGCGTCCCTCTTCTCTCTTCACGAGAAGCTCTGGAGAAGCGCCAATTATTTGGAATCCTTCGCAATCAATGTAGAATAGATAAGGCGATGGGTTCACTCTCCGGAGTTCGCGATATATGTTCCACGGGTGTAAAGAAGTGGGCCGCCCGATTCGTTGAGAAGGGACAGCTTGGATTATATCGCCTGCCACCACGTGCTTCTTCAACCTCACAACGTGTTGCTCATATCCTTCTTGGCCAATATTTGAAGTGTATTGCTGGTTGGGTTTTATGGGAGGTTGAAATGGGAGAGGGGTGTGGGACGATTGCAGGACATCGACAATCTCGGAGATGGTACTTTCCGCTTTCTTATAGGCCTCCTCAAGTTTGGAAGCATCCTCAGGAACATGAAGGTAGGTAATTACCTTTATGACCTCGTAAAACCGATCAAAAGCAATAATTGTGTCGAACAGCATGAACAGTGATTCGGGAACCTTCAGTACGTCTTGCATAGGCCTTGCCGTCTTCGGTTCAAAGTATCGCACACAGTCGTATCCCACATAGCCAATGGCCCCTCCGGTAAGTGGTGGTAGTCTCAGGCCTGGAACTTGTGCGACCCTGCTCTTTGCCAATTCTGCCTCCAAGGCCGGTAAGGGATCCACAGATTTGCCATGACCTTCTCCAGTCTTAAGCACCTTTCGAGGGCCAGCACCAACAAAGCTGTAGTTTCCCACTCTCTCCGATGCTGCGCTCTCAAACAAGAAAGAGAGCTCAGACTTGGAATGTGCCACGATCCTGAGGTACGCCACGGAAGGAGTGATCAGGTCAGAGGATATTTCAGCGAAGATTGGGACTAGATTGGGAGCATTCGGTTTGGCATAAGAGTCTTTAAGAAGACTTCGTATAGTATCTAAGGATGGTTGGAGTTCCTGGCTGATTGTAAGCTTTCCCATCTCGAAAAGGTATGAAGAGTCATAGCCAAAACATGATTTACTTCACCAGGCATTGTGTCGGATCGCGCTGCTCAATGGATAATGGCCTTTAGCAAGAAAGAACAGTTTCATTCCAGTCTCGGGGATTGGGAGGCAATTAGACACTTTGAAGTGTCAATTAGAAATTATCAATCAAAACATCCGAAGGAAATAAGCAGTTGTTGACGAAGAAAGACGGCAAAACTCGGCAGAATTTTAGCCTCGTGAGGCTGGGCTAGCGTGGCTGGTGAATATCTCCCCACTACAGTACCAACCTTCCTCGGTGCGAAGAACAGCTCACAAATGTCTTCTCCTGCAAGTTTTTTTTCAGGCTTTCGTGCTTTGGAACATACTTTCACGATTTTGACATGACTTTTAGCATTCAACATCTGCATTGTACTTGCTAGGTATTGTCTCTTTGCCGTTTGCCAGAGATCCGATCATTCAAAGAAAGTTAGCAGCCATTTGAACGGCCGCGCCACTTCCAACAGCAGAATGAGTCTCCAGTACCTAGGAATCAGCCATTTCCCTGTTCTTCATCGTCAGTTCTCGTCACCGACGAGCAGAGCTTTCTCAGACTTGTCTCCAGGCCAGGAACTTACTCAAGACAGCAAGGATGTCCTTATCGAGAGGCTCAATGACTTAGTTCTTCGTCTGTCGACGACAAATGAACTGGAGGATGGTGCAGTTACCGCTGTGCATTCACAGGTAGACAAGATTGAGTTGATTTTGAGAGGCGAAGAAAGACATCAAAGGCCGAGTCATTCCCGTAACGGAAGTGGTATATCGAGGGCGGAGGACGACCCATTCTGGGGCCCGGCCACACCAACACAGAACATCAAAATGCGTCTACCAGACATGTCTGTCAGTTCCCCACGCCGCCCTCGCCGCGAATCACAGGCATCTTCATCAAAAGAGGTTGAGCTTGCACAGGCTGCTGAAGATCTCGCGTCAAAGCTCGCCGTCACTATTGAGGAACTGCAAAGTAGGAAGGAGGAGTCCGATGTAAGAGCATAGGAGCCAAAGGTCCATGTAGAAGATCTGATTATTGACATCACGTAGCACATTCACGATTTACTTCTAACACGTGTCGAGAAGGCGGCGGAAAGAATTTTGGTTTTAGAGTACCGAATTGCAGAGATGTAGGTTACATTTCTTGACTAATTTCACCTCGCGGATTCTAACCATTCACAGGGAGGATGACTTTGAGGCCAATCAGTCAGAGCTCAAGTTCCTTCGCATTCAGTTAAAGGCAATTGAAGCCCAATGTGCTCAGTACATACCCCGCGACGAAGATCCAGATCTCACACAGAGTATCTTGAATTGGAAAGTCGACTGGGAAGACATTGATAGGCGATCAAAAGCACGAAGAAAGAAGTGCAAGGCGTCCGTGAGCAACCTAAGCGACTCGCAGACGGTCGTAGATGGCCCTTGAAGCTAGAGAGAGCCATTCAGAACGATATCCAAAGTCCTGTACGAGTAACACCTTGGGGTTGCCCATATTATGGGCTTAGCTCCTTGTGTATCAGCAATTGTCCTCGATGTGGATGATGGTTTGGGTCAGGATTCTGTCGTGAATCAACTCATGGCCATCAAGTGGCGACTCTTCCTTTTTCCGTCACAACCACAAACCTAGCTGTCACGCCTCAAGCATATCCAGAAGTACAGGCTAGGTTCAGATAATCCCGCCATTCATGGATAAAAGACCACCGAACGAGAGATAGCGGAAGCTATCATAGCGTGACATAAAGAAGCGTAAGAATCCCGGAATCTATTCATCAATCAAGCTCGCTCAAGGCTTCACCATTCCGGCATGGGGAAATATTAGGAAGAACTCGACGAGTGGAAGAATCTCATAATGGAACAGGAGATTGATCGCGAACTTCATCAGAACGGCTTGGCACCCACGCCTCCTACGACCCCCCCTATTCCGAGACCGCCTAAGCCCGAAAATCTTGAAAGTTTTGGCGGGAATTCCAAAGACTGAGCACTATGTCCGACCGCTCGGGCTCGAAAAAACTTCTAATGCCTTCACGGCGGGAAACGGTGCTTGGGGTTCGACCCTCATGCATAGCGCTGTGTTTCCAAGTGGTAATGCCTGAACCTAAATCTACCAGGCATTTATAGGGAAGGTGTGCAGAGGAGGCGGAGGTTTCGAAATTGGAATTTCATTGGAGACGAAGCCCAATGCTCGTCGGACAACAGCCTCTTCGCATACACTTGCTTCGGACAGAGATGTGAAGACTGGTGGCATCTGGCCGAGAATCCTTCTTCCTTTTGCAATGGAAATTGCGTGGCGCTCTGGCGGCGCTGTCTCCGAGAATGAAATTACTTGGCAATCGAGCCGGCTAGATATTCGAACTAGTTTATCCTTATTATTGTTAAGGCAGGAAGATATTGACCCCATGGGCCCGTCTTGAAGACCTGCGGCTACTTTATGCCATTCTCGGATCAATTTTAATCCTGTCTGAATCTGCCTCACCGCGAAGTCGAGATTCCAATTCCAAGCTTCGAAGCAGATGATCACGAGGGAGGTCAGCAGAGCGAGTCTAAGACTGGATTTGTCTTCTACGGAATCGGCCTCGTGACTATTAACGTTCAATGTACCTAATTATGCAGATTGAGGCCTGCCACGTCGTGATTATGCAGCAAAAAAATCCAGAGGGAATACTTACCCTCATCTTGCCAATCGCTTTTGAATACTCCTCCAAAGCATTTAAGTGGTACTGATGCGAGCTCTTCTCCTTATCTTCAAGAGACAGGGATTTAAATTCCTGGAGAGTTTCCATTTTCATGTCGAGCGCGCCCAAGGCAATCACGGCATGGCGAAGAGAAGGATCGGAAACGCATGCTTGGAGCAGCGTCTGGCGGAAAGTTCCAGCGTCATGACAGGTAAGATCTCAAAGACCGTTTTGGTGCAGAAGATCTCTGAAGTATCGATGATCTTTCTCGTAAGAGAATAAAGATTTGGAAAACTTCGTCACAAGAGAAGAAGAGCCATGAGCTTTGTGGAGCAAAAGCGGCTTCGGTGCGAGGTGGCTCCAGATGGCGCTGGCTTCTGCGCAATGGCAGTCCAGTTGTCGTAGGCGTAACCGTCGTAGAAAACTCCAAACTAGATACATCGCAGACAAACAGGCCTTTCTGGTCCACATTTCACTCGTTGTTTTTTACACGTCCTACAGTCCAACCGGCTCTTGGGGAGTCCTTTTCGCTTCGGCCTAGGCTTTGTCCAGTGTGTCAAATGAGTAGAGTAGAGTAGAGTAAGGGCCCTTACTCATACTCTACTCAAGGTCAAATCCTATTACTCATACTCTACTCAATACTCTACT